>Ga0209611_10005514_pt1 | contig 21150 bp, 23 predicted proteins | sample S1TSphgellanicum_3_FD_187693 | JGI IMG/M metagenome (GOLD analysis project Ga0209611, IMG submission 187693) | Host-associated microbial communities from peat moss isolated from Minnesota, USA - S1T2_Fc - Sphagnum magellanicum MG (SPAdes) (version 2) | ecosystem: Host-associated > Plants > Peat...
TAGTCATGGATTCATCCTTTTTTTCTTTTCTGGCTAAATTTTAGCCAGTTTTCGCCTTTGTTTTTCCTTTTTTTTTAATTAGGTAGTTTTTTTCTGGCTTTCTAGTCTCCAGATTTAGATTTTTTTAATTTTATAAATCGCCATATTTCTCTATAAGAAAGTACCGGGAAATTTTAAGGAATATTTTTAATTACTTTCATATCTGTTCTACAGCCAAATTTATAATTTTTTTTGAAAAAAAAAAGCAGCCCTGCAAGGCAAGGACCCCATCGTGGCGACCTTGCTCCTTCACGCCGGGTCAGACAAAGGCGCAACCCAAAGCCCCTTGACTAATCCGGCCGGCCCTAAATGGATAGGTCCTAGCTAGGCCTTCAAACTTACGTCTTGCCTCTACGACTGCCCGTCCTTTGACTGCCCGTTAATGTTTTTTTCTTTTTCTATTCGTTCTTTGTTTTTCCTTTCTTTCTTTTTCCCTGCACCGTCGTCGGTCAGTCGCACGCACGCACGCACGCACGCACGCGCATGTCGTTTGAGTTTTTCTTTCTGGCAGGCAGTATAATTTTTTTTAAGGAATTTTCTTTTAGAGCCACAGTGACGACCACGACAGAAAGAAGTAGAAAAACTGGCGAGCGTCAGTAGGAAGATGTAGCCAAAAATATGGCTATAAACCAAATGAAGAAGTATAAATAAATCTTCGAATTATCCTTCTATCTATTTGGCTAAAACACTGGAAACTAACTAAAGAACAAAATTTACTTACGGCGATTGAAAAGCATATAGACACATTTTTATTTTCGAATAATTTTTTTAAAAATTTCGCTTTTTGGCGAAACTCCGCCAGTAAAAAACAAAAGGCTGGACTAGACTGGCTTGGCAGGCAGCTCAACTTCTCTCGCACTGCTGGGCTTGCGTACTACCGGTCTACTGGGCTACCGGTCCTTTCCCTCCGTTGCTGCGCAAAGCTCACAGCGCTGCACGCCCCCTACAGTTGCACAGATCTTTGTTGCCTCGAGAGTGAAGGGAATTGACGCGTAAAATTCCACACAGAAAGATCCACAGACAGACACAGAGGCACAGAGAAGAGATTGAGAGTAGCTCTTCAGTCGTGATTCTGGATTTGGGTTTTGTGAGACAGAGAGAGAGACACACACACACGCACACACGCACACACACTTGTCGACAGGAGGAGCTTGAATTTTCAGGTGGGGAGATCTTTGCCTCAGGTTTGTTGGGGTCTTTTGGGAATGGAGAGAGGAGCTTGGAAGAAGGGGGAAAGAGATCTCATGGTGGAAGAGACTCGGTCCAGAACTTTTGTTTTGGTCAGCTGAGTAGCTCCAGAAACAGAGACCAGCTTGGTTCTTGCTTGCTTGTTTGCTTGCTTGCTTGCTTGTAGTACAACAGAAGTTGTGGGTGTTGGAGTGCCTGCTTTAGCTTTGGTAGCAAGCAATCTTTTCGGTGGAGTTTTGGGGATTGTGGGTATCTTCCGTTTGGATCTGTTGTTTTCCGAGATTTTGGGCGCAATTCGTGGGGACATTGGTTAATCAGTGAGGTGTGGAGGAGGGACACTAGTGGAGCTCTACGCCGATCAGCTTGCCGCCGTCGTGGAGGAGGAGCTGCTTTATGGAAATTTTCGTAGTAGCAGAAGAAGAGACATCGGCAGAAACAATTCGCGAGTTACATTGGAACTAGTTTTCTAGGTAGGACAGAGAGACAGAGACAGAAGCAAACCGGTTTGAGCTCTGCAAGCAGGGACTGACCAGGATCATGATAGAAGCAGCTGAGCAGAAGCTTGCAGCTATGGATGTGGATCCTGGGATTGTTGAGAGTAGTGATTCCAAGGAGCAGCAGGGGAGTAGCGTGCGTGGAGGGAGCTCGGAGGAAGAGGGTGCAGGAGGAGGAGTAGCAACTGCAGATCCGGAAACATGGACCTTCTTCGGAAGCTCGGAGAGCAAAGAGAAGGGAAAGACTTTGTCAGCTGCAACTGTAACAGCAGCAGGAAGCACAGGAGGACGCGAAGACTCAGAAGTCACTGGATCCGGGGAAGATTGTGGAAATGGGCAGCAACAGGATCAGCAGCAGCAGCTGGAGGCCGTCAAGCAGCAGCAGCAGCTGAAACGGAGGAGGAGGAGCTCCGTCGAGAACAGTCTGATTCCGTCCGATTATTCTTCTGCCGCCGCCTCAGATCTTGATGGAGGAGGAGAAGAAGGTGTAGCAGCAGCAGCTGCAGCTTCATCCCATGTGTGCCGGCTGTGCAAGAGAGAGTTCCGTTGTGGTCGAGCTTTAGGAGGTCACATGCGCGCTCACGGCGGTTCTCACGCACAGACCTGGAATTCGGATGAAGAGGAGGCGACATCGGTACTTCTTCTTGGCTACTCCTCCTTCAGCTCACAAGAAGCAACCAAGAAGAAGAAGAAGATGCAGCAGCAGGAGGAGGAGGAAGAGGAGGAAGAAATGGAGGAGGTGACAGAGGACTCGGGAACCAGCAGCAGCTACATGTGCCAGATCTGCTGCGACGAGTTCCAGACCTCCAAGGACTTGGAGCTGCACAAGAAACAGCACGATGATCCTCAGTACCTTCTTCGGCTGAATCCCAAGCGCAGTCAGAGGTTTCGAGAGCAGGAGGAGGATTGTTTCGATCTTGATCTGGTGCTTGCAGCAACAGCAGCAGCAACTGAGGACCATCAAACCAAGGAAGCACGGAGGAGCTCCTCCGGCGGCGGTGGCGGCGGCTTGCTGCTGCCGGAAGAAATAGAGAAGCAGCAGCAGCTGCTCGTCTCCTGCACCGAGTGCGGCAAGAAATTTGGATCCAAGAAAGCTCTCTTCGGGCACATGCGGTGCCATCCCGAGCGAGAGTGGCGAGGGATTCAGCCTCCTCCTCCTGCTGGAAACGCCGACGACAACAACAGCAACAGGAACAGTCATGGGCTTGTTTCTTGGCGGAAAAAGAAGCGTCCCAGGCTCCCGGTGGTGGTGCTTCCGAGCGCAGCAGCAACAACAGATGCGGAATCGGAGTCGGAACCGGATTCACGGCACTTGCCAGCGGCTGCAGGAAGAAGAAGAAGAGCTTGGGATGTTGACGACAGTGATACCGAGAGCATCGAGGCTGCGTACATCAACGGGACGACGACCTCCTCCTCCTCCGCCAGGCACAACAACAACAACAATTCTTGTGGACCGCTTCCTCCGGGGGGCTGGAGGACCAAGAAGAGGACCAAGAGAAGAATGAGGCAAACTGTTCCACCGTCCTTGCAGGCTGCTGCTGCTGCTGCTCCACAAGAGCAAGAACAAGAACAAGAACCACAAGAACAACAAGAAGAGCTCTCAGCAACACCTACTACTGAAGAAACACAAGTACACAAAGACATTGCCATTGCTCTCATGCTCTTACATCCTAAGAGGGTGCTTGCTGAAGTTGTTGTTGATGATCCTCCTCTCTCTCCTGCTCTGCAATCATGGTGCAAAGGAGGCAGCAAGGATCAAGATAGGTGCACCAAGAGGAGGAGGAGGAAGAATGTGGCAGAGAAATTCGAAGGAAATGCTGATGGCAATCCTGATGATGATGATGATGATGATAATGATGATTGCGAAGAAACTCAGCAGCAGCAACCGAGCCAAGATTCCAAAGGGAGGAAGAGGAGAACCTCTGCATCTGGAAGGGTGGATGATCAGAGCCAAGAAGAAGAAGAAGATGATGATAACAAGGACCAATGCACTATCAGCCCAGATGAGAATTCTCTTCTTCAAGCTGAAGAAGAGCTTGTTCAGCATCTGTGGCTGCCACATGAGGAGGAGCGTCAAGATCTTCTTACATCGCACAAATCTCTCAAAGAGCAAGATGCAGAGCTTCTGCCACCGCCGCCACCATTGCCCTGTGACAGTGGCAACAATCGTGAGGATCCAATGATGCTAAATTTTTCTGCAAGAAAGTCTAGCAACAACAAGGTGCATGAATGCTCAATCTGTCACCGACAGTTCAATTCGGGTCAAGCTTTGGGGGGTCACAAGCGATGCCACTGGGTTGGCGCTGCTGGAGGAGCTGTTGGAGCAGCTGCTGCTGCTGCAACTGCTGCAGGTTTAGGAGCCAATTCAGAAGCTATCACCCCCAGGACACAAAACATGAACAACAACAAGCATAAAACCCAAGTGATGGCTTCTTCTTCTGCTGCTGCTCATCTTCAGCAACCGGCATCTGTGCTGCTGAAAAAGTTTACCCCAAATCTTCTTCTGCCAGGGCTTGGACTTCAAGGTGCTGTGCAACAAAACAAGGGAAGAAGAAGAATACAGGAGGATAGTATCATAGACTTGAATATGCCAGCTCCTGAGTGCTGCGGCATTGAGGAGGAAATGGTGCAAGAGAAGCTTGCTTCTTCTTCTTCTTCATCATATGCAGAAGCATTTCCTATGGTGGAAGAGAAGCTTGGTTCCTCTTCTGCTTCTTCAGGCATGGTGCAGCTTCACCACCCCATAGTTACCCACCCTTCTTCTTCTTCATCTTCACATGCGGCAGCATTTCCTAGCTTTGCCATAGATGACAGTAGTAGTAGTATTGCATCCATCATCTGTCATCCTTTCTCTGACATGGTTGAGAAAAGCGCAAAGCCAGTGCACTTCCGGGAGGAGAATATGATTACGAATAAACTGGAGAAGAAGAAGAATCATCATCATCATCATCTTGCACCACCACCCATGGCAATAGGGTTTAGGGTTTAAGGTCACGGATGGATGCAGTTGGGTGGGTTTTAAACTGGACATGAAGCGATGGTGAATCAGGGAACGAATATGATTGCTTCAAGAACAATTTGCAACCAGAGGAGCTTTGACACATCACTCGAGCATTTGAGCAGCCATCAGACAGCAGGCAAACACTAAACAGTAGCAACAAATTAAATGGAGCCCAGTCTCTGATGCAAAAGTATGCATGCCCGTCAGTGATGCCCACCTCGCTGCCTGACTTAAGCTGCTCAGCTTGCCTACCTTCCTCTCCCAGCACTGCTCCAATCTCAGGAGCTTCTTTGCAAACCAATCTGCCTTCTTTCTCTCATGACAAAGCAAAAGAAAAAGGAGCTGTACACAATGTTTGTTTTCTTTTTTTGGCACTTTTTTTTTTCTTTGATTTTTGGGCTTTGATTTCATTGTATACAGCAGAAAACACCAGCCCAATAACAGGGTGTTGCAAAGGATTGTCAAACTCTTGTAATAGAGAGAGCAATTCAGCAACCCCCATATGGAGGAAATTAGCAAGCAAAGCTCAAGCTTAAGATCCATCTATCATCTTCACAAGCTGAAAGCAAACAACATGATGATTATTGATGTTCAAGTTTTTGACAACCCTCAAAGGGTCTCATTAAAGGTCAGCAAATTTTTTTATCATATTTGTGCTTGCTTCTTCTTGTATAGCTAACTAGGTTCCATTTGAAGTGGCTCAGTGGTTTATGTGTGAAACGCATGTGTTTCACTGCCACTCCTTCCCCATTCTGTTTTTCTTCTCTTCTCCACTGTTTTTACAAAAATTATTGACAAATTTCTGACTTGTTCAAGAGGTGGCATTTCATGGACACCTCTCAGACACATTTAGTTTCATATACACTTGTGGGTCATGAACTGTACAAACTACATGTAAATTATTTTTCTCCAATTATTGATTGCTAAATGCAACAGCAAATGCCCACAATTTGCACAGTCACTTCCTATGATATAACTCAGTGTTGGGTGGTTCTTTGATTTTGTTATAACCTCTGGTTCCAAGTTTTTTGCAAATTTTCAACTTCGAAAAACCCCTGGTTCTGGGCTTTCAAAAACAATTCAGAGTAAAATAAGTTCGTATTTTTAAGGTTTTGAGAAATGTCAAAGAATAACCAGCTTGTTTTGGTCAAAGAACTGGCAATTCTGGGTGGGCAACTGGAGATCATCCATTAATCTCAAGCAATGTTTCTGTGCAACTTCTTTTTGTGCATGATTTTCAACTGGCAGCTTGCTAATCATATTTCTCCTTTGCCTTGAGCAATGGCCGTCATCCAGTGGAAGCAGCTTGGGAGTGTGACCTAACCAGCTCCAGTAACAGCTCTGCAAGCTGCCTACCCATCACCAATAATAATAAAATAGATTGGGTTTGCTGTCATCCATCTGAAAACAGACCCCAGCTGCCGAATCATGTTGACACAAAGCTCAAGTTCAAAGATGGAGAGTAAATAAATCGGTGATGCTATTTGTGACGACCAAGTATTCTGCAACCAATCTCAATTTGTCACATCATCTTGACAAAGCAAAGCAATCCCACTATACTTTCCAAGCAGTCATCCTAAGGGGTAGTAGTAGGTATGACTTGCAACAACAACCTTTATGAGCTTACAGTACTTGCTGTGTGTGCAGGTTGCCCTGTGATGACAGAGTGAGTGGTGTGATTGAGCCTTCTTTCTAGACTGGGTGTTTTTTTTTTGTTTTTGGTACTTTTAAATTCTTTGAAATTTGCAGAAGTGACAAATTTTTTTGCTGGAAACACACACACACACACATTTTTACACTTCCAAGAAAAGCACATTTGCAACAAAGTTTTTGCCAACAAAGTTTTAGCGAAAATTTACCATGAATGAAATTACAATCATAACCGACCTTCCTTCCATGGATGAAATCATTTTTGCAGATGATGATGGAGGCAGCGGTTGGGTGAACCAAAGCTATGGACAAATGTGCAATGAATATTTTTTGATTCTCAAAGGGGGAGGAGGGGTAGTAAGAGGGGAATGGGTATATGCACAACAAGCTCACTTCTTGTAGATAACCAGATTCTATGCATGAACCATGTCATGCATTTATTGCTCAGTGGGTAAGGGAAGTTGGTGGTGGGTCTGGTGGGTGTCGGTGAGGCTCTTAGGGTTCATACCCACGGCTCTCAAACATTGATCAGAGCCAGTTCCGAGAGCTCGGATCGATGTTTGAGAGCCATGGGTATGAACCCTAAGAACCTCCCTGACGACCACCACCGAGGGGGGGGAGGGGTCTGTTCCTGTTTCTGATAACTGCCCAAAGCTGCTCTTAAAACCATACTCATTTTGAGTAGTTGGGTGGGAGCTATTTGATTGCACCATCAAAGGGGCAAGCTCAGGACTTGTGAGTGAGTGAGTGAGTGAGTTGTTGGGTGGGAGCTATTCAATCAGGCCAGCAAATGTGAGCTCTCAACCTACCCACAACAAAGCTCTCTCTTTTTCTTCCTTTTTGTTTGCTACTACTTACTTACTTACTTCCTTACTTACACACAAATTTTCACTTGTGTCTTTCTACCTACATCTTCCATTCAAGTCATAATTTGTTCAGGTGTAGTAGACAAATTACACTTGGGCACTTATTACAAAATTGCACTAAAACTACTACCTAATACAAAAAAAGTCTAGACTCTACTAGTACCCTTCTGGCCTAATAAGATAGGTTATAGGGTCACAACATCATAACTAGTGTTGGGTGGGTTTAGGTTTTAGGGTTTTAGGGTTAAAACTGTTGGCTCTGGTTCCAGTTCCAGTTAGTAAAATCCGAATCAGAAATTGGGTCCGATTTTTGGAACTGGTTCTGGAACTAGGACCATATAAGAACTAAGAACTAACCCCAGGTTCCCAGCTCCATTTATGTGGAACCAGAAGAAAAAAAAATTGTTGGGAAAAAAAAATAATAATAAAAAATAAAAATTTTGTAGCCAAAGGCTAACTGAAGGGTAACCAAATGTCAAACACCAGTTCTGGACCCTGGGTTACCCAAAACTGAACTGGAACCGGGTCTGATTTTCAGAACTGGAACCCAAATCAGATTCCAGGTTCCATTTTTGCATGTGGAACTGGAACTGGAACTGGAACTGGAATCCAACCGTTCTCTCACATATATGTAAAACTGGAACTGGAGTTTCTTCATAAAAGTCAAGAATTGGCCAAAACTGGTCACACAAGTCACAACAGGTTTGGGTGCGCCACTCTACCCCAACAGGTTTGAGTTCCATTCTGTCTGGGCTGCCATAATAGACTCAACCCAAGTTTGTCAAACCTAGTTCCTCAATTTTTTGTTCCATTATAACTTATTCAAACCTTGGCAGTAGAGAACAATTTCTTCCAATGTTGTGAGCTGAGAGGGTTGTACAGACTAGTAGGTGTGTGATCCATGATGTCAGTCATCATTTGTCTATGATTGAGAACTCAAACCTAACCCACACCTTTTCATTGCCTCACCTACAGATCAGAGTTTTTTTTCTATTTCTATTTCTATTTTATTTTATTATTTATTATATTATATTAATTTTTAATTTTTAAAAAAATTGATCTCAAAGTTTGGCCAATTTTTCTCCCCCTAAAAAAATCAAAATTCATTGAATTTACACCCCCAAAAATTCAAAAAAAATTCCTAATTTTTCTGTTGAAAAAAAAGATCAATATCAGAAAATAATAACAATAATAATAATAATAATAAATTGTCATATATGTGCATTTTTTGGGGGTATTGTTGCTATTCTTATATTTACCCTTATTTTCATTTTGTCATGACACAATAATATATGTGGATACCTAGTGTATGTAGTAGTAGGTATCATTTCACTGCTCTGCTCTGCTCTACCCACCCTCATGATTTGTACTCAGGCCCCAATTGTAGTAGAGCAAGGAGAATGCTGTATAGCCTACCACCAGTGCTTCTTTTTTTCTTTTTTTAAATTTTTTGTAATCTAGTTCAGGTGCTGGTGATTGTCCATAAGAGATGACTAAAAAAATTATGGCTGAATTTTTTTTAAATAAATAAATAAATAAATAACTGAAAGTAATAAGTTTCAAGCATCCTTTTCTATTATTTGCCACCCAACTGGAACTAAGTAAAAAAAAATCTAGTGATTTTCAATTTTTTTATTAAAAAAAAATCTGCCAACCAAAAAACCTGAAAAACACACACATTTTTTGCTATCATTTGCAAAGGAAAAAAAACATTTGCCATTTGTCACGAAATTACTACGTATAACCTTCCCACTGCCGACTTTGTTACAAGTAGTTGGTAGTTAAGTTAGGATTATTGTTCAGTGTGTTTGTCCCAGTTAGCCTACTGGGGATGGGCCCATTTGCCTCTCTAGGTCTTGTAGAGTGTTTATCACATCCAACGTAGAGCTTTCATAGTTTCCGAGCCCCACCCATAAAACATGCCAAAATTCGACATAAAAATAAAATTTGAGAGACTATTTAAATTCTATCACTTGGGTCAATCATTATGCTTGGCCAATCAGAAACAATCATTATTTCTTTCCATCCAAGATTTTTCTTATTTACATGAATCTCAAGACTCATCGAGAAACATGAAACTATGATTATTAAAAGGTGGGAGACTACTAATAACAAAACCACCAAGACCAATCAATCGATCAACTTAGTCAATCGAGAGCAAGAGTCTAGATGTGCAAATGCTGTTTGCCAACATCAGCATCAAGTGCAAAAATGCTAGTCCAAAAGACATTTTATTGCGCCAAGCCAACAAATTTAGTAATATTTTTCATCCAAAACATGTTGTGCATTGTGCCAATGGAGAGATGCTCTAAGTCTTCAACAATTGACTTGTAGCTAGTCAACTTGGACTTAGGGTCCTCTCCTTTTATCCTTCCTCTTCCTCTCTCCCCAATGGTGCTTTTATTAATAAAGTTTGGTACGTTCAACAACATGATGTTGTATAAAACTATGCGCCTTGTAATATATTTGACTAGATGATGGAGTTCATATTGGTGGAGGAGAGACATTTGGGAGGTGACCCCAAAAGGTGACCTATCATAGGGCACAACTAACTTAACTAGACATGAGATTGCTAGTAGGTAGGGTGACCCTAGTAATCAAGCAAGAAGGTGTCTAGTAATGGGACCTATCTAGTACTTCATCCATGAGGGCCACATTTGTTGGTTGTGGGGGTGTTTGTCTCAAATGAGAGTGCAAAATTGGCTCTTATCATTGGAGGAATAGGTAATAATGGCCCAATGGTGCTTTAGGAATTTGTAACCATGGCCATGAAAGACGCACGTCCATTCTTGTGAGAACTCAAAGATTATGTGACCCAGCATCTACCAATGCACCATCCACTAGAAGCACCTTATGACCCAGATGAGTTAGCAAGGTTCCACCTTAGTAACCTATCTTGTAAACACCTACCTAGGTAACTATCTATCTACCAAGGAAGGTTGTTTGTTTGTTTTGAATGTTTGTCATGTTGAGATCTCCAAAACCATAGCACCTCTTGTCGCTTGCTTGGTACCATTGGAAAGCACTTGATGACTAGGGGTGTGGTGCACTGAGTTAGTTTAATAATGTTTTAACTTACAATGAAGAACTTGTTGAATGTTAATTGAACAATTTTTTCATTGAAAATTCATTCAAGTTAATTATAAAATCATAGGAGAATTTTTGTGCACTCTTGGTATTGTTGGAAAGTTGTCAATGAATAATAGGATTTAATGAAGGTCATTTGGAAATTCTTAGACCTAAGGTATTAAGAGATTTGGAGTTTTGAGTAGTTTTTTTCATTGGGAATTCAATTAAATTAAAATGATTTTGGGAGGAAAAATTACTCAGGTAACCAGTTTGCACTTGGGCCAATGACACTAGTCTATGCAATAGGGTTATTAGGTAAGGAATATACAAGGTTACTATGTAGGTAAGAAGATTGGGAAGTGTGGTTGATTGGGAACGGAATAGAACACAATGGTGATAAGCTGAAAAAATGATATAGAACATATCATGAAGGTGGGATATAAATTTTATCTTTGGAGTGTTTCACATTCTAAACCACAATATTTGTGATGGCCAAACCAAGTGCACATCACCAAAAAAAATTTAATTCAAATTGTGAACTACACTCACAATTAATTTAATGTCAATAACAATAAGGTTTAGGGAGAAATAATGGCACGGACTTTCCAACTAAAAATAAACATTGTTTGTTTAATATATTAACCATAAAAGACTAAGCCTAACAAAAGTGAATGCACTTTATTATATTTACATATAATTTTCAATGGTAAAATTAATATTAAACTTGATAAAACAATCATATGGATGTAAAATCAAATAAGCTTCTAATAATGCTAAAAATATTTCACCCCATTTGCCATAATTTCCAGCGGAGTCTACCTAAAATTGCAGGTCAATGTTTTGAACCTTGTAGCCAGTTCTGGCTGACTCCTATGATCTTCCAGGGGGTTATGGTTACTCTAGGTTGTTAACCAAGACTCTCAAGTCAACACAAAATCCCGAGTTCATTTTTCCACCAAATGCAAAGAGCCACATGATCCACATGGTCAGATCTTAGATGCTTCATACGGTTACTAGATCTCGGCAACTTCAAATAGTGGGAATTGAGTCTCTCTCTCTCTCTCTCTCTCTCTTCAAATACATGTGCAAGAAATAGCTCCAGGTTTTGGTGCGCTTTGCTTGCGTGACAAAAATGAAGTACTAGAAAGAAAATAAAACATTGTTCACAACTTTTGACCTTGGGTTACGTCAATTTTGCAACAAAAAACCAACCTACGTTGACAATAACAGGTTGAGTTGAGCATCATAAGATGAGATGTTGTTTTTTCAGGTACTAATTAATAGGTTCTACCAAGGGCTGTTTGAGAAGAGTGTGTGTAAATGGTTTAGGGTTTAATATTGATTCACATTGCTACAATGTTCCTCAACATAACCCATGTTTTTCATTTACTATCTCTTCACATTGCTACTACACCCGGTATATTACTCATCCCCCCAATTCATGTCACTAGAGTGTTCACCAACCTTGATTCCCATCACAAAGTAGAACTAACAAAACCAAAAGTGAAACTAGCAAATGACCACCACCACCAGTTCAACATTAAAAAATAGCCTTCAAAATCTCATGAATAAGAAGTCATCATCCCTAGTTACTTGTCGAATGTTCTAGAGTGTGCCCAAAATGCCTAAAAACTTTGTGAAACTGGGAGCCTGACATATATATACACATACATCCAAACATACATACATACATCCATACATACATACATAGACCGTTATCCATTGAACCAAACTTATTGTGAATAAAAAGTATTGTCATTTGTACATTTTCATTCCTTAAAAATGCACTGACTATGTTCAAGATAATAATTGAAACTCATTGCTCATCAAGTGCATGTCCAACTCCCCCCCCCTCCTACCCCCGATATATATGATCCTCTTATAAGGAGCTTTTCAGGGGAATCCTTATGGGAGCACAAAAGGAGAGTTAAAAAAAAGGCAGGCACAACAACGGACTTGTTCCCAATTGTTTGGTTTCATTCATGTGGACCCCCAAAAAGGTCCTAATGATGATGAGTGGGTATGTGAGAAATCATGTTTCCTCTTCCTCCTACTGGGATTTTTTTTTGTGGGGACATATTTGCGGTTCTTTTGAACCTCAAAAATATAATTTGGACACATGCAAAGGATTTTTGAAATGACCCTAAATCACTAAGTTTCAATTTTTTTAACAAAAATTTCACTAGATTTATACAGTTTGTAGTAGGTAGTCAATATATTAAAGAATGTTTTTCGCAAAATTACTTTCATACCTAGTAGTACATTGCCAGATTTGTCTTAACTTTTGTGCTTATGACGGCAAATTTGGCAACATAACAAAATTGAAAAAAAACACTAGCTCATGGAATTGGTTTTTTGCTTGGTGGATAAAATCACTAGGTGGTGATTTTTTGTTGCTTTCGACAATAAGTAAGTGCTTTTTTTTGGATGTCTTACATCTTTCAGACTTTTGGAGTATAGTGAAAAGGACTAAATGATTTCTATGATAGTGTCATGGAAAAAGCTTACATCTCTTTGCATGGAACTAGGTACTCGGTTTCGAAGAGAACTTGTATACCGAATTTTCAATCAAGTAAAACATTCACAACTAACTTCGTTGCGTATTGTACAAAAGAGCAGAATTTTGGGCACCATTTGAGAAAGAAGTGTGGTGTGTGGCGGCGCTTTTGACATTTTAGGAAAATTTCTGGTCAACACACATCCCCCTGGGCATTCCTCAAAAATGTGAGACCTAATAAAATCAACATAACTCACAGTCATCTCTCTCCCTTAAAATAATGGGCTTCATACTTTTTCTGCTTCTCTTCCAAAACATGCATAAATAGTAAGGCAGGAAACGTGTTCATGCTTCTCACATTCCCCTTTCAAGTCCTTCTTGGAGTGCTTTCTAAGTTCAGTAGAATGCCATTCTTGAAACTCACATATTTCATCACAGAACACTTTTCTCCATTCAAGAATGTTTGGTGCCATTTTTCCTCACCCCAGAGAAAGCCAAGAAACAATTCTTTCAAATTCACACATGTAGAAAACAAGTTCCCACAAATAGTTTCCACCTTCCTCCTGCAACCCCGCCCCCACCTTCCCCTTCTGTTTGCTTGAAAACAGGTGCCAAAGCATGTGAACCGTTTTGCTCCAGAATCGCTACTAAGTCTGCTTTGCAAAACCACCAAAAAGCTTTGATGCACAGCTCGTCCTCCCAACTGATTCCCCGTGTACCCTTCTGTAGCATTTTGAAGATTGATTCCTATCACATGAGCAAAGAAAACCTTGAATTAGAATCACACATCTGAAAGCTGGAACTCTCCACACATAACCTGTGAGATACTATTGACTTCAGATGCCTTTGCTGTCCTGGCATCCCAAACCAGTTAACGAGGCAGTAAGACTTCCAGAGACAACTGTTATCAACACTGGTTCACATAATTAATGACCGGATTATGTTGCAAGCATTATTGGAAAATTCCTGATCTAGAGATCTATTTCAATCTTCATTCTGAAGATATTAAACCTGCCACACCAGAACTGACATATTGCAGGACATGGTGTTGTTGCTTTCAACATATTGGTTCTCACCCAGAACTTTGATCCTCAGCAGAGGCTCTTCATCTGGTAAATCTTCACCAAGTTCGCCCTTTCATCCAGTAGCTGCTGTTCAAATGCAAGTGCCGCTGCTTGCTGCCGGCGCTGAAACTCTAAACGCAGCTCATGGTGTCGCTGTTGCATCTTCTCTCGCTCTGCTTCAAAAGCTTTTGCATCACACAGATTCCCTTCAACCATCTCTCTCTCTCTTGCAATCTCCTTTTCCTTCCTGCATGCAAATTTGAAGAGTTCAAAAGATGACTGACCATTAATGGTTCAGTCAGAATGGGAATTACAAGGAATTCTCTCTAATGCACTAATGGCTGAGATTCCCAATATTCCCAATTTGAACTTGACAGAATGACCAAAACAACAAGCAGGGTCTAAAATCAATGAACAGGAAAGACTGTAGATAGTACAAAGACTGCTGTTGCTCCTGGTCATCCTTGGAAAGCCCCTCCTTGGGAATGTTAAGTCGCTCCAACTCCAGTTTCTGGCACTGCTGCAAGTGAGCCTGATCAAAAGCCTCCCTTAACTTCACAAGCTCTTCCTCCTTCTCAGTGACTTCAACCATCAGCTGATCTCTCTCAACTCTGAAGTACTCCTCCAACTCATCTTGCTGCATGCAACATGGTAGTATCATGCTCAGCTCATATCCACTTATCAACATGTGTCTGCATCAAGCATTTCGGCTGGAACAACCACCATAAGGCTATATCTCATCATGTGCAGCAAGCTTTATGGTTTGGAATTAACATATTGAGTATGCATTAGTCATTTTGGCTTTCCGCAATGACTGGGTCAGTAAGATGCTTAATCATAGTGCTCCATATTCCCATAACATCAACCCCATGGCATGGGTCTGATCATCTCAATACATTGCCTGTATTCTGATGTAATCATCATAGCAGAGTATACAAATGGCAAGTATACCTCTTCTTTGTTCCTGATACTTTGCTCCTCCGCCCTTTTCCGCAGGACCTTGAGTTCTTGCTCTCGTAGCACCAAATTATGGCACACTGTGCTCACTGTTTTCTTCAAAGTTTCACAAACTTCCTTCTCTCTATCCACTTTGCTCTGTAGTTTCAATACCTTCTTGTCTTGATCATGCATCCGGTGCATTGGCTCTAGCACTACCTCTTGTAACCGCTTGACTGCAAATTTTAGAAGGGTCCTTCCTGCAATGGTCACAACCCCAAACAGACTTGGCTTGCATATAATTGGCAAACAGGGGAGATCAGAGAATTAAATATCACTGCAGAAGAAAGCTCCAAGACAAAAAGTTTGACAAACTGCTGTGAATTCAAGATAAAAACATATGGGAGTTTTGAAATTCAATTTAGCAGTTTCCTATGTTGCTCATGGATGAAGCAGTAACAGAGACCTGAGAGAAACATTGGAATTTTAAACAATGAGAATCGACACAGGATCATCACAAATTAATGTTGGCCACAGCCATTGCACTTGATTCCACCTTTGTGATGTCGATTAAATATGTCAAGGTCTGCCTTGCTTGCCATGTAGCCATATAGGATACGTTTTCCACCTCCCCCTGGATGATAAAGGAGCTTCCCAATGTTGTTCCATGGATCCCTTCCACGTCTAGCATCTCTGAAATGTTTATCCAGACGTTGAGCATCATGGTAACCAGCGGGAGACTCTGCAAACATCAGGATGCTCATTCCACGGTGACCTTGAGGCCCATATGCATGCCGAGGTCTCATAGGGTTATACTCCTTGAAGTACTCCAGCAGCTCCTTATTCCCCATACCCACCCACTGCAAGCACACGCGTACAAATGGTACATACACTTCTTATACTCTGGACACTCCTTCCAATGGCCTAGAACTAAAACTGTATACAGGAGAGACCACCATACCAGAGAATCCTGCTAATCCTGATGCAGGGAAAAATCTAGATATAGATCAGCCTCAAACTCTGAAGTCTATACAAACACTACAATCCCTTTCAAGACCAGCAAATGCAACTTTCGGGACCATAGAGGTACAAAAACATAAAAGATAGGGCATTCAACCTTCTCCTGGTCATCCATCTCCAACTGTGTATTTTGAACAATAACCATCGGTGGCCAGACTATCAGTGGGTTCTGTGCTTCATCATCAACATCAAGCCCATGCCATTTGCCACCAAAGGGTCTTTCATCAATTACACTTGCACCCACACCTATTTGTCGCAACTCCTCTTCCAGAACTTTTCTGAAGATTCGATGGAGCTTTACCCGACGGGATTTCATAGTCTGGGCATGTGCCATCAAGGGTCCAAATCCACGGAACCAATCCACAGCACCCACCCCACCCTGACATACTGGACAATGCCACTGCCGGTCATGCTCTTGTATCTGGTCAGTGCTCAAGGATTCAAGATCCTGGAAAAACCCTTGAAAGCATCTCCACTTCTTCAGTGTTCCGTGACTCTGCTCTGACACATCCGAGGCATAGTCATCACTGAGGATGTCATCACTGTAATCATCCATATCATCCAGGTCCGAGTACTGGTCATCTGATTGATCCCAGGCCTCATACTCTGCTCCATCAGCAGCTTTCACAGATGGAATGCTTCCATTATGCACACCTGACACAAATGAGCTTGTCAGGCATAAAGTGAGTTGCTTTCTATGGATTCAAGAACCACATTGTGAATTGCATGAACATTGCGGTAATCAAAGGCCATTGACAAAAACCACATGCAATGAGCTATTACATAGATGGACTATGCTGCAGGAGCAGCAATGCGTACCTGAAATGCAACCATGTTGCTCATCTGAGCTTTTAACTCTCGCTGGTGATAAGAGACTCTGGAGCACAGTGGCAGGATTCACCTTGGTGCATGGCATCAAGAAATCATTGCCAGATAGAGAAGATAAATCAGCAGCATATCTATAGCTGCTAATTTCTTGTTTCTGCTGCTCAGTTTCATGTAAGTCAGGATGGACATGCACTTTTGTGATGTTTCCAGATACACATGTGGTTGAGATCTGTTTTGGTTGCCTGTCATTCCCACGAGCTTGTCCATCTGGTATTGCAGAGACAGTAGTCCCACCCAATTTTACCCCATTAAATTTGGGGTGCACAGTACTCTGTGAGCCAATCCCAACAACTTTGATCTGATTTGCCATCTTTCCATTCAGCAAAGTTCCTCCACCAGTATGTCGCTCGGGTTCAGCTTGCTGCTGTGCACGAACTGCCTTTCCTTTACTTCTTGTCACAGTTTCCCATCCCACATCTCTAGGAGAATATGTATTTTTTTCTGAATATGTTCCACTTCCATTTATAGGTTCCACTGCATTGTCAGCCAATGCCTCAATCACATTATCCCAACCATCTGTAATTAAGGAATCTGAAAGATGATAGCGTCACCAACAGAATGCATTTTACAGTTAGCAAAGACTGCCTGCTACCAACACTTTAAAACAATGAAAGGATTCCTCATTAAATAGATCCTTATGCCAGATGACTAGAAAGATACAACAACCAACACCCTAAACTAACTAAATACTTGAGATACCATGACTTTCAAATAGATAACTTCCACGGAAAGTATCATAAAACAACAGAAGGGAAGGGTGCTAAAAGAACATCTGGTAGTCACCCCACCTCTTTCTCTAACAGTGTGAAAATATGTAGAGAAAATGCATGCAATCAGTCACACCTTGGGAAATTAGTCTACCTGCTTCTTCTTCTTGATCCCAGGCAGAAAATGCAGGGTGAGACAGGTTGTGTATATTCAGCTGAGATTGCTCAGACATCTGGTGGCAGGATGAAAAAACAACTTCCCAGTCTGCATCTCTCAGACTACTTTGATGATCTTGGCAAATTAGTCGCTCTTGCTTCTCTATGTGAAAATTGTTGCGTCCTGCTGCTATGGATGCCACTTCAAACACAAACAAAAGTTCACGCCAGAGAATTTCACCTTAGTACCTCATGCACCTATGACAATACGTTAGTTCCTATAGTGCTCAAGAAAAACATCAACAGAGCTGTTGTAATTAGAATATTACAAAATTCTCAATGCAGAAGGCCTACAGTTTTTGTGTCTTCATTTACCTGGAGGTCCTTGCAGACTAGGTAGAACAGAGCCACAAGAACCTCCAGTTGGCGGAAATTTCTGATTTAGCCCAACAGATCCTCCTTGAGCATCCTTCTTACTATTACCAGCAGTACTCATTTTCTTGCAATGAATTTCTCCATTCACTGTAGAGACTCTGTCACTTCCTCGGTCTGCCCTCGTGATTATAGAAAACTAGTATCACATGAACCAGAAGTTGCAAACTAAAAAAGAAACCAAGCATTGCTGGTTACATGGTGAGGGTTAAAGCAACATCTTTCAATTCTGCCTCTGAGATTAAGTGCTGTTGCCACTAGTGCATAAGCAGTGCATGTGCAATTGCAACACATCTTATGTTCCATATCCATGCAGGCACATGCCATTCTTCAGACAAAAGCTTCATTTATCACCATCACTCTTGCAAGCAGCACATCTTCAAGAAGGTGTATGTGCTTTTGATCTTTTGCCATGTATAGCAATTCAAAGTAAATACTAAAACATGGAATGTAAAGAGTTCTTACCACATGATCTTCCTGTTTGAAGGCTCTGTACATTTTGTACAGGCTCTTGTTTGGATGCAAATACCACACCAACACTAGTTTGGGATGCACGCTTATTCCCATTGTTTTTTTTCTTTTGTCTGCGCTTTATTTTACCTTCTTCAGATCGGTTGCCACCTGTCACTTGCCCGGCTAAAGCAGTGATATTGGGCTCTTCATCAATCTCTTTCGTCCTCAGGCTTTTCTCATTGGGCTCCCAAGGTGTACAGTGATCTGCATAGACATTTGATCCACCTGCCCCCCTCACATCATTGATTGGACAGTGTGCATTCACACCACCTGAAGACTCCAAAGCCAGCTTCCCAAACTTCAATTCCACAGAAGGAATGCATGGACCCTCCACAATCTGGTGCCCACTCTCTGTACCCTGATCCTTCTCCTGACAATCCATGTGATCTTTCATGCTTTGATTGTCCATCATATGTGCAGTGCTGAGGAACCTTACTATGTTTTGGCTTCTGCAGGCCAAATTGGTATCATTCAATTCTGTCGCATCAAATTCAGCTCTCCACCTAGAATCATGACTTGTGCAACTAATTGTGTAAATTGAACTAATGGGAAGACTGAAATTAGAGAAAAAAAGAGTGTTCAAATATCACTCTGGACATGCTCTCTACATGAAATCGACAGTGCAAATACTTCTGGCACCTACCCATTGGTAAGAGAGGCAAATAAAATGCAAGAGAAATCATCTCTGTACTAGGAAGGTTCATTCCATGATGTTGACAAGCATTCAGAAAAAAGAATGAACCCAAGTAGTTCATGTCAGCCTCTTTGAAGGCACAACACGTTTATGAAGCTAAGCTTCATTTCATACTAGCTTATCCCTGTAAAGACAAGAATGTAAGCTAGGTTGACCTACGTACAGGGTGATGGTTGTAGCATCCTGCACCCTCCAGATTACACCACAAAAGCATCATTCTGAAGTAATTCTACGAGGAAGGAAACGAAAACAAGTTCACCATGCCCCAGACAATCAGCCACCAGAATATTGACACGGTTCTACCTATCCAGCACCACCAAGCAGTATTGCTAACGCTTAAGTTTCTGTGCAAATGACAAGATATGAAACGCCTCGCCAGAACTGCTACAGAAGTTTAAGTGCACTCATAACCTTACAGGAGTCACTCACACAGTTTCAGACGATACCTTCGTCACATGAACTGCCATAACCATCCACTGAATTCACTTCCCAACGAGAAAATATAACCTGACTAAGAGTTACCGTTGAATTTCCGAAGGCATCGGGAATTGGCGAGCATTGAAGAGGCATTCAAGCTAAAATGAAACCAAAAATATCCTCGTGAATAATATCCTCACATTCACATTGCAAGAATACAGCATATCAAGTGTTGAGAACTGTTCAGATGATGGTCAATTGAGACAAAACTTTGCAAATGCAGCAGTGGAAACGTCTGCTCCAAAAACTTCCTGCAAGCCTGCTGAAAAGTTATGACGCTGAACGATACATACATACGCTGGACACAAAACAATCCGAATGTGCATTATGGCTGCACCATCGGCTTATCGCCATATACAACAGAGCCATATCCACAACAAATTTCACCTACAGGATTGCTCAGCAGACCAGTCGCTGCAGCCTTGTAAGACAAGAGAAAATGAGAGGGACAAGCTAGACAGCGGACGCTTTGGAAAAACAACACAACATTTGCTAAAAAGGAACAAAAATCTCATCAAACGATGTTGGAAAGAACTCCAGGACACATGATTGCTAAAACCTACAGAAACGACTACTTGCCCAATGAAGAGCGCCTAGAGAAAATTTAAAAACCGGAAAACCGTGCACAGCCTACATGCCTCTATAGAACTTCATTCATAGCCAACAGCGAAAGAGTACTCACAAAATTATGTAGAAATCAGACAAAGAACAAGCAGGTTATCGATGCTCCCTTGAATCTCCACGGGACGGATGCTAACGAAAAACCGCTTCAGTGCAGCACAGACGATCCAACAACAAGCATTCTCACGATCATCGACACTATGTATGCAACTCGGAACAGCAGAAAACTCTTCATTAAAAAAAAAGCGTCGAGACCTCAGTACTTTAATAGATAGGTTTCTTCTGCATGTCTCAAGAACAGTGTATATGAAAATGACGCACAAAATCACTACAAACCGAAGCAACGAACAAACAAGCTGAGAGATCCACCCCTCTCCAAATGACCTACAATTACTCACCAAGACTTCCGCAGGACCAGCAACCAAAATGAGCCTCGAGCCAAAAATCATACAGGCAAAGAGACAATGATCCCCGAAATTACAACTGATCAGTCCCCCCGAAACAATCCATCAGAAGTAAAGAAAAAAATTCAAGAAACAACAGCAAGCAAGCAACAAGACAAGGATCCAATCCTAATTCTTCTTCCTCCTTACATACCAGTTAACAGTAATCGAAACAGATGCTGCTCTCCCGATGGAGTTTTGCGTCCAGTAGCGTTGCAGAGCAGAGCAAAGCAAAGCAAGGCAAAGCAAAACAGAACAAGCGCGAATAGGACGCCGGCGACGACTACGACGGGAAAACGAAGCCAACGAAAACACAAGAGAAAAAGGGCGCCAATATCACTGCCCTTTAGTAAGTAACTAGTGACCCATTTACCTACGGAACTCGACCGTTGTAG
>Ga0209611_10005515_pt1 | contig 21142 bp, 10 predicted proteins | sample S1TSphgellanicum_3_FD_187693 | JGI IMG/M metagenome (GOLD analysis project Ga0209611, IMG submission 187693) | Host-associated microbial communities from peat moss isolated from Minnesota, USA - S1T2_Fc - Sphagnum magellanicum MG (SPAdes) (version 2) | ecosystem: Host-associated > Plants > Peat...
CCTTCGGCCACTGTGAAGTCCCCCGGTTTCTTTAAACTTGGTTTGCGTTTTAGTTTTTTTTTTAAACTTTTAACTTTTTTATTTTTTTTTTTTTTTTTGTTTTTTATTTTTATTTTTAGTTTTAAAATTAGAAAAAAAAAAAAAAAAAAAGGTGAGTTGCCTTTTCATTTTGTGAAGTCAAAAAGGTTTTTTCTTCATGGTCTCTTTTGACACGATCTCTTTGTTGTTTTTGCCAAAACTTTTCAATTTCCATGTCACTAATCTTTTTTTCTCGTCTATAAATCCACAAACCCACCACACCCACCACATTTAAAAATTATTCAAAACCTATAGAATGTTGCAACACACCCACCCACCAATATAAAAATTATTTAAACCTATTTAAAGTAGGGAATTGAAGAAGACAATCATTTGGTCAATAGATTTTTATTTTTATTTTTTAAAAGAACTGGAAATCTTATGGGCCTTAGATTATGAAGTTGGGAAAAGGGGAAAAAAAATATGATTTACTTCAATATGTCGTCCGCCTTTTGCATTGCAGCAATTCGAGTTAAATCCCACTTTTCTGTGAAAAACAAAACAACAATATTCAAGCCCTACCTTGGCAATTTATATATTGAGTACCAAAATCAGTATTAAACAAAAAGTATTAATTTGTTCCCAATATTATTAAAGGGTTTCCCTTATGTATTTTTTAGTTTAAATAGCAATATAGATTAGCATAATTTCATCCTTAATCAGATTTTAAGATGTCTAAGGTCATGAATTGCACCATATTCTGCCAATGCTCTCTCTTGAGCAAGTCGATGTTCAATTTCTTCTTTTACTTGCTTGTCAAGGCCCTCTTTGTCGACCTGAATCACAAATTGATCGTGAAATTGTTTATCAAATGACTCATAAATATATCACAATTCCCCCCTCCCCCCACCTGAAAAAAATACCTATTTCCAAAATCCCAATGTAATTTTATGTTGATGATAAAAAACACTTGTGATATTGTTAGGCAAATTACAGAGATGACATATTTTGGATCACCAAGAATTCGTTGTTTTCTATCTTCCATGTCATAATGTCGCCTTCTTGAGAACGGTTTTGTACCAATTGTTGCAAATGGGGAAGATCCCGAAAGTCCGGCCATCTTCTTTAAATTTTTTAACAACAAGGATCATAAGCAAAACTTATAACAAAAGATGGAATATTCATAAGCTTGTGTCACAAATCATAAGCTTCATATTAATTGATTAATTTTAAAGAAAGACTCATCGATGTTAGAGCAATTTGGGCTCAAATCATTTGAATTGTTTATGTAATTACATCTCGATCTCTTTTCAAAATTTAGTGGCAAGGATGTATATTGGGTTGCCGAAGAAAAGAGGTTTCTTTGGCAAAAGCAAATGAACATTGTGGCACAAGTCAAATCATTTTACAAATGACAATTAAATTTCCAAGATTGGAAGTAGTACATTGAAGGATATTCTTAAAAATTAAAGATTTCCATAAATTAACATAGCTGAAATCCAATTAAATGTTTATGAGACATTTTTCTCAAACAAGGGTTTTTCATTCTTACACATGGGATGTTATATATTTTCACATGCTTAAGAGTGAAACTCCTTCAACATTTCATTTGAAAGCTCAAAATAGGCAAAGAAAAATAGGTAAATGCACATTGCACATGTTGGGCAAAAGATATTGAAATCCATGGATTGATGTTTAAATATTTTTTAGGAAGGATGTTATGGAAATTTATTCGAGAAGGTGAGAAGGAAGAAGCAGTTAAAATTGGATTAATGTCCCAGTCCAACTAAAATGCACTTTGGATGATTTCTGTGACATTTTGGTATCCCTATTGTTTGTGATCTTATCTTGCCCCAATTTGATATGGGTATTACCTCCATTCATCTTCTTTTTTTGAATTTGGATGTGGTATTGATGAAGTTTTAAAGTTCATTTCCACATCTAAACGTTTGTTTGGCACTTTCATTTTCAAAAGGAATATCAATGAATAAATGAAAAAAAAGTCTACTAATGTGTCATATTTGGTGATATATTAAGGGGAATGAATGATGATTATGGAACTTGACATTACATTCCCGACATTCATCCATGGGAAATGAATCGTTGATTGTGGTCTACAATTGATTAGAGTTATGCATGTCTAGCGTGGGAACCATTTCTAATGAGTATTTTTTAAGTTTTAAAGAAGGTTCAATTTGGAGAAGTTTGTGTAGAGTAATGCCCCAAAGTTGGGGGCTTAGGTGAGCAATACCCAAGTTGTAGTCTACCATACCCTAAGGTCAGTTTTGTCATTAAATAATCCTCAAAATAGTGAAATGAAATTTTGAATATGAAGTTGAAAATCATCATACTTATCATAGGCTACACTCTGAATAATTTCACTACTCATATCACAATATTATAATAAATTTATGGAAAAATACAGAATTTCAAAATTAAAGAACGATTATTTTTTTGAAAATAATAATTATTCATTTTGTCAAAGTGAAAATTGACCCTAAGCTGCGGTATATACTTGTGAGACTTCTCTTGAATCAATGTCCAAAATACATTTCCAATCTGAAATACCTCCAACCTCCCCCAAGGTCCACCATTACCCATGTCCAAAGCTAGGTTCAAAGGCCACTTCAAGCCTCACAACTCCTCCTAATTACCTAGTGGTTTTTTGGTGGGCAACATTTGGCACCATAGTGACCCAAAAAAAAATCTAGTGCCACAAGGTAGGAAGGACTTTTGTGGAAAAAATGCATGAAAGTCATGACATTTTGAAGAAAAAAATTCTGATGTTGCCATATTTAGACAATGGGTTCCTAGAGGTCACCAAAACATAGCAGGCTTCTTTTAAAAAATTACTTTCTTTTTGACATTTAGCCAAATTTGGCTCATTCTTCTTGTGAATGATTTGCAACACACAACCTCACCAGGGTGTGTGTGTGTGTGTGTGTGTGTGTTTTAATTCAAATTATGTGATTAAAGCTAAAGTGGCGATCATCCATAAGACAATTTAGCTAGATTTGGTGATTAAAATTATGAAAATAAAACTACTATAGCATCCTTCTATATTTTTCGCTACCTATTGGAACTTAGGACAGAATTTGGCATTTTCTATTTATTTTCTTCCTAAATTTAGTTCCTAAAAAATACTAAAACACATAATTTATGCTATTTTGAAAACAAAGTGCCATTTGGCCAAAATTCGCCAGGAAAAAAAAATTGTCATCACTAAAAGTCACACAAAGATTGAGTGCAATTGGATGGGTCAATTGGAGACCAGTGTCGACTATTGACCACCTAGTACATCCACCAGCGCCCACTATATATGTGGCCCTGCCCATGAAATCTTGGATGAGATCATCAAAAGTTGGATGCAGGAGTCCTATCCAGTGAACTCACTGGAAGACTGCTCAGTGCTGTGAATCTGAAAAGTGCACAGCTTTCAAAGCCCTTCAGGAACTCTGGAAGAGTTTAATAAACACGACCAAATGGAATTATTGACTGTTGTTCCCTGTTTCTGATTGGCTAGATAGTTTTTTTGGTCCAGTTGGGTTGCTACTAGTAGTCTCCCACCTACCTTAGTGTACCTTGGCCAGTTCGACACTAATTATATTTATTCAGAAATGCTGAAATTTTCAAAAATTATTTCTTCCAAATCAAAAAAATATTGTGAAGGGAAATAGTGAATATTTAAGAATATTCCAATTTCTTGAAACCAATGTTTCAAAATTATTTAATTATTTGAAAGACATGTGTTGAAATGGCCAAGGTACTACGGTCCCGATTTATAGTCCCAGTTTCACTTTTAAACGTGGGATTTGAAAAAAGAAAATAACTAAAACTTGGATGTGAGAAATATTTTTGCAGGGTGACATACTGAGCACCACTGGAGATTCTCTAATATTAAATTATGTGAAGGATGGATTACCTTGAAATTCAGTAGAAGAATTCTCCCTTCTACAAATTCATACAGGGGCATTGTACCCAGGTATGAATTATTAAAAGGGAATTCTTAGAGGGGGGAATTCTTAAATGGTCGCTTTTCATCTTATAAGAAATATTAAGGTGTCAATCCTCTGTCCACATGGCCCATCATGAAGAGAACTCCAAAAGAAAGCTATATTGAGTTGGTTAAATATTCCTAGACTCGGTACCTCCCCTGTTGGGTAACATTTTTGCTTCCTAAATTCCTCCAAGTCAGGAATTTCTTTTTCAGGAATGCAAATAATGAGTGATTTCTAGGGTTAAATCTGATTGTCAAATTTTGAAAAAAAAAATCTAATTAAAAAAATCTACAGATTTTACAACATCTCAGAAGTAGCCAACAATATAAAAGGATGCTTAAATTATTTTTACATTAATATTTTGTTAATACCCAAATTTGTCTAAATCCTCTTGTAGATGATCACCACTCATGCTACATCACAAAATTGTTGAAAAATAATAATAAAATAGCATTGTTGTAAGGGCCATGTGAAATCATCCATCAAACCAAATCAGGTTATTACACAAAATTTGCATATTAATAATTGGACTTAACATTCTATTACTTTCTAGATCACAAATATCAGATGAGATTATTAGAGTGTACAAGTCACAAAACACATCAATTGCAAAAGACAATGCATCACACATTACATGTCATCTAGTTGCAAGTGCAATTGCATCCTCCATGGAGCTCAACTAGGGTTTTGTAGATGGTTGTAGGTTTAATTGAACCAAGGTTGCAATTACATTTGTGACTATATTTGCAACTACCCTATGATCCAAACATATAAACATATGATGAAATGTGGCCAATGCATGATTGGACACATGTGCATATATTCTTATATAAGTTTTAAAAGAGTAGGTAGGTAGCTTAATCTAGGCAACCTAGGACTAGGCCTAGGTAAGCTAGCCAACAACACGAGATTAAGTTCCAAACATGCAATTAGGACCCACGGAAGGTGTAACAACTTTTTTTTTATATATAGATTTAAATGATAAATAAAGTTATTGCTGAAAAAAAATTATGTACTTTTACAATAATCTTTCAAATATATTATGAGAACATGTGTATATAAGTTTGAAATGAATCTAATGAATATAAATTATCCAAAAGCATTTTTAAAGGAATGTCATTATTGCTTTTCTTGTTTAATTTTTTTTATCAATGATTTTGGGTCATTTATATTCATTTTATATGCATATGTATGCAATAATATATTGTGATTTTTTTCAGTAATATGAATTGTATGTTAACTTATGAAAATTGATTTGATAAAAAAAAATTTGAATAGCCAATCTAATTCTATCACATGACTCTCACCAAATAATTCACTATTTTTTAATCAAAACACCATTGAAACCTATGGTGTGTGGGTCTTAATTACATGTCCACACCCACTAGCCTTAGCATATGGATAGGTTACAAAGTTGAAGACTTGAACCCTTGAATTCCACATTGGGCACCAATTGTTTTTACCATTTCACCACATTTTCAACAAACAATTTTTGTCCTTTTATTATTATAGTCATTTTTTCCTAACCTACTAAATAATTTTGTTGCTTAGTGCATTGAACTTAAACCTAATTTTCCCTATATTTGCACAATGGATAGGGCATTAATTTTTATTTGTGTATTCCCCCCCCCCAATAATAAATGTTACCTTCTTGACCTACTTACTTACCCACTTAACCTAGGTACTTGTTCATGTACCTTATCTACCTACATATTATGGAGCCCAAATCTACATATCATTCACCAACCTACAATATATTCATTTATAACCTACCAACCTATGTACCTACTATCATGAATGACATTTTACCATCATGACCAACATCAATTTTAACATCATGGGTGTAGTTCGACTAACACATATTATTAGCAATCATAATAACTATTGTTTAATTTTGTGTATTTTGAATTTTTAAAAAAAGAAAAAATCTACAAATGGACTACATATTGTATACATTTCCAAAAAATTTAGAATCAATCTAATGAATAAAAATAATCCGCAAAAACATTTTTTATGTTAGAGTAATGACATGGAATACAATGATCAATCTCACCACCCAATTATAATGAGCCTAGCCACTAGTATTGCACCCTACAATGATGAATGTTAGTGCAAACTAATATTTAGAATTATAGTGTGAAAGTAATATGTTAATTTAGCAAACTGGAAAAATCATTAATAAAAGCTATGATTAGTCATGTGTGTAATATGGCGTGCTACACATTGAAACTTTCTAAAATCACTAACATGGTTAGTCACTAGAAAATCATTATGGACCCATGACACGAAGATTAATGCACAATCATTCTAGAATATCATTTGATGCATTCACTAAAAGATCAATATACACCCACTAGAACAATAGATCAAGTAGTGACAAAAAAATCACTATGTAATCACTAAAACATCAATATGTATCACTTAAGGATCATAGGGGATAATCCATTCACCGTTGTCTTGGGTATAGTACATGTCATTATAGTAGATTAATCCATTAGGATTCCACTGGTTGTTGCCACACGACCCCATTCACGAGCCAACTCGACTAAGTTGGACAAGATGTCTATAATGTAACTATAGTGGAATTGGTTTAATCCACCTGAAAATGAATGGAATGCATAATGGTTGGGACTGTGTTTCCTAGTAGTGGAGAAATTGGTGGCTCTATTGTTGATGATGTAAAAAGAAACCATAGTGGTGAGCGCATTTTCATTCCTAGAATTTTTGGTGGATAATGGGGACCACATACTGTAAGCACACAAGTAGAATTGGTAAGAAAATTATTATTTTCTTTGTGGAGTGGTCAAAAAAGAAATTCCTTTACTTTTGTCTCTGGCTGTACCAAGTTTGGTGGCATTTGTTGTGATATATCAAGGAATGTATTTTGCTAGAGGTCACCATGCGCTTCCATCAAGAAATTGCAAATGTTGAGGTGTTTTTTTTGGGTTTGGGAATAGATATCAAAGGAATGCATTAGACATCATTGATGAAGTGTTTGTTTGGAAGCTCAAGGCATTATTTGTATTTACTACTCAAATAGAAAAGGCATTAGCACCCATGCCTAAAACAAAAACCACCCATACAATGAAACAACAGGTGTTGGAGATATCGAACCTATTGTTTTTACAATTCACTAAAAAATGAACAAAGTGGTTTAGATGATGGTCTTATGGACAATTAATATTTAGATTTATAAGTGATCAAGTTTTGTATGTGTTTTTTGGGTTGTAATTAAATTTTAAAAATAGTTATTGAATTTCATTTGTTGAATGTATTAGCTAAAGATGTTTTTTATTGTTTTTGTTCAGTTTTGTTTTTTACTTTGGCATATGTGACTACATTATTTCTTTCATTCATTTCAATTTTTCTTGCAAATGTATTGATATTGATACTATTGATTTTATGCTTTTATTGTAAGACTAAAGTGTTCACATAGTTTCATTCTTTAATGCATGAATGTTGGACAAACTCAAGTTATTGGATGAATTATTGATGGGTTAAGGGTTTAAACCCTAAACCTAAACCATTTGATAGCAATATATTCTTCATTATCTATGCACAGCGGGTTCCATCTACCAAATTTGTGCATGCAATTACATGATACTAAATGTCATGCAAAGTGGATGATTGACATGCAATTGGATGGTCCCAAATATGATTAGTTATAAATAAACCCTAAACTTCAATGGTTTGATTAATGGTAGTTTACAGTGTTTGATCAACAATATATGGATGATCAATTAATTATTGGTACCTCTCATTAAGGAGTGAATGAATAATGGGGGTGCTGTTGGGGCAATTATAATTATTAGTAGTTCAATTATTCATGATGACATTTGAACTAAGCAACAAAATAACCTACGATTGCCTAACTCAAATTATTTCAGTCAGTTGTGCTCCAAACTCCAATACTCTTTATGTTTCTAGCATTAGTGTTATTGTCTTATTGTTTTATTTTTTTTATTTTATAAACAAGTTTTAGTTATATCAAGAGTGTGAGTGCAAGATGGCAAATAGAAAGATTCAAAAGCTAAGTCTTGAGTATTTCAATACAATGGTGGGATTGAAAAATAAAGGACTTAATCCTAGATGAATGGATGTTAAATATGTTAATGTGCAAGATTATGAAGTTATTTGGGGAAAAAGGTATAGCAATAATGGATTCAAGTACAAGAAAAACATCGCAGATGTGGAGCTGATTAAGCTCATTAAATATCTATGGCCCCATGTGTATCAAAAGGATGTGATTACTAATAATGAAATCAATCTAGCATTTGCAAAGGGTATTTTGGCAAAGAAGAAAGGGTGGGATGTATGTTGGGCACAATTTGCAACTAAGGTGCAATGTATAAGTTTCAAGCACACAAGGGAATATGTCCTTTAAATATAGTTCTAAGTGGATTCGAATTTACATGGATAGGAGGGAAAAACTGAGGGACAAAAAAAATAGTTGCACAACAAACAAATAACATGTTGGAAGCAACAACATTTGGCAAGAACTTGATACTGAGATGGAGAAGGAGAACACTAAAGATGGAGGAAATGGTTTGGAGCTCCCAAAGTTGGTAGGGGACTAAGGAATGGGTGATGAAGTTCAAGTTAGCCAAACTGAAAAGATTATTAAAAAAGTTTAGAACAAAGGAGATTATTCTATTCCAATCACAACCAATGAAGTGACAAATGCAATGTAACAAAACAAAAATGACTATAATTGGGAGGTCCAAGTGAAAGAACTCACAAAAGAAGTGGTATCATGTGGGAGTCTTATGCAGAATTTATCTTTTGCAAGGTAAGATGAAAACTTGCAAAAGAAAATTGATGATTGTGAATTATGAACATGTTGCAATTGTGAATTATGAATTGGAGGTGCTAGCTAAGCAGCAAAACAAACTGAGGGTGTTACAATAGTAGCATTTACAATTATTATGCACACACTACAAGGCTTATGGTGTTAATTGTGGAACATTTGATTAGGTTCAGAAGAAATTACAAGTAATCCACGAACTACTGGAAAATACAAAGAAACAACTTCTAGGATCCCATGTTCAAGAAAAGAAGAAAAACGTTGAAGGTTAACTACAACCTGGTTGAAATCAAAAACCAAAATGTTGGAACAACTCATTTCTGCAAAATTTTGAAACATTAGTAAATATGATGCAACTTGAATTAGAAAATATTTTGATTTCAGAATTAAAAACTGAAAATGTACACCCTCTAGGTGGAAGTGTGATATTATAAAATATCTGAAGCTTAATTCATGACAAACAAAACTAAAAATTATATTACCTATATATATTACAACCTCTGGCATCAATAATGATATATATGTCCCATTTTGCTATCTTATTTCTTGATCGAAACACGAGTACTAACTTTTCTACCCTTGCTTTTAGCATACACCTCCAAATTTGACAATCCTTATGTAGGGTCTGCTGTTGATTTTTTACACATTTGCACTTTGACCTTCTCAGACCCATTAGAATGATTAGAACCTAAATTACTAACACTAGGTTTCTACTTCACATTTGATGCATTAAAAAAATAACCAGACCTCCCTTGGTAATCTAAACACTGAAGTAGGAACTAGGGATGGTTTTGCAACTTCTACAAGTTTAGTTATGCTAGGAATATTTTTTGAATCACTAGCAATAACTAAAGGAAATGTGCATTGGAAAAACTTGTAGAAATGCATGTTGGATTTGATAGGATTTGCATGTTTTCTTTGTCCAAAATTGGGTCTAAGGATCCAAGGTCTTCAAGTCCATTGAAGTGGAAATCTTCACCAACATGTACATTTGGGGGTGGTGACATAATTGCAAAGCAAGTGATAAGGAAATGTTCCACACCATTTGTCATTACTTCTGCATAAAACTTCAGGTGTTTTGAAGTTTGTCACAACTTTAGTTGTTTTGGAAATTGGCATACCCATAGGTGTTTTGAGTTTTGCCATAACATCAAATGTTACATCTTGATCACTTGTTGCTATCATCCCCCCCAAAAAATGGTCATATATATGACACATTTGTACATAAACCAGTTAGAAAGAATTAGTTAACCCATTTTGTAACAACCTAAGTTGAGACTAAAACCTTGAATTTACATCACAATTACATTTCAGTTGTAAGAACATCACAAGTAAATGGATATATGTAAATCCATAATCAAGTGAACTAGTTGTCCATTTCAACCTTATGTTCCCGTTGCATTTGTTATCCACAGAAAATAGAAACAAAAAGAAGTAAAAAAGTTGTCATTTAAGAATTCAGAAATGGTAAAAGTAACAACTTATAAAAAGGGCAAAAGGGTTAAGGAATTTTGAACATCCTATAAGTGGCTCTAACACTAGTATTCAATGGGCATAGCTCAACAACACATCACTAACAAATTATAGTGTACCCACAATAATTAAACACCTTTCCAAAGACATTATGTTTAGTATCCAACCCCAATCCATAGTATGCATGCTAAATTCATTTACAAAGGTTGTTTTCTTCCTTCCAAAAAACATGAACAACAAGAAAGCTATGTAATTAGCATAATCAATAATGACATAACTAAAAGGAAAAACCTAGCACTCAAGTTTTGGAACTAATAGAAGATAATTTGCACTAAAAACAAATGGAGAAACACAAAGAGGTTAGTAGACTATCCAAGTAACAATGCTACTTGGGAAACCCGATTAAACTACTATAATAAATACATGAAGGTATTATCTACTTTCAAACCTATGCAATAAGTAGTTCAATTGGATGAAAAATAAATATTTTATTTCTAGCTCTCATGTTGTTACATGAACTTGGATCTAAAGTATTTGCTAGTTGTACATGTGGTGTCAACCATTAGAAACACAAGTAGCCAAGTACAACAGAAGGACCAAGGACTTGAAAAGCCAAAACTTTCTACTTACATAACATGAGCTTGATCTTGGAAACACTTATACTGGGTACAAGTGGTGTCAACCAGTAAAATCACAATTAGCTAAGTACAGTACAAGGGAATTCAAGGAAAAAAATTGAAACCATTCTATTTACAAAAACCCCAACTCTACATTGATGAAGGTATCATGTACTTGCTACTTGTATAATTGTTGTCAACAACAATAAGCATAATAAGCCAAGTACTTGAAAATGACTGCAAGAATTACCAAGGTTAATTTCTACCTTAGCACCCACATTTGAACCTAATGTAAGCCCATATCTACTTGATTTGTTGTAGTTGATTTTTAGATTATCAACTACAAGTAAATCAATTTTTGCAATTAAATAAAAAGGATAAAATTAATCTTAGTTTATGTCCAATGTTTTACATCAACCAAACTTATGTTCATATGAAACATTACAAATGTAGTCCAACAAGTATATTGCACTTGAATAACTAACAACTTCACAATTTATTTAAACAATTCACAACCTAACTAAATATAACCATGTTCATGAAATAATTTACAAGTAACAAGTGAAATGAACCACACATGTCTGAAACAATAAAAAATGAATAGGGAAGGTTTAACTTGTGCTTATAATCTGTGGGATTTGAGCTTGCAAAACTTTTGGTGGCACTTGTAGCAAGACTTGTGACACCTTTCTCCACCTTTGGTGTCCTCCATGTTAAATTGATGTGTTTAAACCCAAAACTTGTGATCCAATCCATGGACAATGCTTCCCATAATTAGGCCTTGCACACTTGGAAAATTTAGTTTCCATATAAATTGCAAGACAAAAAGGATGGTATGTACACCCACAAGACGTAATTGATAGGTTATAACAAGCAAAAGAAAACCCATAGATGGGATAATGTTTGATCTTAAGAGAGTCGGAGAAACCCTTTGGTAATTCCAAAGGATGCTTAATTGGAAGAGGCTTGCTACTTACTCCATCACCATTTGACATTAGCTGGATTTGATGCAACAAACCTTGAATCCAAATTTTTCTTTGAACACTTTGATGCTGCAACAAATCCAACTATGTAGAACATGACTTTAGTTTTTCAAAAGCAAGGGTAAGCTTACTCTCCCCAACTCAACTTTCTTAAGTTCCTTTCTCACAACAAACTCCTAAATTTTATAATCTTGTTCCAATTCCTACAAGTTGTCCATGGATGCTGATTTCTATAGCAACATAGGACTAGGAGACATTGAATCTACCTTACAACTAAGGCAATCAAAAGGAGGCAAATTGAGAGTGGAACGTAACATGGAAAGCTTCACTTGTAGCTCTCCAAAATCCTCTTGAGCTTCTTTGAGGGACTTCTATCTATCTAGAAGATTCCCCTTTAGTGTTTGCATTTCAAAAATAGTGCCTCTTTCTTCAACATCATTTGAAACTATTTTGGTGCAAAACCCTATTTTTTACACTCCACATCTTGTAGCAACCTCCTCACAATTGTAAGATGTTTTGGAAAAAAATTGTGAGATGATTTAAACCTTCCAAAACCTATAATCATCATCACTTGATTTACCCAAGCCACTTTGATCAAAACTTAGGTCCTCACGTTGGCTGCTTGGTGCAGATGATGTTTCCATAGAGTGGATTTAAAAAGTTTGTGGCTATTGGTTGGCTCTCTTCATTTACTCTTGGGTGGAATTAAAAATGTACTAAGTCTAGTTCACATTCTCTCCATTTCACTATGCAAGCCAACTTCATAGGAAAATGTTAGGATAATCTCCATTTGTTGGAGGATGTGCATAAACAACTTGATGCAATCAGCTCAACAAATCACATTCTTATGCAGTCATATGTTCACTCACCTTCACCTTAAACCCATTGGTATGCCTGTTCCCAAAAATTTGTATAAGCTGCTCATGAAAAACAACATTAAAGTCAATATCACAACGAGGATTGATGCCAAAGTTACTCAATTTCAACTTAACAGAAAAATCCTCCAAACTCTAAAAAACACGTCCAAAATTGTCATTAATTCTTTGGAATTTCTCTTTATGTTGTCTAAACACTGATTTTTTCACCTTGCCATCAAGCAAGGTGAATAGTTCCCTTTTCAGGGTCTCAATCATCAGATCAAAATAGGTGGCCATTAGAACCCTAAACAATAACTAAAGATCAAAGTGGGAAGCATAGACTGATTGACAAATAAAAAACTCAACCGAATAACTTAACAATTCTTACAATGTTGTAATCCTAAATAACAAATGTCTACCCAGTCATTCAGATTTTGCATCTCAAACTCTACAAATGTGCTAGAGGCGAGACACAAACCACATGTGTTTTCAAACAAGTTTTTTTTCATCAAATCCTTACCTCCCTTCAACAAAGCTTGATGTTATGAAACCACAAGAGAAATAAATTCACCCTAGACGCCAAGTCACCAAAACCATCACCATTGTAATGTTTAGTCGTGAATATGGAGGAGATTTTTCTTGCAACACATGTCACTTTGTAGTTCATCTGCACAAAATATACAACTATGTGTGCTTATTTGGAGTCAATGACCATTTTGAACAAAAAACCCCACCTTTGGAAACCGGCTTTGAAAAGTCAATGTGACTTAAATTGACTTTTAAAATTGTGCACAACATTAGCCCCTACCTTACTTTTGTTTTACCTTTTTTTTGGGTTGAAAAATACACTTGGTGGTCTACTTGACTATGATTTCACTTGAGTTTCAAAAGTGTTTCAAAATTAAAGCACATTTGCTTAAGTGTGAAAGAATGCAAGGAAATGAATCCTAATGCTCCCAAGTGGATTTTTCACTTTTCTATGTAACCAAAGGAAAGGAAAACTAAATATATCATGATAAATTCCTTAACACACCTTTGTGATTTATGAAAATGTGGATGAGTTCACCTTTGTGATATTCATATTTATCATGATAAATATGAAAATGAGTAAGTCCTTAAAAAATTAAATCTTATTAAAATGTAATCTTTGAATTTTTTTCATTCATCCATCAATTGAAAATGTAGAATTACAATCAATAGAATTACAAATTAAGAAACTAACTTTACTCACTACAAGATCTCTTGTCCATTTCAACCTTATGTTTGGGACTATTGGTGCAAGTAATGTTAAAATCAACTAAATTTGTGATTGTGATTACTATAATCCTCCATTTCTGCAAGTTGTAAACACTTATAGTTCCAAGTGTAACAAAATTTTGACCTGTGCTAATTTGTAGTTGGAAATGCAATTATATTTTGCTACAATTATTGTGCATTTTGGATGAAAAGGTGGATGAGAAATGGGTTCATGTTAACCATAGTTGATCACATCTAATGACAAATGAAAAGCAAATTGTTTTTTTAATTGCAATTTATGTATTATTGAACTTTGGTGTCAATTTTTACTTAAATTTGTGACTATTTATTGTGGCTAAGTTACACAATTGGATGAATAAATGGATAATGTTTTTTAAGGGTGTTGGTAATTAATAAATAGGTTTTTTCAAAAAAAAAAACTTATTATGTTAAATTTTATATTACAAATTTGCTAAAACACTTGTAGAAAAACCTCATTTTGCAACTTGTTTTAAACAATTAAAAGTGTTATTTGTGATTATTTTGAAGACCAAAATAGTTGCAAATGATATTTTTAATCACCTAAAACAACTAGGAAAATGGGGTTTTTCTATTAATGAAACTATGTCATTAAAAAAATCATTTTATTGTGTTTTTAGTTGTGTTTTTAATGTTTAGTTACCACTTAAAAACACATTAGTGGCTTGGAAATCATTTATATAAAAATTCACCATAATCCAAATCTTCCAATTACCATTTTTCTTGTGTCTAATCATAATCACACATCACATTGGAATTCACAAAGTTTGAATCCCTAAGAGTTGTGTCATTCTGGCACATGTCATTTTATTTTTCCCGTGAACAATTTTGGTCATTCACTTAATTAAGTGGTCCATACATTATCTTTGGTGAAGGTGTGATAATCTACCCTAGTCATCAAACACCATAATGTCACTCATATCATGTTAAAGTTTATATGTCACTAAGTCATAAAGCTTATTCCTTAAGATTCAAGTCACTGCCCCATACATGCACATGTCCACATTTGATCCACAAGCAAGATTGGTCATTATGGCACATGTCACTTTATTCTTTTTCATTCAAGCATGGTCATTCACATAACAAGGTGGTCCATACACCACCCTCACTAAACTGACAATCTACCCTAATTAGTCACCAAACATTATGTCATTGATTTCATATTGCTACTTGGCCTATGTAGATCACTAAGTCATAATTAAGGCCTAATAACTTGAACTAATTTGATGTGATGTGTCGTTTACATGCATTTTTGGAATAAGGTGCCATGGTGCTAATTTTTCTTGGCCCTTTTGCTTTGAACCATTTCCTCCTCCCCCTCCTTATCTTCATTCAATCATGATTTATATACATTAGCCCCTATAAAATACAACACATTTTGCCCAAAGACTTATGTCATTACTACCAATTCAATCACTAAGATCTATGCCATTAAAGTTGGTTTTATTAACATTTATGTCATTGGTGGCCTATGTCATTAAGGTTTGTTTCAATTCGAACTTGGTGTATTGTGTCACTAGGACATACACCACTAAGGCTTGTGTCATTTAGCCTATGTCACTTGAGTTTATAATATCACTAAGGTTATTGTCATTTCGGTTTGATGTAAATGTCATTAAGGCTTCTATACGTCACTAAGGTTTATGTGAATTGAGCCTATTTCATTTAGTTTTATGTCATTTAAAGTGTGTTCATGGTCACTAAGGCTTGCATCACTTGGACTTGCTATTAGTTTATGCCTAAATCATTTACCATAATGATTGTATTTTAAAGTTTGTTGAAACCATAAAACATGCACATGAAACTTTGAGAAAGGGTACCTATGTTGCTAGCTTTTGCACATCCTTGTCCTACTCTTCCACCTCATGTACAACTCCTTTGAGCTCCTATCAATAACAATATAATGATGTTTCATGATTGCCCACAACAAAATAGGTCATACCCAATTACTTGGGATGAAAATTCACCTCTTATCCTAACAACTTTGTATTATTTGTGGGAGTGCAACAATAAGATAATAATTTGCAACATACAACACCCAAGTTGGATAATATTTCTAGTTCCATGAAGTAGTTAATGGTGTGCATCCCAAAGCTATCAATTCCCATAATTGGGCATGAACTGCTTGCATACATGTTCACTTTCTCTATTGGCATTTGGAGTCCTTGCATATAGGTCAACCACACTACTTGCAACAAAGACACATGAATCCTATTGAAAATTATCAATAGTTTGTTCACAAACATACTTGTCTTGATCTCGAACTAATGCAATTATGCAGAAACATGTATTCAGCACTATCCCCCATAATAACAACAATGTTGGGCTACATACATTTGTACATGGTGAAAAATTAGACCTAAAAATTACATTAGAACTCAAAAGAACAAAACTTGGCACCTCAAGAAATGTGTGAAAACAACAATGTTTAATCATTTGTAATTAACTTGCAAAAGGTTGAAAACTTTGCAAGATTTTTGTTTCATATCTCTTTGAAGCACATTTTCTTCCATGTACAGATAATGGAACTAAATAGTTCATTTTGCTTTCAAAATTAGAGCCGAAAATAATGAAAACAAAGTTTTATATATTTCCTATCCAAAGATAATTTTTTGAACCAAAAACAATGGGTAATCATTTTGCCACAATTTCTTGTAACCACATTTTGCATAGAAGTCAAACAAGCTACATCTAACAAAGAAATTTGAATCCCATCCATTTTCAATGGTTTGGAGAGTTGTTCAAACATACATGTTTTGATCTTCAAATGCATTTAAGTTGGCACACACATTCAACACCTCCATGGTAGCAAGAAAGTTGGATTTCACACATTTGTATGTGGTGAAAAATTAGACCTAAAAAGTACATCCTAGTTCAAAATAGTAAGCTTTGAGTACTCAAAAACATTTACAACATTAAAAAGGTACAATATGAAAAGGCACTCCATAACACTAAAACATGTAATACTATACCTCTATCATTAAGACCTAGGTCTATATCATTAGGTCTTGTTTCACTCATCCTCTATCACTAAGACATAGGTCTATATCACTACGACATGTGTCACTCCACTAATGTCACTAAAGTGTAATACATCATCAGTGCCTATGCCACATCGGTTTCCTACTACACTTGGGCTTAGTGTAATATGTCATTATGGCCTATGCCAATAAGGCCCATATCATTCCACCTATGTCACTCAAGTTTATATTTGACTTGGGTTTAATTAATGTTATATGTGATTAGGGCGTATGCTAATAAAACCTCACATGTATCACTTAACATATGTCATTCATGTCTATGTCATTAGGGCGTATGCTAATAAAACCTCACATGTATCACTTAACATATGTCATTCATGTCTATGTCATTAGGGCTTGTGTTAATTAGACACTTTTCACTAAGTTTATTTGAGGTTTATGCAACTTAAACCAAGTTTATTTCATTAGGGTTTAAGGTTTGTGCATCATTTGGGCTTGTATCATTAAGGTCAAATCACTTACACCTAATCTTAGCACCATAAACTTACTTATCATATACGTTAGCCCTGTATTATGAAATTTGTTAAAAACATGTTCAAACATGCACCATAGACCTTTCAAATCAAATGGTACCTTTGATATTTACATTTGCACATTTCACCTTTTCCTCCACCTCATGTGTTGTTCCTTTGAACCCTTATCAATCACAACATGTAGCACAATGTTTTAGAACTTCCCACAACAAGACACTATATATTGAATCTTGGGATGAAATTCCAAGTCTTATGAATTCAAAACTTTATAGTGTTATGTGTACATGTGAGTGTGCACAATTTGTAATAAGTTAACAATTCCCATTGAACAATTTTGGTTACATCATCTACAATTGTAATTCCATGAAACATGATTATGGCATTCACTTTAAAGTTCTAAGATCCCATACTTTTCCATGAATGACACACATATTTGAACTTTCACAATTGGCATTTGGAGTCCAAAGGTAATGAACATTTACATCCCACATCTGTATGGGGTAATTCTCCATACGTGCACCTAGCATCGCTTGTATGTCATTTGTGTCAAAACAATAAGATTTGCATTCATTTCCATATGTTTAACAACACCTTGCAACACATATTACACTAGGTTGGTGCATGGAATAATTATATAGGAGTGACCTCCAAAGTCACTAATAATGTCATATCTAGGATATAATTATTATTAATCTCAACCACTCAGTATTGAACATGGCCCTTATTGCACCCTACCATGATAAATGATGATGTAAATCAATCTATGGAATTAAAATGTGAAAATAATAATATGTTAAACATCAAACCAAAATATCAATAAGGGGGGAATGGAAATGCCAAAGTGACCATTCCATTCATTTAAACTCTAGAAAATGGTTCCCTATAGTTAGTGGTTTGGGCATGCATGGTGGTTGTGCAATGACATGTCCTTTGCCATAGGACCCCAATCACTAGGAATATCCAAAACCACTACCATTAACCACTATAGTGGGATAGGTGCATTCCACTCAAAATTTGAATGGAATGGTTAGTGATTGGGATCATTTCCACTAGTAGGGCAGGATGCACTGAAGTTCAAATCCTAATTTTTTAAAGTTTCATAGTTTGTAAACAAGTTGGCAACATTTGCCTCTTGTTCCTTTGTGTGCCACAAATGTGCCACTTCCTTTTAAAGTGCAACATACTATATATAATCAAACAATAAGTCAAAAAAAGAACAACAACAACATGAATATCCAATATTTTGCCTTAAAAAATAAAGTAGTGACATTACATTAACAAGCATAACAATGGTTGCATTTCCTAGTTTGGTTGTTTAAAGCAAAGAAAAGGTGGTTTGATTAATGAACATTTGATTTAAGTTCATTTTCAAATGCTTTTGAAACAACACATTGTAACACATACAAGCTAGGTTGGTGCATGGCATAAAGACAAACTGAAATTCACCCCAATCTTTTAAAGTTGCATACCTTGTAAATGACCAAATGCTAACATTTGCTTTTGATTCTTTTGTGTGCCACAAATCTACCACTTCATTTTGAAGTGAAACATTATGAGTAGAATCTACAAATATGTGAAAACAACCTAATAATAACTCAAAACTCAAAAACCATTAAAACAATTTTCCAGTTTGATGGTGGAGGTTGAAATTTTAGCACTTAGAAAAAAGGAGATGGAAATTAACAATGACTAGAATCTAATAGATCTTACCAAATAAATCTAGCATTATTTTATTGATGCAAATGTGCAATTTAAATTGTATTTGATCTTATGTTCTCTCAATGATGTTTTATGTTGAACATATATGTGTAGCCATGGCTTTTGTTTTTTCATTTGTGCACTAATATGGACAAAACTAAGAAGGTACCTTTTTAAAGCTACTTTGTTTATCAATATGCATGCCAACACCTATTGCACATACTTGAATTGTTTGTTTCATTAAGAATAATGGATCAATCCATGAAGGAGGATAATGGATAATTCAAATCCTCAAATGTAAGATTATAAGTTTGGATAATGGATGGCTAGTTTCAAATCTTCAAATGTAACATTACAAGTTATAATGAGGGAGGTCTTACTTCTTTTCCTTATTGGATTCCATTATGTATGAAACTATTTTTAACAACATGATTCCTTGAAGGTTATTTTCCACAAGGTCATAATGACCAAAAGTGTTTCTTACAATTTTCAAGCTAAAAAATTATGCATGAAACCATTTTCTTTGTCATGAATATTTTTTTTTGGGATCCTATTTTCTAGTTTTTCGAAGGGAAATATAAAATTTGAGACATATTTGACATCAGTGGATTACATAAAGATTAAAATTGGATGATTGGACATTGGAATCACAAGTTTTGAAATCCTCTTTTTCATTCTTTGATGTTGTATTTTTTGACAAAAGGCTTTTGGCAATGGGAAATGTAAGACTTTCTTATTTTGTGTGTCTCCATGTCTTACCATGCTTCCCTACCCAAACTTGTAATGTTACATTTGAGGATTTGAATTGAGAATTTTCTATTTAGTTGCGTTGTTGTGAAAAATGGAGAAAATAGAAATGAAACTTTGATCAATTTCCTATAACAAAGCATGTTTTATTCCTTTCATTATTTGATGTGCATGGTTGAACTCCAAGATGTGTTGAAAATATTTGGATACAAGAGACAAACATTTTGAGATCAACAAACACATTATACTCCAATAATTTATAGATGTAATTTATAAATATATACCACTTGCACATCATTATTAAATCACCCAACCCCCCCCACCCCCCACTTCCCAAAAACCCAAAAACCTACCTTTATTAGAAAAATAATAGTTAATTCTCAAGTTGGTTATTTAATAACCAACCTTTATGCATAACAAGTGGTTATTAAAAAAAAATGATGTGCCCCCAAATTCTTTAAGAGACCCAAATGTGGGTCCCAAAACAAAACAACATTAAAATAAAAAAAAGTTGAAGCACATTCCTACTTACAACACTTTAGGGGTAGGAGGGTGTGCTAAAGTTTTGGGATGGGACAAGGATGAACTCACAAGTGAGAGTTCAAGATGAAATTAATTTGCACAACTAAGAAAAGAAGACAATTAATGCAAATTGAATGGAAGTGGTGTGATGGACTTAATAAGGATAACCTTAAACACAAGCTTTATACAACCTACAACCTTTGGAAAGAAGCACCACTCCCCTCCTTATAATATATTTTATGCCTCTTTGTGGGGATTACATCTAGATGTCATTTTTCCATTGGATTTTTATTGTCCTAAAAATTTGGACGTTCATATTTTTCTCAAATCAAGTCTATTTGAAAATACAAAGGAAATATCTTATAACCCTTTCAAAGATCTTTCCAATGGTGTATAACATGCCCTAATTGGCACTCATTTGACCCCTCATTTTAAAGGGTTTGTAGTTGGGAGTTAAATTGGGAATTTGACTCCTACCCCTTCTTTTGATCATAACTCATTCAAATCAGGTCTAAATGAACAATGTGAAAGCACTTTAAGCATCTACATTTCAAGAACTTTTGGTGGTGTTCTGGGGGCCCAATTTGGTGCTAGATTCCCTTTTCAACCAAGGTTTTGAACATTCGTGACTTTTGC
>Ga0209611_10005518_pt1 | contig 21132 bp, 14 predicted proteins | sample S1TSphgellanicum_3_FD_187693 | JGI IMG/M metagenome (GOLD analysis project Ga0209611, IMG submission 187693) | Host-associated microbial communities from peat moss isolated from Minnesota, USA - S1T2_Fc - Sphagnum magellanicum MG (SPAdes) (version 2) | ecosystem: Host-associated > Plants > Peat...
AACGTAGGAGGTGCTGCTCCCAATACCTGCGGATCAGCACACGCAGCCAAGGAGGATTGAAGGGAGCAAGGCTCCAATACACCAAGGTCCAACATAGTTCTCGACAATTCTCCTCTCGTCTTGTCTCCTCTCCTCTCCTCTCCGCATCCAAGGGTCCAGATCTAGTGATCACCTTCCTTCTGTGAGATCTCTGTTGTGGGTTTGTTGCTGCAGATGCGCTTCGTTTCAAGTTTCGTCGTCACATCCATGCCGTCGCAGGATCTGACAGCCTCAATGCAATCCCAATTGCATCCGACAGTCCACATCTGGTGATCACCATCGTTCTGTCCGGCATGGGTTTCTCGCTGCACATGCGTTCCTCTTCTTCCGTAGTGGTTTTTTCTCGTTGCTACTGTTGTCGCTGCTGTTGTTGTTGTTGTTCGTGCGTGTGTTTGTATATTTTCTGGGGTGTTATTGTTGTTTGTAATTTTCTGTGTTGTTTTTGTTGCAAAAGAAAGTAGCTAGCGATGCACCAGCAGTAGTATTACCAGCAGTAGCAGCACAGTCAACAAAAGCAACAACGTTGCACCATAGGCAACAACAAAAAGCTATTCTCAACTTGTGATAGGAAGCCAGTAAGCAAGGCGAGATGCTAAATACCCCCAAACGAGCTCTGTCCGGAGCTAGTTTTGCTTGTCTTTTCGCACACCTTTTCCGGCCTTGCACAGTTCTGCAAGAAACCATGCAGCCCAGTTTTCAATGTTCTTAAGTTCTTCAAAAAAAAAACGAAGAACATTTTGCGCATGTTCTTTGTTGTCAATGTTCTGCGCAAATGTCTTGCATCAGGGGCACAAGGATTGAATCCTGAACCTCAACTGGAGGAAACGTAACATTAACCACTCACATACCATCAGGCGCTGAGGTGAGTGATTTATTTTTTAGATGTATTGCAAACACAAAGTGGTTAAAAAGGGCAAAATTTTTAAAAACCCTACGACAAAACAACGCAGTTCTCCTCAAGGTTGCTCTGTCATGCCTAAAACCAGCTCCGGACAGAGCTTGTTAAGGGGTATTTAGAGTCTCCCGTAAGGAAGCAAGCAACTTTGTGATCCATCATGGCTTGCAGAGTATTGATACAAATTGTTCATCAAACTCAAGATAGACACTTGTCTGCTTTATGATAAATTATTAGTTCTCTTCCTTCTAGATTCTTCTATGACTCGTGTATATATACTTGCTCTTGTTTTTGTGTTGATCACTTTTGATCAGTTTTCAATATATACATTTTCGACATGGTATTAAAGCAATGTGTTCTTATGTGTGATCTCCTACAATTATTATTTTTTATCTTTTTGTTCTTTTTTTCTTACATGACACCCTTTCTTTTGTTCTTAGATTCTTCATTTTCCTTTTATGTTTTCTTTTATTTAGTAGGCAAACTAATTTGCAGTAATAGAACTTAAAAACAACAATGTCAAAGGATAGTTTAGCTTTAATCCCTATGATGCTAAGCTAGAAAGCTCATCAAATTATCACTTGTGAAAGTACATGCTTGCACTAGCAGCCAACAAGGAAGGATTATGGTTCATTCTAGAGGCGGACCCCAACAAAGGAAAAGGAGCTGCACCCTTTAATCTAGATGAAAAGAAGGAACCTCTATTGTACATCATGACACGGTCAATCAAGTTAAGACTTCTTGGAGAGCTTACAAACTTTGATGATCCCAAGGAGTTGTGGAATTTTCTCAAGACTAACTTTGAGATCTCCGATGATAGTCACAAGTTTCATTTAAGAAACAAATTCGGTTTACTCACAATGACCATGGAGAGCACCTTTGAGCAATACTTCTTTAAATTCAAGAATGTTCTTGCATAGTTATTGGCATTAGGAGTCAAGGTTCTAGATGCAAACTTGGTTCAAATTGTGATGAAGGTGATATCTAACAATTATGATTCCTTCATGCGACAATACACCAGCCAAGCTAAGTTTCCTACCTTCCAACACCTACAAACTACCCTTTTGCTTGAAGAGAGTAGATGACAAATTAGAAAAGGAGTCCGAGAATCACCAAAAGCTCTTTATTTTCGTTATAATACACCACTGAACGAAAGATCGACACGAACACCATTTCTTGGCATCAACACTGTGCCACCTAAACTATTTATTGGTGTCAACATTATACATCCCACTTTCAATGGTGGCAACAACAACAATCAACAAATTTTAAGGTTGTGTAACTACTGTGGACGTCAAGGCCACTAGAAAGGTCTCTGCCCAAAATGTCTAGTTGACATTAAGAAGTTAGACACTGAAAGGCGTGAAAAGTTGTTGTCAAAACAAAAGATTTCAACAAATGTTGTTGAAGATGAAAGTTCATGGACTCGTGAAGGACTACTGGATGTTATTTTTCAAACAATGACAACCTAGATGAAGTTGTTTTTGAAGTTGCGATTATAGCATTTGATGTCAAAGGAGAAGATTCAAGTGTTAAGGACACGAAAAACCACAAGAAAAAAAGCTAAAGGAAAGGTCTAAGTCTAACTTCTAAACAAGGAACAAAACAAAATGATGTGATTTCAAAACAAAAACATAAGAACACGATATGTGCAAGACAAATGTGAAAACAAATCTTTATTATGTTCATATATGCAAACATGAACATGAAAAAAACATGACAAGGCTATGGTGCAAAATTGTGCTTAAGATTAATGTTGAACAAACTACATGAAATGAAAGGTCCTACTCTTATTTATACCCCTTTGGGTACCTAGTTCAAAGAAACTTCCAAGGAGGCTTCTATGTGTGCATCAAATAAAGAAGCTTCTTGGGAACCTTCTTAACTAGGGATCGACTATGAATTAACTGTAATTTAATTGAAAATTAAATCGGACTTAACTAGAAGTTAGCTAAACTTAACTAGGATTTAATTAAGAATTAACTAAAAGTTAATTAGGACTTAACTAAGAATTAATTAACCTAAAAAACAAATCACAAGTTGTTGGATCGACTTCAAGGCATGTGGCTTGAAGTTGGAATGCCACGTTTTATTTGGACAAAAGCAATCAACATTTTTGCCTTCCTAATTAATCGTTTCACTAATAAAAGCAAATCCTTAGGTGACTCTCTTCCAAAGATTGTTTAAAATTATACCAATGTTTAATCATGTCAAAGTGTTTGGTAATTGAGTGTTTACTTTTATAGCTAAAGACAAACAAGCTAAGCTATAACCCAAAACTAAAATTAAACAACTATTAAAGTATGACGAGGAAATAAAAGGATACCATTGTTGGGTGCCTAAAAAAAGACAAATCATAATCATGCGAAATCTCAGATTTGATGAATCAACTATCCTACACAAGGATCAATATTCATTAATCATTCATAGTTCATCGCAACAACATTTAATTAGTGGAGTTCCTAAAGCAACTAATACTTTATCACCACTTGTGGCATGCGACAACACTATTTCAACAACTACGCATGTGCCTACCCTTGTTGAAGATTAAAGCAACTTACTTTCAATTACTATTGTTTCTTTGTTAGATGCACAAGTGGCTTCCATTAATTCTATTGACACACATGTGGTTCCCTTTGATTATGCTATTACACAATTTATTCCCACTGATTTCATTGCACCACATACAAAACAATCAATCTATCACACCATCCAGCTCTCTGATTGCCCCAATTAATGACATATCACCTCCCGAACCTTCTTAATGTGTCTTACCAACCCGCACTCACTAAATCTCTTCTCATTTACGTGATGACATCATCTATGCGATTGAAGGAAATTGTGATGAATAAACTAATGAACAACAATTGAGCTCCTAGGATGATTTCATTGAAGTAGATTTTAACAATTAGGACATTCTACATTTGGATGTCAAAACTATCTTTTTGAATGGCAATTTAAAAAAAGTAGTTTACATTTTCATCCCTAAAGGATTCAACTACACAAATTCACAAAACAAAGTTTGTTGATTGTTGAAGTCCTTGTGCAAGCTCAAACAAACTCCAAGGGCTTGGTCTCAGAAGATTGATAGTTATTTGCATGAATTGGGACTTTTCCAAACAGAAGCAACCTACAACTTTTATCACATACGAGATGACAATGGGTTGTTGCTTCTAATCATGTATGTTGATGATCTTCTAACTTGTAGCAACAAGGCAAAATTGAGTTGATTAAAACACCAACTCCTTAATAGATTTGAAATGTCTGATCTTGGCTTTCTATGTTTTTACTTGGAAATTAAGTTTATTGTGTCAAAAGTTGGATTGATGCTCACTCAACGTCATACATCCTATCCATATTGAAAGAATTTAGGATGAATGATGTTAATCCTACTTCAATTCCTCTTTTGAAAGATTTGAAACTAAGACGTGTGCTAAATGTTAAATTGTTTAACGCTTCTATTTATTGTAGACTTGTAGGAAAACTCATTTACCTATTCAATAATCAACCAAATCTTTTGTTTCAAGAGTTCTTAGCATGTACATGCATGACCCAAGGGAACCACATTGGCAGGTTGCTAAACATGTTCTATGGTATCTCAAGGGAACTACCAATTTTGGGATTATTTATGGGCAAGATGAAAGCACAACTATCATGGGCTACATTGATGCAAATTACTAGGGAAACAATGAAGATGACTACAAATTAGTAATAGGTTATATGTTTAAATCTATAGGTGGTCCCATCACATGGGCATTGAAAAATAAAAAGATGATTTTTTTATCCTCCATTGATGTAGAAACCAAGGCGATTACTAAAGTTGGTCCCATCACATAGGCATCAAAAAAGCAAAAGATAGTCTCTCTATCTTCCATTCATGCAAAAACCAAGGCAATTGTTAAAGGTGTGAAGGAATCAATTTAGCATTGCACTTTGCTTTGAAGAATTGAAGAAAACAATTGGACAATATCAAGTGTAGTCATGCTATTAGGACCCAAACCTGCCTCCCTAATGTTTTGTTTGATGACTATTTATTCCAAAATATTGTTGGAATATCCTAAGGATATTGTATTTCTAAGTTTAACAAAATCTTTAAAAAGTCCTTTTGATTCACAACAATGTTGTATTATACTACCATAGTAAAGTTTGGTTTAAAAAAGTCCCAAAAATATGTCATTTTAAATCCATTATGGAACCATTTATGAGTTTTTCAAGTGTTAAAAACACTTATTACATTGCTAAAAAAATGTTTTTGCGTATTCAATACTCATTAGATTTGTTTCAAAAAATTTCAAGTATTTCCAGAATATATATTTTTAAATTATTGTATACATTTACCAAACATTTTGAATATTGATTTGATTTAGCATTATTTTGCAATAATCAAAGTGCACTAAAAAGGGTTAGAAACCATGTTTGCCATGCAAATTCCAAACATGTTGAAATTTAGCATCATTACATTTGTGAACATGTTCTCCCAAGAGAAGTTGACTTATTCCACATTCCTACCAATGACCAAATTGCTAATATCATGACAAAACCTTTAGCCAAGTAAAGGGTCCAAAAACAATGTGATGATCTAGGTGTAAGGCTTATGGCTTTATTTATTAGAAATTAAAATGTAGAGTTGCCAAGAATCAATAGTACTAGAAAGCAATGTTTATCTATGCTTGAGTTGTGAGGGGTTATTGGTACAAATTGTTCATCTAATTTGAGATAAATTTCATTCATTAACACATGTTTACTTTACGACAAATTATTAGTTTTCTTCCTTTTAGATTCTTCTATGACTCGTGTATATATACTTGCTATTGTTTTTGTGCTAACCTCTTTTGATCGATTTTATATATATTATTTTTATTTTTATTTTTTACATAGAGAAGCGCATCATGTTGAATCATTGTAGACTAATAATGGTAAACACGTGTTGCAATTTTTGTAACACTGAGTAAGTAGATTTCATTTTCTTATTTTGTTTCACTACAACAAAAGGTGTCCTTGTATGCCAAGTGATTTCACTAGATTTTGAATGAATTCACCAGTCTTAACAAACAAGGACTAGTTGGAAAGTGGTGAATTCATTGGCCTAGTGAATAGGGACTAATGAACACACATTTTGTAGTAATGTTTCATGTTTTAACAATGATGATGATGTTGAATGAAAGTAAAAAAATAGTTTGTTGTTAGTATATTACGAGTCTAATTTTGGGTCTTTCTGAAATCTTCTTGCCTTGCAATTTAGTTGGAGGTTTCTTTTCAAAGATAATTATAATTAATGTCTAGTTACTTAATAGTTGATATATTAGGATTGTTATTTAGTAAGAATCAAAATCTTCATAATATTTGTTATTATACATTGTTTGCAATTTTGCATGTAATATCTTTTAGTTGTCAATAATCAAGGTCAACATTTATTTTGTTTTCTAGTTTCAGAGAATTCCATCATGGCAAATGTTGATGATTCATAGGTTATGGGCCCATAGTATGGGCATGTAGATAAGTTTGAAAGAAGAAATTATATGAGTTATGAGATTCAAAAATAAGACTTTACTCAAGGCAAAAGACCTTTGGAGTCTAGTTAGTAGGAATGAATAGAAGCCAATTGATATGAATGTTTTGGCTTCATACACCAAGTAAAAGAACCACACTTTGAATCTTATCATGCAGAGTCTATTAGATAGTTAGTTGATGATTATTTGCCAAGCTAATACCACAACCAAGGGTGTGTGCAAAGCCCTTGCAAAGAGGCATTTTGAAGGAGGGTTAACAAAAACTCCTTTTTTAATGAGCATATTTTTTAATAACCAAATGAACTCCAATGAAACTATGGAGCAACATGTCAACAAGTTGAACGTTATGGTAGAAGAATTTGATGCCATTGGAGCTAAAGTGCCACCTAGGGTGAAGGTACTAATCTTTCTTTTGAGTGTCCCTAATAGTTACCAACTACTAGTCACATCATTAGAGTCCTATGAGTTTACCAAATTAATTTGGGAAGTTGTTACTACAAGATTATTTAATGAAAAGTTCATGACATTATGAGAAATTGTGTCTGTAGTAATTAGACTACCATACAACTAAAGTTCCAAAACAATTAATATACAACTACATTGCAACTATCCCATGAAAATACAACAAATTAATAAATAAAATGCCACATCAAAAAGTCAAGGTGTTACATTATAGTTGCAAATTAGTTGCAAGATGTATATTTATACAATATAATAGTGTTCACTATATATATGGTTCTAGTCAACCATGTTTGACTTTGTCGACAAGTTGCATTTTAATTGCATGTAACAACTACATTACAACTAGGATAAATTTAGTTATTAATCAACGCTTACTTTGCAATAAATGTACGACCTTGAATAACACATATGATCATGCCACATGTATACATTTCCACCACTCAATACATATGACATTTCAACTTGGTTGTAACTAGTATGTAACTATATTTCAACTTAAAAATTTGAAATTTAAAGATTTGAAATTTGGGCTGGAAACCCTTAAGCAAGTGACACATGGTAGTATATCAATAGATTTGCCCTAATGCATCAATGACCTTCATGTGCTTATGTTTATATCAAAAAATTAAATATGAACTTTTTAAAAAATCTTTCTTTTCAAACATTTTGTGTATTTCCTAATGTTTAATGATGTAATTTTCATATAATGTGTTATAATTAAAATTATTTTTGTTTTTTTAATTTAAAACTAAATCTAAAAGGTTGTTATAAGTTTTATTATTTATTTTAATAATTTGGAGATTGAAGGCTTCTATTTTTGTTCTTGGAGGTTAAAGGTTCTTGTCTTTGTTTTTAGAAAAGTTTAAGGTTTTTGTTGTTTTTGTTGAATGTTGAAGGTTTTTGCTGATACATTTGGATGTTGAAAGTTTTTACTTTTATTTTTTGATGTTAAAAGTTATTGCTCTTACTCTTGGATGTTCAAAGTTCCTTACTTTTGGTTTTAAATGTCAAAAGTTCTTACTTTTGCTGTTTTTATGTTATAGGGCCAAACTTTCATTATGTTTCAATCCATCAACATCAAAATCATATATACAAGGTAAATTTTTTTCAAAAATACTTAAAATTGTAATTCAATTTACTTGATTGCAAGCAGAGTATTTGATTATATTTGCAAATGTACAAATTATACTTTAGTTTGTATAAGTGTTTTATACGTTGCATGTTAGTTGTAGTATAATTGTAAACTAATTTTATTCAAATTAAACAAATCATTTACATATTTTTGACATTAAAATGTTATGATATGTTACTAATTTCATTTCACATGTGGAACTAAATATCATAACATGGAGATTTCAAGTAAATAAAGTGCATTGAAAAATTGCATGGCTCAAACTCCATTTTAACAAAAATAGAATAAAATAGTCATTTATGAAACATTATGTTTTAAATGACAATATTTAATTGTTGTGGGTCATCATTTTTATGATTTGACCTTTTGTTTAGATAGAGAAATTTTTTTGTCATATATAGTTTGGGCATTATATTTAGATTCATAATTAAATTTTTTTTTGATAAAAACATTTTCTAATTTTTTTGTAATGTATTCTTCAACATGGAATGTAAATGTATTTAAAGTTTCAAATCCATTTCATGTTTATAAATAATGGTGTGCAATGCAATTCAACATTATCTATTATAATTAAGATAACATGATAATGATTATGTGAAGTTTGGATAATTGCATTGTAAGTTGCAACTTAGTTGTTTAATACTATTAAAATAAATTACCATACAATTATTTTGAAACCCAAATTTAAACACCTCTTTGCAAATTAGTCATTATATCCTTTATTTTCTTTTCATCATTAGTTGTAAGTCAGTTGCAAAAGATAGGAACAAAATTCATTGCTCAAATGAATGAATGAATGAAATATATATTCATTTGACTAGTTATAAAATAGTTGTAAATAAGTTGCAAGGATTGAGATAAAATCCATTCACATCAAATGGATGAATGAAATAATGAAAGAATATATTTGTTGAATTAGTTGTAAAATAATCGTAGATAAGTTATAAAATATAATAATAAAATTCATTCATCAAATGGATGAATGAAATAATTAAAGATTATATTTGTCAAACTAATTGTAAAATAGTTGTAAATAAGTTGTAGAAGGTATTAACATATGTCATTTGTCGGCAAATGAATGAAATGCCACATTGGCATTTCATTTGCCATGTTGGAATGTGTGTGGGAATCTGACATGGATATTAATTGTAAAGAAGTTACATATAATTGCACGTGAGTTGCACCATATATTTGATATTGTATACGACATAGGGTGTCCACTACAATTATTACAACTTGTCCGATAGCATTCAAGGTTGTATAAATACCATGAATTGCAAGTGTCCATTGCAATTGGAAAACCTAATTGCAAGTCTAATTGTAAAACCTTATATTTTTTCATAGTGTGAGGAGGGAGAAAAGTGATGGTTTCAATAAAAGTGGCATAACCTTAGTCCATACGAGTCAAAAGCATTTAAGTTGAAAAAAAATGAGAGGGATAAATCTTAAGACATTTGTAATTACTACAAAAAGAAAGGTCACTAAGCAAAACAATGTTCAAAATAAAAAGGGATGAAAAAGCCAAGAAACCTAAAAAAAATTGACATTTTAGAAAAAAGATAAACATGGAAATAGTGCCATTAACCATATAGGTGAAGCATTTATTATTTTAGCCTTGTTAATGTCTAGTCCTGAAGTTTGATGTGTCGATTATGTTACTTTGATTAGCTCCATACACCTTTGTCATATAAGATATTGGTTTTTAAATGTGAAAATATATCACCAATAAAAATCTACATGGGAGATTACTCAACACAAGAGGCAATAATAAAAGGAAAAATCAAAATAAAGATGACAATGGGAGTGAAACATGATCTTAACCACATTAATGATGTCATCTATGTTCTTTGTTTAACAAATAATTTCTTTTTTGTGAGCAAGTTAACATCTCAATGGTATAGTGTCAAGTTTGGTGATGATATGTGTCAAATAAAGAACAATAAAAAAAGGGTGGTTGTGCATAAGATATTGATCAAAGAATCAGTTCTATGAATTGGAATGGACTATGTACCATGCAATGGAACAAGTGCATGTTGCCATAAGTGTAGCAAAACAAATGTGCATCACCACAAGCAGAACAAAACTGGTGTGTGAATGCATGATTGAGTGTTTCAATATTGATCGAAATTACACTCCCCGTAAATCAATACAAGATTCTTTAATATAATTCAAATGGACATGGTTGTTACTTTTAAAAATATTATTATTTTAATCTTTGAATAATACATGTTCAATCACCTACAAACCTTCCCAAATCTATGTGAAAACTTGTATTTAATGTAGTTGATGTCATTTTTAAATTGGAAGTCCTAAAAGGAAACCCCGTTTGGATGAATTACCCACGTAAAGCTTTAAAAAACATATGCTTTTGGGATAAATTTTTTGAAAAACAAGCAAAATTTGCAATTCATTTGGACTTGTGAAAATATGGTCAAATTTTAACCATTCAAAAGTCCCTAACTATTAAACGGTCAAGATTTTCAAAGAAAAAATTCCTCATATGAATTTATCATCTTGTATAATATCATATATTGAATCTCAATAACAAATTTGAAATGTGAATCAAAATAATGTTTTTCCATTTTGTGATGGTCCAGTTAGATGACCAGTCCATATTTTTTGATTTCAAAAGTCCATTACTACTAACAAATGAGTTTTTAAAAATGTAAATTGCAAGGCCACAATGTTACACACCCTTTGTTTCTTTGTTGTTTCAAGCCTTTACAGATTTTTGGAGTTTGGACTCAATGGATTCAAGGGTGAGATGATAATTTGGTCGTATGTGTAAGCTTTAAGTCTGATGTGTGCCATAAGTTCAATTTTTTGACTTTGTAGTGATCATAATCCTATGTTGCAATTTGTGAAAGATAATTCAATTACTTGTGTTTCAAAGAAGAATTGAGATTCAAGATTGTCCAACATTGCAAAAAGCTTTCTTGTACATAAGTGATACAATCATACTTCATAATTTCATTATGTTCTTTATTGCTAATGATAGCTAAAATAAACCTAAACCTTTTGCCAATTGTTTGTGAATTGTTATTATTATTATTATTTGGAGCACATAGCCAATTCTCGACTCTTTTAAATTTCACTAATCATATACCTTATGTTTCAATGTTTGTAATATGACCTTTAAAATACACCTTTAAGGTATACCTTTAAAATTAGAGTCAATCATTCCAAATACCAAAATTTCCCCCCAAAAAAAAAAGTCTGGGTTATTATACTTATGGGGACAATGCATGAGCAAAAGATGTCCTAGAGGATGTTGGTTTTTGGGACATGGGTCATGCCTTCACCATATCCCAATTCTTGAGAATGGGTTCAAATTGTTTCAAGTTTTTAACAATATTCACTAACTGAATTTATTATTAAAGTATCAAATGGGACATCAAAAAAATTATCCCATTCCATCTCCCATGTCCCCAGCTCTTTCCAAATCATGTGCTTTGTATATATTTTTTAAAATTTGTGATAGCAACTTTCAATAAATTTTCATTTCTATTGGTTTCAATGCATAATAATTAGTTGTTAATTGGGCTTCAATTATACCCCCATGCAACTTTCACCAAAATACAACAACAATTTTTATTTAACAATAACCAACGAAAATATTATCCTTTTTCTGGGCCCTGACAGGAACAGGGACTATCGGACTTTTGGAAGTTTCACCTTATTAAAACTGGTTTCACATTAGATGAACCGGTTTGTTTTGTGAAAGTGTTTAGACTGTTTAAATTGGAACAGATGTTTTTTGGTGTTCGGAGTGTTGGTGTTCAGAGTGTGGACACAGTAGGTAGATATACAACATCTTATTTATTGGCAGGGCCAGTGTGTTTGTGACGCCTTGTTCAATAACTCTTGCAACATGGATCTAAACCAACTTGGTGCACCCCTACTCTCATTGTCGGTACCAAGTGCACAAATAGGAGAAGTTCATATCTTGCCCCAGTTCCCTATATCGTCTAAAGAATGAAAAAGAACATAAGGAAATTGAATATTGCACAAAGGGAGGCAAAGCTCAACAAATGCACCTCGAGTCAATTGAAAATACTAGTCAATTTCAAGCATAATGTTTGATTGTAAAATCTATTACATTCAATAAGTTTGAAGAAATTCTTTCTTGAAGTGGACCAAAGTTTATGTATACTACTTTACATAAAAGACAAATCTGCATTAAAATTTTTGCATTTAGGTTTGTGATAACTCATCCATCATGAAAAGAAAGTATGTGCTATTTGCTGAGTCCAAATTGAACATTTCCATGGTTGCATATATGCATTAAGAGGCTTCCCTTAAGAAGGTAAGGTTAGTAGTGCAGTGAATGCATCTGTGCTACACATTCTGACAAGCTTCTTGCACCTGCCAGTGGTGACCTTGAACACACTTCACAACGATTCCTAAATTACAGAATCCCCTCAACCCATCAGCCTGGAAACCAAGATGTCACCCCAGTTATGAACATTTCTGATAGAAGCATGGCAACATTTAAACCTCTCTCTATTTGCAATACAGACCCATCATGATTAAGTAGCTATTTCCAGAGTCCTAAAAATGAATTAAGCATGATACACCTGAGCAACTACTGCTGCTGCTTTAGTCCTCTGCTTAAAACTCTCAAACCTACATCCTATTATACTCTCTCAACAACAATGGGTCACATTTACTTCTGCAACCATAACCGCAACAACTACAAAATCAAGCAAGTTGTGGCCACCAAATAAAATCTAAAAGATTTATCTACAGCTAAATGCAATTTTGACCTAGACCTTACAGACCAAAACTGTGTTTGTCAAAATTCATATGAGGAAGGTTCTCCTCCCTCTGTCTATGAGTTATCAGGACTGTCCTCTTTGCTTCTGAAGAAGAGATTCCATGAAAGGTATGCATATTCTAGTGAGAGGAGGAAGTACATGTGAGGGCCCTTCAAGCAGAGACCCCCATGGAGCCTTTGATGTCACAGCTGATAGTAGGCCAGCAGCTGGCTTCTTTGGGGTGACGACTTTACCATACATAGAAGAAAATGCAGAGAGAACATTAGTGTCAGGCACTTGCCCACCCTTGGTGGTCAATGGTTTGTGTTCATATTCTTCATCATATGGGTTGAGCAATGCAAACTCACGACTTCTCGTTAGGATGACAAGGGTACTCTTGGTAGAATCTGCATCAGTCTCTGCATTATCATTCTTGGTCTCAGCTGCTTCTAGTGCTGGCTGAGCTGAAGGTAAGGCCAAACATGCAACAGACTCTGGAAAGAAGAGGATGGTACCCCCTATGCCATCTCGGAGACTCCAGTAGCGGGTTGGAGACGGACTATCAACACCAAACAATGCCACCACAGAATCTTTGTTTCTGAATCCTGCATCCACACCCATTGCAGGATTAAAATTTCAACCTGACACTGTTATATAATCTAATTAAGGCAGGATATCCAGTATACTAACCATACTCAGAAATTCTGCAAATATAGCAACAGTTCTCACATAAACTGACTTTGGCACATGAACAAAGCAATTGACTTCCAACCTTGATTCTTTATAGTATATGGAAGGGTGGCCAACACTGCAAAGTTGGGTCTGACTGGATCAACAGCTAAAGCCTCCACATGCATGGAGCAATCCCATGACACAGTAAGTGTTGACAGGTCCCATACAGTTAGATGTCCTCTGATTCCTGATGAAGCAGCAACCAAGCAGTTGGAATGGTTGACAAAAGCCAAGAGACTAATATATGCTGATGAGGAACTTGCAAGGACTCTGATCATCTCATTGGTAGATGGATTCCACAGTGTAATCAATTCTGCAGCCCCCACTGCCAAAATTGTTCCATCAGAGGAAAACGCTGCCGCCAACATTGGCTTTTGTCTGTAAGATCCAACTGAGCGACATCTCCAGCTCGTCCTATTATTCCTTCTAGTGCCCGTTGGCACCCACACTTTAAAATCTGAGTGGCAGCAGGTCACTGCCAAAAGCTCTCGTGGGTGAAATACTAGAGCAGCAATCTCTGCACATTCAACATGAGTTGCAAGTATCAAATGAAGAATTCAGGATCCATAATGCAGAAAGAATCAAAAGTGCACTTGTTTTAACTAACCAACCAGCAATGTCACCTTTAAAGTCTGAAACTGTTTCTGAGACCCAATAAGAGAAAATGCAACTGATGATTAGAATATACGACAGACGTTTCATTGGCAAGAACTGACCATGTAGCTCATCAACTTGTGTATTAACAGAATACTGCAGTTGTCGAGAAGGTCGGTCCCAGAATTTCAAGCAAGCACCTCCACCAATTCCCTGCTCTGGAATTCCTATATCCACAGTTGCCATACTTGTTCCATCCGCAGAAAATGCAACATGCGAGACAAATGTCGATGGCAATTGTGCTGTTCGGTTTTTACTTTTTCCTTCAGAAAGGTAGTTGCGAGGAACAACTTGCAGCTCACCAACATGCTGGTCATTAGCAGTGTCATAGAACTGGAGAGAGATATTCTGAGTCGGTAGCACCATTTTTCTCTCATAAGGTTCAATTGATGCCCTTAAAGGATGAAGTTTCACATTCTTTGGAAAAGGAACTGGTGGCTTGATTCCTTGAATACTTCTTTCAATGCTCAGTGTTCCAATGTTCACAAATTTCACCGCATTATCCAAACATGCAATGGCATACAATGATGGGTTTGGAGATGCAGCTATGGAAACCAATGGTCCTCCCAGACGAGGAAGAAATTGGCATTTCCCAGTTTCCAGCTGCCAGATGACTAAAACACCTTCTAGCCCTCCTGAAAGAAGATATACACCATCACTGGAGAATATTAAAAACTGGACTTCCCTCGAATGCCAGTGGTACTTTGTCAATGCTGCTGCATCATCACTTCCTCTAACTCCTGGACAAGTAGTTGTTGTTGCCGAATTTGTTGTTGGATTTTCATGAACTATTCGGCTCTTCTTTTCTTTCCCCCCCTTTTCCGTGCTGCTACTGAACTTGTGCTCACCCACATTTTCCCAGATAAGAATGCGCCCATTCTCATCCCCGCCTGCAACCCTAGTTTCTGTTGCATCAAATGTCACCTGCAACAGTTTAGCTGTATGATGAAGGAGGAGTTCTTGTATATGCCGTGCATTTTCCAAAGAGCCTGTGGGGACCTTCCATACCCAAATTTTGAAACCATCTGCCAATCCCACTAGACCACCTGCAGGGCTGACCACAAGGTTTCCAGGTGATCGCAGCTTTGCCAAATGCCCTGGAATTGGCTTCCGAGACGTCAGGTTGAAACAGATAATGCGGGTATTCCAATCACCATTTTGCTCCTGCATCACAAACAAACCCTAGTCAGCTCTGAAGCCCCCCCTCCAACCATCAGGAATGAAGACCCTAAACCCTAAACTCCACAGTGGACATATGGGATATTCACTGCGCAGCTGCCTCCATTTGCAAGAGAACCCATGCTGAGAAATGCTGAAGAAAATGGGTCTCTGTTACTCTACCTTCTTACCTTCTTGGTCGAGTGCACAGAAAGGAATGCGACAGGATTCTTGAGCTTGGAGCCGGAGGATTTCACAGCTGATGAAGCGGGCAGCGTGCATAGATCTGGAATGACCATGGAGAGAATGGGTAAACCCACATGCACGGTTGTGAGGAGGACGCCAGTGGTGAAATCCCACAGGCGAATGGTTCCATCCAAAGACGAAGTCCAGACATGGGTAACAACTGTGGCAGCCTGCACAACAACCGCGCTGGTCACAGGGGCAGTGTGACCATGAAGTTGCGTGATGAGAAGGCCTGTAGCAACGCTGTAAACGGAAACCGTGGAAGCAGTGCAAAGAAGGAGTCTCTTGCCGTCCGTCGAAAACACCGGCGCTCTCTCCACCAAGCTGGCTCCGCCCAGCCTCACCATTCCTTCTCCTTCCTTCACCCTTCTTCGGAGCAACTGCGTCTCTCCTTTTCTTCAGGCCCGTTTTGAAATACAAAGACTATACAAAGGGAAAAAAAAAAAACAACCCGAAGCTTTGAGGCGTCAAGAAGAAAAAGAGCAAGAGGAGCAAGCACGACGACCAGGGAGCCGCTAGCTAGGATGAAGAAGAAGAGACATCGCCTGGGGGCGCCTCCGCCATCGCTACAAAGTCGCTGCCATCCTTCTTCAAGGGTTTAGGGTTTGGGGTGGATTAGGGTTTTGTTTCTTTCTATGTCTGTTTTTAGGGTTTGGGGTGCATTAGGGTTTTTTGTTTCCTTCTCTGGTTTTAAAAAGGGGTTGGGGGTGGATGAGGGTTTTGTTTCTGTCTCTGATTTTTTCTCTAGGGTTTGGGCTGGATGAAGATTTTGTTTTTCTCATTGGTCTTTGAAAAAATGTTTAGGGTGGATGAGGGTTTGTTTCTTTCTCTGCTTCTTTCTAGGGTTTGGGGTGGATGAAGGGTTTTTTTTTTTTTTCCCCCCCTAAAGTGTTTATTTTAGGGTTTGGGGTGGATTAGGGTTTTGTTCTTCTCTCAATTTTTTTAATTTTTGAATTTGAAGGAGCAACAATAGTGATATTTTATTTTATTTCAACTTCACATTGCTTCACACTATCAATGACAACCGATTGACATAAGGTCAAATTATTTAAATATTTAAAATTTATGTAAATATTTTTTTTAAATAATAATTAATTACCAAACATTGGTAGTCCATCATGAAATCATTTTCAATTCTATATTAATTTTTAAAATGTGAGATTTAGTTTTCACCTACTAAAATATCAACATTTTTTACACTCATGATGTCAATTTTGGCATCTTTTGTTGCCTCAAACACAATTGTTTTTTCTTTTCCAAACTACCTCAACATCCTTCCTACCATGCTTCCCAATGACCCTTGGTTCAAAAAATTATAAAATATATATATATATATATAAATCATAGTGTCTACAACATCTCTATGTATTTCTTGGTGTTTTTTAACATCATATCCAATGCTTTCAAACTTCAATGTATCGGTGCCTTCTATTGCTCGAAAAGAAAAGTTGCACATGCAACTTAGAGTCTTTTGTGTTTTCAAAGTGCATTTTCAATAACGCTAATATTGTTTGTTGGTATTTTGTCGTTTAGATTTGTTAGCATTCCCATCTTTCTATCGTTTCCCATCTTTCATCATCCTTGGTGTTGTTTGAGCATGTTTTTGTTGTTAACCAAGCTTAAGTTATTCTCAAACCAAAATATCCAATTGTTTTGAATTTTTTACTATGAATGTTTGAATTTGGGAACAATTGCTAAATTGACATCCAATCTTGCGATGTCCTTTCAAAACTTTGGCTTAGCAATGTAATCGTAGCCTAGTGAATTAAAAGCTCAAGAAACTTTGAAAAAGTTAAATGAATCAAGTTTCTATTAATTTAAAAATAGACTAAAGTTTGGAGGGGAAAAATATTCTATTGATTTGAAAAGAGAAAGTAACCAAAAAGGGGAAACAAAAAAAGTTTACCCATTTCAATGAAAGGTCGTTAGAAAGGGCAAAATAAAATATCCACCTCCAAGTCATGTGTGAAAGTGATATTAAAGAGATTGTTACATGCCATTTCCCACTAAATATTAATGAATTCGATGTTTCGAATGAATTTATTAATTTCAAAAACATAACATGGATAAAAAATTATGTAAATTTTAATGTTTAGAATGGATTAAATAATTTCAAAAACATAACATTGATAAAAATTATGTAGACTTTGATGTTTAGAATGGATTCATTAATTTCAACAACATAACATTGATAAAAATTATGTAGACTTTGATGTTTAGAATGGATTCATTAATTTCAAAAACATAACATTGATAAAAATTATGTAGACTTGCCAACTTTGATAAACTGTTCCAATGGATGATTCATTTTCAATCTTGATTTGAATATGTTTTAAATTTTGATTAATGTTTAAAAATAAAATATTATAAAAAATTTAAGTTCAAGTTTAATGATTTTATTTTAATTTTTTATTTAATTAATAATGATTGATGTGAATTTAATCTGTTATTTAAAATTTTATTAAATAAAAAATACCCAATTTTTTTCATTATTAAAATTTTTAATAATCTAGTTCTAAACTATTAATTCAATAAAATTTCTTATTAATTTATTTGTAATTTTGATACAAACCAAAAGCTACCATCATTTTAAATTAAGTGTTAAGCACTTGTTGAAATTATGAACATTATGAAAATTATTCAATATCAAATCCATTAAAAATGTATGGATATAGAATGTGATTTAATTATTTATTATTCCAAGATGTGTAGGTTAGAAACTTTAATTATAATTTTCAATTCATCTATCAAAAATTATACTTATATATATATATAAAGTTCATTAAAATTTTAAATGCAATTGTTGAATGAAAAAATGAAACAAAAATGCACTTGAATGTGAATAATGCACTATTAATTAATAACATGTACATGAGAATTTGATGTTTGAAATGAGTATTAAGTCTAACTAATTTCACACATATACCATTGATGAAAATAACATAACCTTGTTAACTTTGATAAAATGTTGTAATGGTCAATATTAATTCTCAATTTTGGTTTCAATAAATACATTTTAAATTTGAATTGAAAGGTTTTCACTAAAATATTACAAAAGAATTAGGTTGAAATTTAGTTGTAAATTTTATATTATATTATATTATATTAATGTTATGAATGAAAATTTATTATGCTATTTTTAATGTTGATTAAAATTGATTAAATTTTATATAAAATTTTAATGAAATTTAATGTATTTTTTTGTTTGATTTTCAATACTATCCAAAAGTTATTGTCACGTTCAACAATTTAGTGTTACCACTTGTTGGAGTGTGAACATTATTAAAATTAAACAATATCAACTCCATTGAAGAATGCATCGATATAAAGTGTGGTTTAATAGATTAAAATGCACAAAAACATGTTCTTTTCATACAAAATAAATGTTGAAATTTAAGACTTTCAAAATTTGCAATCATGATTTGTAAGTCAAGATTTTCAATTATAATTATAGATTCATCTTTCAAAACATTAATAATGTATTTTTTAATAAGTCATTAATTTTAAAAGTGTATTTTTTGAATGAAGAGACAAAACACAAATGCACTTGAGTGTGAATTGTACATTCTTACATAATAACATGTGCAAAGGATTCTCAAAGCTTTTAGGACCTTGTTATGATACATAAAAATAGTAGGTTGAGAAACATGTGATTTATGGTTAATATGCAATTGATTTAACCAAAATATTAAATCGTTCATGAATGTAGAATTTGAAATCAAGAGCTAGACTCCAAACATGTTTTTTTAACTACATAAAAAATGGAAAAATATTACAATTAAAAAACTAAAATTATTGTGATCAATTTGTATAGTTCTTTAAATTAAAAAATTGATGATTTCAATTCGTAAGCATTGGTGTATTGATCACAAATTCAATTGCTTATTTTTCTTCTTCCTTTTTTTGCCACCCTTTTTGTTTTCTGTTTTTCTTCTTGTAAAACTTTTATGACAACAATTCATTCATCTTTGCATGCATTTAATTCAATTAATATCACATGTATAGGGAAAGTTACAACCTTTGCAACATATTCATGGAATGTAAAAAATACAATTGATTTAATAGATTCATAATATTTTCAAGATTACTTAAATACATTTTATTATTATGGCACAAAGGTAACTTCAACACATGTTTGTACGATAAATCATGGATTTTGAATATTTCATGTCAAGAATGAAATATTCATGGATATTTCAAAAGAGTATGTGTTTTCTTTTATGATTCTTTTCCCAAAATTAAAAATTGAAAATTATGATATTTCTTGAGAACATAATTAGTGTCAAAGATGACAAGGTACTGTAATAATACATAATATTTAAATACTTAAAAATGAAATCCATCTACAAAAAAATATGGAATAAAAAAAATAGATTTTTTTCTTAATATGTCAGATTTTGTTGCAACCTTAAACTTGGGCTTGCGACCAAAACAAAGGGCTTGCAAAGGTGTGGGCCAAGACTATGTCTAGGAGTTGCATTCTCATGCCCGGGGAGTGCAAAAGAGTGTGAAGGAAAGAACCCTCACATTCCCAAGTGAACTCCCATGTTGGGAGTTGGAGTTCCGGTGGACTCCCAAATATTCAGAAAGTCATTGTAAGGGTCAAAACCCAATGGTTCGAGGAATTTTTTATATTATTAAAATGCTATTGAAATGTAAATGTCTAAACTGGGCTCGCATCACCCATTTGGACATTTGAAACATAAGTTATGGCCAAAAGAAAGGTCGGGAATCAACTTGGCAGTTTGACTCTCGACCACTAAAAGTCAAGAATTGACCCGATTTCCTTGCATGCAGGTGGCGTGCCACATACCGTTGGAAAGATCTCAACGAGGGTTACAACTTTGCTTTAGACCTCATCTCAATCGGAGGTCTACACACAAAGTTATGGGGCCCCAAAGTTGCGGGAGTCCTGACTTTGGCAATTTCGGGATTCCCACTTGGGAGTCCCGAGACAAAATGCCATTTGGATGTGGGCCTTGTGGAAAAACACAAAGTATACTATAAGGGGGAAGGTGGTGGCTTCCTTCAAGTCCGGGCCATGGTGAGTCTTGTGAGTTCGAGTTTGTTCGTGACTCGTCCTAACACCAAAAGTGCTTTAACTATGCACTAACCAACTTGTTGTTTGGTTTGTGCAGATTTGAGTGAATGATTAAGTGCTTGTCATTCTTTCTAGTCCCATTCCGGAACTCCAGCACGCCCCTCTAACCCCCCCCCCTTGCCCCCAAGTGTTGCGAGTTAAGGAGCGTGCATTAACCTCTTGTTTTTTCGATGTTTTTAATCTGGACTTGTCATGGCCTAGGATATTTTGGGATACTTTGGGCAATGTCATGGCCTAGGATATTTTTGGACACTTTGGGCAATGTCATGGCCTAGGATATTTTGGGATACTTTGGGCAATGTCATGGCCTAGGATATTTTGGGATACTTTTGACAATGTCATGCCCTAGGATATTTTGGGATACTTTGGGCAATGTCATGGCCTAGGATATTTTGGGATACTTTGGGCAATGTCATGGCCTAGGATATTTTTGGATACTTTGGGCA
>Ga0209611_10005519_pt1 | contig 21131 bp, 12 predicted proteins | sample S1TSphgellanicum_3_FD_187693 | JGI IMG/M metagenome (GOLD analysis project Ga0209611, IMG submission 187693) | Host-associated microbial communities from peat moss isolated from Minnesota, USA - S1T2_Fc - Sphagnum magellanicum MG (SPAdes) (version 2) | ecosystem: Host-associated > Plants > Peat...
TATGCATCAACTAGCAATCAAGGTGATGAGCAATTGTTTGTGATGCAGCACATGGCAAATTCAATGATAGGAGGTGTATCAGACAACAATGTTTGGTATGTGGATTCTGGAGCTTCAAACCACATGATTAGTCATGGACAATGATTTAGAGACGCAAAGGATTTGAAAACACTAAGGTTTGTGGAAATTGGTGATGACACTACACATCCCATCACACAAATTGGCAAGGTGCCATTGTCCATGCAAGATGGGGAAACAAAGTACTTGAAAGATGTATTTCATGTTCTAACCATAACAAAAAATTTGGTCTCCGTAGGCCAGATGGTGGAACAAGGTTTACAGGTGACATTTAACCCAAATGGATGTTTTGTGGAAAACATGAAGAACCAAGGCAAATTGATTACAAAAGGGGAAAGGAATGGACGAATGTTCACCTTGGATATGAACATGCCCGAAATGAATTCCATGTTATTCACACATGGAAAAGGAGTTAGAGACATTGGAATTTGGCACAAGCAGGTTAGCCATGTTAATCTCTAACGTCTTAAGCTGATGGAGAAACAAAATCTTGTTGGAGGCCTTCCCAAATTTGGACAAAAGAAGTGATGTTAGAAGTTTGTGAAACATGCCAATTGGGGAAGCAAGCTAGGCATCCATTCTTAGCACAAACAACTCATGTAAGTTCCAAACCTTTGGAAATGATCCATTCAGATGTGTGGACCACAAAGACATAATCCATTGGAGGATGCAAGTACTACGTGAGTTTCATTGATGACCACACAAGGAAGGTGTGAGTCTATTTCATGAAACACAAAGGTGAAGTGTTTCAACATTTTTTGAATTTCAAAGCAATGGTGGAGAAGGAGATGGGTGTGAACATCAAGTGCCTAAGGTCCGATGGAGGAGGAGAGTATTTTTCAAATGAATTCAGTGAGTATTTGAAGGAGCATGGAATTCAAAGGAAATACTCATGTAGTTATTCCCCACATCATAATGGAGTTGCTGAAAGGAAAAAAGGCACATTATAGAAATAGCACATGCCATGTTGAATGAAAAGAATTTGCCAAATTACTTTTGGGCTGAAGCGATAGCAACTACAGTTTATATCATGAATTGAACACCCATAGCAGTAGTTCATGGCATGACACCTAAAGAAAAATTCACAGGCAAGAAACCAAATGTCTCACACCTCAAAGTGTTTGGTTGTATTGCATACGTGCATATTCCTGATGAGAAGAGATCAAAACTAGACCCAAAAGCTAAGAAGTGTATTTTCATTGGATATTTCTAAGAACAAAAAGGATATATATTCAATCCTTCCACTCGAAAGTTGCAAGTGAGTAGAGATGTTGTGTTTGATGAGATGGTTAGCTGGTACTCACCACTGAAGGTAACAGAAGATGGAGAGGCTAAAAATGGTGATGTCTCATCAAATGTGGAACAAGAATCACAATTAATCAGTGGACCACAAGAGTCTTCAATTAGTGGGTATAGTAGCACTTCATGGAAAGGAAGATCAAGATCTTCAAACATAGTACATGGTAGTTCTCAAACATCATCTAAAAATCCTCATGTAGATGATGAGTCAAGTGATTCAAAGAAGAGTGTGGGTGAAGAATCAAGAATCCCTTCAGTTACTATTCCTGGAGCTCGGATGACCAAGAAAGTTTTGAAAACACCTGACAACAACACTGAAGTACGAAGATCCACACGAGTCAAGTACCCTGTACAAAGACTCACATATGATGGCTTTGTAGCTCATCATTACGCATACATGGTGAGAGTTATATAGGAGGTTGAACCCACTTATTTTGAAGAAACGGTTGGAAACCCTAAATGGGACAATGCCATGGATGAAGAGATGGCAGCTTTGGATGCTAATGCTACTTGGGAATTGGTAGCTTTACCAGAGGACAAGAAAGTAATTGGGTGCAAATGGGTGTACAAAGTCAAGCACAATGCAGATGGATTTGTGAACATATACAAAGCAAGATTGGTTGCCAAAGGTTATGCCCAAACTTATGGCATAGACTATGAGGAAACCTATAGTCCAGTTGCCAAAATGACAATTGTAAGAATAATCATTGTTATGGCAGCAACAAAAGGATGGTCTTTACATCAATTGGATGTAAAAAATGTTTTTCTTCATGGAAATTTACATGAAGAAGTGTACATGGAACAACCACCAGGTTATGTGGACCAAACACATCCTAATTTGGTTTGTAGGTTGAAGAAAACTTTGTATGGCTTGAAGCAAGCACCTAAAGCTTGGTCAGACAAGATAGGTGAGTATCTTGTCACAAATGGATTTCAAACATCCAATGCAAATTTTTCACTATATGTGAAAAAGACTAATCATGGGATTATAGTCATAGTCACCTATGTTAATGACTTAATTATCACAGGAGATAGTGATGGAGACATCTTTGATTTGAAAAAGCTTTTGAAACAAAAATTTGAAATGAAGGATTTGGGAGAGTTGCGTTATTTCCTCGACATTGAGGTAATTTAGTCCCTTAAAGGGATATGGTTACTACAAAGGCAATATGCCTTGAACAAATTGGCAGAATATGGGATGACAAGTTGCAAACCCATTTCAATTCCATTGGAGCAAAATGTGAAGTTAAGTGCAGATGAAGGAGATTTTGTGGAAGATACCACTATGTATAAACGCATGGTGGGGAGTTTGATTTACATGGCCATCACAAGGCCAGATTTGAGGTATGCAGTTGAAGTGGTGAGTCAATTCATGCAAACACCATGAAAGCCACATTTGGATGTAGTGAAGCGCTTACTGAGGTACATAAAACATACTTTACAATGTGGAATTTCTATGAAGCCAAGAACCAGTTACAAGTACATGGATACATGGATGCTGATTGGGCTGGCAATGTTTCAGATAAAAGATTGACCAATGGTTTCATGTTTTCTTTTGGAAGTGGTGCTATTAATTGGAGTAGTAAGAAACAACCAATAGTTGCACTATCAAGCATGGAGGTAGAATAGAGGTGCAACAATTACTGCATGCGAACTAGTTTGGTTACAAAAATTATTCTTAGATTTGGGACAGTCAATGGATGCTCATGTTGTCATTTATTGTGATAACATTAGTAGCATACTACTTGCTAACAACCTGGTCTATCATGTTAGGACAAAACACATTGAAATGCACTACCACTTTATTAAAGAAAAGGTTCTAGCAAAAGAAATTGACCTTATTCATGTTAGTACGGAAAATCAAGTTGTTGACATTTTCACAAAGGCTTTAGGTACAGACAAGCTAAGGAAGTTTAAAAAAATGCTTGGTGTACTAGAAGTGGATTTGAGCTTGAAGGGGAGTGTTGAGAATTCAAGCTCAACTAGTTAGTTTTCATTAGTTACTGGAGTAGGAAAGTAACTAGGTTACTTTCACAAGGTTGAATTACTTTCTTTACTCATATTAGTTTAGTTATTTATGGTTTGGTCTTTTAGTTAAATACCTTGGTGTTGATGGTTTGGCTCTCTTTTCTTCATTACACAAGTTTGTGTATTTCATGTGACAAAAACCTTGAAGAGTTCTTGATGTTATGTTTCGTGTTATGAGCATCATGTTGTAGTTTCCTTTCAATAAAGATTTATGTTTGCACTTGAGTAGATTTCCTATTTGTTAACAACCTCAATGACTAAATCCTAGATTAGACGGGCTTTCAAAGCGATGATAAAATTCCCTGTGATCACACTATAAGTTTTTATTGATCTCTGTTTGCCACCAAATTTTGTAGTTATGGACTTTAATTATGAAATAGGTATTCGTTTTCATCCTTTTCTTATTTTTTTAGATTCCAAGTTATTTTTGTAACCTTTTGTGTTTCCTACTTTTGCATTTGATTATTTTGATAAGGAATAGTATTCGTGCTTGTCAGGCACTAGGGAGGTGTGAAGCGACTTTCTGTCCCTCTACTCTTGATTTTATGAGGTGATTATACTCAGAAGTACATATGCTACTGGTGAAGGAAAAAGGAATGCAAAATGTATGTCTAAATGTTAAATTGCATTTGTAGTTGAAACCAAATAGTTTGCTTCTTATGCATCATTTATGATTCGGAATTGATAGATACATTTTCTAAGTTCAAACACTCCAAATTCTAGAATTTTATGTTAAATTGTCACTCATTTAAACCAATTTTTAAGGATTTGACACCATGTTCAACTTAACAACAAACCTCCAGTCACTTAAAATATTGTTCTTGTCACATAGGTTATCCAAATTTAGTTTTTTTTAGCTCATTGGAAAGCTAGCTACAAGGCACATATGCCTACCAAATTTCAAGCTCTATATCCAAATCAGTAAAAAGTTGTACTACAAACCCAAGAGGTCTTGTGAAATTTTTTTTAAACTTTCAAGTTCTCAAAACTATCCCTATTCACTTCCGTTCTTTCAAAAGTACTAGTATCATCCAATCTATTATACCTCTTTCCACCATATACTAAGACTAATCATTCTTCTCCTCCCAAGGAAAATTATAGGAACAAGTTTTCTCAAGATTCAAATTGAAAGTTATGTTCGGAAAAGAGAACCCCAAGTGATCCGAATTCACCTTTCAAAGAGAAGGAGAAGGAAGGAGGTGAAAGAAGACCCCGACTCGATGGCCTATGGAAGGTACCAATGGTTGGTGGCCCTTGAAATGTTTCGATGTTTGGTGGCCCTTGAAAGGTTCCGATGTTTAATGGCCAATGGAAGGAGAAGGAAAAACATCCTTTTCACCTCTTCTCACTTTCCCCCCCCAATAAATTTTACTTAAACCTTTTTTTTTCATTGATCTCAAAATTTTACATTACCATGGTTCTAGACCATTACTTACGCCTTTCCTTCCTTTTCCTTGACCTATAAATTACAACTTTGCATCTCGATGTAACAAATCTTTCATACATTCATTGTCGATTTGATTTTGATTGAAGATTTTTTTCCTTTTCCTTGAATTCATGGCATCGCATATGACCATGTCTTATGAGCCTCAAATTGCACAAATGAATGAAAAGTTGCCTCGGGAATTGTCCCCAGATTTAATGTTGACGCAACATCTTCGTGATGAAGATCCCAAATCGCGAGAAATGCGCCTTCTTTTTAAAATTGAACCCCCTTGAACTTAGTATTATCGCATTTTTCCAAACTTTCTCACCTTAATGATTTTGTTACAAATCGACCCCACTTCTAGTGATGAACCTAAAACTGTTTACAAAGGTTTTTATGAAAATGAAAACATCTTCATCTTTGCATGGTCTTCAATTCCTAGTGTTGGACACTATTATTGGTTACATGGTCTGATTTATTGATTACCTCCTAATAACAAGGCAAATTACTTAGTTCACACCATTCGACACATCCTAAATTTCCTGCAGTTATGAATTATCACTATGGCATGACCCAAGATTCAACATGTAATTGTAGCTCTTGATACAGCTTATCCATGACTTGAATAAAAGCTTCACTCATCATGAAATCCATGTTGCCATTGCCACCCTATCACACTATTTATCGTTATGTTGTCTCAAATTAATCTCACATTTATAATGTTTGAAGATTTTTTTATTTTTATTGGACCTTTCATTGGCATCCCCCTTAACTATAGGGACCCATATATATACAAACAAAAAAAAATTCACGAATCTCAAACATCCTCATTTACACTACTCACTAAATATTAAAACAAGACTAATATTTTGTTGAACATTATGAATTTTTGCGTCTGTTTCTAACCCCAACCCTCTAAAGATTTCTCACGCAATTGAAGTTTTAACACTATGATTACCAACTTTTGTTGAAGAAAAGAATTAACCCTACACCTCATTCATTTAATATCAAATTTTGAAAAAAAAACCCCCATGCAACCACGTGCGCTCATCATTCCTTATTATAACATGAAGTTGCTAAAAACCCTTAATAACCTCACCACACTTGAATATCCTTAATGCAATTCTTAAAAATTGAAACTACTGCACATGGTTGTGTCGATATGGCTCACAAGAGGCCGATCCTTGCTCTTGAGGTCGATTCAAAGATCTTTGATGAAATTCTCAATTCACTTTTGGATGAAAAATCATGCAAGAATATTACCAAGTTTGGCTTCAACTTTGATGATGATTTTCCCATCCAAAAGAGAACCAAAATTAATTTCGACTGTGAGTAAGTCTAGTTGCATGTTTTTAATTATGCAATTTAGATTTCTCAATGTTTTCAACTTTTTTTTAATGTTTTTTTGTTTTTTGTATACAAAAAGGCCAACAACAAAAAGATGACATGTGCCATTATTTGTTCATCCTAATTTTCTTTAGACTCCTAGTCAAAGTTTTATATTGCTTTCATATGCCAAGGCTTCTATAATTGCATTAGCAAACTTATGCTCCATCCCCCCATCTCTGGAGCTTAGGACTTGTTACCATTTTTATGTTGAGATTTTCATTGATGATGAAGCAAGATAAACTAATGTTTAGGATGTTTATGGACTTTTTTTGCCTTTGATTGTATTTCGTTTATACTTAATTGTGACACGACTTTCCATTCTCTTTTTCTTCTTAAAGTAGCAATTGTTTGAATCCCTTTGCATGAATTCTTCATAAATTAGTTTTTCTTATGCATCTTATGCATCTTGCCTTTCTCTAAAGGAATTATACTAAGTAGGTTTTAAGTTCTTCATTAAACAACACTTCTACTAGTATACTTTCCAAGTTGTTCCATTTAGAAACAATACAAAAAGGTGGGAGGAGAAATATATTTTATAGAATCTGAATATTTCTATTCGCAGCAACATAAACTTGAATTTTTTTCAAATATAACTTTCTTTTGCAATAGGTTTAAAGGTACTATGAAGCTATCTATAATTATTACCAAAACACTATAACATTCAATGCATTTCATACTCCTATGTCTATTTCACCACATTCTTCCAATACATTGTTTATTTATCATTGAATTTTATAATATCACCCTCAATAATGACTAGCGCTTCATCCTCGAGGAGAGCATTATAAAGTTGATCATGTGATCCTTCAAGGACTTCATCATTTCTATTTTTTGTCCCATGTTGTAATTGTTATTTTTGTGCACTCAAATAAATGCACGCATTAAATTGTTCCTCTTAGTCTTCTATGACATCCAATCTCCCATTTTGCAATATTTTCCTATGTGAATACTGATCTTCCTTATTATTTTATAATCTACCATCGTCATTACAATTTGGGCTTTGAGGCGGAGTGAAGTACTCCTTTGATTCCTCCTCATTTGGTGCTTCAACCGACAAGTTCATTCTTTCAACAATAAAGATTTTTGATTTTCCAAATTATTGCATTCTTTAATATGCTCCATTCCCTCCTTTTCAATTTCTACGCATATATTCAAACTAGATGTCAATCCTTTCAAAATTATAATTGAAATATAAATCCTTTGATAAAGACAACATAAACACTCATTATGTAATACTTCACTGCTTGATACACATCTTGAAAGTGTTTTTTTTCATTTTGTTGTTCCATCCATCTTATTTTATCTATTTTGATCTATTATTTTGAAGCTCCCATAATAGGACTACAACGTTTCTCCCAACAGTCTCCACAGTTCTTTTGATTAAGCTTATGGAATGTTTCATCACTTTTTAACGATGTTATTCTAGCTGTTGAATGGTTTGTGTTGTTGCAAAATGCATATTAGATTTTCTCCCATCATCAAATCTTCTACAATGGAAGTTTTCTTGGTTTAAAATTGTCATCCCATTCAATTTGACTATTTTCTACGATAATTGATTATAGAGGTTAGGTTGAAGTCAAGTGCTTTAGATTGAATGCAAGAATTTTTTGGGTTTCCTTAAAATTATTTCAACTTTTTGTGTTGTTTGGAAGCATGTCTATCATTTAATATTTTGTTTATATTCATTATCATTTCTCAAGTTGGCTCATCCTCCCAAGCCTTTTTTTTATTCTCTAATATAACTTATGCAATGCCTTGTTATACCTTGTACATGACAATCAATTATTTAAAATCCTTTTTTATTATAGAGGAAATGAAATGAAAAATTTGGGATATCACTTGTGTCAAATAGTTCAAAATGTGACGCATGTTTTGAAACCAATTGTATTATTTACTTTAAGTAACCTGCACATTTTTTAAAGTTGTTTTCTCCCGATATGCACTACTCAAGAATAGTAAACATATTACTCTATTAACTCAAAAAATGCATATTAGTTCAAAAAACATTTTCTTTGTACAAAATATATCTTTTAGTGCATCAAAGCTTCAAAGAACCATGTCTACAAGGACTTGTTAACTTCTCTTGCTAAGCTTTGTAATTATTGCCAATTTTAAATGCATTGCCAAATTCTCTTCCTAACATATTGAGCAAAGTTGAGTTCCATTGGTGGGTCGTTCAATTTGTTGGAACCTATTGTAGATTGTGGTGTAACCACTAAGGTGGTCTCTTCTAGATTCATGATTTCCTTTTCTAAGTCCATCACTACATTTTTTGAGTATAATGGGGAGTTCTCCTTTTCAACATTGTTTATACTAATAGAACTAGTTGATACAAAAACATCCAACTTTCTGTTACAAGTAAGTACTAATGTTTGCATCGCCTTTACACTAGTAGAAATTAGTCAAAATGTAACCACTCCATTTATGACTACATGCGATTTGTAGTCGTTTGCGACTAGATTTGGGAATATTTGTAATTACAAGACCAAATTTCAACTATTTTGGTGATTTTCACAATTATGATGCAACTATTAAAAATTTCATCCTATTGGTTGGATCGATTTTACATTTATTTTCATCCATTAATAGGTTGATATGTCCCATTAGTCGTAATAGTCACCAAATTAGTTGCACCCTAAAGGTATTTTACAATGACATAGGGGTGTATTTTAATGTATGTACTATATATATATATATAATGCATACGTATGTATATTGTTGATATAATGAATCTCAAAATTAATGTTTGAACTTTGAATTTTTTTATTCAAATTTGAAAATTATTATTTCAATTGTTTAAAAACATTATTTGAATTTCAAATTTTTGATTTAAATATGATATTTTCAATTTAAATTCAAAAAGGCTTATTTGATCTAAAAAATGATATTTGATTTCTAAATTAATATTCTCAAAATCCAAAAATTAGTATTTCAATTCAGAAAATTATTAATTGATTATTAAAATGGACAATTTAATTTTGAATAGTTTTATATGAATATGAAATTTTATATTTCAACTCTAAAAAAATTTCATTTAAATTTTAAATAATCATTTGATTTGAACCTGAAACTTGAATTCCAAATTATTATTTTGGATTCCCAAAATTAATACTTCAAGTCTGAAAATTTATTTATTCAGTCTAAAAATGGACATTTCAATTTTGAATATTGTTATTTGAATCTGAAAATTGACATTTCAATTCTGGAAATTGTTATTTAAATTCAAAAAACTTATTTGATTTAAAAATTCATATTTGAATTCTAAATTACTACTTTCGAACCTAAAAAGTAGTATTTCAATTCAAAAAAATAGTCTAAAAATTGACGTTTTGATTTTAAATATTTTTATTTGAACTTGAAATTTGATATTTGAAATTTGAAGTTTTAAATTTAAATTTAAAAATTATTGATTTAAAAGTTGAAATTTGAATTCCAAATTATTATTTTGGATTTTCAAAATTAATATTTCAATTCAGAAAATTATTAATTGAGTCTTAAAATGGATATTTTAATTTTGAATATTAATATTTGAATCTGAAAATTGACATTTCAATTCTGAAATTTGTTATTTAACTTCAAAAAACTTATTTGATCTAAAAATTGATATTTGAAATCTGAATTTCTATTTTGGAATCTTAAATTTATATTTTAATTCAAAAAATTATTGATTGAGTTTTAAGGGTTTTTTCTACTAGTGTTATCCATAATAAATCACTTTATAAATAATTATGTTTATTAAATCTAAGTTACACTAAATAATTATTGTTATAACATAGATTTGTATATTATATAATGTATATTCTTATATTAGAAGAAATTAATTAATGTAATTAATGTGACATTACTTAAAATCATTGTAATTACTTTAGATAAGAATTAATTAGTATGTGCATATTTATTTTCTAATTGAACATAATTATTCACACTTTGTAATTTATAACTTCAAACCTGAATTAAAATTTTGAAAAATTATAATGTAGTTAAAATAATTATGTTACTAATTTTAATTTCACGAATTATTATATAATAATAATATTAAAAAAACTATGTGGTTTTTAAATCAAATTCTCCATGTTGCATTAATCATTTGTGATAAATATTTTATAGTAATTTTATAGTAATTATGAAAATTAATGTTATGTTTAACAAATTATTTTATTTATAGTTAATAATTATCAAGAAAAAAAATACTTGACCTATAATAGTTTTTACAAAAATAAATGTAATTATATAATAATTAATGTCATTAGTTGAATAATAAATTTTAAGAAATTTGTGGAAGAATTTGCTTTCTAATAGCAATTATTAATTCATTACTTATAATTTTAAATATTTTTAAAAGTTCATTTTTAAATTATAGTCATTAAATTAATTTTATATTATATATTATATATATTCGATCAAATTCTAAAAAGTAATAAATTTTTTATAAACATTTTAGTTATTTAATTATTTATGAGTTATGTATTAATAACTTGTGAATAACTAGATAGCTAGTTTGTTAAATACTAAGAAGTTATTGTTTATTTAAATAATTGATAATGAATATTGATATTTGTAGTGTATAATTTGTAATTTAAATATATGTAAATTTAATGATTATTAATTAAATGATTATCTAATTATCTAGTACTTGAATTGTTTAGAAATTTAAAAACTAAGAAAGTAAGGCATGAAGAAAGTTTTGGAATTACAACTTAGTTTGTGAAGAAGTTGTAACTTCAAAACTTATCTCATATTGTTTGTTCTTCATTCCTATTTTGAACACTATATAAACAAGGGGGTGTGGTCATCTAATTTCACATTAAGAAATTTGTGCACATGGGTTTGGCTAATCAAAAATGTTAACCCAAAACAAAAAAACAAATTATGCACATTTTAAAAATACTTACCTTCCCAACCTACTTATCTACCTAGCTAGGTAGGTACCTAGTTTGACCTACCCACCTAGGTTGACCTATGCACCTACCTACCTAAGTACCTACCTATATGAGTAGGTATTCAACCTAGGAAAATAGAACCTACCTATCTATTTTTTAACCTAAGTAGGTAGGTTGGTATGAAGGCTAGGTTTGTAGGCATCTATTTATGTACCTACCTAGTTACCTACCAACCTAATATACATATTTTGTAAAATGTCACATGGCATACTTACATTGGGCCACGTGTCATAGTATAAGATCATCTAAATATTTGAATTGAACGTCTTAGATTATTTCAAAATTATTATTATTATTATATTTTAAATAATCAAATATTAAGACACGTGGTAACACATCATTTGCGCTCAATTGTGACCAAAATAATTACATCCTAATTGCATGTGACAATACGTATATAATGGAGTCAAAGGATGAAATGTATTTGTTGACTTTTTCTTTATACAATACCCTTTGTCATTTACGACTAGTTTATCACATGCAACTTATCTTAGGTGACTAAAATGTCTCTTACGACTAAAATTTAGTCGCAAAGACTAGTCCAAAATACATGTTTTTCTTCTAGTGTTAGCATTGGAAGCATTTTTTGGCCACTTTTGTAGCAAGATTGATTCGTTTATTCTTTTGTCAAGTTGAAATCCAAGCAGGTAGTCACACTGTTTATGAAACCACGTTTTATAATATTGATTTGTCATGTGTATTGGCCATGGATTATCTCCAGGAGGTTGTCACAAGCTCTTTGAAAACTTTGGGCAAAACATTTTTATCATTGTTTTGTATATTTTGTAATCCTACAAGTGGTTAAAAGATGCCCATTACCCAACCTCGCCTTGGAACTTTTCATTTATACTCTCACTAGAAGAAAACCCCCATTTTTTGACTTGTCTTAGGCGACTAAAAGTGTCTTTTGCGACTATTTTTGATAAAAAATAGTCGCAAAAGACACTTTTAGTCGCCTAAGACAAGTCAAAAAATGGGGTTTTTCTACTAGTGTCTTTAGCTATTTTCTCTCTATTGATGGGTAATACTCCAAATCTCTTGATGTTCAACAAGAGTGTTTGGGATATGGATATTATGACATTGTGCAAATGAACAATTCAACTCAGAAATCGTTTTTTGTGTTTGCTACTTGGAAGTTGACCGAAGGATATTAAACTTTATTCTTGCAATGTTACAAAGTTGTAGACATCTCCTAAAAGCCAAATTTTTATAGGGTCATTCTTTAGTTATTTCATTCAATAATCTTTTCAAAACTATCTAACATTCTTTGGACTGTTTGGATGGGACTAACTACACTAAAACGTTATAATTGGCAGAATAATTATGTTTCTTATTCGTGTCATGCATGGTGCATGTAACATGTAATTATGATCACTTTAGTAGCCCTTTGGCTTAATGTGGCTTCGTGCCATTTTTTGTTTGCATTATTTATACATGCTTTGTGTCCAATTCATGCCCTTTAGCAAGTATTATTCCTATATTTCATTGCACTCCTACATAGACCTTCATTTCAACTATGAAACATTCAAAACATTTTCCAAATTTTAATTGATATTTGGATGTACAAGAGATTTTTAAATATGTCATGAGTGTAATTAAACAATCGTGTGGACAATTTAAACAAGTTTATATCTTAACAATGTGTATTTTAAAAATTGGATTAGAGATTACACATATTGGATGTATTTAATTTGGTGCATTTTTCACCTTGTGAAAGCCACGTGGCTAGGTTGATGGCTTGGTGAACTTCCTTATGAATATCCTCCATACATGTACATTTTTTTCGTTGCAGGTTGCTCAAAAGCATTATTAAAAACATTTTCATCACCATCCTATATATATTATAATATTGCAAATGATTAGAATATCCCCATTATTCATTACCTGCATCTTTACATTTATAGTCTTGAGATCCCTTCTTTCTACCATTGGGAACATATCCAAATCTAGTGGTGCTCATGAGAGTTTATTGTGGCTACTTCTCATATTTTTCATAACATTTTGTTTCAACATTAGTTCACTTGATTTTTTCAATAATCAATTTTAGTGTTCAACTTCAACCAATATTCATTTTAACATTTGCATTGTTTCACAATGTATTGTAAACAATAGTATTCTTCTTCCTCCTTCAATTGTTGATATGTCGTTTCTTTCAACTATCATACACATCTTGTGGTTTTATTGCCAGCCCTATCATTTAACGATTCACTAGTGGTTTTAAAACTTTGGTCCTTAAATCCTATGGCGATTGTTCGCTTGCTTGGAATTGCATAGAGTCATCTTCGAGGTTTCAAGAATTTTGTTGATAGTAGGTTTCCAAAGGTTACTAAATTCTTTGTCAACAAATTGCTTAGTAAATTTGTGAAAAAGTGTTATGGAATGGGTTTTTTCAAACTTGTGAGCTCTTTAAGAAAATCCATGGCATGTGTAAACATCACCTAGTGGTAGTTTTCCATATCCTCCTTTGGAATGTTTATAATTTGTTTCAGTATTGTAAGACTTTCTTGGTCTAACTCTGCATTTGCCCATTGTCAGGCCGCCCATTCATCTGTTTTGTCTTTTTTTTTTTTTCCATTATTTTCCCCATGTTCTGATTTTTAGCAAATGTTGGAGGGGGAATAACCAATTGTCATCTCTTTGACATTCCCAAGGTTTTGTTGACATATTTTCTCAAGTATGCTTGAAATTAGTGTATATTCAATAATTGATTCCAATGTGTTTGATGTGAAAATTGGTGAGAATTTTCTTTTAACTATTGTAAAATAAAGGCTTGTTATATAGATCGGGAAAATTAGTAGTATAGGAAAAAGATGTAATTTGATTCTACAAGTAGCAAGAATCGTGTTAAACGTTAGAGGTTGAGAAAGTGAACGAAAAAATTATAAAAAAACATGCTCACCGATGTACACAATGTGAAGTGTCATGGGTTGTTTCATATTGTCTTTATTCCTAATGAGCACATGCCTTTTGGTGGTGAATAGTCAATGTTTGGATTAGCACATATCTCTTGGTGGGTTTATTGGATTTAATTTAACATTCTACATGGTTTAGATGTTACAAAACTTGAATATATTTGATATTAAGGAAATATGAAGTATGGCTTTAAATTGTGATTTGAACACTTCATTTGTAGATTTGTGTTGAAAGAAACCAACATAAATTGTTTCGACCCTTTTTTTTGTTCAATTTTTTGAAAAAATAACATTTGTTGGCAACATTTAGAATAAAATCATCCATTTTTTCTCCATTTTTTCATCCATAAAAATCATTCATCCATGGACACATGGCAAAATATTCCTCCACATTAGCAAAGATATTATCTTATGTGTCAAAGAATATTTTTCAAATATTATGTCCACATGGGCAAAATATTATTAAAAAAATTTGCTCTTGTTCTTGTGCTCATGTTCATGCTTGTAGGCTTGTGAACTAGCATCCCTATTTTAATTGATTCAAATGGACATGGTTATTACTTTAAAAATGTTATCATTATAATCTTTGGATAATACATGTTAAATCACCTACAAACTTTCCCAAATCTATGTGAAAACTTGTATTTAATGTAGCTAGTGTCATTTTTTAATTTGGAAGTCCTAAAAAGAAAACCCACAAAATCCATATGAATAATGGCCCATGTAAAGCTTTCAAAAAATATGATTTTGGAACAAAAAATTGCAATGCATATGGACTTATGAAAATATGGCCAAATTTTAACCATTCAAAAGTCCTTAATTATTAAACGATTAAGGTTTTCAAAAAAAAAAGATTAATCATATGAATTTATCATCTTATATTACATTATATATTGAGTCCCAATAACAAGTTTGGAATGTGAATCAATAAAAAAAATTCCATTTTGTGATGTTCTAATTAGATGACTAATCCATATCTTTTGACTTCAAAAGTCCATTACTACTAACAAATGAGTTTTTTATTAATAAATAACCACATAGTTCTCTTCATAATGAAATTGTTAATTTAGATCCAAGTCTCAATTAGAAGATTTAAAAATATATTAATCACCAAATGCATTTGAATAAAGGGTACCCATGTAAAAAACATTGTTTCATCACAAAAGTGAGCCATCACAACTTGCATCTACCCCTAAACATTATGTTGTGTATGATATGAAATCAAAATTGCACCAAATGGTGGTTGAGACACCTTCACATTAAATTTGAAATTGGATTATGTCATGATTTTGGCATGTTATATGTAACAAGATCATTATGGTGTTTTAATAAATTTCACTCGTCATTAATTTTCAAAATGTTGACATTTCAATTGATGGTTCATAAGGTACATTCACAAATTGAAGAATCACTCATGTATAACCCATGTTTAAGTTTACATGATTAAAAATCATGTTTAATTCCAAGTTTTGTGAATGATCAAGAAATTTATACATTTTAAAAATAAATCAATATGACATTTGGGTCCTAGTGTATAAAAGTAGACCAATAATTACTTTCATTCAAAATCCAATTTTTAAATATAATATTTTCAACATAAACACAAGAAAATAAATTCAAACTTTAAAAGTCTCATGATGAAAACATGGCATGTTGAATGTAAAATTTATGTAGTTGGATACAAATTTTGAGGAACTTTGATATAATAAAAATAGGTAACAAGTATGAATGAAAATAATTGGTGAATATTGTGTTATGTTTTACTTTTACATTAGAAGTTGAATATATTTTTTAAAATGAAAAAGTTGAATGTTCACAAGTACATTTTTTTATGCCATTGATTTTAAAATAGAAGAAATTCAATATTTCATCTACTCCCAACTTATTTTGTAAGTTGTGACAAATGCTTGAGTTTTGATGCATCTACTCAAACTTAATTTAAACATGTGAGTTTTAAATATAGTTGTAACAAAGTTTGAGAACATGTTCATAATAATCATTGAACTAAAATTCAACAATATACCAAGACCTACACAAGAAGAAATCTATCAAAATGTGACCATTCTATTTGTGACTACATGTAGCTACGTCATTTGTGACTATTTTTGCAACTATTTACCGACTTTGACATTTTTTGGTCATCTTGTGACTATGTTACAACTATTGACCTATTGATTCCTCCATGTGGATGACATTTAAAGTTTTATTCATCCACCGATAAAAATTTATGCCCTATTGGTCACATTAAGAACCAACATTTATTTGCAACTAATTTGTGAACCTAGTTTTTAAAGGTACATTAAGGCATATTATGACTAGATTTAGGTTATATTTCTAGGGGTGTACATGAAGGTTATATAAAAGTTATATTGGAGGTATATTGGAAATGTATTGCATGTATTTTATAAAATATATTAATGGATTAATTTCTAGGGCTTAATAGGTAGGTAGATAGGAGGTAAGTAAGTAGGTTAAGTGATAGGTAGGTAGGTATGATAATTAGGTGAGTAAGTAATTCATATAGTAGGACTAGGGTGGGTAATTAAATAGGTATGTAAGCTTATAAGTAGGTGCATGTTACTTATATAGTTTACAAAATTGGAAAGGATAAAATATATGGGATAAATTTTTTAATCACAACCTACTTTGTGATGATCATGATTTTTTCAAGATTACATTTTTTTTTTGGAAATGTTTAACAATATTGTCATGTGACAAACACATAATTTGATGCTAATGTTGACCAAATTAATTACATGGTAGTCACAAACAACCATACATATACGATAATTAAAAGATGAAATTATATTTTGTTAGTTTTTTTTCTTCCATCCAAAATCTATGTTGTTAATGATTATGGTTGCACACAAGTTTTTGAAAATGATTAGCCAAATTTTAATTTTATATGTCACTTGTGACTAAATGTTAGTCGTAAGGACTAGTTGTAAAATTGTGTTTTTCTTATGATGGTGGCCATTTTCCATTTATGTTACAAATTGAATTGTTGGTTCATTTTGCCATGTTTTCACCCATTTGGATAAACTTGAAAATAATCCAATGAATACATAATATTGAAAAAAGAAATTAAGCATTATATAATTAGTGGTAAAAAAAATTAAACATTTTTAATCACTATTTAAACATTATTTAAACGTCGTTTGGTCAATCTTGAATTGCCAGAACTTTTTTAAAATAATACTACCTAAAGTTTGCCTATGGGTGCAAATTGGCTTCATAATTTGTGAATGTGCACCATAATAAAAATTTCGAGTACAATTCAACTAAATGGATGATCCAAATCATTATGTTCATAAAGTCATTAATAGAAAACCCCCCCTTTTGCAACTATGTTTTCAACTATTGTTCAACTATAAACCAAGTTGAAACATATAGTTACAATTGATTTTTTGTAATTGGGAAATATTTTTGCAACTATTAACCAGTAATGTCGAAAAGTACAAGTCGAAAATGAAATTATAGTCGAAAGTGTATGCCACGTGTCAACACCAAAACAATAGCCACTATGTGCCACTACTTACCAATTTAGTTGAAAATTATTCTACCAATATAATCGAGGGATGTTGTCAATTGCATTCAACTAATGGATGAACTTCATCTACTAACTAAGCATGACATCAGCCAAAAATATAATTACAATTTCAACTAGGTTACAATTATGTAAATTGAACATTTCAACTAGGTTGCAACTATATAAATTGAACATTTGGCCAGTGGTTTGGTGACATGTGGCACACTGACAATGTTAACACGTGGCACAATTATAAATTATGGGATCAATGCATAGTTAAATGACATGTGGCATGTTCACAAATTTTGGGGTCAACAAATAATTAAATGACACATGGCACATCCACATCAAAAGTTTAGGCCACATGGTGTTTAAAAATAGGTTAGCTCTAAACCTAGGCACCTAGGTTAAACCTAAACATAGGCCATTTAATTTAGGCTTAAATTAGGGCTAAATCTAGGCACCTATGTTAGGCCTAGACCTAAACCACATGGCAATTAGTAAATGAAGTTTTATTTCATTTGGTTTAGCCTTTAAGGTTGAACCTTTTTGATTGGCTCATCCCAAATGGCTATTATATTTTCATGTTTATTGTGTTTTCCAATAATCTCAATGCACTCCTTTATATAGTTTGGATTCATGGAATGGAAACTAAACAATATGGGATAAAAGTTTTAGTTGTAACCTAGGGAAAACACACCTATCACCAAACATTTAACAATATTGGATCATTATAAATCTCTTGTCCATGGTTTGGAACTTATAACAATTTTGTAATCCTCCACCTGGCGTATCCAAATATATAAAAAAACACTACAATCTAATGGAAAATGAGCAAGATATGCCTTTTTAAAGTGAAGGGGGTTGTGCTTTGGATTTTTTCATAAATGTTCAATATGATTTTGAAGTTTCAACTCTTCAAATATTGTTTTCTTGAGTTTTCACTTTAAACAAGTTTTATAGATTTTGAGATAACACATTTGTAGCATTTGAAATTGTTCAAAATGAATGAAAAATGAATAGATATAGTTGCTAGAAGTAAAGGGGGTCTAGAGACAAAATTTGAGACAAAATATCACTCTTTCTCTTCTTGCGTTCTTTACTTTGTTCCTTTGCTTTTGCGTTTCAAAGGACATTTGTAGCTTTCTGTTTTGTGCTTCCAATGACATAAAAAATGTTCAATTTGGTGTTAAAATGAGGGAAAATTTGAAAGTGTTTGGTGATAGAGTACCATTTGCTATCTACCCTTGTTGTAACCAATTGCAACTTAATTACAATTCAAATAGTTGTAATCTAGATGTACAAACTAGTCTAAGCTTAGTTAGGCCTAGACCTAAACTAATAATCTACCTAGCCTAGGTCTAGCTACTTTAATTATTTTTAGTAATTATTCATTAACTATTTTTAACTACATAGTTGTATAATTAAATAATTAAACATACTATCATCATTTATTAAATAATATGGTGATTAGTTTTTTTTTGAAAAATCAGCAATTAAATGTATTTATTTATTTATTAATTATTATCACTGAATTTTTTTAAAATTCGAGATTCATTATAAATTCTTATTAACATTTCATAAAACAAAGAATTAATTCAAATATAAATATTCAATAATATATTTTATATCATATTTTAATTACAATAATCATTATTAAATGACCTAGTATAATAAACATTAAATAAGAAAAAATATTTTATAGTATAGTAGTGTTAAATAAAATAATTTCTGAAATTATATGATAATTTATTAATTATATTTACTAATTATTCTTTAAAATATAATAATTAAATCATAAATAATTAAATAATTTTAATAGATGAAAAAAATACACTTTTATTGAACATAGTTTTAAAAATTACCTAAATATCTTTACTTGATATGTTGTAAACTAAAATTGAATTTACATAGAGATTATAAATTACCCATGTATTGAACATACACTTTATTAAGTTTACCTATATTTCAGAATTTTTAAAAATTTTATTTTCAAATTAATGTGCAATATTTATATGCACAAAAAAATTCATCATACATGTAATCATTCATGGATATAAAAAACATTTACGTGTACCTTAATAATTAATGAATATTTATTGCAAATTTTAAAATATTTTAAGACATCATATGTAAAAAAATGAATAAACATTAAAGTTCCAAAAAAATATGAATTATATATGATTACTTGATTTGTTGTAAATTAACATTTGATTTACAAAATAATAATAAATTATATATATTGAACTTACATTATTACAAACTCATATTTCAAATTTTCCTTAAATTTTATTCTGAAATTAAAATTAAATATTTATATGCACACAAAAAAAATTGCATTATACATAAACATTCATTTCCATAAATAGAATTTACATGTAGTTTAATGTTTAATGAATTTTTACTACAATTTAAAGAAAATATTGAGATATTATGTCTATAAACATTAATAAACATTAAAGTTCCACAAAAAATATCAATTATGTATCATTATTTGATATGTTGTAAACTAAAATCCAATTTACACATAAATAATAATTAAGTGCAATGAACATGCACATTATTACAAATTTATATTTCAAAATTTCCTTCAATCAAATTTTATTATTTGTGTGCCTTCATAATTCATAAACCATTCATTTTATACAAAGATAATTTACACATAATTTAATTTATTAATGAAGGTAGATAATTTGTTTTATTTTGTTTTATTTTATCATGTTGAAATTTCCTAAACCAAATTACTTCATATAATGCTATTGATATCTTTGAAAACCTAACAATGAATAGGGGTGCACTGACTTGGGTTGAAATGTTTTGGAGCTACAATGCAAAAGTTATTGATTACTAAACTATTTTCTTAATAAACATTAATAAAATCAAATATAGAAATTTTACTCGAATCCAAAAGTGTCCTTGGCATTGTTGGAAAATAATCGCTAAATTAGATTTAATGAAATTTATTTCATAATTTTCATATTTAAGGCGTGGAAGATATTGAATTTTGAATGAATTTTGCTATTGAAAATTGAAACAAATTACAACAAATTGGGTTTAGAAGGGAAAATGAGTTGAGTGTGTTCACATTTGGGGCCAACAACACATGTTACCTTATTTATCTAGGAAGGAAGGTAGTTTGTTTTGTTTTTTCATAAAAATTCAATAATAAACCATAGTGCTTTAGGTTATGTTATGGAACTTGTCATGAAAAAGTTCTTATTGAATAGGGGTGCAATGACTTGGTTTAAAATGTTTGGAGTTTCAGTGTGGAATCTCTTGATTATTGAACCAATTTTTCATTGAAGTTTTTGAAAACCAAAATTGAAAACTATATTGAAAGTTGGGGGTGTTCTTGGTATTATTGGAAAGCCTCACCAAGTTCGATTTAATAAAGTTGATTTCATAATTTTGAGACCTAAAATGTGAACAATATTATTGAATTTTTGGTGGGTACATATTGTTGTTGGAAATTCAAACAAATTGCAAAAAGGGGTTTGGAAGGAAAATTCAATTGAATGCATTCAAACTTG
>Ga0209611_10005520_pt1 | contig 21127 bp, 17 predicted proteins | sample S1TSphgellanicum_3_FD_187693 | JGI IMG/M metagenome (GOLD analysis project Ga0209611, IMG submission 187693) | Host-associated microbial communities from peat moss isolated from Minnesota, USA - S1T2_Fc - Sphagnum magellanicum MG (SPAdes) (version 2) | ecosystem: Host-associated > Plants > Peat...
CGAGCGGATGGCCCAGGGTCGACAGCTCCCAGTCGAGCACCGCCAGAATGCGCGGCTCGCGCGGATGAAATATCGCGTTGTCGAGCCTGAAGTCGCCGTGCACGATGCTGGTTTCCTCAGCGTCCGGGATGTGTTCGGGTAGCCATTCGATGAGCCGCTCCATGGCCTCGTTCTTCTCGGTTTCCGAGGCACGGTACTGCTGTGTCCAGCGCGCCACTTGACGCTGAATGTAGTGGCCGGTCTTGCCGAAGTCGCCGAGACCGGCCGCGGTGTAGTCGATGCCATGCAGGGCCGCAAGCGCCCGCGTCATCTCCGCATAGACGGCGCGCCGCTCGGCGGCCGCCACTTCAGGCAGGGCGGCGTCCCAAAACAAACGCCCTTCGACATAGTCCATCACATAGAACACCGTGCCGATGACGCCCGCGTCCTCGCACAGGGCGTACGCCCGCGCCACCGGCACGTCGCTGCCCTCGAGCGCCCGCAGCACGCGAAACTCGCGATCGACGGCATGCGCCGACGGCAGCAGCTTGCCCTCGGGCTTGCGCCGCAGCACATAACGTCGGCGCGGCGTCTGGACCAGGAACGTGGGGTTCGATTGTCCGCCGGCGAATTGCCGCACTTCGAGCGGGCCGGCAAAGTCCGCCACGTGATCGCGCATCCAGGCGGCGAGCGCCGTCGTGTCGAGTCGCTGTTGCTCCGCGGGCCGGCGCAGCTCCGCGGCCGGGCTGCTCACGCCGCCGCCTCCGGACCGCGTATCGGCGCGCCGCTCATGCGATGGATGCGCCGCCGTCCACCACGATGTGTTGGCCGGTCACATGCCGCGAGGCGGCCGATGCCAAGTACACCGCCGCGCCCATCAAATCGGTATCGCCGCCGAGGCGCCCGAGCGGGGTACGTTCGATCATGGCGGCCTCGAACTTCTCGAGAAATGTGCTGGTCAACTTCGAGGGGAAAAAACCCGGACAGATCGCGTTGACGCGAATACCGTACGGCCCCCACTCCACCGCCAGCGAGCGCGTCAGGTGCAATGCCGCCGCCTTGGAAGCGTAGTAGGCCGCCGATTGCATCTGTGGGCTGACGTGCAATGCCGCGGTCGAGGCGATCACGATCACGTTGCCCGAGCGGCGGGGAATGAAGCAGCGATTCGCGAGCGCTTGACTCAGCAAGAACACACTGGTGGCGTTCAGGGTCATGACCTTGTTCCAGGCGTCGATGGGATGGTGCTCGGCCGGTGCGCCCCAGCTCGTGCCGGCGTTGTTGACCAAAATATCGACGGCACCGTAATGGCTCACGACCGCTTCGACCAGCGCCGGCACCTGGTCCGCCCGGGCGAGATCGTTCACCACCGTCAGTACTTCGATGCCGCGCCGCGCGAGGTGCGCCTTGGCGTCCTCGAGTTCGGGAGCTTTGCGCGCACTGATCGCAATTCTGGCGCCCATCTCACCGAGTGCCTCGGCGATCTGCAGGCCGAGGCCGCGCGACCCACCGGTGATCAGCGCCACCTGGCCGTTGAGTTCGAACAACTCGCGCACGCCCACCTCAGGCAACCTCGAAAAGGCCTGCCGCGCCCTGCCCGCCCCCGATGCACATGGTGACCACGACGAGCTTGGCGCCCCGGCGCTTGCCCTCGATGAGCGCATGGCCGGTGAGCCGCGCGCCGCTCACGCCGTACGGATGACCGACCGCGATGGCCCCGCCGTTCACGTTCAGGCGCTCATCGGGAATGCCCAACTTGTCGCGGCAATAAAGGACCTGGCAGGCAAAGGCCTCGTTCAGTTCCCATAGATCGATGTCGCTGACCGTGTAGCCCGTCCGTTGCAGCAGGCGCGGTACCGCATATATCGGGCCTATGCCCATTTCATCGGGCTCACAGCCGGCGACGGCGAAGCCGCGGAAAATGCCGAGCGGTTTGAGGCCCCGCCGTTCGGCGAGCTTCGCGTTCATGACCACCACCGCGCTGCTGCCATCGGAGAACTGGCTGGCATTGCCGGCCGTGATGACGCCGCCCGGCATCGCGGGACGGATCTGCGCGACCGCTTCGAGCGTGGTGTCCGGACGGATGCCCTCATCGCGTTCGATGGTCACTTCGCGCGTCCCGATGCTGCTCGTGGTCTTGTCGACGACGCCCATAACGGTCGTCATCGGCACGATCTCGTCGCTGAACTTGCCGGCCGCCTGGGCCGCCGCCGCGCGCAGTTGACTGCGCACGCCGTACTCGTCCTGGGCTTCTTTGGAGATCTGATAGCGCTTGGCCACGATCTCGGCGGTCTGCAGCATATTCCAGTAGAGCGTCGGCTTGTGCTCGATGAGCCACGGGTCGAGCCGCATATGCGTGTTGGCCTCGTTCTGCACGCAGGAGATGCTCTCGACGCCGCCGGCGACGATGACCTCGGCGCCCTCGGTCATCACGCGCTGCGCCGCCAGCGCGATGGATTGCAAACCGCTGCTGCAGAAGCGATTGATACTCAAGCCCGCCGTGCTCGTCGGCAGTCCGGCGCGCAGCGCAATCGCGCGCGCGATGTTGCCGCCGGTGGTGCCCTCGCCGAAGGTTGAGCCCATGATGACGTCCTCGACTTCGGCCGGATCGATGCAGGCTCGCGCGACCGCGGCCTTGACCGAATGCGCCCCCAAGGTCGCGCCGTACGTCATGTTGAATGCGCCTTTCCAGCTCTTCCCCAAGCCGGTGCGCGCGGTGGATACGATGACCGCTTCTGTCACGGGTGTGATCCTTTGAATGCGCTGAAGGTTTTGCCTTGACTCGCCAATCGCGTGAGCAGCGGGGCAGGCGTCCAAATCGCCGTGTCGACCCCGGGCAGCGCCGCGATCCGCGTGAGCGCCCGCGCGACTTCGTGCAACCCGATCTGATCGGCGTAGAACATGGGGCCGCCGCGATAGGCGGGAAAACCATAGCCGTTCAAATAGACGAGGTCGATGTCGGAGGAGCGCTGCGCGATGCCGTCCTCGAGAATGCGAGCGCCCTCGTTGATCAGCGAATAAATGCAGCGCTCGACGATCTCCTTAGCGCCCACCTCGCGCGGCGTGATGCCTTTTCGCCGCCGATATTGCTCGATGATGGCGGTGACCTCCGGGTCCGGGATGGGAGTGCGCGAGCCCGCTGCGTAGCGATACCAGCCGGCGCCGGTCTTTTGGCCGAAGCGGCCGGCCTCGCACAGTTCGTCCGCCACCGTGGTGAAGTCCTGATCCGGGAACTCAGCCGAGCGGCGCTTGCGCAGTGCCCAGCTGATGTCGAGTCCGGCAAGATCGCCGACGCGAAACGGGCCCATCGCCATGCCGAATTCCTGCAAGGCCGCATCGACCTGCTGCGGTAGCGCGCCGGCCATGAGTAGATCGTGTGCGGCCGCGCCATAACGAGCGAGCATGCGGTTACCGATGAAGCCGTCGCACACGCCGGACACCACGGCGACTTTCGACATGGTCTTGGCCAGCCGCATGGCGGTCGCGAGCACGTCGGGTGCGGTCTGCGCGCCGCGCACCACTTCGAGCAGCCGCATCACATTGGCGGGGCTGAAAAAATGCAGCCCGATCACATCTTGCGGCCGGCGCGTGAAATTCGCGATTTCGTTCAAATTCAAGGCCGAGGTGTTCGAGGCGAGGATCGCGCCCGGGCGCACGACGCCGTCGAGAGTTTCGAATACCTGGTGTTTCACATCCATGTTCTCGAACACGGCCTCGATGACCAGATCGACATCGCCGAACGCCGCGTAGTCCAAGGTCGGTGTGATCAGGGCGAGGCGCGCGGCCAGTGTCTCTTCGGTGAGCTTGCCCTTGCGCAGCGACCCTTGGTAATTGCGGCGGATGGTGGCGAGTCCTCGATCGAGCGCGTCCTGTTTGGTCTCGAGCAGCACCACCGGCAGGCCGGCGTTGATCAGACTCATGGTGATGCCGCCGCCCATGGTGCCGGCACCGATGACGCCCACTTTGCGGATCGGCCGCGGCGGCGTGTCATCGGGTATATCGAGGATATGCGATGCCGCGCGCTCGGCTTGGAACACATGCCGCAGCGCCGCCGATTCCGGCGACAGCATCAAGGTGGTGAACAGTTCGCGCTCGTGCCGCATGCCGGCGTCGAAAGGTTTCTCCACCGCCGCCGCCACCGCCTCGACACAGGCCAGCGGCGCCGGGTAAGGACCGGCCACGGCCTTGACCATGTTGCGCGCGAATTGGAAAAACGCCTCGGCGTTCGGCACATTCAGCTGGATATCGCTCACGCGCTTCAAGCCCTTGCCCTCGTCGATCACGCGGCGCGCAAAGGTGAGAGCGTTGTCCAGCAAATCGCCCTCGAAGAAGGCATCGAACAGCGGCGTGCCGCGCAGCTTCTCCGATGCCACGATCGCGCCGGAGACGATCATGTTCAACGCCGGCTCGACGCCGAGCAGGCGCGGCAACCTCTGGGTGCCGCCGGCGCCGGGCAAGAGACCCAACTTCACTTCCGGCAACGCGATCTTGGCGCCCGCGACGGCTACGCGGTAATGACAGGCCAATGCCAATTCGAGACCGCCGCCCATGCACACCCCGCCGATGGCGGCAATGACGGGCTTGGGCGCGGCTTCGACTGCGTTGAGCAGGGTGCGCAGATGGGGCTGGGCAGTCGCTTTGGGAGTGCCGAATTCACGGATGTCGGCGCCGCCGGAAAACCCCGCTCCGGAACCGATCAACACCAGGGCCTGCACGTTGGGATCCGCATTGGCCCGCTCGAGCCCGGCCATCACAGACTCGCGCAATTCATGGCCCAGACTGTTGACCGGCGGATTCTCGAGCGTGAGGACGGCGATACCGCTCTTGACCTCGAAAGCCAGCTTATTCATGCCTTACCTTCCCCCAAATTCCACCATGCAGAACGAGATTCCGCCTCTGCTACGGCTGCCTAATCTATCACGTTCGGGTTCACACGTTGGCGCGCTTGAACAAAGCGACGAGTTCTCCCCATGCGCGCTCCGCCTGTGCCTCGTTGTAGATCGGGGGCTTGCCGGGAGACTTCGGCATGTCTTTCACGCACCAGCCGTGCAGACAGCCTTCATACACTTCAATCTTCGCCGCCAACTTCGCGGCTTTGAAAGCGTCATCGAGTTTGGTCTTGGCGTCCGGCTGACGCTGGTCGTCATTCATCGCAATGCCGAAGTAGTACTGCGCCCTGATCTTCGGCACCAGTAAATGGGGGCTGTCCGGTTTGTCGGTCACCAACCCTCCCCCATGGAACGAGGCTCCCGCGCCGACCCGCTCCGGCACCGCGGCCGCGGCCTGCAGGGTCATGGGGCCGCCCATGCAATAGCCGAACACCCCCATGGCGGCTTTCGGGTTGACCGACGACTGCGAGTCGAGAAATTTCACGTACGCAACGGCGTCTCGCATCACCGCATCGGCGGTCAAGGGCGCACGCAGGGCTTCCATCTTGGCGCGGTCCGCGGCGCTGTTGAAGTCGAAGTCGGTCGACAGGCCCGGGGCCTTGGTCGAGCGGTAGAACGGATTCGGAACCAGCACGGTGAATCCGCCCGCCGCCAATCGCTTGGCCATATCGCGCATGGCGGGACGCAGTCCGAACACGTCCGTGAACAGAATGACGCCCGGCGATGCGCCCTGCTTGACATGGACCAGCGACGCATCGCAGACACCGTCCGGCGTCTGGATCTCGACGTCACTATCCATGATCTCCGCCAGCGCGGTGTTCGGGGCGCCGGCGGCGGCGGCAACGCCGGCGGCGAGGGTGAGCGCGGTGAACTCGCGCCGTGAAAGCGTGTTTGGATCTTGAGACATGAACGACCCCCCGGGGTGACTCGGCGCAGTACAGCTTTGGCGCAGGACAGTGTCGAGATTATACTGGCTCGAAGCCCGCCCGAGAAAACCATGAATACACTGCACGGCAAGACCGCTCTCGTCACCGGCGCGGCCGGCGGCATCGGCAGAGCGAGCGCATTGTTGTTCGCCGCCGAAGGGGCGTCCGTCGTGGCGCTCGACATCGCTCCCGAAGTCGAAGCGACCGTCGCCGCGATCCGCGCCGGCGGCGGCCGCGCGACGTCCCTCGTCAGGGATTCCTCATCGGAAGCGGCGATCGCCGACGCGGTGGCGCTCGCCGTCCAAGACTACGGCGGCCTCGATGTGTGCTTTGCGAACGCCGGCATCAGCGGCGGCCTCGTGCCGTTCTTCGAGGAAACCGCCGAACGCTTCACGCAAATTCTCAACGTCAATCTGATCGGTACTTTTCTCGCCGCCAAATACGCGGCCCTTGCCATGGTGCCGCACAAGCGCGGCTCCATCATCTGCACCGCCTCGGTCGCCGGCTTGCGGTCGGGCGCCGGCTGCATGCCTTACAGCGCGAGCAAGGCGGGAGTGATCAGTCTCGTGCAGACGGCGGCCAATCAACTCGCCGGCACCGGCGTGCGCATCAACGCCATCTGCCCCGGGCTGATCGACACCGGCATGACGCATCCGATCTTCGAGCAGGCGCGCGCCCGCGGCAGCGAGGGGAAGATCGGACAATTGAACCCGCTGCGCCGCCACGGAGTGCCGGAGGAAATCGCGCAGATCGCGCTGTTCCTGGCGTCCGACGCTTCGTCTTATGTGAATGGCCAAGCCATCGCGGTCGACGGCGGACTATCGTCCTCGCATCCCATCGTCATCCGCCGCGAATGACGATGGGATGAGCGAGCAACCGGCTTGGGCTAGAGCGATCCTCGCAACGCCAGAACGATCTGCCGCGGCTGAGTGTAATAGTCCAGGAATGTGGTCGGCTGATTGAGGTAGTCCTGACGCGCAGTCTGGGTCAGGTTGATCGCCGTGACGGTGAAGGACAAGTGCTCCATGAGCTGATAGGTCGCGCTCGCATCCAGAGTGACCGAACCTTCCGTGAAGGTGTTGACGAAGGCCGGAGACTGCGGAAATTTGCTGAGGAAATTGCTCCGATAGACCATGGACAGACGCGTGTCGAGCCGCCCCTTGCTGTAGTAGAGAGTGGCATTGGAATTGTTCTTCGATGAACCGAGAAACGGCACGCCGCCCAAGGCCGTATCATCGATCTTGCTCGAGACGTAGGTATAGTTGGCGGTGAGGCCGAACCCGTTCAGCGCATCCCACAGCCGATCCAGCGGGAAATTACCGGCGAGTTCCAACCCGTACACCCTGCCACCGGAGACGTTCTCCGGAAGGATGCTGTCGAACGGGATGCTGTAGCCGGGGATCCTGGCGTTGGCGGTGCTGACCGGATAGATGAAGTTGTACACGCGCTTGTAGAACACGCTCGAAACGATCGAGCCGCCGCCGGAAAAGTAGTGATCCACGGTCGCGTCGAAATTCCACGCAGTTTCGGGTTTCAGATTCGGGTTTCCGGTCTGCGCTTGCCCCGGCGCTCCCGACGCCGCCGGAGGGATGCTCAGCGAGCCGATCGGAGCGATGTCTTCAAACTCGGGCCGGCTCAGCGTTTCCCCCACCGCGAAGCGGGCATCCGTATCGGGCGTGAGAAAGAACGTCGTGTTGAACGCGGGCAAGGCATTGGTGTAGGAGTTGCTCGCGGTAACCGGAACCAATGTGTTGACACCGATGGGTACGTAATCCGGGAGCGCGACTTGGGCCACGCTCTGAAACGCCTGCGAGGATTCCTCGGTGCGCACGACCCGGACACCGCCGTTGCCGGCGAAGCGAACGCCCAGCAGAGTTCCCTTGAAATCCGCCTGTGCGTAGATCGCTTCGGTCTTCTCCTCATTGGTGTGAGCCACTGACACGTCTTCCTGCCATCCGTTGACGGAATTGGCGGAGCCGAAGAACGAGCCGTTGAGGAGCGACGCGGCCGAGGCCTTGGTCGGGTAGAAAGACAGACCGGCGTTCGCCAGAGCCGCCGGGCTTTGGATATATTGAGTGTTGCTGCCGATGTATTGTCCAGGAAAAATATTGGTAGTTCCGCCAGGAAACACCAAGCCTGTCACTGTCGGGACATCGGCCCCGGCAACCGCGAAGTTGTTGACGATATCGCGGATATCGATGTGCGCATCCGAGTATCGGGCGCCGATCTTATACGTCAGGTCATCGCTCGCCTCGTAGGCCAGATCGAATTTGACGGCAAAAGAATAGGAATGATTTTGCTCGTATCGCAGGGCGGGGAAATAAGTCGACGGGATGCTACCGATCGGCGCACCGGCATCGTAGACCGCGGGCCCGCTGGAACTCGAGCTGTAGTTGAGATCGGACAGCGGTATGTTCGAACCGACTATGTAATCGCCGAGGTAACTGCCGAGGGTATCCGTGAGGCTCCCGGAGACATCGCCGACCGCCGTCCACCGGTCATTCCGCCACTTGGCGTTCAAACCGCCGACATGCATGGTATCGACGTTGTCATAATCGTAAGGGTAGTACGCCAAACCGAACGTCGACGGTTGGCCGGCGGCCGGCGTGTAGTGGGCATAGTTATATCCCGTCACGGCGCCGTTTTGAATGGTGACGCCACCCGGTCCAAAGGTTCCACCCGTGGGGGGCGCCAGATACTCGATCAGCCAGTTCGCGGGCTTATCGAATCGGCTGAAGGTGTAATCCGCGCTCAATTCGAAAGCCTCGGACGGTTTCCACTGCAGTCCGGTGCTCACCGCGTCGCGTGAGGTTTTCTTGTTGATCTGGCCGATGAGTTCCGCTGATGGAAATTCGATATTGTTCAGCGTGCTGACGGCCCCGGCCGCATTGGCAACGTTCAAATTCACATAGGTCGGCCGGGTTTCTTCGAAATTCTCGACCACATAATCCGAGTTGACGACACCCGCCGCGTATACTCCCAGCGTGCCGTCGAGAAATTTTCCGCCGAAGATGCCGCTGACACCTCTGCCCCAGGCGGAATCGCCGCTATTGTTGTCGCCCTTGGCGGTCAACTCGCCGAAATAATTGCTGCCGTCTCTGGTCTTTGCGTCCAGAGGTTTCAGGGTTTGCAAATCCACCGTACCGGCGAGACCGGACTCGATCTGTTCCGCCGAGGGGGTTTTATAGACGACCGCACCACTCAGCACCTCGGTCGGAAAGATATCGATGGGGAACTCGCGTAACTCGGTCATTCCCTCGTAGCCGTAACCCAAGGGAGTGCGGCCGTTCACGGTAGTGGTGACGTACTCCGAACCGATACCGCGAATGGATACGTGATCGCCCGTACGCCCGTCCGTGTTCTGGTCGATCTCCACGCCCGGCAAGCGCTGCAGGGCGCCCGCGATGCTATTGTCGGTGAACTTGCCCAGATCCTCCGGCGCAATCGCTTCGATCACCTCGGCGGATTCTTTCTTCATGGACTGGGCCGCATCCAGCGATGCGCGGTATCCGGTCACTTGGATCGCCTCCAACTGGGAATCCGACCCCGGCGTCGTTTGCTCCGACTGCGACGCCGGCAGGTCTTCGGCCGGCACTATCGTTGTTGCGAATCCGCCAACGAGCCCGGCGGTGGTCAGGAGAAGTAGCTTTGTGTTCACAGTTGCCCCCATGTGGATCCGAGGGCTGACCTTGACGTTAACCAGCCCCCTTGTTGTTTTTCATAGGCGATAATATCGTTTGTATATAAACAGTCAAGCAGTGGGCTAACTTTTCTCGATCATCGGTTCAGATATTCGGCGGGCACAGGCGCAAACCAGATTGAGAGCTTCGGCCATCGAGCGCGGCAACTCCATGCGCTGCACGAAGGGGACGGTCAGAGCGGCGATGCAGCGGGTCCCGGCCATGATCGGCGCGGACAGATCGGTAACGCCCTGCACGAAATCGCTACCCGCTTGAGTGAAGCCGAGGGATCGCACAGCGTCCGCTTGACGGGCAAATCGCTCGAGCTTCTTTACGTCATTGGTTTGACTCAAGCGCGATAGCCATTCGTTACGGGTCGCTTCCGGCTGAAAGGCAAACAGAGTGAGTCCCGAGATCGCCTCGATCAAGCTCTTGCGAAATCCAGGACGCACCGAAAATCCCAATAAGCCTGGATTTTCCACCCGAGCGATCACCACGATCTGATCGCCGGATGCGACAACGAGATGACAGGATTGATCGATTTCCCTGGTCAACTCATGCATCACCGGCAATGCCGTTTCCAACAGCGCCCTCACCTGGCTGCGCGCGGAACCGAGCGTGAACAGCTTGTTGGTCAGATCGAAGCCCTGTGCGTCGGATGATTGCGCGATGTAGCCCCTGGCCTGCAACGCGAGGATCATCCGAAACAATTCACTGACCGAACGATTAAGCTTGACGGCCATCTGCGATACCGTCATCGAGATGCCTTCTCGGGCCATGAGCTCTAAAATATCGAGGCCTTTCTCCAGAGCGGGTGCCCGGTAGCGGGGCTGACCCTCGAGCTCCTTATCCTCGCCATGAAAAGCATTTTTATCTGTATTCTTGGATGTCGGGGATCCAGCCATTGCCATCACTCACTCATATCGGATCAAGACGGTTATTTGTCACTCGTATCAATGACTCAGTGCCATTTATAGCAGGAATGGACGGATCTCCGGGCGTCTGCTTGACAGTGAGCACCCCCGCCAATACCTTATAGGCGATTTTTACTTTTATTAATAAATAGCGTGGCGGTTTCCGCAAGAACATTTCCGCAAGAATGTCCGCAAGAATGAAAGGCACTAGCACCGATCAGCCAGGGTGGCACTCGGGGATGTCGAACCTCGGATCAGGCGCGGTGCCGCCGGCCGGAGAGTCATCGTGACCTCGGCCGAGTCGAGCCCGCTGATCTTGCTGAATGACAAGGATAATGTCCTGGCATGCCGACGCCGAATTCATGTGGGCGAGACCCTGCTGATCGACGGCATGAGCGTTGCCGCGCGCAGCACGATAGATGTCGGCCACAAGCTGGCGCGAGTCGATTTGGGGCCCGGTGATGTCGTGCTGAAATACGGCGTGCCCATCGGTTCCATCACCCAACCGACGCGCATCGGCGAGCATGTCCACACGCACAATATGAAGAGCGACTACATCGCCATTACCACACGACAGTCCACCGGCAAAGAATCACAACCATGATGATCGGTTATCAAAGGTCCGACGGTCGCAAGGGAATTCGCAACGTCATCGTCGTCGCGTATCTCGTCGAATGTGCGCATCATGTGGCACGGCGGATCGTGGACGTGAGCGCCGACATGGATGTTCACCTGATCGGCTTTCCAGGGTGCTACCCCAACGAATATTCATTGCGCATCATGAAGAACCTCTGCGTACACCCGAACGTGGGTGGCGTATTGATCGTTTCGCTGGGATGTGAAGGGTTCAACCGCGAGGCATTGCACGCTGCCGTTGCCGCCTCCGGACGCCCCGTCGAAACCCTGGTGATTCAAGAGCGGGGCGGCACCGCCTCGACGATCGCGGCGGGTGTCAAAGCCGTGGCCGCCATGAAAGCTGCAATCGCCAATACCTCCCGTGTGCCCATCGGTCTCGAGGATTTGGTGATTGCCACGGTCTGCGGCGGCTCGGACGGCACCAGCGGAATGACCGCCAATCCCTCGGTCGGAAAATGCTTCGACCGCCTCGTTGCGCTCGGCTCCACCTGCATTTTCGAGGAGACGGGCGAGCTCATCGGCTGCGAACAGATCATGGCCGAACGCGCCGTGACGCCGGCTCTGGGCGAGGCAATCACGGCCTGTGTCGCCAAGGCGTCGCATTACTATACCGTCATGGGCTATGGCAGTTTCGCGCCGGGTAACGCCGATGGCGGCCTCACCACCCAGGAGGAGAAATCGATGGGTGCGTACGCCAAGTCGGGTGACTCGCCGATCTCGGGAATCATCAAACCGGGTGATTTCCCCCCGTCGAACGGTCTGTATTTGCTCGATGTCGTTCCCGATGGCGAACCAAGGTTCGGCTTCCCGAATATCAACGACAACGCCGAGATCGCCGAGTTGATCGCCTGCGGCGCGCATATCACCCTGTTCACCACGGGTCGCGGCTCCGTGGTGGGCTCCGCTATCTCGCCCGTCATAAAAATCTGCGCCAATCCGGATACGTATAAGCGCATGCCCGATGATATGGACGTCGATGCGGGACGGATCTTGAATGGGGAAGCGACTCTGGACGAAGTCGGTGGCGAAATTCTCGATAAGATCATCGCGGTGGCGTCGGGCGGGCGGAGCGTATCCGAATCTCTCGGTCATCAGGAATTCATACTGACCTACAAATCGTTCGAACCGGTAGGTCCGGCCTGCCTGCCCATGCGGGCTCGTCAAGCCTAGTTGAGTTGACCCACCTCATCGAATATGAAATTCTTTGTCAAATATAAAAATTGACCGAGCCAACGGGGGACGATACGGCCGTTGCTTATCCGCTCAACGAAAGGATGAATGATGACGCAATCGACTTTGAAGTTGGCAGAGCGCTTCGCCGCCGCGTACACGGGCGCCGTATTCGATGTGCTGCGGGCCAAGGGACATCGCAATTGTGTTCTGCCGAGCGATATCGTCGCGCTCGATCGCGACCGCAAAATGGTCGGCCCCGTCTTCACCATGCGCGGGCGTCAGGCGCTCGGCGCGGATCCCCACCAGACGCTGCTCGCGTGGACAGGATTTCTCGATCGGGCCCCGACGGGTCATGTGGTCGTGTGCGAGGGCGGACAAGCCGATTGTGCGCTGATGGGCGAGCTATCCGCCGAAACATTGCACATGCGCGGGGTGGCGGGATATCTGACCGATGGAGGGTGCCGGGACGCCAATTTCATCCGACGTATCGGGTTTCCCGTGTTCTCCCGTTTCCTGACTCCGCTCGATGTCGTCGGCGCGTGGCTGCCGGAGGCCTATGAGGTGCCAATCACCATCGGTGGCATCGCGATAACTCCCGGCGACTACATCGTCGCCGATCGTGACGGCGCCGTGATTATCCCCGGCGCGCTGGTCACCGAGGTTTTAGCAGAGGTCGAGCGCGTGATGAACACCGAAAACCTGGTCCGCAAGGCGATCCTGTCGGGCACCTCACCGACCGAAGCCTACCTCACCTACGGAAAGTTCTAGCCCTGCACATCGTGACACTCTGACCCGCGGCAAGCTTCGCCGCACTGATAAAACGTCAGTGCGAAACCTTCTGGTCGACCGTTCGAGGGCCGGCAACATCGCTGACCATTCCATTCGGCGCAATTTTTTTCACGACGGCGACGGCGCCATTGGGCATGGTGTCGTCATAATCGATCACGTAAAGTGTGCCGTCACCGGCGGGTACGACGGCCACAGGGCTGTTGAAGCGCTCCGCCGTCATGACAGTGCTCACGACCGCCGTCGGTGTGATTTTGCGGATCAGACGGTTGCCGGTGTCCGCAATGTATAGATTATCCCGGCTGTCGATGCCGATACCCCGCGGCTGGCTGAATCGGGCATCATGACCCGATCCATCGTCCCGGCCCACCTGTCGCGGAGTTCCGGCAAACGTGCTGACTTCGCCCGCGGGGGTGACCCGGCGAATGACACTGTCCGCCCGATCGACGATGAACAGGTTGCCGCGCTGATCCACCACTGCGCCGCCCGGGGAAGCAAATCGCGCCGCCGGACCGATCCCATCGATCGAACGAACGGATTCCGCCTTCGATTTTTCGACGGCACTATCGATCGGGAAACTGAAATGTCGCGTCACGTGCACCGTGGGCGTGTAAATCTTCAGCAATAGGCTGGACAACGGCACCGTGCGCTCGGCTACCACTCGCGAGATTCCCGCATTGATCCAGGCGCCGCCACCGCCATAAAGAGCGGAATAATAAGCGTCCCGCCAAATCGGCAGAGGCCAAGGCGCGTAACTCCCGTGCCCGCATTGTGAGACACGCCGTCTGGCGCCCGCGGCCGGCTCCTGAATCTCGAAACACTCGCCGATCTCACGCGTCGAGACGCAGTCGACAGCCATGTCACCGGATACATTGATCCGGCGCTCGCCGCAGCGGGTATGTTCATCCGGAAAATCACGTGTCAGTGATCCGAGCGGCTTCTCGGTCGACAGCGCAAACTCGGTCAGGGTGAGGTCGACCTCGATCGTCGCATGCGCCGCGCGCGCCGCGGCGAAGATCTCCGCGGACACCGGCAGATGGATTTCCGGCCCGTTTCCGCGGTTGCCCGCTTCTTGCAAGATCAAGAATCCGTTCGGGTCCGGCATCCCACCGACCCGGCTCGAGGTGTCACCGTAATACATATCCCGCCCGGCGGAGCCGACCACCCGGATGGCGGCCCGATCCACATACACGCGCTCGTTCGAGCCGGTGCCGTTGATGTTCACCGGAACCGTCAGCCAGATCCACTTTGACATCGGCGTCCCGATGTCGATTTCCTGAAAGGCGACTTGCCGGCTGTCGTCTACGCTGATGGCGAGCGTGACAGGCCCATGGCCTCCCAGTGCCTCTTGTATGCGAACGGCGGCGTTCCAGGGGGTGAAAAAAATCACCGGCAAGAGCCCGCCCACGATGAGCAGAATCCAGCGCATTCGCTGGGTGCTCCGCCAACGCGACTGCAGGGGTACCAGCAAAACCGTGAGTCCGACGCTCATTCCGGCGAAGATCCACGAGACGACCCACACGTAGCCCGACTGCATCACCGGGGATTGGATTCCCAACTCTATCAGCCCGATCAATACCGCGACCAGCACCAGAATCAGACCGAAACCGAACACCAGGATCTCAGTGAGTTTGCGCGTCACGAGTGCGAGCATCGCCGCGGGGGCGCAAATCAAGCACAGCAACGCAAGCGAGCGCGTCAGGCTCGCGGCGATCACATCCGCCGGACTCAAATGCGCCGCGACGCCCATGACGACGTCGCCGAGGAAGATCGGCGATAATCCCGCGAGCAGGACGAACATGAATTTGGCGGCCCACAATCGAGTGCGGGGGATCGGCCGAGTAAGCCAATCCTGGGTGGTTCCAGGGAGAGGATCCTGGTGGATCGAGCTGAGGACGAGAAGGACCAGTCCGATCATCCCGACGGCCGGCAACACCAGGTTGGAAATCCAGCTGAGATTTCCGGGTTCGAACAACTGCCTCGTCCGCGCAAAGCTGCCGCCGACGCTCAACAGCACAGCATTCCCGAGATTAACGGCGGCGACGATGACGACCATGGGCCACAGCAAGCGTAGGTCTTTGCGTACGATGTGCCAGATCACGGCTGCAACTCGCGGCTCGCGCTGGTGCGGGCGAGCGCCGTGAAAATCGAGCGCAAGGGTGCCGGCTGGATTTCCACCTCCCGGCAATCGGTGAATACCGTCTTCAAGGCCGACTGCAATGCGTCCGGCTCATATTGGATGTCGAGGAAACTGAGTACGCTGCCCGTCGCGCTCATGTCGATCCAATTGCGCGGCGCGCCCGGCGGTATCGACGCTTCGCGCGGCAAGGTGACGCGGACTTCGCGGGTGCGCTCACCCAGAGTCGCCATGGATTCCTGGATGAGCAGGCGTCCGTGTTCGAGGTAGGCGACGTAGGTGGTGCTGCCTTCTATCTCGTCGAGTTCATGCGAGGACAGGAACACCGTCATGTCATCCGCCTGTTGCAAAAGGCGCTCCATCAATTCGTCCCGCACCAGCGGGTCCAAGCCGCTGAAAGGCTCATCGAGCACCAAGAGCTTCGGGCGATAGCACAGAGCGCAGGCGAGACTCGTCTTCATGCGCGTCCCGTGCGAAAGATTGCCGATTCTGCGGTCCAGGGGAAGTTGCAGCTCGGTGACCAACGTTTGCTCGAGTGACCGATCCCAAGCAGGGTAAAACGGCCGCAGATAGGCAAGGTAGGCGCCGACGGTCAATCTGCCCGGCAATTCCTGGTTTTCCGACACATAGCCGATTTGGGCATACTCTCGCGGCGACAGGCGCCTCGAGTCGACGCCGAGCACTTCGGCGCGACCGCTGCTCGGTGTTAAAATATTCAACAACGTTTTGATCGTCGTCGTCTTGCCCGCTCCATTCACGCCGAGGAGCGCGTAGATACTGCCCTCGGGCACCGCCAGGGAAATTCCTCGCAGCGCGGTATGGCGGCGATAGGATTTATTGAGCGCCTCGCTTCGAATGATCACGGCTTATCCGCCCTCCTTGCCTGGGTTCCACTGCGCCATTGCTTGGTCAACTCGTCGATGACGGCCGGCAGGCTCACTCCGATGCTTTGCGCGCGGGCGCAAAGGCGCTCCAACTCCTTGCGCAACAGGCGAGGCCATTCCTCGCCGTGCGCTCGCTCACGCTCGGCGACCACGGTGCCCATGCCGGGACGCGTCTCCAGCCAGCGCTCCTCGATCAGCCGTTGGACGACTTTGTGCGCTGTGTTCGGGTGAATCTTCAAGTCCGCGGCTATGGCACGCACCGAGGGGAACGGTTGGCCGCTGCGGTATTCACCCCGCAGCATCGCCCCAATGGCGGCGAGGACGACCTGGTCAAAGATGGGCGCCCCACGCTGCAGTTTGAAATTGAATACCGTCACATATGTACTGTGACACATAGAACGGAGGACGATCAAGCGGCGCGGCCTGACTCCTGGCGTTCCCTGCCGCTCTGGCATCGCGCCGATGCCCGGCTTGTTTCCCGCGTGAGTGTCCGCCGAAGCGCGACTAACTGGTCGTAGTAACTCGGGTGCTTAGCGTGATCGTCGATGTACGCCCGATGGGCCCGAACCACGCGCCGCCGGCGACGGCAACCACATTGACGAGCGCGTAAATCACCAGCGCCGCGCCTTGTGCCAGGAATAGTTGCGACAAACCATGTCCCCAGGCGAGCGCCGCGGCGCCGCCGAGGGCCGCCACGCCCAGGCGTGCGACATTGCCCACGACCGGCCATGTAAGCCGTCCGGCACCCTGCGAGGCGAAGTACAGTGTCAGTCCAACGCCGAAGAATCCGTACAATGGCCCGACCGCATGCAGATAATAGGTTCCCGCTTGTCGCATGGCGGGATCACTCGCGAACAGCGACAGCCACGCATTCGGCCACAACGCGGCAGTGAGCCCGATCCCCTCCGTCATGACGAACGCGATCGCGACGCCGGCCCACGTCGCATGCAACGCACGCTCCCGCATCCCCGCGCCGATACAGGTCCCGACGATAGCCACCAATGGACTGCCCAGTCCGAACACCAGCGGAATGAGGAGGTACTCGAGTCGCGCCGCGGTACCATAACCGGCAATCGCCGCCGTTCCGAATTTGCTCACCTGCGCGGTGGCGATCGCGATGGTCAAATTGGTGGCGGCCGCCGAGATCGCGCCCACCGAACCGAGCCTGAGAATCTCCTGAAATTGAGCCCAGCGTAATCGCAGCTGAGACACCACGGGGCGCAACAAACTGCGGGGCGACCACAGGTACGCCGCCATCGCGATGCTTCCCAAGAGATAGTACGCGAGCAAGGCGACCGCGCCACCGGCGATACCGAGGGCGGGCAACGGCCCATAGCCGAAGATGAGGAGCGGCGAGAGCGGAATCAGCACCACCGACCCGGTGCAAGAAACGATCGCGGGCAATGCCATGTTGCCGGTGCCGCGGATCACCGCGGACAGAGAGTTGAAAATCCAGACCAACACCGCGCCGGCAAACACGAGATTCGAATAGGTCAATGCAGCCTCCAGAGCACCGCGCGTCCCGCCCATCACGGTGTACAGCCAGCGTCCGCCACCGAGAGCCACCGCCATGAAGAGGAGTCCCAACGCCACGGCCAGGGTCAGCGCATGCAACGCCAATACATCGGCTTCCGTGCGACGACCTCCACCCAATGCGCGCGCGATGACTGAGGAAATCGCGCCGCCAAAGGCGCCCGCCGAGATCGTCTGCATCAGCATGACCGCCGGAAACACGAGAGCCATCCCCGCCAAGGCATCGGTGCCGAGTTTCCCCACAAAGAAAGTCTCGATGAGACCGACGGCGGCCTGTGCCAGCATGATGAGCACGTTGGGTGCCCCCAACCGCAGCAGCGTCGGCACGATGGGCTCCTCCAGCAGGCGGCGCGTCCGCGGGTCCAAGCGATCACGATCGACCCCGTCGCTCAAGACGCCGACTCCGTCTCGCGCGCATCGAAACGCCGCAACGATCCGTCGATGAGTTCGTGTAGCGCAAGAACGCGTTCCACACCCAATAATTCGTTGAAGCTATCCTGTGCGGCCTTCCACCGGCGCTGCGCCTCGGCGCGCTTCTCGCGTCCCGCCTGCGTGATGGCGACGAGGTGGCTGCGAGAATCGGCACCCGCGCCGACCGTTATCCAGCCTGCGACCACCAGCGGCTTGAGATTACGCGTCAAGGTAGAGGCGTCGAGACCCATTGCCTGAGCCAAATCACCGGGGCGGATCGGCCCGCGATGCAGCACCTGCGAGAGCAATGAATATTGCGTGGTCTTCAGGCCGACTTTGGCCATCTCCAGATCATAGTGTTGAGAAACGCGACGCGTGAGCTGGCGCAGTTTCGCGTTGCTACAGCCCGCGGGTTTCATGGTCGATTTCAATTGCACGCGCCGCCCTCTTGATATTTGTATCTGCAACCATTGTATATACATGATTCGCAGCACTCAAGCAGGGGGCCGCTCGGCGTCGGCCGTGAGCACCTGACACCCGGTCCTATTCCGCTATTCGAAACGGAGTGTGTAAAGTATCCAGCTGCTCACCGAATCAAGGGCTCGACGAGTCCTGACTCTGTGAATTCCCTGGCGCCTCCAGCCACCGTGGTGCGGCGCCGACCGCAACGGCGACACCTTCAACGACAGCGAGGAACATGCAATGACCCGATTCATCGACAAGCCTGTGCGCAGCCGGCCGCGGAGCCGAGGGCCCGCACTCGGCTCTCTGATAACGACGACACTGGTGGTCGCCGCCGCTGTGAGCGCTCTCGCCGGCGATGTCGCGGCCAAGCCGGTGACGGTCGCTGATCTGCTGGCGAATGCCCCGGCGTCCGACTGGCGAACGCCCGATCCGGAGAACACGCTGTACATGGATCTCGAGAAGGGACGCGTGGTGATCGAGCTGGCCGCGCGCGTCGCGCCCCAGCACGTTGCCAATATCCGCACGCTCGCCCGGGCGCATTATTTCGATGGTCTCGCGATCATCCGGGTGCAAGACAATTACGTGGTGCAATGGGCCGATCCGGACCACCACCGCCCCGTGCCGGCCGACGTGCATCCGTCGATCGAACTCACCGCAGCAGCGGGCGCCGATGCGCGTTTCGAGCCGCTGGCGGCGCACGATGTGTATGCGCCGCAGGTGGGATTTCTCGATGGGTTTCCGGCCGCACGCGACGCGCGCTCGCATCGGGTGTGGCTCGCGCATTGCTATGGGATGGTGGGCGCCGGACGCGACGACCCACCCGAGAGCGACGGCACCGAGCTCTATGCCGTGATCGGCCACGCTCCGCGCCAGCTCGACCGCAACGTCGCGCTCTTGGGGCGCGTCATCAAGGGGATGGAATTGCTCTCGAGCCTGCCACGCGGCAGTGGCGAGATGGGATTTTATCTACCCGCGGAGCCGGTGACTCCCATTCGCTCGGTGCGAATCGCCGCCGATGTACCGGTGGCGGAACGTACGCCGCTCGAGGTGCTGCGAACGGACAGCCCCACCTTCCGCGCGGTGCTGGAGCAGCGCCGCACGCGCCATGAGGCGTGGTTTCAGGTCAGCCCGGACCGCATCGACCTGTGCAACGTGCCCTTGCCGGTGCGCGCCATCCCTGGCGGGAACCCTTGACGGTTATTCGAACCGTTGCGGTTGCTTCAAGCGGACGGTCGACTGACGAGCCGGCCGTTACTTGAATTTATAGTTGAGATCGATGCCCGCGGTGCGCGGCTGGCCCACCGCCACCCGATTGTACGTGGCGAGGTTCTCCGCGGCCGCCGTGACGTTGTTGTGCAGCGCGCAGAAGATATCTTCAGGCTAGCCGGGCTGGAATTGGCGCTTCACGTTGGCAGCCAGTACCCTACGCATGATCGTCGTGGCCGCCCACCAGGGGGCCGCGCAGCGTCAAGATGCCGCAGTTGACGGTCGCGCCAGCGCCGCCAACGCTCGCAAAGCGGCGCCTTGTCCCCACGCGGAAGGTTCGACCGGACAGTGCTCGTAGGTCGTGATGTCCCAGCTCGGCAATACGTCCGCAGTAACGCCCGTGAACGTCCCGTCCGGCGCCAGAGCGCGCCGGCATGCTTGAACCGCATTCTCGAGTACCGCCGTCGGGACCGAAAACAATCCTCGTGCCGCCGGATGCAGAGCCGCTGCCACATAGAATGCGGCCGTCGAGGTCTCGCGCTCGGCCGGGGGATGATCGAGTACGGCCGCCCAGTTGCCGTCAGCCGCCTGTGTCTCGGTGAGCCTCGACATCACGCGCACGGCAAGCTCCGACACTTCGCGGACATCCTGGCCATCCAAGATGGCGATCAGATCGAGCAAGCCGAGAATTGCCCAGCCCATCCCGCGACTCCAGGCAACCCGGTTGTTGTTCCCGCGAGTCGGGTCGAACCACTGCGCCCAGCCCGCTTCGCAGCGTAGCGCGCTCATGCCCTGGACGGCGATTCGGATCGACCTGTCGACCAGAGCTCGATCGCCTTTCCATTGTCCCGCCAACGCGTACAACGCCGGGAGGTGATAAATCGCATCGATGCAGAAGCCGAAGCGAAACACGGGTCGATGCGGTTCGAGGGCGGGGACCGCATCATGAGCGCTGGGCAGTCCCGCAAGCGCGCTCAGCAGTCGATCACCCGCTCGAGCGGGTAACTCACCATCGATCACCAAGCGCATGATCGCCGCACCGGGCGCCAGAACATCATCGAAATTAGGCGGGCAATGCCGCAGCCATCTCTCGAACGTGGCAATGACATGATTACGGTAGTTGCCGGCACACAACGCACCGGCTTCCAATAAACCGTCGATCGCGATGGCATCACCCCAATACCAGCAATGAAATTTCCACATCGTCGTACGGTCGGCGGCGCGACGCAGGCTGGCAAGGTTGTCATCAGGAGTCGCTGTGCTCATGGCTTACTCGAGTCAAACAATGGCCGCAACGAGCATAGCTTCATCGCTAGCGCTATATAGGTGACATTCACTGTGGCGAATCCGCCCGCGCTTTGCCCCTCAACTCCGGCCATGCGCGGTCATCTGGAGCAGCCCATGCTTCTCGACAAACGCGATCACCCCGGGCAAGCCCTCCCCGCTCTTCAAATTGGTGAATACGAACGGCCGCTCGCCGCGCATTTTCCTCGCGTCCCGGTCCATCACCT
>Ga0209611_10005522_pt1 | contig 21124 bp, 12 predicted proteins | sample S1TSphgellanicum_3_FD_187693 | JGI IMG/M metagenome (GOLD analysis project Ga0209611, IMG submission 187693) | Host-associated microbial communities from peat moss isolated from Minnesota, USA - S1T2_Fc - Sphagnum magellanicum MG (SPAdes) (version 2) | ecosystem: Host-associated > Plants > Peat...
CAACTTCAAAACTTATCCCATATTGTTTGTTTTTCATTCCTATTTTGAACACTATATAAGCAAGGGGGGTATGCCCATCCAATTTCACATTAAAAAATTTGTGCACATGGGATGAGTTAATCAAAAGCCTCAACCGAAAATAAAAAAGCAAATAATGCACAATTCTAAAATACTTACCTCCCCAACCTATTTATCTATCTAGCTAGGTAGGTACCTAGTTTGACCTACCCATTTAGGTCGGCCTATGTACCTACCTACCTAAGTACCTACTTATATGAGTAGGTATTTAGCCTAGGAGGGTAGAACCTACCTACTTACTTTTTGACCTAAGTAGGTAGGTAGGTAGGTAAGGATTGTAGGCACCTATTTATGTACCTACCTAAGTACCTACCAACCTAATATTAATATTTTTATTAAATTATTTTATGCCATGTGGCATATTTACATTGGGCCACGTGTCATAATATAAGATCATCCAAATATTTGAATTGAATGTCTTAGATTATTTCAAAATAATAATAATAATAATATATTAGGACACGTGGTAGCACATGATTTGCTTTCAATCGTGACCGAAATAGTTGCATCTTAATTGCATGTGACAATACGTATACAATGGAGTCAAAGGATGAAATGTATTTGTTGACTTTTTTTTGGCGATTAGTTTATCACATGCGACTTGTCTTAGGTGACTAAAAGGATTTTAGTTACAAAATGTCTCTTGCGACTAAAATTTAGTCACAAAGAATAGTCGAAAATACATGTTTTTCTTATATTGTTTTTGGTAGAAAAAGTTGCCATATTTTGAGGGGAAAAAAAATCTTAAATTGTCATATTGGCTACTCAAATTTGGCACATTCCTCTTGCAGATGATCAGGAATCCACCTACTACTCACCAAATTGAAAAGAAAAAGAAAAACCATTCTTCTAACCACTTAAATATTACAACACAAAATGTAGTTGTTGAGCTCCTTTAAAGGTCGAAATAGAGAGAAAAACAAAAAGCTTGACATAGTAAAATGACCAGTGTTGTTATCTGGTTATTGGCTTTTTTTTCATAATTAGCCAAATAGGTTATTTTATATTCTATATTTTTTGATTATAGGGTATCAATATAATTGATTAAAAAAATTGACCCACCAATTATCAAATTATTCAGTTAATTTGGGTAGTGACTGCTAGTTATGCATACAGGTAAGTTGTCAAACACCCTTGAGAATCATTCGTTATATTGCCTAGGAAGGGTAGGTTGTAGGGGTTTTTCATTTTTCTGTTTTCTATCATAAACATGTTGAGGGTTTTAGGATTGATAGTTCACATGGATGACACTTCAATCATCTGCATAGGTTATTCAAATTTGAAACTTCAATATTCAACCAATAAAATTCTTGTTGATGCTTCAAATCATATATACTAATGAGCATGTTATTTATCATTTTCAAAAAAAAATTAATAAAATCTAGTAGGTTATGAATAATTGTGTTCATAAATAACTTGTTTTTTTCTCAACAATTGGACAACACTAGTAATGAGTATGCCTTTAATGGCAAGTTCAAACTTGAAACAAAAAACTTCCCCTACTTGATATTGAACTTCTCATCTTGATACATGCAATTGTATCGAAAATACCCATCTACCATATGCAAACATAATATTTCAGATGTCATCACCCATTAGAATTATTTGCAAAGAAAATAAAATTTAGGAATAAAACTTTGGATTTCACTGAAATTAAGGATTATACTCAAAATGCAAGATGGGATTGTGCAATAGGAGAATGACAAAGGAGGAAATTCATTTTTTTCTCAAAACCAAGGATGATCAATGTTATTCTTGTTTCTTACATATATTTAGGGGTCTATTTAGGTTGTGGCATGTGGGTTGCTTAGGGGATTACAAAAAGCCTACCTAATGAGTTAACTAGGGATCTCCTCCGTTAGGGTATACTTAGAAATTTATTTAAAGGGTTACCCAGGGCTAAGTCATGGTACAAGAGAGGTCTACATAGGCCTAAGTAAGGGGTTATCTTAGATGGGGGATATTAAAAATCTAAGCTCTAATCTATGGGATGGTAACCTAGGTAGATTGTAGTGTGGTTAGAATAGAAATTTTTGTGACTACTTAAGGGTATTCATCCTTATTTTTGGTGGAGAGTGATCTTTGCTTTGGTGGATTTTATGGATAGCTTTAAAAAAGGGGAGAATGAATGGGTAGGATGAGCCTAAAGTGAGGATTATTTTATTTATAATATTGAGAAAATTATGAGCCAAAATTTTATGCCCAAATCTTACACAATGTAACGAAGGCATAAAATGAGGTTTATTTTATTAATAATTTTATTGAGAAAATAATGAGCCAAAATTTTATACCCAAATCTTAAACCAATGCTTAGTCTCCTCTCTATGGACAAAACCAATAAATTAAGATCTCAATCGGTCTCCATCTCAATCATAATCAAAATATTAGTCAACAAATTGGAATAGGCAGCCATGCTATGATGTTGTTTAAGTGGCAATCATCCATAAGAATATTTAGTCAAATTTGGTGATCAAAACATGAGAGTAGAAGAATCTTAAACTACTTTCATGATGTTGTAGTCAGTTGTGGTGATTTCTGGCAAATTTTTAAATTTGTTTTCAGTCATGGGTTTTTTAAAAAAAAAGAATTTGTGACAAAATATTCTTTAATTTTTTTCTTTTCCACAAAATGGTGAAAGTCTCCCACAATATAAATCACTGGAGCAGCCCATTGCTTAATGACTATGCCCCTAATGGTATGAAATCAAAGTATCAACAATTATATAAGTGAGAAATGTTCCATGAAGTTCCCAGAAAATGAACTCATGTATATATTTCAGAGGAGCACCCTGTGAAGATTCCTCAAGTTGTGGGTCCAAAGGAATTCTGCTTGTTCTCAAGTCTCTCACTGACAAGCAAAGCGAACAAAATTCAAATGTACAGTAAGTTAAAAACATGTCAGTGGCCTTGTACCTTGACTAGCATTGGAGTACCATCGCAAGTTCAACATTTCAATGTTGAAAAATGGAGTACCATAGCAATTTCAACATTATGATGTTGAATAATTATTTTATTTTGAAGATTCCATGTCAAAAAAAATCTGGGAATATTCTAAGAGATTACCTTATTTTTCTTTGAAAAATTCTTTGAAAACATAAATTTAAATCATTTCAATATTTCTGAAAATAATATAATTAGTGTTGAAGTTGCCAAAGTAACCCAGTAAATTTCCAGGCCCAGCAAGCGAAGTTCAAAATGATCATGATCTTAATTTGCAAACCAACCCAGACAGTAAGAATCCACAAAACGTATCAAGAGGCCTCCTCCAATAAATAATTAGCATCAGCAGTTTATTACTGTTGGTGATAGATGTGTGGCTGCACACAATAAGCTGGTTTCTGTGTCCAGATTTAAACAGTAGCATGCACTTGCTGCCAAGGATGGAGCCAGGTTGAATTGTGTGAGAAGCTGGATTGAAAGTGGGCTGATTAGGTAACCCCTAAACACCTGGCTCCTTTTGGATGTCAAGTCACAGTACAATTCGTCTCATTGTAAAAACTTTAAAATTATGTCCTCCCTCAGGCATAGCAAAAGAGGATGGAAAATTTATGATTGTCCCAAATGATCATCCCACCCTCAACTCCTGTCTTTCATGCAGTTACTTTACCTCCATGTTTTGGGTCTAGGTTTCTGCTTACAATGGCTCCTTTCATCCAAGTTGATCTTCATCCTCGAGCTTCATTCATTGGATTAATGTTCCTTCTAGAACCTCACGAATTCGGGTTTTTTTCCAAATTCCTCAAGTACATCCATCGGCAAGGGTCCCCAGCATTAATAAGCATTAAATGGTGACTGCCATAGGTGGGCTGGAGCATTTTTACAAAAGTGCTGGTACAAGTGGTGATGGAGGAGGTGCCCCAGGTCTAGATGCGCTAATCTAATTATTCTTATTTTGAAAAGTGGTGAAAAAGTCCCTAATGATCACAATTTTTTGGGATGTTTTTTTCAATTGCTGAAAAACAAATTCAACAAGTTGTTAAATTTCATCACAAAAACACTGTCACTACTTATCTATCTACTTATTTATATATTTTAAATCATTTTGGTTGGAATGGGGATTGGCAATGAATATAAGGGCATTCATGGCACTTAAAAGAGGATGCCATCAAATAAGATCCTTCACATTCCTAATGAATGGGCATGATAGCCCTCCTCTTTCCTAGAGGGATTTGGATGGATATGGTGCAAGGCCTTTCACTTCCAGGAAGGTCGTGTGCCAGCTTGTCAGAGTACCTTACATAATTTGGAAGGTACTTCTTTCTTTTTTCTATCTTTATTGCTCCTTCTTTCACATTTGAAGAGTGAGTGACCTCCAAAATATTTGAAGGTTCTTTATGCAAACACAGGGTCTATCTTTCAACCCTTCTGCAATTTTTCACAGACTGCACTCGTCCCTCCTAGTCTCAGAGAAGCGCCTCAAATCAAGTGTCTATTAAAGATAGACCTTTCTTTTGTACTGAATTGTCACCTGGATTTACCTTGATAACCTATTCCATAGAGGTTGGAGTGAAGGTACCAATGTGGGTGCTGGTTCACCATGGCCTCTCCCTTCTAGGGTTTTTCATGGGGGACTTGTATACAAAGTTGTGACGAAATAATTGTATGCAAATAACATAGGTAGCAGGGTTTTTTTTTCCCCTATTTTCGTTTCAATTTTTGTTAATGCACCTTTTGAAAGAGTATTTAGGGAATTCATGGCAGATAATTAAAATGATTACCATGAAATTGCTGCAAATACTACTTGTGAATCTGTAAATAAAGAATCAATCCAAGAATTGGACAAAACTAGAAATGCATCAAAGCTAGACGATGAAGACAGAGTTGTACATAACCTAAAAAGCTACTTGGTTAGCTTCGAAAGAAATAATGTCTATAAAAACTCCTCCTTAATGTTCATGGTTGGGTGTTAAAAGTAAAACCATGTTTATTCCAAGTTCTAATTCTAATGATTTCCATTGTAACAGTTTTCCACCATTAAATTTATTTGTATGTAACAATCCTTTCATGACAATCACTTGCTACTCACGAGATATGAGTCTCAAGTTTATGAATGTTTTATGGCACTTTGAGAAGGTGAAAATTATCTGGAAACTGTAAAACAAATGAACTACCACCTGCGTTCCTAAAGACCTTCGGAGTGGGTTGAATTACAGGAATTCATCTCATATGTGTGAGTACTATGGCTAGAAAAGATGAGGGACCTTATGTCTAGTATTTAGGAGTGGGACGCATCTTACAAGTGTTGGTCATTTCTTTTCTTTTTTTAAATAGCCTCTAGTTCCAATGGTTCTTGTATAGGAGGCGGCCCAATCTGGAGGCCATTCTGTGTTTTGAGGCGCCTCACCTCGAAACACCAAATGGCCTCAAGACCGATCCCTCTCCAATGTAAAGATGACAGGTTTCTTTTCAATCTAAAGAAAGGATCATGAATTTTGAATTGTAAGAATTTCCTTCCACCATGGAAGATTCCTGTAAATCTTCTCTCTGACAGTGGACAACAAATGACAATGGAAAAAAATCCCCAGGTCTTTATAAAATGAAAGAACCTCTGCTTGCAATTTTTTCAAATTGAAGAACCTCTAATTCCAGATTGGGTTTTTCCAAAAACCCTGATTTGAAGCAGCAGCTTTTATGAAATAACCAGCAAGCACTGTAAGTTTTATAGAAGGTTATTTGACTGGGTTCTAGATTTTCTGAGAACATCAATTACATGGTTTAGTTTGTAGAGGTCATTGTCTACACACCACATTAAGCCCGCCCAGGTTACGGCTTGAAAACAATCCGCTGAAACATAAGTACACAATACATACCAATACAAAACATACCTTTGAAGTAATAGGTTGAATCAAATGATGGTTTTAACAAATCGAAACACAATCCCTTACAACCTGGCATGATAATAGAACATTGTTAGACATGAAAGAATTGAAAGGTAAAGCATTTGAGAAATTGTTGGGGAACCCATGATGAAACAAAATTTGAAACATAACATAGTTCAATATTAAAACATCTTCAAGTTACAAAATGAACTACATCCAAAATGAAACATAGAAAGCTTGAACTTTGAAACATAGATTTCAATGAAATATTACAAACCCAACCTATAGAAAGATAAAGCATTTCAACCTTAGACTATTGATTTCTGCATTAACATCATCAACAATGAAAGCATCTTATTTCCAATCTGGTTTTGATTCTTTCATCTTTCGATTGATAGCATCCATCCAATTGGACAAATTGTTTTATTTATTTCGAGATGTGATTACGTAACTGGACAACCATTCTTCCAATCATCAAACATCATCATTGTATACAATGAAAACTAGTATGAACATAACCATATTTGAGCATGTTTCAATAGTTTTCAAACATCTTTCAAGAGGATTTTTAGGTTTTGAAACATGTACTAAATTTACAAAAAGAAAGGTTACCTTGTTTTCATTTGTTCCAAAGGTAAGATCAATTGTGACCACATTCTAATGACCATATTGTTACATCATTGTGGACTACTAGGGACTCTGAATTCTAATTGTGAACAAGATATCTATACTAATTAGCTTTCCACCAATTTCCAACCCACTTTCCTTTTAATAAAACAAAACATTTAAATCCTCTCGAATCCACATGTGAACATTTTAGACATCATTCTCATGTTTCTTATGTGTTTCCTTTGTTAATTTTCTTGCTATGTTACGTATGTCTTGTTTGCATAAAAAGGTGTCCCTCGTTAGGCAACTGCTAGTCTCAACAAGATGCTACACATTTCTATAACGTTTTGCAATGACTTATGAAATCGAATGGCCCAATCGTAGATTTTCGAATACAAAGTCTTTTAAGGCTCTTGAAACATGAGTTGCAAATGGTACTTTGTCCCCTTAGAAGATGTTCCCATGGCAAAGAGCTCCTGTGGCATTAATGTGTTTATTCTTGTAATAACATTTCTTTGTAACTATAAGGAGGACATTTAATATTTTCATGGTAAATGCACATTGGCATCCTTTCTTTTGGGACCCTCCATTACTTTTGGTTGTAACGCAAGTTTTTAATTTTCCTTTCTAGATTGCTTTACCTCTCTTATCAAAAGGCTTCTTTCTAAAAATCATTCCCTTTGTAAGCACTGAAAAATTATATGTATTGTCTTCCAGATGAAAAATTATAATTATAATTGCAACACAACAATTCAAAAAAACTCAAATTACTCTACAACAAAATAATGTCATGTAAGAAAATGAAACTTGTGAAAAACAACTTGGACTTTGCAAGAAACAAGGTTGGTGTTATTTCACAGTCCAAAACATGGAGACTTTGCTATAACTATCCTAGCGTGGATATAAAAATTTCCCTATTTCATTTCTTCTGAGTTGTCAACATGTGAACTTGCAATTTGCATTGTTGTGGTGCTCCTCCCTTGATAAAATCCTAGACATAGTTTGAGGGGATGTATGTTGTTCCAATTTTTTGACCTCCAAATCTAAAATTCCTTGTGTGTAAAAATTTCGAAATGCAAATATTGCACTATGTGTTGAATTCCCTACAAAAGCTACATGTTTGAATGTCCAAATACGACCTTGACTTAGTATCCCATGTTTTTCCAATTCAAAGTTGATCTAAATGGTCCATTGAAAGCAAAACTTGGAACTAGCAAGGAGCAACTCGAAAGCAACAAGTGAGACAAGGGATAGCCATTCCATTTTGACATTGAACCATCAAATCAACAATAAAACCAGTCATAGATGCTCATCAAAGATACTTGGGAACATGTGTTGGGTATATTAGGGTTGTTCTAGGTTTCAAAAAAATTCATTTGCAACCATCACATACACTAAATATGATGCATTTTCTACTATTATGACCACCTAACCTTTCAAAACACAATAATATTAATAACCTAACATTCATAAGATGAATACCAAGAAACAAAAACATTTTAAACATTCCAAAGTGACACAACAAAACATAAAAAACACACCAAAATATAAGAAACAAACCAAAACACTAAAAGTTACAAAATTCCCCAAAAATTAAAACATGTTTGCAATCTTAAAAAACTTCACAAAACATAATACTAGCCTATCACAAATAATGCATCTATATAGTCTGAAACAAATGAAGCATCTAAAGTGACAAAAATTTAAAATAGATATTTGAACAAAAAATATTAAAATAAAAACATATATAAATCATTGAAACATATTCACCCAAACACATTCCCACAGAAACATATTTCCTATGAAATATATTTCTACCAAAACATAAGCAACATGGGTGAAATCATGGTTAGGTGGCTCAAAAGTGGTGTTTCAAAGTCCATAATCTAACACTGATGATTTCTTTTGCAATTTTAACAATTATCAAACCATAAATCCTATAATTATCCCCTATGTTTTTAATCATGAATATTAATAAACTAACCTCTAAATATCCCTAAACATGTGATTGATCAAAAAATTCATGCATTTATGAAAGTATATATATTAGGAAAGTTTCAATGCATTTCACAAATAAATTCTTCATTTGATGATGCTTTACTTTTTTATTTTGACACTACTTTGAGATATTTTTTAGTCCACATTTTTCATTTTTTCTGTGTGATAAATGAAATGTTGTCATTTCAAAAGTCCATTATGAATCCATACTCTTCTTGGAATTCAATCAAAAAATTTATGATGATTCCCATAAAGTCTATGACAACATGAATAATTAAAAAATTGACAATGTTAATTTTGAATATGGCTTTAAATTTTACATTTGTATGTAATCCAAAAAAATTACATCTATGATACTCCAAATTGTCCACCTATTCATGCTTTCACCCCATTTTCACCAAAAGTCATCCACTATTTGATCATGTATCACACATAATATTTGACAACAAAACCCTAAACTTCATAACACCATAATCGAATGTTTGGTGTTATAGATAATAAATCAAAAGATTGAAGCCATTTTAAGTGTTTCCCAAGCAAATATAAGACCTAGATTAAACCAAGTGGAACAATGATAATCAACCAATGAAAAATAATCAAATAACATAGAAACTAAAAAACTTGCACAATTTCAAATACATGTTCAAATTGAAAACCCTCAATTTCAAAAATGAATATCCTACATTCAAGGCAATGTTAAAAACAAAGAAACAAAGTTTGGATGAATTCAAACAACCAAAATTTAACGAATCAACACCAACTCAAGAAATAGGAAATCATTCCCTACATTTTATTCTATCCCATGGGTTTTGAAATCATATAATGATATTTTTCAATTTTCTTGAGTCTATTTTACATTCTATCTCCTCAATGGGGCATTTGTTAACTTGCAGTCAACTTTTAGACATCGCTTTCTTGGGGCCACCACTATGGAATTCTTTTATATAATTTTCCTTTTCGTGCCATATATAAGTGGGTTAATTTGTACATTATTCCTATTCTTATCGTCCACATGTGGGTTTTTCAACATTTATCAACTAATGTTGTCTACCCTTGTTATATCTTCCAAAACATAATTGATTATCTTTGACATTGTTTCTAAAACAATAATAATGCGATCATCAAAATCAAACTATTGTCTAGGGTGATAAGGAGGCAAACAACTTGGGCTTGGATGAATTAGCTCATGATGCAAAGTTTTTAACACTTTCATTTGAAGGTGCTTCACCTCAAGTGCCTACCAACCAATCTACAAGAATGAAAATGAAAGACATCAATATTCCAAAACAAACCCAAAACATGAAACATAGGGGAACTATGACCAATGAAACCATGACACATGTTATCAAACATAGAAATTGAAAACTGAAACATAGAAACTTATAAAAACATAAAAATTATTGGATGAATGTTTTTTGAATGGATGGAAATAATGAAACATAGATACAAAAAAACATAAAAACATTACAAACCCAAGAAACATAGAATAGGCCATAAGATGAACATGAAATCTGGACTTGAAACATGATCTTAAAACATGACATCTACAAAAACATAAAATTGAAACATGAAGTCTACTTAAATACAATACATACAAAGGAAGCCAAATATCTGATTAAAGCATAGAAATCTAGACATAGACTTTATGGTCTACTCTCAAAGGGTGAATTATGGGGAAGTAGAATACAATGCCATAACATGTTTGAAATAAATGTGAAAAAATGGTGGCAGCAAGTTACGAAACTCATTTCCACACAAAGAAAATGTTCCTTATTGCCACACTTTTCCAAGTACTATTTAAAATATTCTACAACTAAGTATTTACATTCCCATGTTCCATTCTATTTGGGCACTAGGACACGTACAATTGGCCTTACACCAACAATCACCCACTTGTTGGAATTATGTGGTATGTTTTAATTTGCATAGGACCACCCAAGTGCTACACACTTGACAAATTGATTTGCATTATGGGTACTGTGATATCCAAGAATAGAATCAAAGCGGAACGTGTGGTGGCGTTTTAATATGAAAAGAGACCAAAGGTTCTGCTCATTTTATGGGAGGCCCAAAGTGTCTTCCAACCTTTTCGTACCACAAAGGTTTATAACACCCCGCTGGCAAATTTTCTCTCCTACATTGTTTTCTTCCAAGCACATAAGTGGGTAACTCTGCAACATAATGAACCACTGCAAATGTAACCACTATCGAAAAACATGCAAATTGATTTTCACTTGGAGTTCAAATTTAAAATTACACACATAACTTTCATATTATTATGTAAAATACATTCAAAGGGGATTGAACCTTTTCATTTTGGATTGTTGGTGACTATGGAGGGTTTAATTTCTTGTTTCTAGTCCAAGACATTGATCCAAATGGGCTCCATATGCTTATGGGTTCCCAACTCTGCTTATGGATTTGGTGAGGATTTGTAGAACATGTGGAACCCAATTCTATTGGTTTAACCCCAAATAATTCAACTACAAGACAACACACACATACAGACTTTACATGAACATTATAACATGAACAAGTTTTAATCAATCACCTTATGTCAACCATTCAAGTTCCTAATTAACTAATGTTATAGAAGTAATAATCAAAAACTTGAAGCTAGAATTTTGTTAAAAAGCCTAACATGCATTTATTTAAACAAGGGTTAAAAAAACAAGGGTAATGAATAATCACTCCTTTTTGGTGGACCTCCAAAGGACATATGTGCTTAAGAAACACTAAAACCTTTAAACAAAGTAAATTAATACTTAGAGCTGTAAATTAGTCCTTTGTTTTTCCTTCAAAAGAACTTTATACTCAACAAGCATTATGTGTCCTATGTTAATGAAGGCAATATTCTTCCAAACATAAGGAGATTGTCAAAACACAAAGCAGTTAGATCATCACTAGTAAGGCCACTTGGTCTTTTGTAGTGTTTCCAAAGGACAGATTCCTTTAACATTGAGTATGTAGTCTTATGTTGAATGAAAACAGTGTTTTGTCAAACAGTAATGCATTGGCCAATTCATTGCAAAACACTAAGTACTTTGATAATGACCAATGTTATGTAATTTTTAAATGTATTGTCAACCAAGCAATACACCAAACACTTTAGTAGTGGAAGTTTGTCTAATACTACATTACCAAGGACTATCACAATTTAAATCATTAAGTACTCCAATATGTGCCAACTACTTGGATTCATCACATGTAGAATGCAACTTGATTGAAAACTTGATTCCAATGAAATTCAAATGAATTCAACATTATTATTTTTAATTTACAATTTCGGAAATCAATAAATAGAGATGAAAATGCAATTTAATTTAGTCTGAAATTTGACGATCATGGGCAAAAGGCTTCTATTACAAGTGCTTGTTTCATCTCGACTTGCAACTTGTCCACACACATATCCATAGCCAAGTTTTTAACATCCTCATCCTCCTCCTCAAAGCCCCAACTATGCCACCAATCAAGATGGAACACTTGTGCACAAATAGAACACTTGATTCTAACCCTAAGAAACTTTCATAAATAAAAAGGTGGGATGTGTATTTGCAAGAGGCTACTGTTATGTCATGGCAATAATACCTTCTATTGCAAAATCCACAAAGGTTGACCAAGATGTATGTTTCAAATTTGTTATTCAACATGGGATGAACAATGGGTTTGGCCCAAAAAGATGTACCACTTTTGTTTTTCATTTCTTCCAATTGCGTACAAATTGTTTTTTCTTCAACTTGAAGCACAAGTACCTCATGTTTAGCATCTACTATAGCATCCTCCATCTTCAAATAATCCACCTTTGTATCCACAAATGTCACCTCACCTTAGACAACATTTTTTTCTTTCTCTTCAACAAAAAAATTCCGCATTTCAAGTTGTCTTTCCAACATAACATGTTTTTCTCAAAAAAAAGCAAGTTCTGCATTAGAAATTGTAAATCGATCTTCTAAACCCATGGAGTTTTTTAGAGTTGTAAAAATAGGAATCTGCGATTATAATATTTTCACCTATACACAACATGAAACAAACACCACCTCTAAAAGTGGCTAAAAACTTAGTTAGCTTGTGGCAAGTACATGTGCCCCAAGCAAGAAATTATACCAATTGACATTGGTTAAGACAAAATGTCTAAACTCCAAAGCTCCAAATGCCAATTTTTTTTTTAAAGGTTAAACAAGCACACCCAATACAAAATTGACAAACCTTATTTTCCAATAGATCTATTTCATGATGCAAAACTTGAAATTTGCATTCGCCATGTGTTACATAATCATGCACTTCTAGTGTTGTTGATTTTAGGTATTCCATGTTGAATTTCATACCAATTAGGTTTTTAGAAAGCTTTGCTTTCACAGCCTCCAAATGTGACATTTTCAACATGGCACTCTTGAGCAACTCACCCAAAAGCTTGTGGATTTCATCCACTTTGGTGATTTTTTAAGTCGAAACAATAAAAGGACAAAGTACTTGCATGGTTTCAAAACCCCTTTTTGATCTCACAATTGTGAATCCCGATTTCCATACATCGCTTTTCACTCCACCACACATCTCTACTCCACTGAACTCAATCATATCCATGGAGCCACCACTTTTCATAACCTTCACCTCCTTTCATCGAACTTTTTCTCTCACGATAAAAACATTTGTTTTTGCTTAGTTCACAACTTCACCTTTTTGTTTTGCAATGTAGCCCCTAATAAACCACAAACAAAACTCATTATTGGTAACAACAATTGTGCCATAGACTTGCTAGTAGAGCTTCACAAGCTATTTCTTGGTGTCATGATGAAAACACATATTGGTGGTCTTCAAACTCTCACAACCAAGGCCAAAAATTTCAACAATGTCAACATTTGTGACAAGACAACTAGGGATTTCTATTTTGGGATTCAATCCCACATTGCTCAACCTTCTTACAGTTTTGAGGTACTCCTCTATTTGACCTTTATAATTTACATGCTCCCATGGTGGAAATTCAAGCCACATTTTTCTCCTAGGTTTTTCCTTTTCCTTCACCATCTTGTGATAATGAGATGACCTTAGCTTAAGCAATTAAAATTTGCACAAGTTCAATCCTTTTACAAATACTTTTGACTTAATCTCAAACAAATTGTACTTGTCATTTTCACAAATGGTCAAGTTCTAACAACTCACAAACCCTAGGTATTCAAGTCAAGAAATTCTAGAAACATGAAAGAACCTTAACTTTGTTTGATGAAAATGACAACCTTCCCATCACCTGATTCTGTTTGACGAAGATGATGACCTTCCCATCACACTCAATTTTGAAAATTCCTACCAAGTGTGAATAGGAAATTTATTAGGTCCTTAAACCCGTGCGATAATCATCCACCACGTCAATCCTATCTACCCACTCCTAACCCAAAAATGAAGGACAAAGTAGTTGGGTTTGGCTCATTATAACATGGACTTACTCAAGTTCCAATACCAACACAAATCCAATTGTGTACAACATAGTATCATATTTAGCTAGCAAGTTTTCTAATTATAAAATAAATTGTAAATGAAAGTCCAGCAAGTGCCTTGTAGTTCCCAATGCTAGAATAATAGTGTTTTGAAATCATCGTCCTCTAGCAAAAGATGGATCTCCCTCTTCACATCACCCACAAACAATAACACATAGTTGCAAAGTTAGACCATTTAGCCCTATAGATAATTGTAGATTAGTTTTGGATTCCTTGATTGTCTTCTTTTAATTGAATTTTTCTTTGATCTATCATGTTTTGGTAGTTATATGTCCCACGTATCTATGTTTGAATGATTTGATGTTTCTAGGATATTAATGAGGATCTGTGTTTTTGTGCATCTATGTTTCTATGTTTTTGTATATCTACATTTTTATGTATCTATGTTACATTGGATCTATGTTTCATTATAAGTTTCAATGTTCTTATAGATCTAGGTTTCTATTGATTGATGTCTCTATCTTTCAATGACGTTATGTTTCTACGATCTATGTTTCAATGAAGGTATGTTTCAAATACACAAACGATTGCATCATACCTTGCTATCTTGAAAAGCTCAAGTAACTTGCAACGCACAAAAAATCTTATCATCAATCACATAAACAAAGGGGAAACAAATTGGAGAAATACACAATTGAGTTGGAAACTTGTCGTTTGGTTTACGCGAAGTGAATAAGCTACTAGTTAGTTTTTGGTGCAACCTCCAACATGGTAAAAAGTGCTTCTTTTGAAGGTGGCAACAAAATTTCATTGTCAAAACTCAAAGAACTCTTTACAATTGTATCACTTTTCTTCACGATTGCTTTCTTTGTAGCTTTAGCACTGGCTTTTGATTCTTTGTTCGTAGTCAACTTTTTCTTAGTTTTTGCCTCTTGTTCTTTATGTTTTTCCTTTTGAGGCTTCTTTAATGCAACATCTTTATCCTTTGAAATTTTCGTAATAGCTTAATCAAAAGTTCCAAAAAACGGGTTATCTTTTCCAATTCCTTGTTGAAGAATGTGAAGCACAACTTGAAGGTTTAAAATATGAAAGTTTTATTTTATTTACTCACAAATTAGAAGGAATATTCCAAAAACCCTTTACTAGGCTCTTGATTCATTTTTCATTTAAATATGATAGTTGATTAATTACCTTACCAATTATTAAAATAATTTTTATACTCCATTCATAAAATAAAACACTAAAAATAATTTTAAAAAATAATTATAAATTATAAATGAAATCATTTATAGAAATTACATCAAAATTTCTAATTATTCAAAAAATTATTCAAAACATTTATGATGTAGTAACAAACATTTGATTTATATAAGTAATTATTAGAAATGGATATTTAATTTACTGTATTCTAATCCCAAGAAATACATTAATTACAATAATTACTTTACCTAGAATAAAATTATTGTAAATTTGTTAAATCACATGAAAAATTAAATTTAAAATTTGAAATCATGAATAAATAAGTTCAATTATAAGTATGAAACTATTGTACTTAATGTATTAAAAAAAAAAGTAAAAATTATTTAACAATAATTAGGAATTACTTACAATATTTTTTTTGTAAAATTATTATTCCTACTATAAAAGTCTATGTAGCTTTTATTGTAAGTAAAAAATTATAAAAACGTAAAATTTTTATTTAAATTTTGAATTTAAATTAAAGGCTATAAACTTTTAATTTTGAATACCAAGTTAAATTATAAATTTCATAATTAGTATGTAATTTTTATAATGAATATATGATCTATTTTATTAAAATTTTAAAATTTTATCAAAAAATTTAATATTATTTTACATTTTTATGTTATAATAATTTTTTTGAAATAATTTTCAGTTGGTTAAAAATAAAATAACTTATTTGAATTCAATTATTATCATTAATAGTAATTATGTTGATTAATCTAATTGTAAGTAAATTATTGTGAATAATTTAAATATAAATGGGTACTTAATTAATTGTAATGTAATCCTAGAATTATTGTAATTAAATTAATTATCTGAATTTCATTGAAATTATTTGATTTTAAAATATGAATTTAAAAAATACTTTACATTAATTTTATTAAATAATGATAATTTAATTATTAAAATTTTTTATATGACTAAAAAAATAAGAATTATTTGTGTAAAAAATAGAACCAAATTATACATAACTTGGGTTATATACATTTTATGTACGTTTTGGTATCGAACCATATATTAATGAATAAAATACACTTAATACATCAATATAAACCCACACACCCTGGAATACACAAAATAGGCTTTGAGTATGCACAAGGTTACAACTCATTTGACCACATTTGCAATGAATGGGGTTGTAGTGTAATTACAAGCACAACAAAATGCAAAAAATAGTTGCAAAAATTACCAATGATAGTTGTAAACAACAAATAATCACAAGTTGTCATAAATTAATTGGTTGCAAGAACCCAATTTTCTTTTAGTGAATCTAGAAAGGATATTTGGTAGCAAAAAATTTAACAATTGCACTGCCACAATGGATTTAACCTTTTTTCAGCAAGTTGTTTTTCCACTTTTCCTATCAATGGACTATTCACTTCCTCCTCAAGCATTTTTGCAATAATAGAACATTTTTGCATTCACATGTTTTTTCAATGTTGTTATTATGTTTGTTGTATTGTATAAGATTAAAACTTTCCTTGTTTGAGTTTTACAGTTACAAAATAGGACTGGACTATTATAACAAGTAATACATCTCATGGTTTGAGCTTTGAGGGCATTTCAAATCATCATGTTTGTTATTATTCACACAAAAAAGAAGTCAAACATAAATGGTTTTTACCATTTGACTTCCAAATTGTTCTTTGAGCATGTAATCTTATGTTTTCTTTCATTGTTTTTTTTTGTTTTTCTAGATTTTGGTTGTATTTTGTTTGAAGCCTAGAGTTTATTTCACATTCTTGCAAAATTCTTCTTCCATTACATCATTCTTGAAAACTTCAAATGCATTTTCACTTATCATATCTTCACTGCTAGAAGATTGGGCCATTTTCAGTTTTCACAAAAATACAGCTTTGAGATGGAGGAAAAAAACCAAATAGATGTATGATAAACTAAAGCACCAAAACTTGCCCTATAACCTAAAAGAAAAGCATTTACAAAAAGATTAATAATTTTCTCCTCAATATCTTTTGGAAACATATACAAGTAAAATATGCTTATGTTTTTGTTCATGTTGGAATCTTTTTAAAATTCGTGAAAAAATGAGAATTTTTTTACAAAAAAACCCAAAAGTAATTTTTTTTCACAAAAAAAAAGAAAAAGAAGAAGAATATTTTAAAAATGGGAAAAATAAAAAATATATAAAAGACAAAAGAATGGACAAACTCAAGTTTTTTTCCCTTTTGTTTTTTATCATAGAGGAGTTCTGCCACTTACACAAGGCAATGGGTGGGATAGTACCTCACCATGGTATGCAACATAATGATCCAATAACAACAATGCGATGAATTAACAACACTAACAATATAGGGGGTAAATGGGGATGGTGGGTACTTGGTAATTAGAGGCATATAATAACATGATGGACCACTAATTTGCCAACTACTAGGTGATGGTGATGGGGGTTATACTTCACCAAAACACATGCAACAAGAGGAGGAATTAGCAACACAAAATAACAACACAAACAACAAGGGGGGAATGGTTAAGGTGGGTACTTAAGAGCATAACAAGTAGCACTAGTGATGTGATGCACTAATAACAATACCAACAATGTGACAAACTAACATGACACTAGCAACACAATGAACCAATAGTAGCACCAATAATGATGACGAACTAATAGAAGCACCAACAATACAATGAACTAGCAAAGTGATAATCGAACGATAATACCAACAATGCAACAACTAGCACCACCAGTAGCAATATGACAAACCATGAACAACACTAGTAATGTGATGAATCAACAATAACACAAGTAATGTAATGGACCAATAATAATATTAACATTAGCAACATGAGGAACAATACTCCAACAATGTGATGGAGTAACAACAACACAAAGGAACAACACAAGAAAACAACACAAAAAAACAACAAAAGAAAAACACAAATGATCAATGTGATAAAAAATAAAATTCTTAATTGTTATTAGGAACAACTAACCCCAAAAGGGTTTTAATACACTTGGGCACCACCTGGGCTTCCTATTTAACAACTCACCTAAACTTTAAACTAGCATAATTTAACTATTAACTTGAGAACCATGTTTTATTTCTTTCATAAAACTAACCCAATTTTCAAAGTTTTATTAAAAAAAAACCAATTTCACCCAAGTGAAAACCATTGGTTTGGTTTTCAAACTAGTTATCACCAAATGTGATACAAGTTGGATCTCATTGTGAGAATTGGTTTGAAAACCAAGTCTCCCAGTGATAACAACCCAACATTGCAAATAACCCATTAATGAACAAAGGAGAACATCATTTAAAAAACACATCATAAACATGACAGAATTGTGTTATTTTTGAGTTTTCAAACATCAAATTGGTAACAAAATTGGTTGGGGTCTATAGTCACCTTACATATAAAAGGTTATGAGTTTATTCTATTGTTAAAAATCATGCTAAATATTATTTTCATAAGGTCCACCTAATTATGGTACGTGTTACCTTGTGGTTGATTGGGGGTCAAACGATAAGGGAACTTGGTTGTTGCAACCTTAATTGGAATATGTGACTTAAATTTTTGAAATTGAAAATGAAATGTTTTTTTCAAGATGAAGGCAAAACTTTGAAGCTTCTTGAGGCAACTTCTTGGTTAGGATTTGTCATTGCAATGTTGCTCTTTTTCATGAGAGCATTTAAAAGAATGAATCTGTAAGACATGGTAAATTTTTTTCCATCTTATTGGTAAGCTAGCACATAAGTTTTCTTTTCGAAGGTGGGAATCAAGCATGACGGATCCATAGGTTTTATGGCCAACTTCTATGTTGCTGCTGGAAAGGACAATTAGACTTCTTTTTAGTTGATCAATTACTAATCTTGTTGCAAGCTACAAGTGATAAGCTTGATACCGTTTTCCCTTAACATGAATAGTACCCACTGTTGTACACAACTCCAAAAGAGGAATTAATCCACTTATTACACCATAAATTAATTTGGCTTTCAAACCTAATACTAGAGGACCTTGGTGGCTTCAACAAAAATAATATTGTTTCTAGAAATGCTGAAATTTTCCAAAATTATCTTTCTGAAAGAACAAATTCTTGTAGAGAAGAAAAAAAATCTTTTCAGGGAATATTAATCTTTGGAAATGGAATATATAATTGGGCATAATAACCTATGCATGAATGGATATTAGTTGGTGACATGAATCTTGTTGCCATGTCAACAAATATGATGTGGCAATTTCTCCATTCGCCTAGTCATATTTTGTATGAACCCATGGCCTCATGTGATGAACAAAGTGTTGTACATAAATAAGAACTAACCATGGTAGAGGTGAACCCACAAAGTAAAATTAAAAGATCATGTAAGGAATTCAAATATGATTTGATATTGAATCTAATACACTTAGAAAAAAATTAAAAAACACAAATTAAATATTGCACATCCAACAAACCAATAGACTATATATTGAGATCAATGATGCTATAACATATATGGTATATGTCTACAAATGTGGAGTTTGATGGTGTAAAATAACTTAATGTGTTTGTGATTAGAAAAAATAATTTTGATGATGTCATATATCATGTAATAGCCAAATATTAAAGCAATGCACATGGCATCATCTCAAACTTTAGACCATATTTTAGTTTTATGTAAAAAGTTGTGTTTAATTACAAATATGTAGTGAAAAGGAATTAAGTCCGGTCACTTATCCTACTCCACTGTCTGGTTTCTTTCTCCTTTTTTGAATTGCAACAAGTAGGCTAGTGTGACAAATTTTAGAGATTTGTTGATTCGTAACCAGTGTTTTTTTGGGTGCAAAAATTTGCAATACCATGACCCAAAAACAAATTTCAGTGAGAAGGATACAAATGATTTTGTGGGCAGAAATATGCCAAAGTTGCCATATTTTGGGGGAAAAAAGGGTCTTAAGTTGCCATATTGGCTACTCAAATTAAATTTGGCTCATTCCTCTCATTCCTCTTGTGGATCAGGAGTCCACCTAATTCACAAAATTGAAAAAAAAAAAGAAAAGAAAAAACCATGCTTCTAACCACTTAAATATTGCAACACAATATGTAGTTGTTGAGCGCCTTTACAGGTCTAAATAGACAGAAAAACAAGAAGCTCATAGTAAAATGACCAGTGTTGTTAGCTGGTTATTTCCTTTTTCTCAAAACCAGCTGAGTTGGTTATTTTATATTTTATATTTTTGGATCACAGGGTATCAATATAATTAATTAAAAAAATAGACCCACCAATTATCAAATTATTTAGTTATTTTTGGGTAATAACTGCTGGTTATGCATACAGGTAAGTTGTCAAATACCCTTGAGAATCATTGGTTATGTTGCCTAGGAAGGGTAGGTTGTAGGGGTTTTTTTGTTTTATTTTATTTATTTTTCTGTTTTCTATCATAAACATGTTGAGGGTTTTAGGGTTGATAGTTTACATGGATGACATTTCAATCATCTGCATAGGTTATTAAAATTTGAAACTTCAATACTCAACCCATAAAATTCTTGTTGATGCTTCAAATAATATGTATTACTGGGTATGTTATTTGACATTTTTCAAAAGAAATTCAATAGCATCTGGTAGGTTATTAATAATCAGGTTCATAACTGAGTTTTCTCAATAATTGGTCAACATTAGTAATGAGTATGTCCTTTATGGCAAGTTCAAACTTGAAACTAAAAACTTCCCCCACTTGATATTGAACTTCTCATCTTGATGCATACAATTGTATTGAAAATACCCATCTACCATATGCAAACATAATATTTCAGATGTCATCACCCATTAGAATTATTTGCAAAGAAAACAAAACTTAGGAATAAAACTTTGGGTTTCACTGAAATTAAGATGATAGTCAAAATTACAAAATGGGATTGTGCAGTAGGAAAATAAGAAAGGAAAAAATTCTTTTTTTTTTTCAAAACCAAGGATGATTTGAGTTCTTATTTCTTACATTTATTTAGGGGTCTATT
>Ga0209611_10005523_pt1 | contig 21123 bp, 17 predicted proteins | sample S1TSphgellanicum_3_FD_187693 | JGI IMG/M metagenome (GOLD analysis project Ga0209611, IMG submission 187693) | Host-associated microbial communities from peat moss isolated from Minnesota, USA - S1T2_Fc - Sphagnum magellanicum MG (SPAdes) (version 2) | ecosystem: Host-associated > Plants > Peat...
AAATGACCCATCATAATGTCGAAAGATTTTACACCAAATAATTTTTTTAACATAAATATGGTATGTGAATCAAATTTGACATAATGTTACAAAATATTTAAAAATAAAAGTACGATACACAACAAATAACTTAGGTGACGGGCATAATAAAAAAAAACATCGTAAAAAAAATTTATGAATATTTAAGCATAAGGAGGTTAATTATGGTGTTGAAATCCTTTTGAAATGCTTCTATCACAAAACATTTAACAAATGGCATAAAACCTAGTAGTGTGAAGGGCGTCTTTTCAAGACGCGTCTTAAATTTAGGGAGCTCCTCTGAACATGCATCTGGGGTCACCAAGAATTATATGTCTGTGGTGCACATGGATCGAGACGTCCTGCATTCTGTGATTTCTTGGTTTATTCGAAGTATTTTTTATTTCTGTTCTGTTTTCCTGCTTTTGCCCTTTTATGAATTTTCTTTCAGGTTTAAATTGTGTTTGTGTGCATTCTTTGCAGGGGACGTGGTGGACACGGGGAAATTTGTTTTCCCTGGTTTTAACTTATTTTTTCGATCTCAATCGGGGACCGTGCTCTTTTTAAAATCTTCCCAATTGACCCATTACACGGTGGCCATCCAAAATCTTTGACACTACAAGTACGCTTGCGCCCTGTATGTGCAACGGTCCACTTAGACAACTTATGTCAAAAGGCAGGATCGCATGGAGCAAATGGGTGATATGTTGGATTTTGCCATGTGTCCAACGAATGTGGCACGTCGACGGGAGATTGGTGCTTGCATTTCGATTAATTAGAAAAAATGTTCCACCTCAGAAGTACGGCGTATTACGCATCAAATTCTCCCCTACTGGCATCGAGCAATGTGAAGGGGAGGATTAAGTCTCTATGACAATTACTAGATTATAGGAATCTATCTTAGAGGTTTAGGGTGGTTTAGGGTATATCACCGCCTGGTGGATGCCTGGCTGCCATTTTTTCTCATAATTCAGAACCCATTTATTTTATTTTACTACGCCCAGTGCTCGTGTGCTTACCATTTATTTTTATTAAAAACTCATCTATCTCACTTTACCGAGCCCAGTGCACGCTTCTTTGTAAATTTTTTTTTTTGATAATCTATCTTAATTCACCGCGCCTGGTACATGCTTGACTGCCATTTTTAAACAAATTATATGGATAAGTAATATTTATAAATACCAAATTACACACATTGTTAATTGAATGAAAAATCTTAATGTTACAACTTTTGATTATAATCATTAAAGAAAAATTATCTTGTTTGAGACAATATCAATAATTTGTGTTTCATCCATGTACGAAAGAAAAACATGATTAGGGTGGGCTGTTGTAATATAATGAAAAATAGAATAAAATGTGTTAGGATGAATTATGTTCCACCCAAAGGATCCCCTTGTTGTGTATTAAATTGAAACGAAATGATTATGAAATCTTTATGTCAAAAAGATTGTGAAAAATATAATGCGGATAACATGCACAAAATGCTAAACAAATGAGAATTTTTTAATCTAAAATAATAATAAAAAATCATAACTTTTGATAAAATATTTTATATGACATAAAATTGAAAACATTTTGGATGTCTACTCAATTTGAATGCAAATTGAACATAGTGAAAATTTAATAAAACATTATGTCACACCTATCCCATGTTTTCACATGAAATTAATGAGGACTAAAGTGTTTTGTAAATATATTTTAAAACAAAATTGCAAATGTTTGAGGAATTAGTTAATATATCATTTCTTTAATTACAATGGGTTGAATGTTATTGATTTACTTTTTCAAAATTAATATTCATGATGCCAAGAAAAAATGTAATACAAATGGGAAAACATGACCATGAGCAACGTGCTCACATATTTTTAAAAAAAATCAAAATCATTCATAGAATTATTGAAGACAACATAATACCATAAAAACTTATACACCATACTTAAAAAATTATTAAATGAAAAAATGATGAACATGGTGAAATGAAAATAAATGTTTCAAAGTTGAAAATGACTTTTAATTTTTTTATGAAAATCATCAACAAAAGGAAAGAGATTGATTTATGTCAATGAGGGAAGAAGGTAAAAGGTTATCATAGTTTCATTGGATAAAGTCGTCATAATGTTTCATGTTAATGCACACATTATTTGAATGTATTTTTTTACATGTGCAAGTGCACTTGTTTAATGTGGTCATGCTATGGAAATGAAGGAGGATAAAAAACCATCTAAAAAAATCTTGAAAAGTTGTAACTTCAATTTTAATGTGATTTTTTTGATAATGTTTCTCAATCAAATGTTTTGTATTAACAAAATGAAGCATAATTCTTTGGTTGATTTTTCTCACTATTTCATGAAAGAAAATGCAAACATAAAAAATGAAAAAACAAACAAAAATGCATATAAAATTATAATGTTAAATGGGTCGTTGGTCATATGAATTAAAAAATACACAAGACACTAAACATCAACACAAAAAACATATTGAATATGATGGTATGAAGAAGGACGTAAAAGAAAATTGATTTCAACTAATTTTTTCACCCTCACATAATATGTCAGCACATTTTACTTTTTGTTTGTTGCATTAAACACAAAATATTCTATTAATGCTCACATGGGCCCCTTCCATGTTTTCATTTTCCATACCTTGCATGTGATCATTTTTATGTAATATGGGAATAATTAATGCATCACTAATTAACATGCTACATTCATAAATAATCATTGGTTGTAAATGTTGCAATGCTTTTGATGTGCATTCTTCTTCTATTTGGTGTTGGATTAAATTTGTAAATATCAGTGATACCTTTTTTTTGGGTTTACCATGCCCTTATTCATAACACCATGATGCATATGTATTTTACGTTAAATGAACCTTACATTTTTTTTGGTTCATATAATCTCACATTTAACATTACAATTTAACATACATTTTTATTACTTTTTTTCCTAGTGTTTGTTTTTCTTTTCTTATATAAGGTGACAAAAAAAACTAACAAAATACTCATTCATTTGCATCAATACACAACAAAGAATTGAGACATTAAGAAAACACACACACAATTTAATATGTATTTTTGCTTTTACCTCCTTGATGGTTTTTTTTCTTTCAAAAGGTGACAAAAGAAATTAATAAAAGACTTATGTTTGCCTTTGTTGATACATAGCAAAAGATTGAGAGACATTGCGAAAGGACACAATAGTTGTCCATCAAACCTAATCCCTTCCAAGAATTCAAAAACATAATACTTATTTTTATTTTTTGTGTGTTAATTAAATGTCACCAAAGGAACTTTGGCCAAAAATATAAATTTTCCTAATTAGTAGGAATGAAAATTCTTGTGATTGAACAAAAAATAAACACAATGTGATAACAATAAAATTACTTTGAATGTTTTAAATTTTTTCATGGCCTACCCTCCCTTCTCAAATCATGTCACCTTTCAAGTCAAATTTCAAAAACACTTCTCTCCAAATCCATCTATTAATTAACCCATGTATAACTTAATTAAAACAAGTCATTCAAAAAGGGTGTTGAATGTTAAACATAATTAATTAAAATCAAACATTTATTTTTTTATTATCATTTGAAACCACAATAATCATGACAAATTAACTTTTTTTTCCATGCATGAATAGCAAAGAACTTTAAATAAAAATTCATTTTATTCAATTTTGAATTTGAATTTTATTTTAAAACATTTGCATTAAAAAAAAAATCAATTCTACAAAGGACTATAAAAAAGACTCATATAATTTTTAAAAAATCATTGAAAAAAGCATAAATGATAAAAATATATTAGTCACACTTTAAAATCATTCCTAAGTTTTAAAATGTGAAATTTTAAAAAATTTAAAAATTCAAAGAATGTTTCAAAATTATTTATTTAAAAATTTAAAAGCTTCAAAAGTCCTTTCTCACATATAAATGGACTATAATGTCCATGATGTATTAAAAAAAAGAGAAGCTAGAATATAATAAATCTACAAAATGTGAAAAATTAATTTTTGATGATGACTTAAAATATTAATCATTTTTCAAGATGAAACATTGAATCTATAATTTACACACTTTTGAAAAATTCATATCTATTCAATAATGACTAACAAAAAAAAACATGTTATGCATTGAGAAAAAAATTTAGTATTTTTTTAAACAAGATTTTTAAAAAATCATTCAAAATTCATTTGCATGTAAAACTTAATTTTTGAGAAAAAGAACTTGCAATCATTTTCCAATGTAATCCATTGGCTCCTTGTTACACATTTTGACCCTTCATCATTTTGCCTTTGCAGTTGCAATATCCACACAAAATCGACAAAATCGAAGACAAAACCTCCACAACAGGAGCTTGAGTTGCAGACATAACCTTAACAAGAGTTGCTCACAAAGTGTCAGGCTTGTCACGTTCTTCATTAGGAATGGCCATGACGAGCTGCCATGAATGACTGACTACCGACGGCTTCATCAGCTTCCGACAGATCGTGTAGATGAGTATATAACAGATCTGCACAAAATCTGGGCAAAGCATTCTACAAAAATCTGCATCCTGAGTTTCTGTTGCATTTCCAGAAGCAATTGGAAGAAGAAGAAGACTCAGTAAATGATGTTGCCTAGCACGCAGGAGAACATAACTAATCTCAAAATACACTTTTAAGTGTACTCACCTGTTTTTCTTCCTTTAGAGTGCCAGATTATGAAGCCTTGTTTGCTGTTGTCCCTGTACTTTTCATACCTTGTGGCTGCTCAAGAACTCGCGCACAAGATCTACTTTCTGAATTGAGAGGTAAGGTACCCTGCAGAGCATTTGCAATGAAACAAACAAGACAATGAGCACCACAACTGAATCTTGCAAATTGGGCCATTGTCACCAAAGCCTTTTGCACACAAATGTCATGGTGACCAAACATCAGCTACACACTCCAGCTTAAAAGACTCTCCTTCCCCTTCCAAAGTGTGTAACAGAGTGTTTTCACATGACATGGTAGCGGGGACATCATCTAAGCTCCACACATATCAATGGAAATCACACCGAAAAATCTCCACAACAACAATCTGAAAGTGAACTGACAAAGCATCATTGAGCAAAGTTGAATATAGAAACAAAGACAATGGGGGAAAAAAGGCTAGAAAAGATGAAGCTCAATACATGCCGCAACAATAATCTCATGCCCAAAAGCATCACCAGGAAGGAAGTACTACATGCAGCAACAGCAATCTGAAGCCCCAAAGCATCTCATCGGGAAGCACTATATGCAGCGGTGGCAATCTCAAGATCCCAAGCATCATCAGGAAGACAGATTGGACCGTGAATAGCACCACAAACAAGCACTTGTACCTCTTCTTTGCTATGTTTATGTTCCAGTGAATTGCCGCGTCCTCTTCCTCCTCTAAGATTTCCACTTCAGAAATGTGCAACTAAGAAAATTTGTTTCTGCAAAAGAAAAGGATCGGCAATCAGAATGCACAACAACTAATTGATGGCTGCAAAACACATACAGTTCTGTTTGTACTGCGGTTTTGCTGTGTGGAGAAGTGCATCCCTGCAGCTTTGACTGATTTACAGAACAGAAGTGAAGCAGGGTCTTTGATTTCCGAGAGATCTCATAGAAAAGATGGAGAAACGGATGTGGTTCAAATCTGAGCAGAGAGAGAGAACTGAATTCTCCCCTCCTGTTGAATGAAGTTCTCTTCTGCCAAAAGAGATCAAAGCTCTTGCAAGAAAAAAGAGGAAGAAAAGGAGAGAAGATCCTTGAATAAATTCTCCTTCTGAAAAAGAGCTCAAAGAAAGATCTTGGAAGAAAGCAGAGGAAGAAAAGAAGAGAAGATCCTTGAGGCAATTCTTTCTTCTGAACAAAAGAGCTCAAAGATCTTGCAAGAGAGAAGAGGAAGAAAATGAAGAGAAAGATCTGCTTGCTTACTGTGATGATCGATCACTCCCTCCCTCTCGCAGCGGTAGCATTATTGTTTGCAGATCCCTCTGATGATCCTTCTTCCGCATTCAAGCAAAGTCCACTGCCAACTCGCCTTCCGATCGGAAATCTTCTTCTTCTTCTGCTTCGGAAGTCCTTCTTATTCTTCCTCTTACCCAAATCCAATGTTCAAAGAACAAAGATCGCTCTCTATTCCACTCCCTGGATTCTCTCTCTTTCTCCCCCCACCTCTCTCTCTGCGTTTGTTCTTCGTGTTCTCTCGTCTCACTCGGTTGCAGTAGGGTTAGGGATTGATTGGAAAACACAAACCAGAAGAAGAAGAAGAAGAAGAAGAAGCAAACGGCAACTGCAGCTTTCTTGAGGATCCAGCTTCCATCTCGATGCGCTTCTGTGGGAGATCGAGATCCATCGCAGTAATCAAGAACAGTTTTTCATCTTTGCGGAACACAACAACAACAAGAAAGTTAGTGCCGAGGGGTTTGTTCGGCGTGAACGAGAGAGACAAAGGAGTTTTTCTTCCTCCTCCTCCGCGGAAAGGAAAGTTCCTTGGGGAAGCAGAAAAAACAACGACAAGCAAATGAGAAGAGGAGGAGGAGGAGATGGGAGAGAAGAAAGAGCTGTAGTATGTTCTGATGAGGAGTATCGAGCAATGACAGTGCAAGCGCGGAGGCATGTGTGGATGGGAGCCATACCTTTGCATCTGCACCTGCACTCCTCCGAAGTCACCTCACTGCCTGCTCCTCCTCCGTTTCTGGTACACCCAAAGCTCTGTCTCTGTCTCTCTGGGTCTGTCTCTCTGTCTCTCTGTCTCTGTCTCTGTCTCTGTTTCTCTTTCTGAGGTTTTGGGCTTGTTGGCATGGTCTTCAGAACATTGCTTGCTTGTTTTTCATTACCTTGATAAGCTTCTTCTTCGTCTTCTTCTTCTTCTTTGTAATGGATATTTTTTTGGAATCAACTTCTCTTGGGGTCACCAACAAATCTGTCTTTCAGCTCCCACACATGGACGGCATGGGAAGAAGAAGAAGAGGATTTGATCCCCTTATGGGACACAGCAATCGCTGTGTGTCTGTGTGTCTGTGTGTCTGTCTGTCTGTGTGTCAGCTTTCCCACAGATGGCATTGGAAGAAGATTTATTCCCTATTGGCCACAACCAAATCTGTCTGTGAGCTCTCTCTGTGTCTCTCACACACACCATGGGAAGAAGATTTGATCCCTTTAGAAAATTTGCAGTGCTGAAATTCTCAGGTTTACAACAGAATCTGCACTGTGATGCAGCACAGTTGAAATTCCTGGGTTTAGAGAATCTGCAACTGTGATGGCACAGCTAGCTGAACCCAGCCTGCATTTGATGCTGTTTGTTGTTATCATGTTCAGTTCTAGTTGAAGGAGGTTAAAGGTGATGGGTGGTCTAAACTCTCTCTCATTCTTCATAGGGTTATGCCACCACTAGCAAAGCCACATTCATTCATCAAGCTTAGCTTCAAAGTGTTTCTTTGTTGTCAAGAGGATTTTCTCTGCAAATCTCATATTTACATAATGATCTAGAATGTGTTTCATCCTGACACAGATTTCCATGGGTTAAAAGGGTGGTGGGGGGAAAAGCGCTTGATCTTTCTGTGCATGCGTGCATGTGTGTGTTGTGCAGATTTTGGCACCAAGGAATGGGTACCTACCACTTCTGGTTGATGCCATCCGCCCCCATTTCAACAGTGCACTGCCTCCTGGATCTGATACCATTTGGTTTGACTATCAAGGATTGCCTCTGAAATGGTAACAACATCAATTTCTTATCATTTTTCTTACTGTTTCTCTCCGTTTCTTTGCAGGGAGATCTTGCAAATCCACAAATGTGTCAATGATCAAGCAGTGTCTATTAGGAGTATGGTTCATTGTAGTCTGTTTTTGTATGTTTCTTCACTACCATGATATCCTTTGTTTATATCTTATTGCTCCTACAACTTTTTCCAACTTCAGCTGAAATTGCTCTTATTATCAAATGGTTTTCATTGTGCCACTGTTTTTCCCTTTGATCTCAAGGAGTTTTTCAGTTGATGGAATGCTCTGAAGTTTTATTCATTCTGTGTTTTTTAGTTTCCAGTTTTTTGTCTCTTTCATGTTTTGGGTTGCACCTTTCAAGAGGCCTAAGTAGACTGTGCACCAAATGAAATAATGGCAGGAACATTCCAACAGGTGTGTTATTTGACTTGTTGTGTGCGGAACCCGAACGACCATGGAATCTTACGGTATGGACCTGAGTTCAGACACAAGTTCTTCATGGGTTTCTCCTGTTATCTTACAATGATATTTCCTGGCCTTTTTATTGCTGGAAAAAATAATACTATATATATTTTAAAATGGTAGAAAGCCTAATTCATACTGGAAGGTTTTGCATTTGTATTGTTGCACACAGGTACATTTTAGATCATATCCTGCAGGTGTATTGAGCTTATGTGAGGATGAGGCAGTCAAATGGAATTTCATCAATGCTCTCAAAGAGGTAAAACTGGCATATGTTTTCACTTAACACTGCAAGGAGTGGACACCCAAGAAATAACATTGATGAAAATAGAGAAGGGTATGTTTGAGTACAGTTGTATGTCTGTTTGGTTCATGATTCAGTTTGACAAGCCATTGCTCCTGCTTCCATTTAGAGATTCATGTTCAGAAAGCAAGCAATCTGGAGTGTTAAGAGGATTAGGTATTGAATTATTGGGTGGGGGCCCACAGGCATTCTATGTAATGTATGGCAATACGAAGAGCATAATGAACATGTCTCAGTCAGATCAAGTGGAGCTCTGGCAGTGTGTTATGAAAGGTATTCAGCTATTTGGCTTGTATAGACCCCACTGATCAGATTTTGTTTTAGCTCTACTGGGAAGACCCACTAGCATACAATTTTTTTGGTTCAGCCATTTCTTCCATGATGCTCACGTGCAGTTAAAGACTTGGAAATAATCTGCTAAATCTATCTGCTGAAGTATACACAAAGGGTTTGTGACTGTCTTTTGAAATGACTTATGTATTACAAATCCAATAAACTTATGCAGGGGACCTTGAAGGCTATGATCGTCTTGCAGCCCGTGTGAAACCTGCATTTGGCTTTGGTGCCAATGTTGGGCGTGGATTTGGCCATCCACCTTCTGTTGCAGAAACAGCCATTACCAACCCAGTGACGAGGGCAGGTTAGTCTACAAAACCACCAGTTTTCAATACTTCCTGATGTTTACTCTTTGTTTCAAAGTGTATGGTAATGTGGGTTTCATCTTCTACAAGCAAGCGATAGCAAGCAGTGTGGGGAACAAGTAGGGCAGGTCTAATTGTGAAGCTCCCAATTTTGCTAATGAAGTTTGCAAATCTTTCAACTTTCAATTTAATTTTCTTGGCTGTGGCATATTGCAGGGAGTGAAGTAGGAAAGCCTGGAAGGATACCTATGCGAATGTATTTGAGGATGGTGGACCAGGACTTGAATGATCTCTTTGATGTCAGGCCTGTTTCCAGTTGGGATGATGTGGTGTATGTGACATGTCCTATTGATGTCCCCAAGAGACAAGGTAAAAAGCTCAACAAATGCAACGGTTCTCTCTCTCTCTCTCTCTCTCTCTTGCATGATAGTTTTCTTGCATGTGTGCTGGCTAGCAATTAAAAGGTTTCCTTTAGGACAACACTTGAAACAGGTGGTGATGTTTGTTCTTGTGTTTAGGGACTACTCTCACATTGAGAGATGCATTGATGAAGGTGGTGCCACACCTTTTCTCATCATCTCCTACTATTTCAAATGAGGTAACTTCGGAAGCACCTTCTGTTATGAGAGCAAGCAGCAATGCTGGTGCAACGGAGCCAGCTACATCTGTCATGGAAACAACGGATACAATAGTAACTGGGGAAGAAATTGCAGAGAGACCAGAGGAAGCAGCTGAGATCAGCAAACTGCCAGACACATCAAATGAGGGTGGCAAGAATGTCGGGTCATTGGCTTCAGATGTGCAGGAAAGTGAGGCTTCTATTGGTATAGTAAATGATAGTTATTTGAAGCTTGGAGGTCCAATTGCAGTGCATAATGAGTTCAATGGAATTGTACGAGTTCAGGGGATAGAACCCAGCCTGGACTTACCCCTGGATTGGGTTGCTAGGAATCTGTGCGGACCTGAGCACTTTGTCCATTTAAGTGTAATTTGCACATTGGTGGCTCCATCCTTGCCTTCAGGAGCAGCAGATTGATGCTGTTTTTCATACATGCCTCTGTCATGTCTGAACCCAAATGGCTAAATGCCCAGTCCTCAAAATGTTCATACCCAGTCCTCATAATGTTCATGCCCAGTTCTCTTCAGGTACGATTCTTCACAGTCAAAGAACAAAAGAGGTTGCAGGTTGAAGCCCCATCTGTTATTGCTTACTATGTTCTACATATGTGTGTCCTGTACGGAACAACCCCCTCTAGATCCAAAAGGCACCATTGTTTATGAATCAATTTTACTGCAACATTTGCTGCTCATTTCCATAACAGAAGCATGGGACTTCATCAGCCGCTGCAGTGACAGGTGTGTTGGGCTTCTCATTCTTGTTGCTTTCTCATTCTTTACCTTTCAATTTCTACAGCAATTTTTTCCAGGAGCAAGCAAGGTTTTGTTCTATTCAGTCCAGTTACAATCCATTTTCTGTTGGACTTTACTTGATCTGTCACCAATGCACCATTTGTTGGCTCTGCCTGTGAAGGGGGACAGATTATGGAACGATGTAGTTTTCATTTGGTCCCACATTTTGAGGAATGCTCACCAGGTGTTAATGCAAACTGTGAGTTCAATTTTTGGGAACTTCTTGAAACATTTCCTATTTCAACTGTTTGATTGCTTTATCATAAAGCACTCAGTGAAATTTCTAGGTGTATTTTGAGGGCACCTTGTATCCTGAAATACGCCTCCCAGATAGGTGGTTCTTATGCTTAAGAACTTGTGAAGAGTGGGAAAGATAGTTACATCTACTTAGCCAAATCATTAAGAGTAAGGTACAACATTCCTCGCATTCAAAGGAGTTGGCATTTCAGGGAAGCATAACAAATGTTAGCAAATGGACATTTCAGTGTCAGTGAAATTCACCAATAGTCACTGAAGAGTGTTTTTCTGCATCTTTTGGTACTGGAAATCTGTGGCTTTTTGTTATATGAATGGAATAAGGTTTCAACCCAGGAAGCTTGGCAACATGATGCTTGACCCATAAGAATAGAGCTCAGACCCAAATATGTCAAGCCAAAAAAAAAGTTCAGACTCAATTTCATGACTCTAAAAAGCATCAGACCATTGCACTCAAAAAGTTGCCATGATGTCCCTTGACTGATGAGATTTCATCAGCTCCTTACAGTGGGTATAGATAAATGTGACAATCTGCCAAAAATTTGGGGTAAACCTTCTTATAAATGTCTGTATCCTCAGGTGTAATGATGATAGGACTCAAGAGATACAGGACCCACACAAATTTCTATATCATTTATCACCCCCCTGTGGAATGGTGCCAACCCAAATTGAGGAAGCCAAAATCAGCAATAAAGCCGTTTACCCAATGGACCACTGAAAATAAGTTTGCTCTCAGACCTCGCAGTCTGATACAGAATTCAACAGCAACCGTTGTCATCAAAATGGATACCAACTGACAACGGATACCAACTGTGGGAGTTTGGAGCAAGCTTTTTCACTTAAAAAACAAAACGCCACACTACTCACAACATTTTCCATGCCTGCATTAGAGGAAATAAAACATGCAACAAACAAAACCCACCAGTACCCCCAAAAAAAATTCCACTGAAAAGATTCAAAATTGTGAGCAAAAGTTTGCTCAAAAATCAAAAGCAGCAAACAAAACAAAAGGGGTTTATATTCCTTTTTGTATTGTCAGAGCTTCCTGTACACATCAATGTCATGGATGCTTGGGTCCATTACAACAATCTACAGCAGCTTGTACTAGTCAATCCCTACAATACACCATCTCCTGCATATCAGAATATCAGACCTGGGTATCCAACCACACTTCTCTGAGAGAACACAACACAGGAATCAATAAACCTGCAGAGAAAGGGGAGATGGATTCAACATACAGCAACATTGTAGCACATCACTAAGAGGAACAATAAGCACAGTACAGGTGAAAATACCTGGAGAGAAAGCAGATGTGAACTTTAACCATGCCCAAAGTCACGCAACAGTTTACTCGCAGAAAAGAGAGCGAAGGAAAATATACAAATGTATATGTGCATGTGTATACATAAAAGGAAGCTATCAACAAATAGTCACATAATAAAAGCTGAAAATATATTATAAAGGTTTTTCACTCGTGGAACTGTCAAAAGTTGGGTTGCATCAATTTCCCTGCTCTGGTCAGCATTCCACCATGACAGTCTGGATTCAGAGAGCACACTGCGATGAAGGAGAGTATACAGCATGCATGTGTTGTGTATACTCTCCTATATTATGATCACACATAAATCCAAGTTCCTGTATCACCCAGTTTGGACCAGGTTTGGACCATGCTGGATCACTACAGCCATCTCAACTGCTCCTCAGATTTCCTGAACTTCAAGACTGGCGGACACTGAGATGGGTGCATTTGCTGAAACCTTCTGCTTGTTCAGCTAAATCCAGCAATGTTTGCCAATGGTAAAATGATTGTAAAATGTTTCTGCAATTTTCAGCATTGTTACCATCTTTCAGATCTTGCCAATAGCTTGAGCATCTTGAAGTATGCTGCTATGTGATATGTAGCCACATACAGTGCTTGAATTGAGTGTTGCGCAGGATGGCCAATTGCATGTAGTCAGACAAGGTTCAGGCTTATTTTACACCACCTTCTGCAATGTACCCTGCCAGTGAATTAGGTGCAAACTGCTGAAATTGCATCCTGAAACATTCTGAAACATTCACTTTTCCCAGAGTTGACTTTTGCCAATGTTCTGCTTAAACAATGCTGTGTTCGAAACCTGAACAGCTCACAGAGGTGGTATTCTCTTCTCTGGGCCTTTGGGTCTCATCAAATGGCACATCTTCTTGAACAAGGGGATGACAATCACCAGACTCAAGCCCATCACAACCACCTTCAGCAACTGTACTTGCCAAATAGTCACTTGAGAGTGCCCCAGTGGTCACAAGCATAGATTCCTCTGTGCCACTGTGATCAAAGCCCTTAAGAAATGGTCTCTCCATTCCATCTTGAAACTCTTGCAAATTGATGGACTGTTGAGCTTGACGATGGTTCATTGCACTGGCAGAGGCAATAGACCCAAGCTTGTCAGCTCCAAACTCAGCACCTGAGCTCAGCAATAAGCCAGTTTCAAATGCACAAACCACATCCTCCGGTAAACTGGCATCATTCGATGCTTTGGGCTTTGAATTAACCAATCTTGCTGCCTTGCGAGCTGCCTTTGCTTCTTTCTTTTGCTGTCGCTTCTCTGAGGAGGAAAACAATACATGAGTCAGGATTATAAATCCATTGAGAAGAAAGTACCAATTGCAACAGCTCCTAAAGAAGATTTTCCAAAAATCTATTGAGAAGAGAGTGCAAATGGCAACAGATCCCAAAGTGATTGGTTCTTTGGAAAACCATCCACAACATTGCCTTGACGTGATCTTATTGACTTCCACTGTAATCTTACCAGTTGAGGTCTACTTCTGTCAAGGTTCAGAAAAAATCTCATGTCTCAAAAAGCTGATGAGCAGATCCTTACTTTCTTTCCGTCTGGCTTCAGACTTGGCAAAAAACTCAAGCCACTCATCAGCCAGAACAAACTGGGGATCCTCGCTATTGTCTTCTTCTTCAACATACTCCTCCACCCCTTCCTCAGCTTCCTCCACACCATGAAAATCCACCTGCAAACTCCTGAAATCCACAGAAGCTTTTGAAATGCAATCAGTTCAAGATGCAAAAAGTTGAAAACATCAGACTGATCTCAGGAAGAGAAAAGAAGGGAGAAAACAGAAACAACCCATGTCTTTGCCAGCATAAAATTAATGGAAAGCTTCCTCTTGTTCACTCCAAAGGGAGCTACAGTGGATTCTTTTGAACTCAGTGGGTACGAAGAATCCTTACTGATCATAAAAGTGTTGAAGCTCAGGTTCCTCTTCCGCAGCACTGAACTTCACAGATTGCAGCGGGATTGAGCCATCCACTGGCTGAGAGAAAGAGGTAGTACGAGAGTAATAAGGAGGAGGCAAAATAGATGTGAGAGCAGGTGGTGAAAAGAAGGCGTTATTCCATGCACCACAATGACGACATAGGAAAGGCTCTTGCCGCAGAGGAGGAGGAGGAGGAGGTCCACAAGGGAATTGTGGACATTGTGTGGGCAAGGACTTCTTCCCCAAAAAGAAGGGAAGAAGGAATGCAGGAAGATGTGGGGTTTGTACGCCATGGGGAAAGTTGAAAAGAGGAGGCAAAGAAGGGGGAGGAGGCGGCGGCAGGATGCAAGAGGGATAAGGAAGAGAATGGAAAGAAGGAGACTGATGGGAATGAAATGGAAAACCATGATGAGCAGAAGAAGCAACAGCAGCAGAGTGGGGTTTCTGATGGTGAGGATTGTTGCAACCAACAGCTGGAAGCTCACTACTCACCTCTGCCATGACCAAAACCGGCAAGAGGAAGAAGAGAGACTGGCTCTTCAGCTACTTAGGGTTTACTCTTATATCATCAAGGGGCGAGAGGCTCTTCTAGCCTGCTGCTGCTGCACAAAACCGAGCAGCAACCAGAGGGAAACAAACCGCCCTAAATTGCCTCCCTCAGTCTGCAAAACCTGCAACAAACACTAAGACGACGACGACGACGACGACAGTAAGTGATCTTCGAGAATTTCTTCTTCTCCATCATAGAAGACAGAACTTTACCACTAAATTCTGAAACTCAAATTCCAAATTCTCACACCACAAGACACCAAAAGATTCACAACCCATCTGCACATCCGATCGCTGCAACAAGCGCGATGCGAATTCGTCTCCTTCACGGCTTCTCCCGTGCGCTCGAAACAAAGCAGGCGAAGGATCTACTAAACACTAAATCCTCAGCTCACTAAATTAGGGTTAAGGTTTAGGGTCCCAATTAGGGTTAGGGTTTAATATGAAACAATTCACATTCAAATCTCCTTCTTTTTCTTAATTAAGTTAATCTAAATTAAGTTAATTTAAATTTAATTTAATTAAATTAACCTTTTCCATTTGTTGGTTCTTGGCTGTATTTTAGGGGAGAGACTAATGACAAAGACAACTCATCTCATTAATTAGGGTTAGGGTTTAGGATTTGTAAAAGAACCCTTTCACACTTAAACCCTAAACCCTAAACCCTGTACCTTTGGATTTGTTGGTTCTAGCACTGTAATGGGAGAGACTAATTAAGGAAAATTAGTTTCACTAATTTAGAGTTAGGGTTCAAGGTTTTGTAAGAATCAATTTCACACACAATCCTGGTCACATTCCAACCAAAAAAAAACAAAATTAACAAACAAATATAGATTTCATATTTTGCTTGTTTTAAACTTTGTTATGGTAGAATTACATATCACAATATTATAGTAGAAGATGGAAAAATATATAATTTCAAAAATTAAAAAAAGGAATTATATATATATATATAATTTATTATTTATTTATTTATTTTGTCAATGTGGAAACTGACCCTAGGCTATTGTAGTTTGCTTCAATTTTTTTGAAAAAAGAAAAAAAGAAAAGAAAAAAAAAGCTATAGAGCCCTCTCTAGTTCCAGCCCCATATCTTTCTCATTTTCACTCCATTTTGAGTGATTTAAAACCGAATGAGGGGTGCGCCAACTAGGGCTTTACAAACCTTTTTTTGTTTTTTGTTTTTTTTTCCTCAAATTTGTGAAGTAGGTGGGTTGCTAAATTGTGCACAAGAGGATTTAGCCAAATTTGGCTACTTTTTTTTGGAGTCTATTCTCTAAATATGGTGAATCTATACACACACACACACACACACACACACACAAAATAATAATAATATTAATTAATTTTGTAATAATTTGGAGTGTCATAATAAATAATTGTGTGCAATTTGTTCAATTCATCCATAAGACTTTCACTAAGCAAGTGCACTACAAAATTATCCATCATCATCATCATCATCATCTATGTCATCAATTTCATAACTTGAAAAAATATACAATAATAAGCATACAATCCAAAAAAATTAAAATTAAAATTAAAATTAAAATGGTTGTGGACAAACTTTTTAAAAAATTAAAGACTTTTTAGAATATGCAAGTTTCCATGTTGGGTATTTCAAAAATGAAAAGTTTTGCTCCTTGAGCGAGGCATTCCATTTTCATAAAGCTTGATATTGTTTTTTGAAGAGACCTAATTGATGGGTAACCCACCAAGGTAAAAAACACTAAACAAGAGCAACAAATTTTCATAGTGAGGCGAACTTTTTTTTTTAAAAATTAAAATTTAATTTTTTTTTAAAACCATTAAATAATTATGTGTGAAGGGGTTTTTTTTTTTAATGTTAATTTACAATTAATTTTCAACAGAATTAATTGCAGTTGGAGAAGGTTAGTTTTTTTTTTTTAATCCCCTCATTGTTTCTTTCAAAATCTTTGAGCATTTTGGGTTTTCTGGAAGAGAAGCAAAAAGTGCTATATCTATCACAAGGATTACTAATCTCTTTTGCAATTTTGGCTTATATCAATTTCTCTGCATCAGTTTGTTTTTGCAGTTTTCTCTTTGGATTTGCAGAGTTTTTTTCAACATAGAATCATAATGTTTGTTTGTGTATGGGAAGTGTGGTGACAAAATTTTATGCCAGATTTTGTTTTGTCAATTCTATCTTATAAGATCAGGATTGTTTGAACATCCAATGAATGCATTGTGTTGTTTCTGGAGCAAATTGTGGAAAACCCATTTTGAGTAATGATCAGAGATATTGAGGTGAGAAACTCTATTGCAAAAAAAACATTTTTGGTTCTTTCAATTTCCAGTCAAATCTGGATGAAGCTTTATAATACTAAGAAGATGCAAAGGAGAGGTGTGGTTTGAAGTGTTCTAACAAATGTAAATTGTTGTGTCAATTCATGATCAGATTGTTTGGACTACAGATGCATTGTTTCTGGAGCAGATTAGAACCAATTTTGATGTGGTCAAGATTGAGAAGCTCCCCATTGCAGAAACACTTTTGGTTCTTTGATTCTATCAAAATTCGGAAGAAGCTTATGAACATGAGAAAACACAAGGAGGGGTTAGTTTTATCTGTCATTTATCTCCTTTCATATAATATATGTTTCATCTCAGTTGCAGTGCACATGAACAAATTTCTCACTAATTCGGGAATTCGTAGTTTCCATTTGGCAAGAAATATTTCTGGCATGGAGTTTGCATGCACTCTTGAAATATACTTTGCATCTCTTGAAATTACAAGGAGCACCATGCCAATTGCAGGTGTACGTACACAGATTTGTTGTTGCAGATATAGTTGAGAAACTTTGGCTCAAGCAACAGTGATGAGTTGTGGATAGAAGGAAACTGAGAAGGAGGAATTAGGGCAAGAATGTCAAAGTCTTTGTTAGATCAGGAACCTATATACTGTGTGGAGCAGATCAAGATTCCTAATGGCTTACCAGTTTTGCTCAAAACATTTGCCAAGGAAGTGATCCGAGCGCAGCCTACAAATCTGGAGGATTTTGCCCTCAAATACTTTCAGAGACTTGCCACAATGATCAAGCTGGACACCACAGCTCCACCACCAAGCATGGATCAGCTCATAGAACTATTTGGTGCCACAAAAGATCTTGAATACATCAACCAGAAGCCCCTTGCAGAGATGGCAGCACATTCTGGCATCAATGCTGTAGCTGTTGAGAATGTATTCAAGCTTGCAAACTTTCCTTCAGATCTGGTAGATCCCAAGGAGTTCATTGTGCTGCTTCTCACAACTACCTGCAAGAGCTTCATAGCTGTGATGAGAGGTATGTTCAAGCTATTTGGTGCTAAGACTGGGGAGAAGCTCCCAGTTCCCTTATTCTTTGTGCTGGTAAACCATCTTGCCAAGAGGGACAAGGAAATCAAGAAAGAAACCATTGCTAGATTGGAATTGGATGTCAAGACTCTCAAGAAATTGAAGGAGGTGAGCATTGATGATATCAAGACCAATCCAATCATGCTTGATTATTTCAAACCTGACAAGACGCCGCTTCTGTAGCATTGTTGGTATGTATATCAACCATAATCCTTGTTCCACACTTTACTGCAGCAAGATTTTTTGCACCATGTTGGCCTTGTTTATGTCCAGTCTACATATTGATCACCTTGCATTCTCTCAAAATCAATACCAAAAGTCACATTATCCTACAACCCAACCTGAGTGAACTAAAGAGATCAAAATTTGCAACATTCCTACAAGACAATTGACGGCTTGGTGTTGCAAAAGCTGGGTTATATCTAGCAGAGAATTATGCCAATTGTGCCCTGAATTAGTTCAGTTCTATTATAATGAAAGCACCAGGGTTTATTTCATGTTTTCTTTTAGGTTTTCTATTGCATTTGTATGTGGCATACATAAGAAAAGCTTAATAGTTTGCAACAATGAGCTCGAGATTAAATCATTTTCTTCCAAACATGACAAATGTTCTCATTACTTACAGATGTTTTGTTTGTCATAGGTTTACAACATCCCAAAGCATCTGAAGTTCCAGTTCTTTGAATTCTCTAATTAAGTTGATGTGTTGATGTCGGACTTGAAGGCAGAATCTGGGAAACTGTTGTTGAGATCCAGATAGGAGTTTCAATGAAAAAAAACTTGCCAACAGCAGTCCAGTCTACATCTGATCTGTGGATAATTGTCGTCCCCGGAAAAATCATTGGAATTAGGGTGAGTGCACAATTAGGTATAGAGAAGCTCCCTTCTGTCACTTCTCCACACCAAATTTTTTGATGGGTTTTGCAGCACAGTATTTAATGATTGAAACTAATCCAGTATTCTCAATGAAGATTCACATATAAACATGTTTGTAATTGAAACAACATCAGCTTTTGTTATGACTTCGTGTGTCCATCATCTACATATGAACCTCCAAACACAAATAAAGCATTTGGAACTCAATCATGGAAATGAATCTTCTTTACTCTGTTTGCTGCCAAAAGAAGCAGAACCCCCTATATGCATGACCCTGATCCTTGTCCTCCTTGTGACCACATACACATTAAAAGCATGTGCAAAATACTCTTGCAGAAATGGTGTAGATACTAACACCAACCATCTCAATTTTATCATTTCTTAGCCATTTCAGATTCCATGTCTCTAATTGTAAATATTAGTAATATACAAAAAGCTCAAACATCAAATGAAATTAATGACTTAACAGCAATCAAAATTGCTGTGACACAATAGCATTTTAGCAAAAGGAATGACATGGTGACTGCATGGTTACAAAAGACTCTCCTTCACATCTCACATCTGAAACAGCTGCTCAGCAGCACATGCAACAAACTCTCAACAGAACCCGAGTCAATATTCCACCACCCAAAAACAAAAAACAAAAGAAAAACAAGAGATTCAATCCACATATGAGATTGCTAACCACATGGGGTCCATCCAGGATCCAAAGTTTAAAGACTCATAAAAGCCTTGGAAGTTGGAGCCCATGAGAGGGAGGGCCTTCTTCAATGATGACCGACAATAGCCATGCAAAATTAAGATCCATTGGTCTTCATATCCCTTTGCCAGCGAGAGCATGTGCTATGCTGTTGTGGATCCTTGCAGAATTCATGTGTGTGCAATGATTATGCACAGTTTCTTCAATCTTATTACACTTACTATCATTCTTCTTGTTTGGACAAGAGTAGGCTCAGTTGATGATAACTCTAACTTAATATTCATGGCAAACTAGCTCTCCGCTACCTTATCAAGGATTTTTTAAAATTGTGCAAAGTTCTGAGGGTATCTCTGATCAAAGGATTCACTAATATCCTTCACAATATTTTTTGATTTGGAAGAAATAATTTTTTTGAAAATTTCAACAATTCTGAAAATAATATAATTAGTGTCGAATTGGCCAAGGTACACTAGGGTATTTTGTAGCTTGTCAAAGCTTTTGTACACAAAGGAAAACAAAGTGCACAAGTAAATGTGCTTAGAAACCTTATCTATAAATAGCGACCTTACCCTAAGGTCACCAATTTTGTCATTAAATAATTCCTCACAATAGTGAAATGAAATTTTGTGGAAATATGAAGTTGACATGTTGAAAATCATCATACTTATTATCATAGGCTACATACACTTTTGAATAATTTCATTACTCATAATATGACTATACTATTATAGTAGATGATGGAAAAAAATTAATTATTTCAAACGTTAAAAATGAATTCATTTTTTAAAAATAAAATAAAATAAAATAATTTGTTTTGTGTCAATGTGGAAACTGACCTTAGACTATGATATTATTACACATTGAACTCTTAGTTCGATCAAGAAAATTAAGACCCAAAAAAAAAATTCAGACCCAACAAATCCAACAATATCATTGGCTTTAAAAAAATAAATCTTCAGACCTACACAACAACCCTATTCTGTTAAACATTGAAACTATTGATTCCGTTCTCTACCATTTCCATTGATTCTTTAAAATTCTCACAAATCTATCAAACCCTATTACACATTTCACTCTTAGTTCACTCACTCAAAACAACTAATGAAAAAAAAATTCAGACTATAAAATCGAACAATTTCATTGGCCATAACATTTTTTTTTTTGCACATTTACACACAAAAATATTTAATCCCCTCTGTATGTATATTAGTGTACTAATAATTTTAATCCTTGTCTATATACAGCCAATTAAAAACTCAATGATGAGGAGGAGGTTGCGTATAGGTCTCGAAATGAGGTTGGAAGCTCATCTTTGTGTTTGGGAGGTTTGATGGGGAATAATAGGCCATTGTGAACAAACAAGAGAGGTTTGAAAAGTTTGCATGTAAACTAGAAGAAAGGGAAAGACAAAACAAGATTATTTTTCAGGTTGGAGTTTAATATGTGTGATTTGTCGTCATTTAAAAAGGCTTAGTAAATAGGCTATGTACATAGGATGGGCTGCTTTTTTTCATCCGGCTCCTCACCCTCTATTAATCAACATAATATTATAGTGAACGTTTTTTGGTTGTTAACCTTTGGTTTTTTTTTTTTTTTTTTTTC
>Ga0209611_10005525_pt1 | contig 21123 bp, 19 predicted proteins | sample S1TSphgellanicum_3_FD_187693 | JGI IMG/M metagenome (GOLD analysis project Ga0209611, IMG submission 187693) | Host-associated microbial communities from peat moss isolated from Minnesota, USA - S1T2_Fc - Sphagnum magellanicum MG (SPAdes) (version 2) | ecosystem: Host-associated > Plants > Peat...
AAAAAAAAAAAAAAAAAAAAAAAAAAAAAAGTAAAAAGGCAAGGCAAGGCAAGGAAAGGAAATGAAGAGACAAAAGAAAAATGAGAAATGGGAAGAAGCAAAAGACCCATCATGGTCCTGAGTTGAGTTAGTTACCAAGTTTCTAATAGACTTGCTGACCCAAATGGTAACCTGAGGTCATTTTTGATATTGGGAACACCCTTGGGGAACACATTGGAAACATGGGGAACACATTGGGAACATTTAAAAAAAATAATTGTATGGGCCTTTTAGTCTTGGGTAGCTCTTAGAATGAGGGTATATACCCAGGTAGTTCTTAGGCAAGTGGGTATATACCCAGGTTGATAACCGCCTATTATACCCCACTTGACCTCCAGTTCTTAAAATTTCAAAGAATTGGTTGTGTTATATACTACCATAGTACCTTGGACATTTCAACACATGTCCGTCGAATAATTAATTAATTAATTAATTAATTTTGAAATTTTCATTTCAACAAATGGAATATTCCTAAATAAATATTCACTATTTTTCCTTCACAATATTTTTTTGATTTGGAAGAAATCATTTTTGAAAAATTTCAACATTTTTGAAAATAATATAATTAGTGTCGAATTGGCCAAGGTACTAAGGTATCAGCCTTTACTACCTCTTTTATCTTTTCTCTTTAAGTACATTTTACAGGCAATTACTTGCTTTGGATGCATTTCTTCACAGGTTTCACACCTTTTTTTTCAAAGCAAAAAATTGGTCAAGTCACCCAAGATCAAACCATCCAAAGATGAATGCCCAAAGTTTGAAAAATTCAGGCAGCAAAAGGGCTTGAGAGCTTTAGCTTACTTTAGACTAAGAGGAAAGAGAGAGAGAGACCCACACACACACACACACACACGAAAGGAAAACAAGTCAAAAGTTGGCTGATGTTTTCTTTTCCATCTCACTGAGAAATGATTAGAATCATTAAAAATTACACAAGATGCAACCAAATGGAACAAGCTCAGACCATTCAAATGAGTGTTGTTGTTGTATGCAAAATGGCTGCAAAATCTGTACTTCTTACTCTACACATGACTTCAATGTTTGATGTTTTGGCAAGTTATCTGTGAAAGTAATTACAAAGGTATAGTACCCAATCTCTCTCTCTCTCTCTCTCTCGCATGTAAAAACCCATTCTCTCTCTCTCTCTCTCTCTCTCTCTCTCTCACTTTGAAGTTTGCCTGCATGCCAACCAAATCCTACAGTACTTTACCTTCTCAACACCAAAGGCATTTAACCCAGAATTTGATGTCTTTTCTGCAAGTTTTATGTGAATGTCGATTACAAAGGAATAGTAGTACCCAAGCTTTCTCTGTCTTTGCATTCATGCCTACCAATTGCTACAGTACATTACATTCTCAACACCTACTGCATTTAACTGGGTTTAATAGTATAGTACCTTTGCTTCACACTCAAAACACCATTCTCTCCCATTCATTGTTGTGTTTGGTACTTCTAGCTCCGACACCTACATGTCAAAGAGGGCTTTGAAGTGTTGAAAATGTAATTGGGTACATAACATGTTCCAAAATTTATCCTTGTCAATTTTCTATTGTGTACTAAAGGTTCCAAGTCAAGTGATTTTTTTCAAGGCAAAAGGAAAGTTTTATGAAGATTATTATCAACACAACCTATAAGCTCTCCCTATCATACAACCTTGAGCATCAAGTCTTGGAAAAGGGACCAACTTTGGTGTTGAAAAATTCAAACTATAATTGTGTGAATAATGTGGGTATGTTATAAGGCTGAACAATTTTTGGATTGCTAGTAGGAGATCTTTCATATTCAACCTTGATGCCTCAAATTTGCCACATCTCTGAAAAAAATCAAGTTAAATGCCATTTTCCAAATCAATGTGTTTTAACTTCTACCATAGCTATTGTTGAACTTCAAGAAGCATAAGCTCCAAATTTTGACGGTGATTTGCATCTTTTAGATGCACAAATATTCATCCAAACACCTAGTTTTCATGTACTAATTCATGTACCTTTAAATGGTGAAAAACTACAATAGTTATAATCCTAGCATGGAAAATCTACAAAAGCAAGCCCAATTGTAGGTCAAAGACAAGATGATTTTGAGGAAAACTTTATTGCCATGTACAATAAAGAGGTCCATTTTCCCAAAATAGAACACTATTCATGGGTGCCAAGCGACTAGGAAACTCAAAAGACATAAAGACCACCATCATGAGTGCAAAAACCAAAACAAAGACATATTTCAATGTTGTTCAGGTCCTGCCCCGCGGGGGACACTTAGTGTAAAGTTTGAGGTCTATGTGTGTTAAATGACCATTTTTAGGGGTATTAGATAATTGTCCAACATATTTTTATATCATCTTATTATTATTTAAATTTTTAATACATACATATTAAAGTCACCCTATATTAATTATAATTCATTATTTCAGATTATTACATACTTTATATTATAATTAAATTGATTATTTGAATAAAATGTACCTTTTAAAAAAACTATTTAACTTATTTTATTATTTTATTTTAACAATGTCCCCTTCAGGGTTTAGGTAATTGTAAGTACACATATACTTGTTGTGTAAGGCTAGGAAAGTGTAAACTTACTTGTTATGTAAAAGAAGTTTGTTTACATTTCCATTTACTTTGCACAAGGGAAGTGAAAAAAATTCAATTAAACCTTGGCTTTTTATTAAAAATTCAAAGGCTTTTAATATTTTTAGATAGAAGTTTTTATTAACAAACATTTTTTTTTCCCTTTAATCCAACTATATACAATACAAGCACACACATTTGGGCAATTGATCTAAAACAAGCTTTGGTGTTATTGCCATTGGGGATATCTTGGGTGCACATTTTTCATTTGATAATGAATACATGTTGCCTTACTTTTCATTCTTAGCCTTGTTCATCATCATTTTTAGTTTAAACTTTATAAGAACTTGAGAACCTATTTTGAAAACTTTGTATTAAGTAATTTACTTAGTTATGGTGCATCTCGAAGCTCCAAAAAACAGTGTTGGTAATGTGCCACTTTGATTGGCCCGTCATAAAAAAAATGATGAAATTTTGGGAATGTTCTATTCATTAGCACCTATGTTGACATTTTTTGCACAATTTTCTTTTCACAAATTTTTACACAAATCTACACAATGAGGAAGTGTAAATCATTTCCACTTACTCGATTTACATGATTGAAAATGCAACTACATGAATTTACATTTGCGCATCCAAGGTTAAACATTTGCACTTGAATGTGGATGCAAGGTTTTACACTTGCACAAAAGGTATGTCTAAAACCATATAAACACATAGCAATGGTATATTCATAGATCTTATGTTTGTATATCCAACATATCATCACCTTGTAATTAAGTGTTTTTTCTTTTCAATTTTGTGAGGTAAGTGGTTTAGGCAACCTCCAACAACCTATTTGTTTAAATGGCTTTAGGATCTTTTTCATCAAAATGTGGCACCTTTGGCACATTTGTTTGAAAAAATATATGTACCCTTCTCATCATGACTTTTTGAGGGTGATGTAATGAAAAATCTCACCCAAAAAAAATTGCAAATTGTAACCCAATTTAGGATTTAAAGAAAACATCAATTATGGGTGCAGCCATGCTAATAGGAGCCAAAAGTAGTCATAACCATTGCTTAATTTTGTGTTTTTTACATCAATTATTTTTTGAAAAATTTAACTTGAAAATAAGTTAAATTTTTTTCACATTGTCAAATCTAATATCTTATTCTACAATTGTTCAAAATATGAAATTATTTCATTAACATTTAGACCTTCAAAAGTAATATTATATCCATATAGCCATTGCTTTTAAGCAATAAAAGGACTTGAAAAACTTTGAAAATGACATATTTTTGACAAATTTTTAACACAAACCTTAACAAAATAGTTCGACAAAATTTTGAAAACTTTTTTCAAGAATATTTTAAAAATATTCCCCAAAAACAGTCATTTAAATGGGCGGCAATGGTTCCTATTAGCATGATTGCACCTTTATACTTTTATTCGGTGTTTAGTTTTTACTTTGGAATTTGAAATGCTAGGATAATTTTTGAAATAGGAAAATAAATGGATAAAGAGTATGTTTCAAAGTTGCTTGATGTAATTTCAAATTTTAAACCTTGGGGGAACATTATAGGTATTAAAATTTTACATTATTTGCTTCAAACACAATATTTTTGGGGGGTATTTTGTGAAGCAACCTTTCTTTCTCACCGTATTTTATTATTATTTAATGTGCTCATATTTAAGCCAAATTCAATTCTAATTTTCATTTGCATCAAATTTGAATAGCTTATATTTTTTTTAGTATTTTCTTTTTAATACTTAAAGTTGTGAAAAATGATGAAGGTGCAATTGAACATGGGAAAATTATTTGATACAAAACTAATATTTTCAACATACCATATGTACTTGTAATTAAGAGGTGATAGAACAAATTACCCATATTTAAAGTGTAAGTTCTTTCAAAAGGATTCAACTATCAATGGTGTGGAAACATCTTTGACTTCACATTCCTCCACATTCATTTAAGGTTCCACCACATTCAATTACTAGTTCATTTAATAGTATTAATTCATTTACTAACCTATTATTGAAGCTACTAACTAATAATACATAAAATCTTTAGCAAATATGTTATATTTTTTTCACTAATGCATGGGATTCACGCATACCCTATATTAATTATATCTTGGTTTTTAGAAAAAAAAAATCTTATTATATAATAATAATTTTTTTCCCCAATAACCAATATTTTGTACCCTATATGTTTACTCATGTATTTTGTAAATTCAAAAAAAGTGTCCCCCTTAGGGTTTAAATAGGTGTACATGTCACATTAATGAAACAAGTGCTATGAACATTAACATAAATGAATGTTAATTTCTAATAATTGAATAAAAAAACAACAAAAGGATGAAATCACACACTTCAAACATTTCATTTCAAAACATTAAGTCCAATGTAAAATTCAAAATTCCTAAGATATACATAAAGTAAAATCATGATATCCAATATATATTTTGATAGTATACTTACTTTGATCTCATGGTAATTCAACACCATATACCCTTACCTTGAGGGTCGGATGACAACCTTTTCATTACTTTGGTTTCATAATTTCAATCCTAGATATGTTGTCTTTCCACTTTTTTTTTCATATGATATCTTTGGTTGTGGATCTAACCTTGTTCAATGCACAATTTTTTAAAGAAAAATTTCTTTGCCTATTTGCCTCCTGCTTGAAAAGCCAAATAATGTTCAATAGTTTAAATTTCAAGTCCTACAACTTTGTATGAACCCAAACCTTTTTTTTCCCCCTTAAATAACTTTCTAAGCCTTTTTTTAATACATTATTATTTCTTTCTATCCTTTGCATTTATGTAGTTTCCCCAAAAAAATTAAAAGTTAAGAAATTATATATATATATATATAGAGGAAGATGAAAGGAAAACCAAGCCATGTGCTTTTTACGTTGATTTTTATAACCTTTGCTTCATTTTACACACATTCAAAGAGAAGGAAGAATGAAGGGAAAGAAGAATAAAAGAAAGAAAGTTCAAAAAGGGAAAAAACTTATCATTATGATTTTCATTATTTTTGCTTTTGTATTATTTTGATTTTTTCCATAGTTTTCAAAAACAAATGAAGAGGAAAACAAAAAAAAATTATGTATTCAATTTTAAAAATCAATGTCATCATTCCTCCTTTGAAGAAATATGAAAGGAAGTAATGTGTAATAAATTTTATTCATCTTTTTTCTTCTTTTTTTGTTGTATTTTTTGGTAGTATCGAAAAAGGGAAAAGGAAAAAGAAAAAGAAAAAGACGTGTGCTTAGTGCAATTCATGTGACCTTTGATCCATTTTGCAATGAAGAAAGAAAATAAGATAACTAATAATTAATCAATTCTTTTTATTTATTTATGCAAGTTTTTTGGTAGTTTCCAAATTTAAGAAAAAAATAAAAATCAAACACATGACATATTGAGACATGTGCCTATGTTATAAATTACATGACACATTTTATACATATACTTACACATTTATGTAACCTTGTCCAAGGAAAGGAAAAAATTAAGGCAAAAGAAATAAAATGATTATTGTTCTTCATGTCTTTTTCTTTGGTATGTCTTTTACATTTTTTTTGGTAGTGTGAAAAAGGAAAGAGAAAAGAAGAAACTAAAGACTTTTATGCAATGTTCTAGTTGATTTATGGAACCTTTGTTTTATCTTTAAAAAAAATTGAAAATGCAAAATATACAAAAAAAAGGAAAAAATAATGAAAAATCGAAAAAAGCACAAAACATAAGGTAATTTTTGACAATGCAATAGAATATGGTTACTCTTATACCAATAGGCCTTGTCTCATAACATGTGTGAGAGGTAAAATTTTTGTGGTTTCAACCATTTCAATGTAAAATATTTGTGACAAATACATGTCACATAAACATCACACATATTTTACATTGAAGTGGTTGAAACCAAATTAGTTTAACTCACACATGTCATGAGCCAATGCATGCCTATTGCCCAAAACAAAAACCACATTATGTTGTTGTAGTGTAAGCAAGTCAAAATGTATCAAATCCAAAACTTGATGGTTCAAAACTTTTTAAACCTTCAAAAACTTGTGAAACCTTTGAACTATTAAAACATGAAAACCTAAAGCATGGAATCAATGTTTTGACAAAATTTTGCATTTTTTTGACATAAAAAGTATGATTTCAACAAATGATATTAATTCTTCATCACCTTGTTCAATCCACAATAATCAACATACATTTGGAGAAAATTGGTTTCTTACTTGACAAAGTAATACCTGCATTAACATGAGAATTGGAAAGTTTGAATGACTTTGAAATCTAGCAAATTTAGCTCATTTTCTTCCCAAAAAAAACATCTTTGTGGCTATTGTTGCAAACACCCCCCCACCCCCCCTTTTTGGTAAATGGAAAAAAATCACCATAAAATAAAATTGTAGTTCCAATAGGCATCCCAATTTTTTTTATTTTCATATATAATTCATAACCAAATTTGGCTAAATATTCTTGTGAATGATTACCAATTTGGATACATCACAATTTTGAAAAAAAACGCTCCATGACATTTAATTTAAAACTTGGCAATTGAAACATTTGTCATATTGTCTAACTTGAAACATGTTCCTAAATCATTTGAAACCTTTAATTATTTTTAAATAAGGAAAAACTGAAAAAAATTACAACTCATGAAACTTTTTAAAAGACAAAATATCCTAAACTTTTGACATTTTTCACAACTTTTGAAACTATCTTGAAAATAACAAACCTTAAACTTTTGGAACTTTTATGAATTTTGAAACTTGAAACTTCAAATTATTTTAAAAAATTTTGAAAGGTTCTAAAACTCGAAATCAAAAGGAAAAATATTCTTCCATTCTTTCCAAATAGGTTACTAAAGCAAATAAACAAGTAAGAAAACAAATCATTAAACACTTCATAAATTGAAAGGCTTTTGAAAATTTAATTAATTAATTAAATTAAATTGTTCATAATCTTGCAAGAATGTTAGCATGAATTCACCTTAGGACTTTTACCTTACATGTAAAAAAATTGGAGAAATTTTCTTAGTGTGGTTTTATGTTTGTTATTTTAGGCAAAACCAATCCTATTATAATTATTACCTTTTACTTTTTCTATTACTATGTTTTCATATGTAGGAATACTTTTGACAACCATATTTTGTAGCAAATTTTATTGATGATCAAACAGTCCAAAATTTAATTAAGGAACAAACACCCATGTGAAAGGGGAAAGGGAGGGACAAAATGTGGGGACACATTAAAGGGGTTCAAGATAACAACGTTGGACCTAAAACCTTCACTAATCGGATGAAACATTTTTGACAAGGAGATGGGTGGGAAATCTAAAACACACCTAATTTAGAAGAGGTTTCCTTAACAACAATGACTTGTTTCAATGTGATAATGACAAAAACTCCTATAACCATTGGTTTGCTTATAAAAATGAATGCAAAACCAATAGAGGAAGGCCTTTAAGGCCTTTGGTTAACCATGCCACGTTAGCACATAAATGAAAAAAATCACCAACTTATTGGTATAAGCACACAAATACATTTATGGCAAAAGGGAGAAACACATCATTGAAGTGAGGATTATAATATAACCCATCCTTTGCATGGGCAATTGTTGGGACAACTCTTTGAAAAATGGCAACTCATCATGCGATTAAATTTGCTCAAATGGGATCATTGATAATCACCCCATTTGGGGGGAACATGAATTCAACTTATTGATGCAAAGACTAGAAGGAAAGCATGAAGAAGACATGTGTTTGCTCTAAAACCCTAGATATTAAATGTAAACACAAGTTGTTGGATGGGGGAGGCCCAACCGAGTGTGTAGCACTAAAAAAAGATGTTTGAAACCATGCAAAATCATAGATGATGGAATGCGCAAATAGCCAAAATACTTGAGGTGGGTGTGACGAGGTTTTAAAAACATGTTAGAAATGATGCTAGAAAAGGATTGCTTATGCACACTTGTGTTGCTTATGGAAGAAGGTCATGTGCCAACCTTAGGTGGCCCTAGCCCAATGTTCTATTTGTTTTTTGTTGCTTGAGGTATGGTGGAAGTTGATTGAATGCCTTTAGGTTGTGGAAGGTACCAATCATGGTGCTAAAATATCTTGTGTAATTTCAAAAGACACATTTTTTTTCAAAAAATCTTTCCAAAGCCAAATGCAAGTTGTTGAAATTGGTGTTTTTCTTGTGAATAAAAGGTTTTGAAGGCATTTTGTGTCAATTTTCAAAGTTCTTCAAATTATAAAATTCTCATCCAAGTTGAATTTATTTCATAATTAATTACATGTCCTTGTCATTGTCCATAATTTAACATAATCATCAATGTTAAAATATGTAATGGTATAACATCCTTTATCAATAAGAATGGGCATGCCCTTAATTATTAAATAGTTGCACACTAAGTTGGACCAAAAGTGGCACGATAGGAGTTCATTTTTGTGTAGTTTTTAGTGTTATCAACACCTTCACATGAATAAATGTCTATCAAAAAATTTTTTTTTGCAAGAATTATCTCTTGCCTTCCATTCCAAATACATTATTGAATATTTTGAATGAATAAACTTCTATCAAAATTCAAAATTTTCACACTAAAAATGGTTTCACAAATTTTCACAATTTTGAGGTTCTAAAAAATATGTAAATGTAACCTCCCATTTGCAATTATATCTCCAATAAAAAAATTTCATTTTCACTTTAGTCATACAACCTATGGTAGAGTACCATAAAATATTTAATTTAATATTTCAAGAGTTGTGAGTCTGTTTACAAACATGTATGGACTTTGACACATGATGAAACATAAGTTTAAAAGTCCCTAAAAAACTCAAAAATGGTCATTTGGCTTAGCTTTTTTTGGGTATTAGCTTCATGTAACAATATAGATTATAAATTTGAATCCTTTTTTATACATTTTTTGATTAATTGGATTTAGGAGACATTGCAATAGCTAGAGGTGTAAGATTTCTATCTCATGACATCTAAAATTGGACAATCTAGTTTGCAATCGCCCTATTTTGCAAAGTGTGCTAACAAGCTTTGCCTTAATGGGCTCACCTCCCTCCCAACTTACCTTGTAGAGTAATCAAAGGCTTGCCTTTTCTTTAATAAATACAAACTCTATTGAAAATTGTAGTGTAGATTGGGAGACCTCCCCAACCACAATTTCCCATTCTTGGATATCTTCCATAATTTGCTTGGGAGATTACATGTAAAAAACCTTAGGGTGGAAGAGATTTGTTGTAAAGTGATACTCAACATTCATTTGAATCCATTTGGGCCATCCTTATATGTCTAAAGCCCCTTTTATACAAGCTAGAAGTTGGCCAAAGCTTCAAAATTGCCCTCCTAAGAAGGCATCCTACCTTACACTACAAAAATATGGTCTTCCTCCTAGCCTCAATAGCACCTTACAACCTTCTAGACCTGTCCTTCCCCTATACAAAAATCTGAGAGGCAAGGGCCTATTTAGGCATCATAAAAAAGCTCCTTACAAAGGGCCCTAGGGACGGACCCTAGGTAATAAAGAATGCCTATGTCCTAATCCTACTAGTGCCTTAACCCCTTCCCATTGGATCAAGCATCTAGTAGGAGGGGCTTCTTATCCAGCAAATAGTACCTTAAAATGGGGCATTTAAAGTATTTTTAGGGTCACTATGGAGTGTCCTTCCTCTCTGAGGCCACATTAACAATATATACAGTTCCGCCCTTCTGGATGTTTCATCCAGATAGGGTCTCTCATCCAGATACTTCTCTCATCCAGAAAGAGACCATGCTGGAGTTCATAATCGGATTCCCCCTTCTTACCTGAAGCGATCACCATCTCCGTGTGTCCAGTGTCTGAGGAGAAGAGCAAGCTCCGAGGAGATTGCTTTTCCTATTGCTCAGCATTTTTTTGGTTTTGTGGAGCTCCGAGGAGATTGTTTTGCTGTGGGTGAGCATTTTTTTTTGCTACTAAGTTTTTGCAGAAATTCCAAAAAAATTCGAGCTCCAAATGAGTCCCTAACCTTCTTTTTCACAAGGACCTAGAGTGCATCCATAGCTAGCTGCTGGGGGAAGGCAGAAAGGAAGGAGAGAAAGGGAAGGGAAGGGAAGGGAAGGACATCTAGCTAGCATACAGGATAATAAGAGACAGCAACCAGCAGTAGCTATGGCTATGGAGAGTATGGCATGCACCCTTTGCTCTCCTGTCTCCTCCTCCTCCTCCTCCTCCTCCTCCTCCCCCCCTTGTACGCGCCTATTGTTGTCCCCATTTTCCTCATTTTCTTTCATGTCCGGGCGCCAGGTTTTGCAACCCCGGAGGCAGCTGGTGAAGAGGTGGTTACCTCCAGCGCAGCTCTGGTCATCATCATCATCATCTTCATCATCATCCCCACAGGTTTTCTGCTCTAAGTACTCGCCTCTTTCTGCGTGTTTGCAATTTTCAACTTGGTTTTAGGGTTGAAGTTGATTTGTGGTCTCGAGAACCCAATTGGTATTGTGCTACGGTTTGCAATGTGCTATTGACAACTCAATTGGTCTTGTGCTAGGGCTTGTAATGTGGTTTTGAGAGGCCAATTGGTCTCTTGTGCTAGGGTTTTGAGAGGCCAATTGGTCTCTTGTGCTAGGGTTTGCAACGTGGTCTTGAGAAGCTAATTGATATTGTGCCAGGGTTCCCAATGAACTTTGCAAGCAAGTGAGATTGAGAGAGCATTTGAAGAAGGCATGGTTTGTTTGACTCTGCCATGTTCATGATGCAGTGATCCAGAACAATACTTGATTGGTAACAAGGGATAATAATTGCTCTTTAGATTGGGAGCTTGAGAATGGATTTTTTTCTGGAATCTGACAAAGTGGGTGGTGGTGGGTGATGGGTTTTTGGTGCTGTGCAGGTTAGGGCTCTAGAAAAGCTTAGTGATGTTATGCAAGGCCATTGTGTGAAAGATGCACAATTCAAGGTTATTGGCATTGATTCTGCACAGGAGACTGTGGATGCACCTGACAATGCAGGCCACTACTGTTGTCAGCAGGCTGATGATGATTTCTTTGCCATCTGGTGTCAATCTTGCCAAGCACTCCTTACAAAGGTAAGAGTGAAATATTTCTCCATTCTGCTCCTGGACCCCTCTATCAGACTACTGGACTTTATTCAACCATGAAAGGTTTCTGGTCTTTTCTTCCTCCTGAAAATAATTTCTGGAGAGTTAACAACCAGATTCAGCCATGCTTTGTGCTCCTTCCTTTCAGGGAAATTAGATCTTTACGTCTTTTTTATTAGGATGCTCATCTATACCATCTTGTTTGAGAAAATGGACAGTGTTTAAACCCCTCTGTTGATGTCATCTGTCTCTACAAAAGATTGTATCTGTAATGCTATCAATGAGACCTAGAAATAGTAGAAGGTCAATGGACTTGTCAGGGCATTGTTTGAATGTGATTTCCTCTGCCATAGCCTTGAGCTCAACTGACAACAATATGGCTTCTGCACAAGTGTGGATGTTAATCCCACACATCAGGGATCTTGAATCAAATCATCCTCATCCCTGAAAACTGATTTGAAGAACTGTACTATGTGACACTGAAATTGGTGCAGTTATTCTGGTGCAGGCACTCATCATGAAGGGCTCTGCAACTGCAGCATTGGGATTGTTTCTGGTTAGCTCACAAAGTGCACTTGCAGATGAAAGTATTGAGGCTGGAGTTCAAGAAGCACCCGATCTAGTGGCCAACAACACCCTCTCTTTTCTCTTCATTGCATCATTTTTGGGACTCTCTGTCCTTACCATTGGGGTATGTTATTTCCATCTTCTAGAAGATCTTTCTTCACAATATCTGCAGCCAGAAGTTTAAAGTAAATAAGCTGTAGGTTTTGGCAATTCAGCCTTATGAAGGCCATAGGGTTTCAAGGTATTTCAAGGTCTCAAGCTGAGGGGGTTGAGTTTTCTTTATAATACATTGTTCGTTGGTGCACATGGCTGACAATTGTTGCACTTGCAGGTTGTTTATCTAAGTGTGCAAGATTTCTTGGAGAAGAGACAGCTTGAATCTGAATCAAAAGCTGTTGCACAAGGGAAGAAGAGTAAAGCAACTCCAGAAGTTGTTGAAGCTGGGCAATCTGGCCCTAGAGGATTTGGTGGCAAACGGGCCAAAGAGAAGGGTAAAGATTAGCTTCTCTTCTCAATCCTGGACTTTGCACACATCCAACATTATGACAAGCTTTTTGCAAATTCCCATTTTCTGGACAACAGATTGTAGAGAATAATTGTCTGAGTGCACATAGAAATTGCATCCTCCAAAGGCTGCAAGATTGTAAACAAATTTCTCACACTGGAGCTTTGTAATCAGTAAGATTTTTTTCTTATTGTCAAGTCTTATTTAGTGCCCAGCATGAGGTCCAGGATGCTCCAATCTATCTCATGCAGATTCTTAGACAAGATGTGTTCTTACATGAATTCAAAGTTCCCTGGTCAATATTCTTTTGAATATTTGCAAGCAAGTGGAGTTTGGAGCTACACTTTTGAGCTCATGTGGGTACACACTAAACTTATATAGCTGCTGCATTTTCTTCAACATAATGCCATGTTCTGCAGATGTGGAATGTCAATTCAGAGGCCAGATCCACAAGATGCAATTCAATTACATCCAACCAGGATGACAACACCAACCCCCAGATTTGGAAGCCTGGATTTTTTATTCCTAAGCTGTGTAGCTTGCACAAAATGAACAATGGAAGTTTTCTGGTTGCACCCCAAAAGGTTCAAGGGCCTAAAAATCAAGTCAAGCAGATTCAAAACCCTGGTTGAGCTTACACCAGGAAAAATGTTGAATGATAGAAATTGCCTAGCTAAGTTTTTCCTTCATCTATCACGAAATGGAGCTCGAAGATCCTTACTGTGTTGGGAGGTTGTGGACAAGGAAACAGTCCTACTTGCAGAGAGATCAGACACTGTACAGAAGACCCGATTTGATCATCTCTTCTTACACTGCTTTGAAAGAATAGAGGTAGTAATCCTGATGTCTGAGAGGTCACATTCCCTGCAACAATTGAGCAGATTGAGGGTGCTTGAATACATTCCGAATCTGGGTCTCCTCATGTACCTATGCCAACAGTTTTGTGTCTAAGAGCCATCTCCTGTTGAAGAAATGGTCCTAAAGCCCCCGAAGTTTGAATTAATTGTAAAGATGATGCTGATCTTGCATACTGAGTGTGTCTTGCTGGGAAGCTGTTGACACTGACACACCACTACCTGCACTGAACTTAGATAGGATTGGACATTTCCCATTACTGACAGACAACCCTCCAGCTGCTCCTGCCACCATCTGGACTTCTCCCACAATGCCTCAGATGCTTGCACATGAGCAATGTCCAAAGAGGCTTGGTTCTGGATATTCAAAACACCACAGATTGCTCGCCAGCCGGCCTCTGCTGATTCTCCTGCTGACCACCACAAGACCCGCAGCACTTTCTTAAAAGTTCCACCTATTGTTTTGTTGCAGATCTGGAACAAAACATTATAGATCCCATCAGTTTCAGAAAACAAACTCCCTCTCATGCACATCTCTCAGCATAGCACAAAGTCAACATATGCTCAAGCAAAGCACCACTTCTGGTGACCACAGATGGTTGTGGTTTCCTTGGTTCATGCATATCTCAAAATCCAAACCAGAAGTGGAAGACGAACAACTAGACCATGACTGCCATCAAATGCTTTTGGAATTTCACCTTTTTATGGGTGTTATGAGATTTGACCCCAGCAACTGTCTGCAGGCATCAGCTGTGTGGCAAAGAGAAGAAAATTTTGACATCTCCATAGCAGCTGATTTTACACTCCACATCTGTTGGTAGAATCTCAGTGTTCACAATATTACACTTGCATGCTGGATAGAGTTATATTCCTGCACAGCTCCAACAACCTGGGTGATGTTCTGGTTTAATCTCTGCTCCTTTGATGTCTCATCAAGAAGCCGATCATCCTTCTCTTCCTTCATCCCTCTCTCAATCCAGTCTTTCTCAGCATTGGTGGATATCTACAAAACCTATCCACAGCAACATACATACCCTTGAAGGTATATGCTGACCCCTGAACATCAGAATAATACAGGCACATTGTGAAGCTGGATCATGAACCAGGACCTCTTTCATGCTCCTCCCCACCCTCTCCACCTTCATTTGGTGGAAAAGCATCACACCTATCATCTGAAGGCAGATCAGTATCCAAAAAACCTGGCCTTTGCTGCTGCTGCTCTACATGAATAGACCCATCAGCCTTGCTAGCTCCTCTACCCAAGGAGGTCAACAACTCAGATGTACATTTTGTCTCTGCTGCCCCCAAAATGCTGCTGCGGACATGATGGCCTTCTTCTTCTTGGGAGGCAGTTTGTTGTTTCTTGGGTCTTCCGGGACCCCTGCTGGCAGCAACCTGAGCTGAATTGTCTTTCAAGCACTGCTCCTCAAGGAGCACATTCCTATTTCTACTAGATTGCTCATCTATAGCAGAGGACATCATGCTCCTTGCTGGACCACCATTAGCTGACATCAAATTCTGAGCATTGTTATCCTTTGGCACATCATGGTGATCAGCAGCGGTTGCCGCCACGTTGCTGTTTGGCTCCTTCCTTTGAGGTCCTTTCACTTTGATTCTTAGTGGCAGGAGGAGACCAGAGCTCTTCCTCACAGGCTGCTCCAGATTGGGTGGCCCATTTGACTCATCCCCTGTCTTCTTGCAACTGGCAGTGAGTTGCACAACTTGAGCACTACCAACACTGCCTTCCTTCATCTTATGCCTGTTCAGCTTCTTCTTTTTACCCTCATGTCCCTTGTGTGCTTTGACCCCAGAATTCTCTGCAGGAGAACCAACTTTTAGCTGATCAGGTTTGCCCCACTGGCCATCAAGCTCCTTACTGATTGGTTTAGCTACAGCATTGCTCATGCTTTCCATGACCTTGAGATGCATGGGACTACTATGCACTGATGGTTTTTCTACATTGCTTTCTGACTGTTTCAAAGGCAAGTACATCGCCGCATGCTTAACTGAGTTGGATCCCCTTGGAGACAATGTTAAGGCCTTGTCCCTGTGTACATTCTTGTCACAGTCACAGGTGCTCTGCGCCGAAATGCCAATTGACTGCTGCTGCCAGCAATGCTGATTTGTCAGGCATGTACGATATGGTAGCTGCTCACAAGCTAACACAGTAACATTCTGGAACTTTCCATCATCTGAGATCTGCAAAGGAGCTGGCAGTTTTGGAGCTTGAGAAGCAACTGCAGGGAGTGGTTGTTGTCTCAACATTTGTGTGCTTATATTCACCTGCACTGCTTTGTCCTTGATGGGTTTTTCCTTCAAGCTTTGATTGATGTCCCCAGTGCTAAAAGTGTAAGTGGCACGCTGCTCAGGGTAATAAGAATCACTTTGTGCACCTTTCTCATGTGGGTTGATGGGTTTTCGCTTTTTTCTTCGGAACAAAGAGTAGTCCTCCTTTAACTCAATGCATGACTCTTTCAAACTTTGTTTGACCTCCACCACCTCTTCTGCTGTTGTGCTCCCAAAAGTCCCTTCAATGAGTTTCTCCAACCTACCTCCCTTCTTTGGAGTCAAAATGTTTTTTACTTGCTGACATCCCTGAAGGACACAAAATCAATCAATCAATCAACCCCACAAAAAAAGCCTCATGAGTGACACGCTGGAGCCTATGCTGGCAGGTACTGTCTCTTACAGGGAAAAAAAACAGAGACATCTGACACTCACTCTCTCTCAGAGTTGAAAGGAATTCAGCAGACTCAAAGTCGATTTCAATGACTTGTAAAATGTCATCCAGATGTTAACGATCTTAAAGCAACAAGCAATATGCAATCACCAGCTGACAAAGCTTAAACTACTTACCTTTAGTGTGAGTGCAGGAAGTTCACGACCTTCCTTTTGGGTACCACTGATTCCTAATCTCTGATGAACAAACACAAACTGCAGATCGATATCCTTCCTCTGTGCCTTGAACTGCCAGTCACTCTGAACCTGCAATTTCAGTGATGTATTATTAGAACCCATCTGCTGTTAATGCTGTCACTCAGTATCAGGCTCTCTTTGCTCTAAACCATAAAACTAAACCCTAAACCACATGCTTTGAATAAAACAAACAATATGAGAGGCAGACAGAAATCCAATGCACACACACAACACCATTCAACACAAGTACCTCATTCAATGCAGCTTTAATGTTCAGCTCTCTGATGATATGCTGGAGAAGCAGCACGCCGCCTTTTGGGGTTTGGATGACCAGTGGACATCCCTTCCTCCTACCCAATTTCTTCTCCCCGGAGGCATTTTTTACAGAAGCATCATCACCCACTTTCTGCTGGAAATTTGCTACCTGCGAAGTGTCAGTTTTACCCGTTTATCTATCAGTTACCAATTTGCTGACACTAATGTCTTACAAGCACCCAAAATAAGGAGGGTCAGACAAACTTACAGTGACACGTGCTGTCGTCGTCTCCTGAGGTTTAGACTGTGCAACAACCTTTGTGCCACCTTCAAATCTTATCTTCCCCAAACTTGCCATACGCTGTCGCTTCATGTGGAGATAGTAGTCATCCTCAACCTCACTGGAGGTGCATGGAGATGATGCACATATACTACTATTAGAAAGCACCTTGGAAGGGCTATCTTTACTCTGAGTAGTAGTAGTTTGCACCTTATCTACTGCAGGCATGGTCCTGGTCACCAAGCCAGATCGCTTTCTTTTTTGTCCAGGCATCATCACTCTGGAGATGTGCTGCTTTCCACTTGACAACCTGTATGCTGCTGTGTTTGAACTTGGTTCCCCCAAGATAGAGGCTGCTGCTGCCATTGCCTGAGATTGAGCTGTCTCCAATGACTGCATTCGAACTATCATCTCCTTTGTATCATCAGTAACAGATGGCTCACCAGCAGCATCTTCTGAATGAACCTGAGGAAGAACTGCACCGGCATTTATATGTGTCATTCCATTCATTGTGGTACCCCAAACAGAGTCATTATCCTCAATTTTGACTGGCCTCTTCAACTTTGCAGGAACACATTTGTTGGCTACATTTGTGCCTTTATCAGCATCATCTGCACATAAGACATGTGAGGTGGAATTGGTCGACGGGCTTTCAACTCTTTCCACCAGAAGATGATGATCCCCATAGGGTTTGTAACCATTGTAGTCATCACAGTCCAACATGTGCTCCTCAAGCCCATCTTCACTCATGCAGGTTCCATCCTGAATGCTTGGGTCCTTGAGAGCCTCTTTCAATATGGATCCATCATCCTCTCTTTCAAATGCATGTGCTGCAGCTTCCATTTCCAGCAACCCTTCCCTCACCACAACAGCCCGCAAAACTCCACAGGTACATTTGCGATTCTCCTGAGCTGTGGCAGGGAGGCATTTTAAAACAGCAATTCATATAACTCTCATGCAAAAATCGAGAAAAATCTCCATACCCACAGTTAAGAAAAGCTGGAAGAACAAACAATTCAAATAGCAAATTCAGTCTAGAATGCAAGAAAAGAAAAAAATAAGAGAAGAAAAAGGAGTTTCCTCACTCACCATGATTGAGGCAGATCCAATCCTCCTCTGTGTTACACCTACAGCTCACAAATGCAACATAGCACATGTGTTTGCAGAGGCCACAAGAAACACTCGTATCAAAGCCTGGGGAAGTGAAAATTGTCCGTGATCCCCATTTCTTCAATAACCAGCGTACCTGGTGTTGGAACCTCATCAAGCGCACAAATGCAACTTTTACTGCACGTTGTTGCTCTGAAGCTAACTTCTTTGGTACACAATTGTTATTGTCAGCACAACCCCTTCTTCTCTTATTATTGTCCACAGCAAGACACATAGCTTCTTTGCACAGAAGCTCCTCGTGGGGAAGAAGTGGAGGTCGATTCAAGAGCTCATACCGTTTGCAGGCTGCCCCACCAAATTGCAACCAATCCGCCATAGCAAAGTTCACCGCCTCACCACAATTAAAACCTGTTGCACAACAACAAAAAGGCACCCAATCTTCAATACATGATTCAACTGTAACTAATTCACTTTGCATGGATAGCAGCAACATGGGCACTTGAAACATACGCACCATGACTGAAACCCGCATGGTATGCACGTGGGAATGTGATGACGAATTCACCAGGCGCTTGTACTGCTCGATAAACTGGCACCTTCCTTTGTGAGAGGAGCTTTGGAGGGAACATTGTCGTTTTCCCAATCAGCAAATCATATGCTGCACCAACTCCATTTTCCAACAACATGTCTGCATCATAAACAGATGTTTGCACCACTTCTTCAAAGGCCGATGCCGCATGCCCTGGGACCCCATACCATGTCTTTGAGGCACCACAATGGTGATAATTTATGCTGGAAAGCACATACACACACAAGACACAAACCATCAACATCATAAGTAATTGTAATATACTACTGATATCGGTTGAAGTAAGAAGCTCGTAATGTGTAACCATGAACCTTTCTTATAAGAACAATGACAAGAGAGAAAGTTGTTTGTGAGAAGAAATATACCTGTACAAGTAATGGTCTTCAACATGCCATGCAAACATACTGAAGAGCATTCCTATGTACATCATGGGCTCTGTAACTCCCTGCATAATCAATAGAATGATCAGTACAAACCAACAACAAAACCCCAGCCAGAAGATGACCCATCTGAAGATCCTCAAAGGCATAACAAAAAATATCAGAATTACGCAGCAGAAATGCCAATAAAAGGCTTGGGTGGATTGACTTCACACCGGAATAGGTGTTTCCAGAAGACGCAATGTTGAGTTGGAAAGATGAGGAAGAACCTACAGAAGAAACAATCAAATATGAGCTCGTATAAATAAGCAATGTTTTGGACTTCCAGAAAAACCTTGATGACAGCAGAGAGTCAAAGCAAGCAAACATTTCAAAATGACAGGAACCACCACCAACTCTGTTGATTACCCATTTCCAGATACAGACCTTCAAGTTCCACTTGCTTGTTCCCAGTGGGTCCGAGGATGAATTTGAAAACGCACTTCCTTCAATATCGCATCCATATTCAATCATCGAACTTCTGCCTGATGCAATCTCTTTCCAGAATTCTGCTTCCACAAACTTGTGAGGAAGTATCGCCGTGCTGTTAAACTTCCGTGCAAAAGACTTATTTGCCATTTTCTCATACTCACGGAATGAGTAATTCCTGGTGTTGTCATACACAAGAAGCAAACAAAAACACAAGTTGTAACACCTTGAGAATGGCAGGGAATCCTTCTTCACATAGAAGAACTCATAGCAAGCTAGCATCAATCCATTGTGCAGCAAACATAAACAGCAGAGATGACAGTCATGTGTTCAACAAAAAACACATCATGCTTCTACAAAAACTGATCATGCCCACTCGTTAAACTCTCACCTGCCGCTCATAAGAAAAGTCATTTTATCCTTGGAATCCCAGTTGGCAAGCCTCAAAGGCTGCACCCGAGGCTGAAACTTGAAACCCACTTTCTCTTTCATGAGAACGGCCCCTGCGGGAACTACAGCCATGATGGGCGAGATAATCTTACAAATCCCTGCATGAGACCATGGAGGACAGACAGCACTCAAAACTCAGTTAGGGTTCATAGAAAGAGCAAAAATTCATGCAGCTGAAAGGAACACACAGGAAGAAGAATGAGGAGGATTTTCATTCACTTTTCTTGCATTCTCTTTTCCCACAACACACATGTGAATTGTGATCTCCTCCAAAAACACATTCAAGCTCTGAGAGAGAGAGAGAGAGAGAGAGAGAGAGATGCATGCAATTTCTTTCTTTTCCCCTTTGGAACTGATGACCAACCAACCACTCTCTCAAGGTTCCGAGAGAGATTCATACCATATGGTTGAGCTATTGGGGCAATGCTGTGTATATATGTCAAAGGATCTTCAAACTCCTCCTTGGTTGGGTAGAATACAGGGCACATGGGAATCTCATCAATCCAGCTTGTGTCATTGACACTGTTGTTCTTCTTGTCCTCTGAGTCCAATCCCTTGCGCATCTCTGACAATGACAATGTTGTTGCCGGAAGCTTTAGTGCTACTGGTGCTTGCTTCCACCTTAGATATGATTTCCCTTCTTCTTCTTCTTGTTGCTCTTCATCCTCATCCTCCTCGTCCTCCTCTTCCTCCTCCTCTTGGGTCTCTTGATTTTGGGGCACTCCTTGCTGTTGCTGCTGCTGCTGCTGCTGCTGCAACATGCCTCGATTTTGAACATGATCTCGCATTCGGAGAGCATCACCTCCACTTCGAGCAATGAAAGAAGTAGTACCTCCTACTCCTGCAGCTGCTGCTGTATGGCCATTTTCCAGCCTCCTCCGCACTTGTGGCGGCAGTCCAACCATTTGTTGCTTCTTTCCTACAATTAGTACCTCCTCGGACGGCAGTTTTTGATCTGCTTCTAAACACTTTCCTTTCACCTGTTGAGCATAACCAACAAAGAAAGCACCACCACCCTCTTCAACAAAAGAAACAGCTTGCTGCAGTGCAAAACTCATC
>Ga0209611_10005527_pt1 | contig 21122 bp, 12 predicted proteins | sample S1TSphgellanicum_3_FD_187693 | JGI IMG/M metagenome (GOLD analysis project Ga0209611, IMG submission 187693) | Host-associated microbial communities from peat moss isolated from Minnesota, USA - S1T2_Fc - Sphagnum magellanicum MG (SPAdes) (version 2) | ecosystem: Host-associated > Plants > Peat...
CGGCGCTCGATGATTTCGTCGCCCATTTCTCCGTGCGCGGCGTGAAGATCGGAGATCTCCTCTACGATTACTTCATCCGCCACGGCCAGCAGTATCACCTCTGGCCCGGCAACCGCAAAAAGTGGTTCAAGCACATCAAGGAGCACATGGCCGGCTTCCTGCGCCACATGACTTTTTTCCAGCAGCACGACATTCGCGGCATCGTTGTCTGCGATCCCGTCTATTGCTTTCCCGACGCGTTCTTCCTCCGCCTCGCGCAAAAATTCGGCGCGAAAGTTTGGGTCACCACCGGCCGCTTCTGCCGCGAATACCAGGAAGCCGACGATTTCGAGTTCGACCGCTACCGCTTCAGCGCGCAAACCATCGCGCGCAGCGATTTTCCCAAGACGTGGGAAAGCGAGATCGATGCGTATCTCTCCGCGCGCTTCTCCGGCAAGCTCGAGCACCACGACGTGCAGAGGGCCTACGGCTCGAAGACGGCCTACACGCGCGAGAGTTTCCGCGCCGCCATCGGCGTCGCGCCCACCGATCCGCGCCCGCTTGTCTTTCTGATGCCGCACTGTTTCTCCGACGCCAACCACAAGTGCCAGGGACATCTCTACCGCGATTTTTTCACGTGGTATCGCGGCACGCTCGCCGCGCTGCCGCGCTACAAGGACGCGATCTGGGTTGTGCGCCCGCATCCCTCCGGCACGCACTACGGCGAAGCCGGCATCGGCGAAAAATATTTCCGCGAGATTGAATGCGAAAACGTCCGCCTCGCGCCCGCGGACCTCAGCACCGACACCGTGCTCGATCTCGCCCGTGCGGTCATCACCATCAACGGCACGATCGGCCTCGAGGCCGCCTGCCGCGGCGTGCCCATCGTCATTTGCGCGAACGCGATTTACAGCGGCCTCGGTTTCACCACCGAGCCGCGCACGCGCGACGATTACTTCGCCCTGCTCGGTCGTCTGCATGAAGCGAAACCGCTCAGCGACGAACAAGTCCTCGCCGCGCGGCGTGCGCTCTTCTTTTATCACGTGCTGTCGCGTCCGCGTTCTGGAGGTGTCACACTGCGCGTCATCCGCCCCGGCTCGTCGCCGCAGGAAGTACTCGATGGCTTCAACCTCGCCTATCGCGAGATGTCGGATGGTCTCGAGAAACAGGGCGGTTGGAAAAACGACGCGCTTTGGATCGCCATCCAGCGCATGCTGCAGGAGAAACGTCCCGTCGCCACGCAACCGGTCGATTGGAGCGAATAAGGAGCGCCGCATGTTCGAGAAACTGAAAAAAACGCTCTTCCCCGGCCGCCATTACGGCAAGCAACTCGACCGGAAGGTCGCGGAACTGCAGAAGACGTTGAGCGCGCTCGCCGCCGCGCAGAACAAGCTGGCGATCGAGTCGACGGGTCGCTTCCGCCGGCATCTCGCGTTCCTCGAGAATCCGAAGGAGGGCAGGGACTGCGGCATCAGTCCCGCGCTGGAGTTCGCCGCGAACGATCTGCTTCTGGAAATTGAGCCCAACGGCCTGGCGAAGACCGTCGTCTGCACCATCGCGCTCGGCGACGCCTACCGCGCCTCCGTCGAGCCGTGCCTCGAGAGCCATCGCGCCTGCGCCCAGCGCTGGGGTTTCGCCCACGCCGATCTCTCGCAACCGCCCAGCCGCCTCCTTCGCCATCCCTCCTGGTACAAATTGCCGCTCACGTATCAACTGCTGAGCCGTGGCTACGAGCGCATCGCGTTCTTCGACGCGGACGCGCTGATCACCAAACCGGAAGCCTCGCTCGAGCCGTTCTTCGCCCAGCTCGCCGGCAGCGGACGCGATCTGCTCATCTCCAACGACGAATCCGGCGCCAACATGGGCGTCTTCTTCGCGCAGGCCAGCGCGTCGTTGCCCGTGCTGCTCGACGTCATCTGGAATTACCACTTCGATCCCGGCCACGTCACGTGGGAGCAGATCGCCGTCCGCACGCTCCTCGACGATTGGCCCGCCGTCGCCTCGCGCATTCTCGTCACCGATCATCCGCGCGACTTCAACAGCTTCCCCGAGGAGCGCCAGGCCATCCACCAGCTCCATCACCAGGCCAATACCTGGCAGCCCGGCGACTTCGTCTGCCACTTCTCCGGCATCGGCGCGCCGAAATTGACCGAGCTCATCGGCCTCTACCGCCAGCGCGCCGGGAATACTTAAGTCGCGCTCGCATCTCGCTCCTCGACAGCACGGGCGAGGGGACTACGTTGAGGTATGAACCCTGCGGCACTTCTCCAGTCCGGCCACATCGACTTGTGGATTCTTCTCCTCGGCCTGGTCCTTCCGCGGCTCGCGCTTTTCCTTGCCGCGTTTGTTGCCGGTGATTATCCGCACAACACGCTGCCGCTCCTTTTCAATTTCCTCGGCTGGCTTTTCATCCCGCGTTTCCTGATGGCCTACTACATCTATACCGATGCCGGCACGAACAACATCTGGTTTTGGGCCTACATCATTCTTGGTGTCGCGGGAATGATCGGCGAGGGCGGCTACGTGAAGCGCCGCGTCATCCGCCGCACGACCACCGTTAATCCCGACGGCTCGCGCACCGTGGTGGAGGAAGAGGAAGGCTAGACGTGCCGCGCGAATTCCGCGTGCAGTCCCGCGTAGACGCCGCCCGCCGCCGTGAGCGATTCATGCGTGCCGCGCTCGACAATCCTGCCGTGCTGCAGCACGAGGATCTGTGACGCCTTGCGCACGGTCGATAAGCGGTGTGCGATGACGAACGTCGTGCGGCCCGCGAGCAAAATATCCAGCGCCGACTGAATCAGCGCCTCGCTTTTCGAATCCACCGCGCTCGTCGCCTCGTCGAGGATCAGGATGCGCGGCCGCGCCACCAGCGCGCGCGTGATGCAGAGCAGTTGCCGCGTGCCCGCGCTGAAATTCCCGCCGCGTTCCGCCACCTTCGTCGCGTAGCCGTCCTTCATCTGCCGGATCAACTCGTCCGTGCCGACCGCGCGCGCCGCCTCCTGCACGTCCTCATCCGTCGCCTCGGGCCGACCGAAGCGCAGGTTGTCCAGCACGGTGCCGGTGAAAAGGAAATTCTCCTGCGTGACGATGCCGAGCTGGCGGTGCAGCGACTCCACCGTCGCCTGCGCGATGTCGTGGCCATCGACGAGAATCCGCCCGCGCTGCGGCTCATAGAAGCGCGCGAGCAAACTGATGATGCTCGTCTTGCCCGAGCCCGTATGGCCCACCAGCGCCACGGTCTGTCCCGCTTCCGCCGCGAAGTCCACGTCGTCGAGCACCCAGCGATCCTCCGGCGTCGTCTCGTAGCGGAAGCACACATGCTCGAAGCGCACCTCGCCCGCGATCACCGGCAGCGCCGTCGCCTGCACGCGATCAATCACCTGCGGCTTCGTGTCCAGCAGTTGGAAAATCCGCTCCGCGCTCGCGCCGGCCGAGAGAATGTTGTTGTAGAGATCGCCCATCGTCTGCACCGGGCCGAAAAACATCTGGACGTACAAAATGAACGCGGTCAGGTCGCCGAGCGCGATCCGCTGCGGCGCCGGCTGCAGCGCGAGCGAGCCGCCGTAGCCCAGCACGAGCGCCACGCCGATGCCGGAGATCAGCCCCAGCGTCGGCATATAGGTGTGGAAAATCCGCGCGGCATCGTAGGCGCGCTCCACGTAGACGCCGTGCAGTTCCTGGAACTTGCCCAGGTTCTCGCTCTCGCGGCCCATCGCCTGCACCACGCGCACGCCGGAGATATTCTCCGCCAGCGTCGCGGTCAGGCGCGACGATTGCCGCCGCACCTGCCGATGCGCCTCCATGATCAGCCGCTGGAAAAAAAACGTTCCGACGATCAGCGGCGGCAGCACCACGCTCACCACCAGGCACAGCCGCCAACTGTACGAAAGCATGATGCAAAAAACGCCCACCAGCGTGATCGAGATCGCCAGCAACTGGTTCGCGCCCCAGCTCAGCACCTGCTCCATCGCATCGATGTCCGCGTCCGCGCGATTGATGATCCGCCCCTGGTGCGTCTTGTCGAAGTATGAAAGCGACAGCGCCTGGATATGCTCGAACACCTGCAGCCGCAGGTCATTCATCATGCGCCAGCCGATCGTCAACGCCGTGCGCACCTGCGCCACGGTCAGCGCCCAGCCCAGCAGCAGGTTCGCGAAGTAACAGCCCGCGATCCACTCGACCCCGCGCATCGCGGCCGCCGGCGAAGAGATGTTCGTCAGATACGAATTGATCGCCGTGCGAATCAGGTACGGCCCGAGCAACTGCGAGCCCAGCAGCAGCAGCGTGCCGCCGACATTCGCCGCGACCAGCAGGCGGTAGCCCCGCGTCAGCGCGAACAGCCGCCGCAGCAAATAAAAATTCATCGGCTTCTGGTCCAGCGCCTCCTCCAGCAAAAAATCCTCGCCCGTGCTCATGCGCGACCTCCCTCGCGGTCCGCCAGTTGCTCGCGGAAAAGCTCGCAGAACAACCCGCCGCCCCGCGCCAGTTCCGCGAACGTGCCCTGCTCCACGATGCGCCCCTCCTTCAGCACGATCACCTGCTCCGCGTGCTGCACCGTCGTCAGCCGGTGCGCGATGACAAACGCCGTGCGGCCCAGGCAAACGCGCCGCATGTCCTCCTGGATCAGCCGCTCCGTCTTCGCGTCCAGGCTCGACGTCGCGTCATCCAAAATCAAAATGCGCGGATCGAGCAGGAAGGCCCGCGCGATGGCCAGCCGCTGCTTCTGCCCGCCGCTCAGCGACACCCCGCGCTCGCCCACCACCGTGTCGTAGCCCCGTTCCATCTCCGTGATGAACTCGTGCGCGTGCGCCGCGCGCGCCGCGGCGATCACCTGCGCCGGCGTCGCATCCGGCCGGCCGTAGGCGATGTTCTCCGTCACGCTCGCGCTGAACAGCACCGTCTCCTGGAAAATCATCCCCACCGACCGCCGCAGCTCCACCAGGTCCAGCTCGCGCGCGTCAAAACCATCGATGCGGATCGCGCCCGCCGTCGGGTCATAGAAGCGTGGAATCAAATGCACCAGCGTGCTCTTCCCCGCGCCCGTCGCGCCCACCACCGCGATCGTCTGGCCCGCTTTCGCCTCCAGCGAAACCTCATGCAGCACCTCGCGCCCGCCGCCCGGATAGGCGAACGACACCTTGTCAAACACCACCACCGCGCCGCCCACCGTGCTCAGCCGCCGCGACCCGCTCGGGATTTTCAGCGGATCCTCGAGCACCTCCATCACGCGCTCCGAACTCGCGCTCGCGTTCTGCAGCACGTTCACGAACTGCCCGATCGCGCCCATGCGATTGCCCAGGCCCAGCAGGTAAAACACAATCTTCGCCAGGCTGCCCACCGGCATCGCGCCCGCGATCACCGCGCGCCCGCCGATCCACAGCGTCAGCGGCGTGCTCAGGTTAAAAATGAACTGCGTGAACGGCACCCGGTTCGCCCACGACGACACCGTCGCCAGCGTCGTCCGCACGAACACGTCGCGATGCCGGCGAAACTTCGCGATCTCGTCCCCCTCGCGCGCGAACGCCTTCACCACCCGCACGCCCGCGATGTTCTCCTGGATCACCGTCGTCATCTCGCCGTGCAGGTCGTGCACCTTGCGCCAGCGCGGGTAAAGCTGCCGCGCGAAGAAGGCAATCAGCCCCATCGTCGGCGCCAGCGTCAGCATCGCCGCCACGCCCACCTTCCAGTTCGTGATCGTGATCATCACCATCGTGATCACCACCGCGAACGTGATGTCGATGCCCAGGAACAGGCACGCGAAAAGAAATTCCTGCAGCCGCGAAATGTCCGCCGTCCCGCGCGAGATCAGCTCGCCCGTGTTCGTCTTGTCGTGATAAGCGAACGACAGCCGCTGCACCGCGTCGAAATAGGCCGCGCGAATATCCTTCAGCGTCGCCTGCACCAGCCGGTTGCGCACCCGGCCCAGCACCAGGCCCACCGCGGCGCGCGCCACCGCCAGCGCGATGAACACCTCCGCGAACTGCCACGGGGTGAACGCCGCCTGATGCGTCAGCGCCTTCTGCAGATTATTGATCGCCGCGCCGGAAACCTGCGGCAGCGTCATTTCCAGCCCGATATTGACCAGCAGCAACACGATCGCCAGCGCCACGCTCCCGCGATAGCGCATCAGGAACGCCAGCACGCCCAGCAAATTACGCGCACGAAAAGCCGGGGCAGGAGAAGCAGGCGCGTTCATGCGAAAGGGGCGAGTCTACGCCAGGTCTCTGGAAAGGCAAATCTCTCCCAGAACCCGTGCAGCAGCCCCGATTAAAAACGCAGAGAAGGCTTGAGAGTTTCGCTTCTTCGCCGAAACTTTACGTGGGAGGAAGCTTCTCCATCATGGCCCAGGTCGTCCTCGAAAAACGCTACAAGACCTGCCTCGGCCAAAAAGGGCGCGAGGTCATCACGCTCGAGGTGAATGCCCGCCCCGCTCTCCGGCTCCAGCGGCAACCCGCGTGCCGGCCCATTCTCTAGGACTTATAAGACATATGGGACTTATAGGACTCATACGACGGGCCCAAAAAAGGCTTGGTCGTCCTATAGGTCCTATCAGTCGTATAAGTCTTATAAGTCCTATTCTCTGCGCTCTGCCGCTCAAGGCCGCCGACGACCACAAAATCCACCTCTCCTACTGGGAAAAATGGAGCGGCGCGGAGCAGCTCGCCATGCAGGAAGTCGTCGACGAGTTCAACCACTCGCAGAACCGCATCACCGTCGATTTCCTCTCCGTCGGCCAGATCGAGCAGAAAACCCTCCTCGCCACCGCCGGCGGCGATCCGCCCGACCTCGCCGGACTCTACCTCTCCGACGTCTGCGCCTTCGCCGACCGCCATGCGCTCACGCCCCTCTCGCCCTTCATGCGCGCCGACGGCGTCACGCCCGGTCAATTCAACAGCCGCTACGCCCGCGTCTACAGGAGTATGGGCAGCTACGGGGGCGAGGACTGGTCCATCCCCACCACGCCCACCACCATCGCGCTCTATTTTAACAAGGACCTCCTGCGCGCCGCCGGGCTCGATCCCGAGCGGCCCCCGCGCACCGCGGACGAACTCACCGCCATGTCGAAAAAGCTCACCCGCCACGACGCGGCCGGCAACCTCACGCAGGTCGGCTACCTCCCGCAGTTGAATCCGGATTGGTGCTGGGCCGTCGCGGCCTGGTTCGGCGGCCAGGTCTTCGACGGCAAAGACATCACCATCGGCACCGATCCCGCCAACGTGCGGGCCTTCACCTGGATGGGCCAATACACCGATCTCTACGGCCTGCAAAACATCCGCCGCCTCAGCTCCACCTTCGGCAGCCTCTCCACCCCCGACGACCCGTTCATGAGCGGCAAGGTGGCGTTCGTCTTCGACGGCGTGTGGCGCTACAGCTACATCCAGCAATTCCAGCCCGGCCTCAACTTCGGCGTCGCCCCGTGGCCGGAGGCGACGCCGGGCGTCACCGATTTCACCATGGCGGACTCCGACATGCTCGTCATCCCGCGCGGCGCGAAACATCCGCGCGAGGCGTGGGAATTCATCCGCTATCTCAGCTCGCCCAACCTCGCCGCGCAAAACCTCGACGAGATCAGCGGCCTGGAGCGGCTCTGTTACCTGCAACAAAAAGCCAGCCCGCTCGAGCAATGGAGTCCGTTCTTCACCGAGAAAAACCCCAATCCCTACGCCGGCCTTTTCCGCCAGTTGGCCGAGAGCCCCCACGCCGTGGCCACCCCGCAGATGGGCATTTGGGACGAGTACCAGCGCAACCTCAAGCTCGCCTTCGACAAAGTGCGTCTCCAGATCGAGCCGCCGCAACAAGCCCTGCAGGAATGCCAGCACCGCGTCGAGCAAAGATGGCAATGGCACAAGGAAAGCCTCGATCTCCACAAGCACGACGCAACCGCCGCCACGCCATGAAATCCATGCCACGCCGAAATGTCCGCGATCTTTTGGCCCTGAAATGGCCACCTGAAATAGCCCAGGATGAAACCCTGGGAATAAATCCCAAAGAGAGCCAAGCCCTGAAGGGGCGTCCTAACCGCGCGAAAATTTTAGGACGCCCCTTCAGGGCTCGCCGCCGTGTGAACGCCCAACCCAGGGTTTCACCCTGGGCTATATCAGGTCGCCCCCTTGGGGCTGCACTTTCTTCTCCTCGTTCCCAAGTTATACTTGGGAACGCACGTGCCCCGGCAGCTTCGCTGCCCTCGCGCGCAACATTGTGTGGTGCCGCAAAGCCATGATCACCGAGCAACGCACACATCACGGTGGCCCGGACAACTTGTTGTCCGGGTGCGGGAGCGCAGCAGCGCGGACGCACAGGAAGCCACCAGTAAGTACGCGCCCTATCGGTGGCTTCCTGTGGCTCCGCTTCGCTGCGCCTCCCGGACAACGAGTTGTCCGGGCCACCGAAGAATGCGCCCGATGACTCCCAAATTCCACCGCTCCCTCACCGGCATCGCCTTTGTGCTGCCGTGGCTCATCGGCCTGGGCACGTTCACGCTCTATCCGGTCATCGCCTCGCTCTACTACAGCTTCTGCGATTACTCCGTGCTCGAATCGCCGGTGTGGATCGGCGGCGACAACTACGCGCGCCTGCTCCACGACGGCACGTTCTGGATTTCGCTCAGGAACACGCTCATCTACGCCGGCTTCTCCATCCCGATCGGCATGGTCGTGGCGCTCAGCCTCGCGCTGCTGCTCAACTGCCGCGTCCGCGGCACGGCGATTTTTCGCACCATCTTCTACCTGCCCTCCATCGTGCCGGTCATCGCCAGCTCCATGCTCTGGCTCTGGATTCTCAATCCCAGTTTCGGGCTGGTCAACCTGGCGCTCGCGCCGATCTGCCATCTCTTCGGCGCGCAGCCGCCCGGCTGGCTGAGCGATCCGGCCTGGTCCAAGCCGGCGCTCATCCTGATGAGCGCGTGGGGCGTCGGCAACTCGATGATCATCTATCTCGCCGGTCTGCAGGACGTGCCCGAGGCGCTCTACGAGGCGGCCGAGATCGACGGCGCGAGCAAGTGGCAGCAGTTCTGGCAGATCACGCTGCCGATGCTCATGCCGGTGGTTTATTTCAACCTCGTCATGGGCATCATCGGCGCGCTGCAGACCTTCACGCAGGTCTTCATCATGACCGACGGCACCAACGGCACGCCCGCGCAGTCGACGCTGATGTACGCGCCGTATCTTTTCGCCACCGCGTTTTTCGATCTGCGCATGGGCTACGCCAGCGCGCTCGCCTGGGTGCTGTTCTGCATCATCGCGCTGCTCACGCTGCTGGCCACGAAGGCGCTGCAGGAAAGGATTAGTCACGTCCGATGAGAACGAGCGCTCCCATCTCGCCGGCTTTGGTTTGCTTTGCCTCTGCGGCATTGGCCCTGAAAGGGCCACCTAACATAGCCCAGGGTGAAACCCTGGGTACAAAATCAAAAGCGAGCCAAGCCCTGAAGGGGCGCCCTAAGCACGCAAAGATTTTTCCTCGTTCCCAAGTTGTACTTGGGAACGCACGTGCCCCGGAAGCTCCGCTTCCCTCGTGCGCGAGCCGGTTCGTGGTCGCGGCGAAGCCCAGCTTAGCATCCAATCGCGTTCCCAAGTACAACTTGCGAACGAGGAGCCAGGTCCGATGAATACGGCCGCCGATGCTCTCTTGGTCCTGAAGGGACCACCTGAAATAGCCCAGGGTGAAACCCTGGGTATAAAATCAAAAGCGAGCCAAGCCCTGAAGGGGCGCCCTAAGCACGCGAAAATTTTAGGACGCCGCTTCAGGGCTTGCCGCCGTGTGAACGCAAAACCCAGGGTTTCACCCTGGGCTATGTCAGGCCGCCCCCTTGGGGCTGACGAGGAGCAGGTCCGATGAAACGCACGCCCGCCAGCACGTTCATCATCTACGGACTGCTCTGCAGCCTCTCGGTGATCTTCATGGCGCCGCTGGCGTGGATGGTTTCCACCTCGCTCAAGCCGACGCAGGAAACGACGTCGCTGCCGATGGTGTGGATTCCGCGCGCCTACTTCGCAACGATCAACGGCCAGCGTATGGAGGTCACGCGCGACCGCGAGGTTTCGCCCGGCCTGTGGCACGTGACCGAGTTCTCGCCGACGACCTGGTACACGCACACGCCCGCGACCGCCGTGGTGCCCGCATCGCAAATCGAGACGACGATTCGCCCGCGCTGGGGCAATTACCCGAGCGCGCTCTCGATCATGGGCGGCGAGACCATCGATGTTGATCCGAAATATCTGCCTCATCATCCGTTTGCCTCGGGCGAGGACAGCAACGTCTCGTTCTGGACGTTCCTCGGCAACACGCTGACGGTCTGCCTGCTCAGCGTCGTCGGCGCGGTGTTCTCCAACGCGGTCGTCGCTTACGGTTTCGCGCGATTGAAGTGGCCGGGGCGCGACTGGCTCTTCGCCGCCACGCTCGCGACGATGATGATTCCCGGCCCGGTGCTGATGGTGCCGCTCTACACCGAGTTTCGCGCGTTCGGGTGGGTCGGCACGCTGCTGCCGCTCTGGGTGCCCGCGTTTTTCGGCGGCGCGTTCAACATTTTCCTCATGCGCCAATTTTTCCTGACCATTCCCGAGGAACTGACCGAGGCGGCGCGCATCGACGGCTGCTCGGAGTGGGCGATTTTCTGGCGGATCGTGCTGCCGTTGAGCAAGCCGGTGCTGGCCGTCGTCGCGCTCTTCACCTTCCTCGGCGGCTGGAACGATTTCATGGGCCCGCTGATTTATCTCACGCGCAAGCACACGTTCACGCTCGCCCTCGCGCTGCAAAGTTACCAAAGCCGCCACAACGGCGTGGAGTGGAATTACCTGATGGCCGCGAGCGTCGTCGTCATCCTGCCGATCGTCCTGCTTTTTTTCCTCACGCAGAAAACGTTCATCCGCGGCATCGCCACCACCGGCATCAAGGGCTAGCTAAAATCAACAGCGGCTTCTAAATCACCTATTTTTATAGGCTGCCGAGGAGAAATAGGCGGTCACTTGGCCGGGGCCGGCGGCGGGCCGAGGAGCTTCTGGATGACCTCGGTCGCGCCGGCCTCGCTATCGGGATCGTAGCCGGTCTGGTCCCACGCGACCTTGCCGTCCGGCCCGATGATGATGGTCCGCGGGATGGCGTCCACGCCGTACTTGCGGCCGATGCCCTGGTCGGCGTCCATGGGCACGCGGAGCCGGAGGCCGTGCGCCTCGAGGAAGTGCTTCACCTGCTCCGGCGCCTCGCCCTGGTTGATCCCGAAGAGCCGGACCTTCTCCGCCGGGAACGCATCGACGAGCTTGACGAGTCCCGGCAGTGACCGGACGCAGGGACCACACCACGTCGCCCAGAAGTCGAGCACGACGACGTGGCCTTTCTCCGCGGAGAGGTCGAAGTCGCCGCCGGTGAGCATCGGGAGGGTGAAGACCGGCGCGTCCTTGCCGAGCAGGGGCGAGTTCTCGCCGTTGCCCGCGGGGATGACCGGCTCCGGCGCGTTGACCAGGTGCCAGTCCTCGAGCGCGCGGCTCGCGGCGGTCGGCGGCGGCGCCGTCGTGCGGATGGCCACGACCTGCGCCATCGGGATCTTGATCGCGCCGTAGACGGGGTGGTGGGCCGAGATGAAGTCGGGCGCGAACTTGTCCACCGCGAGCGCGATCCGCCCGCCGCTGGTCAGCTCGATCCAGTGCGTGGGCGTGCCGAGGCTGCCGCCGAAGTCCGACGCGATCAGCGCGGCCAGCTTGGCCTGGTTCGCGTCGGTGTTGACCATCGTCAGCACGCCGGAATGCGCGGGCCATTCGACCGACGCGCCCTTCGGGAAGGTGATGCCCTTGGCGGAAAGCGTATCCTGCGCGGAGGCGCCGGCGGGCAGCGCGTCGGGCTTGAGCCAGTAGGTCTTCGCGAGCATCCCGGCAGCGGCCGCGCTGTCAGGCATCTCCAGTACGACCGTGTTGTCCGGGTCGAGCCGGTAGTGCAGGTCGAAGCGCGCGCAGATCTCGGTGAGCGACTCGGCGACTGTCTGGCCGCCAATCCGAAGCGCCTCGATCCGGTGCCCGATCGCGTCTTCGGGCGCCTCGATCTTGAGGGCGTGATCCTGCGCCCGCAGGAAGTTCAGCACGCTGCTGAGATCGATCTGGTGCAGGATGGTGCGCACGTTGATCGGGTCGTTCAACGGATTCGCCGAGGGCGGATCGTCCGGCGCGGGATCGCTCGCCGTCGTGGCCGGAGCGGCATCCTTCGGCGGCGGCTGGAGCCAGACCACGGCGCGGACGCGCTCGCGCGGCACATTGAGGGTCTCCATCCCACAGTGGAAACCGAAGTGCGTGTCGGTCGCGGCCTCAATCTCGCCGCGCAGCACATCGCCGTTGGCCGCGAGCAGCACATGCCGCGGCGGATCATCCCTCTGGAAACGGGGCACGGTCAGCACCTGCTTGCGGATGTCCGCGTTCACTTCCGGCAGACAGGTGCGGCCGACCACGGGATGCGCGCTGAAGTCGGATAGCGAGACGGTGAAGACGCTGTTACCCCAGGCGCCGGCGGGCTCGAAGATCACGCCGGCGCCCGGGCAGTTCGCGGGATCAACCGGGAACTGACCGGCGGAGATGTCGTTCACGAACAGCTCAACCGTGTTGTTCTCCATCTTGAAGCGAACCTTCACCGGCTCGCCCGGCTGCGTCCGGATTTGAAACTGGTTGTCGAGCTGCCCCGGCGTCGTCTCCAGTCCCGAGCTAAACTGCGCGCCGGAGTTGCAGAGGAGAATGTTGGTCGAGTTCGCCTCGTCGTTGCCCGCGCAAAACAGCCGCACGCGAAGCGCGGAAACGCCGGTGGATGAATACTTGAAACTGAAGTCCCCGCACTCCATCAGCGACGACAAGCCGACGGCGGCGCCCGCGTCCATCCCCAGGGAATTGCCGTCGCGGCGCACGCTCTTGTCGTCGCCTTTGATGACCTGCCAGGCCGGATCGCTGAAGCCCTGCACGTCGAGATGCCGGGCCGGGCTGAACTCGATCGCCTCCAGTTGCGCCGAGGGGAGTTGCCGCGCAGCCATCAGGCTCGATTCGAATTGGATTCCCGTCCGGTCCAGCGAACGCAGGCTGCCGGGAAGAATGTCGCCCGAGGTGAGGTAGAACAACGCGGGATCGCTTGGGAGCGGAGCGTTCTTCGGCACGGTGCGAGTGATCTCAATCGGAAGTGTGCCGGTCGGACGAGAGGCCGTGATGCCACCGATGGGAATCCAGCCGAGGGCGCCGTCCGCGGTTGTGCTCAACTTGCCATGCAGCGTGGTGTCCTGCAGCGCGATCCGGTCCTGATCGTCGAGAGTCGTCGGCGCGGTATCATTTGCCGTTGCCGGTTGTTCCGCAGGTGCCACCAGCAACTGTCGCGGCGAATCCATTTGTACGGACAACGGCTGATTGCTGAAGCTCGTGGCAAACGCGGCCCGTCCTTTGTCGAGCCCGGCCAGATGTCCGAAAAGGAGCGTCTCGTCGTTGAAGGCCAGAGACGTTGCATGAGCCGGCACCTGCGGCGCGTCAGTGGAGAAAACGATGGCATCGACTTGGCCGAGCGGAAACGAGTCCATGCTGGCCGAGCCCGGCACCTGCACGCTGAGCGTGCCCTGCGAGCCGCTGACCGACGTGCCGCCCAGCGTACGGCCATCGTCCAGGTCCACGCGAATCTGTCTGGGATCGACGCGGCCGGGGGCTTTGCCGTCCCACGCGCGCACCCGCAGTTCGTCGAGGGACAAATCGAGCCCGCGGTTTTGCACCACGAATCCCGGTGACGAGGCCGCCGGCGTCGTCGAGAGCTTCCACGTCGTGATCGGCTCGCCAGACGGCGCAAAGACTGAGCATAGCTGCGTGGCCGGGTTCCAGCAAACGCGCAGGGCGATGCTTCGCTCGTCGTCCTGGACGCGGCGGATGATCTTGAACTGGTCGCCGGCGGCGAGCACGAGCACGTTGTCCCAGGTTTCCACGCGCAGCGGCTCGCGCACGTTGCCGCCGAGCGCCACGAGGAACTCCGGCCGCTTGGAGGAATGAAGCCGGAACTCCACGTCGAGCGCCTGGGGCAGCGTGACATTGAGAAATGCGCTGCGGTTCCAGCTCCGGATCAGCAGCGCGCCGCCGGGACCGGTCACCACGGGCGAGGTGGTATCGAACTGGCCGGAGTTGCGCGCGACGCTGCCGTCCTGCTGGTTGAACATCGGCTCCCAGCCCACGTCGCCGGTCGGCCCGGCGTAGACCAGCTTCGCGTTTTGGCGGCGGCGGATGCTGAGCACCTCGGACCGCTTCAACACGGCATCGCCGTGGCGGGTGCTGTGGATGGTGATCGCATCGCCGTTGATGGCCGCCAGGTCGCCGTAGATGAAGCTGCCGTCGCGCAGCGCGATGGCGAAAGGGTCCTTCGGCGGTTCCGGATTGGCCGGCCAGTCGATGCGGTCGATGACGTCCCACCGCAACTGCAGCGGGTCGTCGAAAATCGCGGACTTCCAGCTCAAGCTGTTTTCCGAGGCGCCGACGAGTTCCCCTGGCAGCGTTTCACCGTTCTTCCAGCGCAGGGTCGGCACGGCGGGCGCGGCATCCGCCAGGGTCGTGACCTGCTGGTTGCCGAAGAGCATGCTGCTGCCCGCGGGAACGCGGAAGCTGCCCACAGGATGGTGGACAACTTTCTCGCCGTGGGCTGTCGTGGCGAGCAGGAGGAGAAAAAGGGCCGCGCGTTTCATCGTTCGTAGATGGGCAGGAAACGGTAGTTCAGCGCGAGGCCCAGCAGCGACATGCCCGTCTCGTACGCCCCGCCGAACGAGCCGTCGTCGTGCTGGATGCCCTGCAGCTCGCGGATTTTTTGCGCGTTCCATTTCTGCCATGCGCCGTAGTCGCCCTGGAAAAGCGCCTGCGCCATGTAGTAGCGGAAGTACTCGGCGTACGTTCCCGCCTCATTATAGTCGAGGTTGTCCTGCAGCCGCTTCAACGCGGCGCGGTATTGATCGGTGTCCTTGGTCTTGGTAACGGCGCTGACGAGCGTCGAGATGGCGGTGAGGTTCATCGAGCCGCCCATGCCGCCGATCCCACCGGTATACGCGACGGAGCCGTCGCTGCCCGTGCTGCGGCGCACGAACTCCATGGCGTTCTTGATCACGTCATCCGGCACGTCCATGCCCGCGTTGCGCGCGGCGAGCAGTCCCATCAACACCGCACCCGTGACCGACATGTCCGCGTCGACCGAATCGGGGGAGTAGCGCCAGCCGCCAAAGCGGTTCTTCTTCTGCGCGTTGACCGCGCAGCCGATGCAAAGGTTGAGCGCCTGCGCGATGCTGCGCACCGGCTTCTCGCCCTGCCAGACGAGCGATTCATCGACCACGCCGTAGGATTCCGAGAGCGCCAGCATGCCAAAGCCATGATGGTACATGCTGCTGGGCAGGTAACCGGTCGTGGCGTCCTGCTGCTGAATGATATTGCGGATGGCGCGGCGGATGGTGGAAGCGTAGCGCCCATAGTTCGGGTCTTCGCCGCTGGCGAGAAAAGCCATCAGGCAGATGCCGGTGACGCCGGGCCCCTGGTTGTTGCCGGGCCAGCTCCCGTCCTGCCCCTGGTTGGCCACGAGCCACGCCAGCCCGTGCTCGTAGATCGTGTCGACCTCGGGCGGAATCTGTCCGCCGTAACGCAGCGTCGAATCCTGCCCGTGCGCGCCATTCGCGGTGAGCAACGCGAGCGCGGCGGTGAACAAAAAGAGCCGGAGGTTCATGATGCTTTAATCCTGGATGACGGCGCGCACGGCGTGCCGCACTTGATGGATCTGCTGCTGCTGCGTGTGTATCTGCTTGATGACCCGCCAGAGGTTGTTCGCGTTCGCAAATGCCTGGCTGCCAGTCCAAACCTCCATCTGGTCCTTGGTCAGCACCGACTTGAGGGCGGTGTCGTCCAGTCCCGCGAATGGTATGAGCGTGTAGGGCCCACTGAGATACCAAGGGGTGCCATTCATGTTGAAGAAGACCTGCGTGAAGCCCTGGCTGTAGTCGTTCAGGATGCCCGCCACGAGCGGATTCAGCTTCTTCCACTGGTCATCGGTCAGGTTGACCTGGCGATCAAACTCGGAAAGGACGACGGCGGCGATGGCTTTCTGGCGATAGTCCTCGCGCGCATCGGTCTCTTTTTTCCAGGCATCGAGTTGCTGCGTGGTCAGCTCCGACTGCACCGTCTCGTCCCAAAGGTTCTCGGGCTGGTTCGACATGCCGAAGAAGCGGCGCTGGAAGAAGTAATTCTGCAGGCCGTCGAGCCGCTGATGCACGTTGTCCGGCGTGAGCCCCTGCAACTGCGAGCGGATTTGCTGCTCGGTGAACCATTTCCAGGCCATGAGCGACCGCTCGGTCATGCCCGCGGCCGCCGCTTCCAGGCGCTCGGTCGATTCCGCGCCCAAGCCGGCCACGCGCGCGGCGTCTTCGGCCTTGAGCGTGCTCGTCTCCAGCTCCCATTTGCGCTCGGCCTCCGTCTTCTCATAGAAAAAGCTGGAGATCGCCCTGTCCACGTCTTCCGGCTCGTTATCGTTGGCGCCGGCATGGCTGGTGGCGGGACGCATGTCCACCGGAGTTTCCGTCTTGGCGAGATCATGCCAGCGTTTCAACTGGATCCCGTCGAGAATCGGCTTCAGCTCCGCCTCCGAAATGTTGGTTGTCGCGGCGTAGAAAGCATCGGTCTGAACGCTGTAGTATTCGCCGGGGTTGCCCTGCGGATAGAGCCCAGGAATGTCCTTTACCATGCGCTCGGCTATCGGCTCCAGCTTCTGCCGCTGCGCCGCGGTGAGCGCGATCTTCTCGTCCAGCAGCACGACCATGACGCGGCTCATCGCCTGCTCGCGGCGCGCCTTGCGGTTGTCCTTGAGCGCCTGCAATTGGTTTTGCTCGTTGGCGGAGAGCAGACGCGCCAGGCCGTCCTTCCACGCGGGCATTTGCGTCGGCCCCTCGTCCGGACCAGGCTGCATGTAGAAGCGGCTGGTCAGGATTTGCTGACGCTGGTTCTCGGGCATCTCGAACAGGAATTTTTCCTCCCGGGCGCGGGCTTTCTCGACGGACTGGTCGACCGCGGTCTTGCCGAGGTTCTCAAGCTGCGCGGCGCGATCGGCCGGCAATTTCAGCGTCGTCTCGATGTTCTTGCACTCGGCCATGATCGCATTGGTCTGCTGGGCGCCCGTGCGGTCGGTGCTGCTTTTGAGCATATCGGCGATTTCCTTCTCGATGTGGTCCTTGTGCTTCGCCTGTGTCCCCGTCCATGCGTCCAACTGCGCGGGCGACAGCGTCTGGCGCAGTGCCTGGGTCCAAACGTCCTGCTGGTCCGGAGCGGTGCTTTGCGAGCCGATTTCGGGCCAGCTCATTACCGCCCCGAGTTGGTTCTGCGCCTGCTCGATCATGGCGATGGCCGCTTCCTTGGGCTGGCGCGCGAGGTCACGGAGCACGACTTCAGGCAAAGCCGGCGACCAGTTTTGCAGCGACGTGGCGATGGCCTGCTTGGCCGCGGCGGCCAACTTTTGCTGACCCGCATCGGAAAGGGTGGTGACGTGCGCGATCTCGTCGATCTCCTTCTTCATATCCGCGTCCCAGTTTTCGCCCTGCTTGACCTTGGTTTTGTCGAGCAGACCCTTCAGCTTTGCCTCGACTTCGGGGGATAGGGTGACCTTAGACGCCGCGGCGCTTTTATCCGGTGCCCCCATGATCACCATCTGGCCACGCGCCACGGCGCCGCCGAAAAAAGCCAGCGCCAGGGCCATTCCCACTGAACGCGAAATCGGCGCGGTAAATTTCATTTCCCGGACGATTGTTTTTCCAGCAGCCCGAAGTAGGAATCGAGGCCCGACTTGAATTCATCCGGGAACTGCTGCCCGGCGACGCCCGTGGTCTGGCCCACGGGCCGCGCGTTGACCACCGTCTGCGCGTCATCGCCGGGGCCGAGGTCGGCCAGCGCCGCTTGCGTCGCATGCGCGGGACCGCTGCCGCCTCCGGGACTGGAACCGCCGCCACCTCCGCCATTCTTGCCCTGGCGCTTGGACTGGAGCAGGAGTTCGATCGCTTCCGATTCCGCGCCGATGGCCGGCGCGCCGGTTTCGGGCGTGTGCAGAATTCCTTCCGATTCGTTCATGACCTGCGCGACCTGCTTGAGCAGGGCGAGGTCCTTGCCGAACTTTTGCTCGCCGTCGGGCAGCGCGAGAATGTCGGTGATCGCGCTCGCCGTGTGAGTGGCGATGTCGGCCTGGCTGTCGCCGAGCTTGGCGGCGTCCGCGGAATAGTTCTCCGGGCCAAGCGCGGGCTTGGCGTTTTCCTCCTCGCGCGTTTCGTCGCGCAACTTCATTTCATCGCGCAACGCCTGCATGACCTTGAGCACGATTTCCGGCGGCAGGCTGTCGGCGCTGCCGCTCGAGGAGGACTTGAAGTTGCTGGCCGCGACCATCTCCTCGGCCCAGCGGTCGAGCGTGTCGGCCCAGTATTCGGACCCGGTCATGCCCTGGCCGGTGAGGTTCGTGGAGACCTTGTCGCCGTCGCCCGCCAGCGCGCGGACGATGTCGGTTTTGCGCATTTCATCGAGCGTGGTCTTGAAGCGCGCGTCCTGCTTGCGCTGGTAGTAGGCGTCGAGGTCGCTTTGAATGATGCGCACGACGTCGCTCTGCTTCTTGGCGTCGCCGGCGATGTAGCTGGCGGCCTGCACCGGCGTGTCCTGGATGCCGAAGGCGTCGAGCGTCTGCTTGTCGATGTTGCCGGCGATCTTCAACTGCGCGCGCGAGGCCGCCTTGAAGCGCTTCACAAACGTGCTCGCCTCGAGGCTGGCCATGATCTGGCTGAGCTGGTCGGAGACCTTCGCGAACTCCGCGAGCAAATCGTCCTGCTGCTGCACGGCGTTGCCCATGGTTTGCTGCGCGGGCGATTGCGGCTGCTGGTCGTCAGGTTTATTGCCCTTGTCAGGAGCGGCGCCGAGCTGCGTGCTCGGCAGGTCAAGGTGTGAGCTGCCGGGCGGCTTTGGCGGGGCGTTGGGATTCGGCGGTTGCGGCGGCGTCGGCTTGTTGAAGCCCGGCTCGTTGTCGCTGAGTGAGGGCGCCGGCGGCTTTGTCTGCGCATTCGGATCGGTCGGCGACGGCGGTTTGCTTCCGGCCGGTTGTTGGTCGCCATGATTGATGCTGGCGACGGACTTGCTGTTGTTCGCGGGCTGACTCGGCGTGGGCTGTGAGGATTTTGGCGGCGGTGATGGCTGCGGTTGCGGCGTGGACGGGTTTGGCGAGCCGGTGGGCGCACTTGCGGTTTGGCGGAGCAGGTCGCTGACGTTCGGCATGCGGTTGTTCGCGATGTCCTGCAGCGATTTCAGCATCGTGGCCCAGGACTCGAGCCGCTTGGCGTCGAACTCGTCGTTCTTCATCGCCTGCTGGACGAGATCGCGGCCCGCGTGGTTGAGGGAATCGAGGCGCGAGGCGTTGGCGTTTTCCGCGGCGGCCTGCTGCGCGACGCGGCGGCGGTTCTCGGGGCGGTCGAGGTCCTGCGGACTCATCGCGCGCAGTTCCTTGTTGGTGGCGTTGAGTTGCTCCTCGCGCTCGTAGGTTTCCTTTGCCGCCTCGAGCCACTTGCCGAACTGCTCGGTCAGCCAGAGCGCGTGGTCGGTCTTGTTCAGCACGTGCAGGATGAATGCCGCGGAGCGCACGTGCGGGCGGCCGGGCAGGTAATCGATCACCCACGCACGCACCTCGACCGTTTGCGGCTCCATCCCCTCGCGCGTTGCGCAAAACGTGCCGATGGCGTCGAGTTGCTTCTTCTCCGGTTCACCTGCCGCGACGATTTTCTCGCCGCCGACGGGCGTCTTGCCGTCGGCCTGCATCTGCTCGCCGGTCCACGCGAGGCCGATTTCCTTCACGCCGTAATCATCCGTCGCGGTGAGGTTGAACGTGACCACTTCGGAATCGAGCACGACTTCTTCCAGCGTATCGCGCCGCGCGACGATGGTGGGCGGCTGGTCTTCGCCCGCTTTGACCTTGAGCACGAGCGGTTGGCGCGGTGTGAGGCCGTCCTGGTCGTGCCAGTTGAAGGTGAGCTCGGTGTCGGAATCGACCGTAGCGGTTTTGGTAACGATTTGGCCGTTTTGCACCGGAAGCGCCTGATTGTCGCGGGAAGCATCCGAGATGTCCCGGATCGCCTTGATGTCGAACGCCGCCTGCGAGCCCTTGAGGATTTCCACCGAGGCATCGCGCACATCGAGCGTCGGCTCGGACTTGTAGCCGAGATAATCGGGCAGCTTGAGATGGACCTTGATGTTCGCGAGCTCCGGCCGTGTCTTCGGCTCGACCTTCACACTCTTGCGCACGTCGCCGAGCGAAATGGCCAGCGTGCCGTCCTGCTTTTGCGGCGGAAAAATGAACGGGTACGCACCCGACGCGAGGTCCGCCTTCACGTCCGGTTGATCGCCGATGTGGCCGTGGCCCGAGCTTGGCGACCATTGCGTTCCGGCGGCGAGTTTCACGGCGAACGGGAACGATTCGTCAAACGGCACCACGATGTGGTCCGGCAGCGGCTGGATGCTGGCGAAGGTGAAGCGTTCCGTGTTGCTCCACGGCGCGATCCAGCGCACGAGCGCGTTCCACGCGGCGGGATTTACCGCGGCAAAAGCCAGCCCCACAACTGCGACCGCGCAGGCCGCCGCGATGCCCCACTGCCAGTGGTGCGCGTTCGGCACCGCCTTGCGAAAGTCGCGGTCCTTCACCGCCTCAGCCGTCTGGGCAATCGCCGCTTGGACGAGGCGCTCGCTTCGGCCCGATGCGCCTTCGTCAAGGCGCACCAGTTCGACGATGCCGAGCAACTGGTCGCCGAGGCGCGGGAACGTGTGGCGCAGCAATCGCGCGACATCCTCCAGCCGCCGCTGGCGCCAGACCCAGCGATGCCATTTCAGCGGCAGTCCGAGGCCGAGCGTCGCCGCGCCGGCGAGCAGGATGCAGAAGCGCAGCCACGCCGGCGTCTCGAAGAAGCGGTCGAGGATGAAAACGGCAAGGTACGAGAGCGCGAGACCGAAGAGCGCCGCGAGGATGCCCTCGGCCAGTTTGATGACCCATACGCGCTGGCGGAAATCGGCCAGCTTCGCCTCGAGATCCGGCGGGAGAGTGGTTTTCATGACGCGCCTCGCAATAAACCGACGCCAACCGATGCAACTTTGGCGCTCATTTTAGAACGCCCCACAAGT
>Ga0209611_10005529_pt1 | contig 21117 bp, 15 predicted proteins | sample S1TSphgellanicum_3_FD_187693 | JGI IMG/M metagenome (GOLD analysis project Ga0209611, IMG submission 187693) | Host-associated microbial communities from peat moss isolated from Minnesota, USA - S1T2_Fc - Sphagnum magellanicum MG (SPAdes) (version 2) | ecosystem: Host-associated > Plants > Peat...
CATTAGGGCCCAAGACCCGAAATGCCCTTACTGAACACGGTCTGGCTGAGAGTGCGGCACCCTGCAGAAAGCTGCTGCATGGTTCTGCCATGTTTACATTAGGGCCCAAGGCAAGTCTGTTGTTTGATCAGTGGGAGTGTGTGAAATATGTCAACTGGACATATTGGGGGCTGTGGTTTGTTGAAAGGTCTGTAGGGTCCCAGGAACTTCGACTTTCATGAACCCATTCCATAATATCTTGTCCTTCACCAAATTGGATGATCCTTGAAGACATTAAGAGACTTGCAGAATTGTTTCAACGTGCAATCCTGCATCGGACATTAGGCATGAAATTTATCCATTGATTTTGTTTATGCTTCTTGATTCCTTTTTCTAGCTATTCTAGAAATATACACATAAGAGAGCTATGAAATTCCAAGGCTCAACCAAAAGAATGTAGTTTGGGAGATCACTATTAAATACACTGGCCGCAATAGCCATGGCAGCTGCTGTCCCTGAACCACTAGCCAGGGCACCATGCCCATGGGACGTTTTAATTTTAATTTTAATTTTGTTAGTCCCAGGACCATAGTGATGAAACCCACTGCCCTTCATTTATCCTCTCATGTGGTGATTTTTTTTTCAATTAAAAAAAAAAGGTCCCATGGGTGTTGTGGAAGGGTTCCCTGGCTACTGAGGGAGGGACAGCAGCTGCCATGGCTATGGTAGTTAGCGTGTGTAATAGTTATCACCCAAACTATGTTTGTTGCTTAATTGCCTTGCAAAAAGAACTCTAAGAATAGTCATTGAAGAATGTTGAGAGAATATCTATATTTGGAGTTATCTATCGGATGCTCAGATCCACATGTATGTATTCTTTTTTCTTCAAATATCCTTGTGATATGATATATGGGAAGGGAAAATTGTTGGATGTTAACATAGTTGACTAGAACTTTGTCATATCTTTCACATACACATTAGGGAATACAATTAAGCTTGGCACCATAAGGTGAAACCACAAGTGTCATTCCATGCATGTTGAACTCAAGGGGTGCACAATGCATGAATTAGCTTTTGAACCATGGGCTGAATTGCAAGGACGGGCCTATCTACCGTTATCAAGAAAATAATACTGGCTGGTTCACATTTGCTTTTACAACAAGTCACTTTGATGGGTGCAAATTATTTTTTTAATAAAATAATTAGACCTTCCCCCAAAAGAAGTTTGCACTCCCAAAAAGAAATTCCCTGAATATAGGTTATGAAAGGTCAAGTTTGGGCAAAGGTTATGGGATAAACCCCTTGTTATCTTGGGTATTTATTCATCTTTGTATTAATTAAATGGGGGGTGCACCCACAATTTTTTTTTAAATAATAAAAGAACCCACACTAATTTTTCTAAAACATGGGAGGACTCCTTAACGTATTAGAAGCCTAGATATGCTGCCCTTTAAAAGTTCTTTGTGTAAAATGATTTCTCGAAGGCATAAATCACTTTAAATTCAATAACTTATCTTTCATCTTTAATGGTTTGAAAATTTCAAAATGACAAAAAATAAATTGGCTTTATTATTAATGCATAAATATTTAATGGCACACTTTATAAACAGGGAGGTTGAATTATGGTTAAACAATATGGGAACCCCTTGGAAACACATAGCAAACATGCAAAAAACCAAAAATGCATTTAACCCCTCAACCCCAAAGCCTAAAAAAATAAAATTGAACCCCATGAATGCATGCCAAGCTTTCATTGGCTACATGACATTTTTATCTCCAAAAATTGTTTGTCATCACAAAACATTGTTATTAGCTTGATGGAAATAAAGTGAGAACTTGATGATAACACATTGGGAACCAAAAAAATCCAACAACCCCAACCTCCCCCAAAAGAAAAAAACGTGAGCCCCCCTACTTGCATGTTACCTCACCTCATTGGTTACAAGAAATTTTGTTTACTTACATGTGTTCTTTGCCATTTTTTGCCAAGGCTATTAGTGGGGATAGGAATTATGGGTGTATATTGGAACAAGGGGCATGTCACATTGTGGCCTTACCATTTGCATTAAAAAATATTTTAAAACAAAATAAAATAAAATTCAAATATTCCACCATGCAAAAATATAATCTTAAAATATCCTCCATAATAAACCAAAATCTCTCAAGATATTATATGTTTAAATTCAAGTTTCAACACAAGCCAAAATATCATTTAAAAAAAATCCTCATATAAAAATAGAATTATTAATTAGATGTGATAGATGCAAACATTAAACATCATCTTCCAATAAATGGAATTCATCCATAATGTTCATCCATAATTCTTAGCTAAATCTTATTTAACTTTTAGTTCAGTCTTAGTTAAATTTTAGTTAATTTTTAGTTAAGTCTAGTTAAATTTAATTAACTCTTAGTTGACTTTTAATTAAGTCCAAATCAACTTTTAATTAAATTTCAATTAACTCATAATTAATTCCTAGTTAGGAAGGTTCCTAAGAAAATTCCTTATTTGATGCACACATAGAAATTTCCTTGGAAACTTCCTTGAATTAAGTCCCCAAACGGGTATAAATAAGAATAGGTCCCCTCATTTCCTTCAATTTATTCAATATTAGTCTTAAGCATGATCTTGCACCATAGCCTTATCATGTTCTTTTCATGTTCATGTTTGCATATGTTAACATAATAACGATCAATTTTCAAGTTTGATTTACATATCTCATGTTCTTATTCTTAGTTCTTATGTTCTTATTTTTAAATCACATAATCCTATTTTATTTTTTTTGGTAGTTAGATTTAGACCTTTTCTTTAACCTTTGTTTTCATGGTTTTTCGTGTTTTTGACATGGGGGACCAAAATCCCTTAAGTTATTATATTCTAAAATGAATCTAAACACAATATCCTTACTTTGGTAGGCGAGGCCAATATAGTGTTATGCCATTGCTATATCTTGGGGAACACATTGAGCACTTGGGGCATAAGTTGGGAAAGCTTAGAAAACAATAATAGTAAAATGAATGAAAGGACTAGATGAATCTGGAAATTAATAGGGTTTTAAATAGTTTGTATTAGTGTGGGGGTGGTGGTAAACATTAAATATGTGCAACAACTTATAGGTGGCACCCGGTTCGACACATTTGTAGTACAATGCCCAATAGGAAAAAATATTTTGATTTTTTTTTTATTATACCCACATAATGATTAATGTTGTATCTTTCTTACATAATAGTTTCAAAAAAAAAACATGTGAAGGTGAAAGCATGGTAAAATATACGAATTGGTGATCCCTACCGACAAGTAAAAATAAATTTGGAATGTTTTTCATTTTAGGAATTTTAGTCATGCCATAAATTTTGGGGTGTACTTATCATATTAAATAAACCATATATGATCATTATTAACATATATTATTTTTTTCATTAATTAATTTATTGAAAGTTTGTTACTTTGGCTAATATTACACATTTTCCAAATCAAATGATGTGTTATTAATGTTTGAGCCATTATGCACCTTGATACACATTTTTTGGAATTTGAAATTTTAGATTATGACAATGTGAAGTCTTTCAAAAATAAATATTCCATAAACTCAAATTTGGCATCCAAAACATGTTTTTTGATATGATCCTAAAGTGCATGGCATGTTCTTGATTCATTAAATCATGGCCCAAACCCTTTCAAAATGCAACATATGAATGAAATTTACAAATTAATTTTTTTGGACCTACTTTCAATCTATTTTTTCACAACATGACAAACTAGCAAATTTTGTAAAGTAGATTGAAAATAGGTTTTTAAAAAGGTTGATACAACTTTTGAAACTTTCATAAATTTTAACATATCACATTTGATGCCCTCATATAGTTCAAAATGACAATTTACTAAGGCATCACCTACTTTTTAATCTACTTGTTACAATTTGTGTTTTTCTCTTGGCATGACTACTTTTTTGGTATACTTTAGCATGCTTTCACCCATGATGTATTGGTTAAAATCCTCCCTTCAACCTAAAGGTTCAAGGTTCAATCCTTTTCCCAATTATTTTTTCCAACAAATGAAATGGATGAAAAAATCCATACAACATTTAAATATCTTTTAGAGTTAGTTGCCCTTAGGAAATAATTTCCTCAAGCAAAAGAAAACTAAAAGCCAATCCCAAACAAGTTCCCAATGGAATAAAAAAAGTTCGCTGATGAAAAATACAACTTCCTTGGGGAACAATGAATTTTGCTTGAAGAAGGACCCAAGTTACCCAAGGAAAAAGGCACCTTCCTTTGGGAATAATGTACTTTCCCCAAGGAAAGGCCTATGTTCCCTGGGGAAACATATGTTTCAAATCTTTTTGCAATCACAATCATTTCATTTGTGTTTTTATATGTTATTGTGACCTATCATTGGAAAGGTTTTGAAAATAACTATAACTTTATAAATGGAAAAATATTTCAATAAGAATTCATATGCAAAAGTTACGATCAAACAAAAATTTTGAACACATTTGTTCTTAGAAGAAACTTAAGTTCCTTTTCCTTGGGGAACATGATTGTTTCCAAGGGGAAAAAAAAGTTTAAGCTACTCCTTTTAGTTACTTAAATTCCTTCTCCTTGAAGACATGATTGTTCCTCGAGGAACAATGAACTTCCCCCATGGAAAGGTCTAAGTTCCCTAAGGAAACATATACATATGTTTTGGATTTTTTAGTAATCACAGTCATCTCATAGTTGTTTTTAAATAGGCTTGTGACCTATCATTGAAAAAGTTTAGAAAAGAGCTACAACTTTGTAGTTGGAAGTACTTCAATCAGAACTCACATGAAAAAATTATGTTCACACAAAGTTTCAAACATAATTGCTCCCTAAGGAAACATGGTTGCTTTTTGGGGAGCAATTCACAAGTTTATATAAACACAACTATGAGATGACTATGAATGTTAAAAGATTTGGAACATATGTTTCCTTGGGGAACAAACATGTTCCTGAAGAAAATGAGCTTAAGTTGTTTTAGGGATCAATTTAAACCTTTTTTTCCCAAGGGAACAATCGTGTCCTCGTATAGAAAGAGTTCCTTGAGAACATGGTTGCTCTTTAGGGCAACTTAAGCTTTGCTCCTTTGGGAACATGGTTGTTCCTGGGGAGCAACTTAAACCTTTTTTTATTTTAAGAATTTGTTTTCATCCATTTCGTTTGTGGATAAAAAAGATACTTCAAAAAAAGGTTTGAACCCAGGACCTTTGGGCTTCCAAGGGGATTCTAACCTGCATTAATTTTTATCTTTATTAAAAATGTATTTAAACAATTCCCCATTGTATAATAAAAAAAAGTCTGAATATTTTTTCTTGTCGAGCATTTTATTGTATTGAACTATAATTGTGTTGAGCCTAGTGCCACAATTAATTTGTTATTCCAATTTAGTGCTTGCTATGTGAGGTGGTGGGTATTTGATTTTTGTAATACCCACCAATTTCAGGTATTTGAACAAAATCCAAAATCAAAGAACCACCAGTTATGGGTATTTGAAAATCTTCAGAATCAACAACAAGTGCCATGTCTGGGTATTTGAAAAAATTCAGATTCAAAGAATAATCAGTTTTGGGTATTTCAAAAAGTTCAAAGCACTGTTGGGCAGCTTCACAAAAGAACCAGCAAAGACCCGGCAGTTTTTAAGGCGATTAATTGACATCCATGGTTATTCTCAAGAACTAAGAACCGCAGGTTACATGGAATAACCAGGTATCTGATTTTGTCATGATCACGGTTATATAAAATCCGGGTACTTGACTTGTGTAAGACAGGGATCAAGTTGGGTAACTGGAATAATACCCGGCGGGTTTGGTGCCATTTCTAATACCCGCCCTCACTGTGGTCCATACGCTCTCTATTTATGGGCAACGTGTCCTCTAAAGGGAATGTTTCCTGAATGGAAGAGGAGTCGTTCTATTGAAGTCGCGGATTGTTGCTGGTAAGAACGTCCAACCTTTTGCAGTCGCCATGGCGAGCTCTCACGCAATGGAGTTTCTAGCGGCGCGGTGCCGTGTTGCAGTAGCTGCATCGAAGCTTTCCTCGACCGATGTGGCAACTATAAACGTACTGTTAGGTTCTGAATCTTCCTCCTAATTTTTGTGCTGGAATTTTTTTCCCCCCTAATTTTCCTCTCAAAAATACTTATTAACTGTTGATCTGGAGTACTATATGAGAAGCTTATTGATGATCGCGTGCATGCCGTACTGGTGATATAATTTGAAAGGTTTGGGAAATTACTACAGACATGCAGCAGTATGATTTGCCTTGCCATAAGCAGCTTTGCCGTGTAATCATTAGAGTTTAAGTTTATCAAATTACTGCCATGAGGAGAGAGGTCGGGTCATTATTTTATTTCAGGGTTTGAGACGTGGGATTCCATTGTCCAAACCACATTCTTTTTCCGGCAATTGGGTATGAAGGTATACGAGGTGTTCAAGCGTTTCTGCAAAGACCGGAATCTGAGAATTTCAGTTACTAGCATCACAAATAGAGTCAGGGAGTCATAGATTCAAGTCCGTGTAATATTATTGCGGTTACCAATGATCTAATTCAAAATAGTAACAGGGTTTAATTAATTCGATGATCTCTTACAGTTGTCATTAACGTTGATGCAGGCAATATTATTAATACTACTACTACACGCAAGATTCATGCAACAACAGCAAGGCATTATGCCGAGGATTACATCCACGCCGAGCACATGTACAACCTACCTAGCATGAAGCAGCGCAAGGTGAAGATGTTCATAGCCGTTTTTGGCTCGCTGTTCTTTGGAGCCGCAGTTCCCATTTGGGCTGTGAGGTTCCAGTTGAAGAAACAAGGACCTGGGCCTACGCTAGACACAAAATCCACAACGGAGTACCCGGATAAACTCACGTAAAGCGTTCCAAACCTTACCCCGGTACCTGGACCTTCTTCTTCCCTTCCTAGAATCCGGTAGCGTCCCCTTTGCGCATTATATAATATTTGCAGTACAGGATCGATTTTGAAAGCTTGAAACCATCTAATTTTTGTAATCACCAAATTTTCACTTGTCATTCTGATCACTTTCCTTCATCAACGAGTTCTCATTAAACTTCAAAATATGCAAACCATGTTTCATCTTAAGTTCAGGTCTATATTTTCTTCTTCTTTTTTTCCCCACCAATTTTGTGATGTTGCTGAAGTGGATATCACCATAAATCAGTTTAGCCAAATTTGGCTGCAGACCATAGATGAAAGGAGGTGAAAACAAACAAGGTTACTTTTATATTGAAGGCTGCCTCCTACTGGAACTTACCACAAACATCTACCAAACTCTTGGATTTTTATTTTATTTTTCAAAATCTGACAAATTTGGATAACCTGGATAATTTTTGCAAAGATTTGTACATTCTTAAAGAGAGAGAGAGAGAGAGAGAGGAACACTTGATGCATCACAAAATGTGGGGTTTTTGAAGAAGTAGAGGACCCTATTTGTACTACAATTTATGTTTTATGTTATTCTCATTCACAATTGTTTTGTGTTTTAAGGAATGTTGTGGAAGTGTAATGTACCTTATTTGTTGGGTTTCACTCTTCGATCGTAGCTTAGGAATCAATGGTACACATGGAAACTACAATGTGGACAATCAACCAAAAGTGCAAAGTCTCATCTATAAACCTAAGCTTTGGACTTGGGAGTGTAGAAATAAATGTAGGTTGGCAAGAAACATGGATGTATTAAGCAAGGTAGTGTTATATGCATGGAGATAAGGATGCACATGTTGGATGTAGAAAACAAGAAAATGCTATCTTGCATGGGATTGATTGATAGGATACATTGGTGCTAGCCAAAAACATGGTTTTGGAAAATGGAACGTTGATAAACAATTGTTAGTACATTAATGACTCATTAGTTTGCACATGTTTATTTAGAGGCATCTCTTTGCTAGGAAATGTATCTTTCTACCCATGATTGTGCGTTGAAGTTGTATTGTGTTGCTAACGCATTGTGTAAAAAATCATTGTCACAAACGTTTGAGTGTTGCTCTGAGGTTTGTTTTCCTACTATTTTTCTTGATGGAGGATTGCTCTAACACAATAATCCTCACCAACAATTTCTTCTCAAGTTTTATTGATTTTTCTACCACTCATGTGAAAAAGGTTGTGTCCATATTTGACTAATATTTCTCTTCAAATATCATAAAATATTGAATTTTGTTTATGGAATAGCATGTGATCATGTGGAATTGAGTCATAAAGTAAAGCTTTTACTCTTTGAAATTTCATCAAATTAGTTTTAAGGCAAGGAAACTGAATAAACTTGATCATCCACATGGGTAGTTTGTCTTTGAGGTAATCGTTGATTTTGTTTTTTGACAATGGTCAATTTTAGTGGCTTGAAAGCGCATGCCAAAGTCCCAAGACCCCAAGTGTTCTCTTTATATCTTAAAAGTTAAAGTGGTATTTATCACCACGCCATGTATTTTCAATCCAATAAAATTTGGGTGAAGGAGATACAAAAAGCGGAAATACATATATTTGGCCTAACCATACCACCTTCGCAATAACCTTTTTTTTTTTTTTTTTCCCAATTTCATTAACTATTTTGAATGGGCCTTGCCCTTAGATATCATTGTGGTTTCTTTTGGTCTATTGTGCAAAAGCGCAAAGCAAGACACAACAAAAATCTAAAAAATTAGGATTTTTTTTTTTATGGATGATGCAAATTGAGTGAAAACATGTTGAAAAATGTGAATGGTTCATTTGTTTGTGTTTTATTTGCAAATCAAATATGTTGTTTATGCATCTTTGAACATATTTCATAGTATCCAAAGGAATTTTAAAAAACCAACAAGAACTTCATTGGCTATTTCTCCCTCTCCCTCAAAGGTCAATTTGATCTTTCAATTTAGATTTAACTTGAAATCTCCATCTTGACATCTTGCACAATTCTTTTCTTGGAGTTCTTTTTTGACCCAAGGTTGGGGCCAATTTTTAAACTTGACAACAAGTTTTTAATTTTCTTTTCACTAACACATGTAACAACCTTACTATCATGTTAAATGATGTTGAAACTTGACATTGTAATTTTTTATTTCAAAATTTGAAATATTTTTGAAATTTTATCCCAATTTCAAAAGTCCTTGAAACCACACATAAATGGGGATATAATGTACATGATGTATAAAGCAAAGTTGTACCTTATAATTAAAAAAATGAATATTCCAATAATGAATATATTTTGATATCATTTGAAATTTAAATCATTTTTCAAAATATAATGCAAATTTCTAAAAAACTTGTGCATTTTTTAAAATTCATACTTATTCAACAATTATTAACACATATAACACATGTGATACATTGAAAAATATATAAGCATATTTAGTAACAAGTTGTGGATGTAATCTTATTATTATGTACCAAAATAATTTAAACCAGTTTGTAATATATCATATTTAAAGTGATAATTTAAGTTAATTTTGAAATTTTTGAACTTACTTTTATAATAATCATTCATTGAATATATCATAAGAACATGTGATGAAATTTTTAGTTAATTTAATGAATTAAAACACAAATAATAATAATAACTATAATCAATATTTTAAAAATTAAAGAATTAAAAATTAAAAATTAAAATTTCCAAAACATTTCAAGATTAAGAATTGATTAATCAATCACTAAAGGGATGCCTTTGGCTCATTATAATGAGCTTGGATCCTTGTAAAATTTTCATTCAAAATTTTCATTTGGTGAAAAACATATTTTTGAACAAAAGGGTTCACAATCCTTAAATAAAGTACTCCCATTGGTTTTTTTGAGTGCATTTACACCCTATATGTTGGAATGTTGAACATTATCATTACCCATTTTCAAGTCCAAACTTCCAAAAAATCAAAATGTCATTGCCATCGAAAGTTGAAGAATATAAAAAGGATAAGCAATTTAACACATTTCTTGTTTCTTTATGATTGATGGAAAATAACATCCCTTTCAATCCAATATGTTTAGATTTTAACAAATTTCTTACATATTCAAGTTGATTGAGTGTTCATAATTTTTGCAAGCCTATTGTCTTGCATAATATGGTTAGGGGTTAATGCTTGACTATACTTTTCCTGTGCTTTTTTTAACGTCATTAACATGCAAATGGAAAGCTTAATTTGTTGTTCACAAGCTTACAATAATGCAAGTGTTTACCTACCACCTTATGCATGGAAAAGGAGATGAAGGTTGTTTTAAAAGTGTTTTTTAACCTCAATGGTTGCAACAATCTTATTTAATGTATAATGTTTGATACACAATGAATGAATGAAATTGTGTACCAAGAGTAATTTAGGTTCCGAGAAATTTATTTAAACATCATTAGTTCTTTGTAAGTATATTTTCTTTTTGAATCCAAGATCTTTGATGATCAACTTTGACATAACTAACTTATTGTGCATCTAATGTTAGTCATAAGATGTGTGACAACATACTTCATGACATTGGGAAATTGAAATCATGCCCAAAGATTCCTAGTTGTTTTGGTGCATGACAAGCCTCATTTTAGACATTTAACTTTTGTGAGTAACAAGTTGTAAGGAATATGAAGTTTCAACATTCTATGCCTCCACCATATACCAAACTAAGCAAACGCAAGGAATTCTAAAATTGATGGTAAAGGATACTTTTATTTTTGGCTTATATGTGAAATGGTTTCAACAAATCAAACCCATCTAATTTCAATATTGGACAACATAAACATTGAAAAGATTGACATAGATACTAAGGAAGATGTCCTTGTGTTTGTTCAGTAATGACATTTCACAAGCCACCTCAAACATTGAGGGGGATGCGATGTGGGGGGTGTTTTTTTCATTATTGAAAACTAATCTAGCAAATTTACATCTTCATAATTAGACTTCAACTTCTTAGACATTTTTTGTGTCACACAATGATGGGGTTACAACTTCATGCAACCCACATACTTCTTTTGCATTGTATGTCACCTTCAACAAACCAATGGTGATGCACTAAATGTAAGCAAAAGCTTGAAAAGCATCATTCTTTACAAGGAAAATGATGTTTTTGCATTAAATAAACATTTTGCATTTCATCGTTTGAAAGGAGTTAAGAATTGGGAGGCCTATGTGGAGCAACAAGAAAATCATTTTGAAGCTAAAGATCAACAAAAATGTAAGGCAAGGTATTTTTTCATCCCAAATTATTTCATTTTTTGTGAATAAGGTACCATATTCAAAAATCAAATTATTAGAAGAAAATTCGGTTTTTGTAATCAATCAATTTGTAACTATTTGTCATTTGTGACTATCATTGGTTATTTCTTCAACCACTTTTTGCATTTAATTGTGCTTTCAACTACCTTGTGATTAATATTTTTTTCATTCTCTTGTTGGAACAATTTTTAAGACGGTTTTCATTTAAGAAGACCCATTTACATTCCATTAGTTGCAAATTTGGTCAAATGAGTTGCAAACCTATGCATATTCAAAGTGTATTTTGAATATTCCAAGGTGTATGGAATTATAATGGTGTATAATATGTATTCAATTTAGTAATATATGGGTGGAAACTAAAATAAACATGTGTTTATGAAGGGTGGTGTATAATACATATATTTTTTACAATTTTTTAATCATAAAAAAATTCCAATGATTTATGATAAGATTAATTATTACAATTAATGTAACATTATTGTAAAAACACTATAATTATGGTAGTTATAAATTGAGTATAGTAATTATATAATCTATAATTCAAATTAATATTTGTAATTTCTCATTTTTAATCTAAATTATGATTTAAAATATTCAGAATAAATTTATTGTAAAAATATCATTTGATGTAATTATAATAATTAAATTACACTAAGTTATTGAATTTATTAAATATCATCATTTATTTAGAATAAGATTACTATTATAACCTAAATTCTTACACCAATTTATAATTTTTTGACTAGTCGAAATTAATTACACTAAAGCCATTGTAATTATTTTATTAATAATTTAATTAAAAAGTGGCATAATTTATAATTTATTTAAAACTTTTATAATAGTTTTAATGGGACCTTAATAATTAATGTAATTATTGTAATTCTATGATTGTATTACAACAAATTAAAATATTAATTCATGTTTTAATATATTAAGTTGCCTGAAAGAGCAATTCCCAAATGTTTGATAAGAAAATATAGGGGGAAAATTTGTCCAACTAAAACTTTATTTATGTCATTGGAAAGCTATGAAAACATAAATATCTAAAATGATATTGCATTTTTTATTTGAAATTATGAGCTAAAAGTTTTGAGGAAAAAAAAATTAACGGTCAAAATTTTCAAGTTCTCTTCTCCTATGAAGAAAAAAGGATTAATTTGCCCCAAAGAGCAATTTCCCCGAGGGAGAAAAAGATTAAATTCTCGTAAGGAGAAAGGGATTATGTTCTCCAAGGAGCAAGTTCCTCAAATGTTTGACAAGAAATTACAAGGGTTGAAATTTGATCAAATCAAATGTTCTTTGTACCATTGGAAAGCCCTCAAAACGTAAATATCTAAAATGATTTTGCATTTTCAATTTAAGGGTACAAGCTAAAAGATATGATGAAAAGAAAAGCTGAAGGTCAAATTTTCCCTTCTCCCCGGCGGAAATTATTGTTCCCTAGGGGAAATTTGACCCCGGCTTTTCTTTCCATCATAACTTTTAGCTTGTACCCTTAAATTGAAAATGCAAAATCATTTTAAATATCCATGCTTTGAAGGCTTTCCAATGGTATAAAGAACATTTGATTTGGACAAAATTTTCACCCTATAATTTTCTGTCAAACATTCAAAGAACTTGCATCCTAAGGGAACATAGACCCTTTCTCCCCACACTACAAGAATCATGGTTTTTTTGACTTGAAAAACTAGTCAAAAACAACCCCAAAATGACAAATGTTCAACTTGACTAGCAATTATCTTGGACAAGTTGTATTGAACACGTCCATTTTGACCGGGTCATTTTGATTGACCATTCAAAATTTGGGCAACAATTTTTTTGGTAATTAATTTATTGTTATTTACCTACCTATCCACCTATTCACCTACCTACGTCTTAGCTAATTAGCTACCATACTTACTAACCTACCTACCTACCTACCTTGATAATTAATGAATAATTTTAATTTAAAATAATTTTATTTTAAAACAAAACCCACTTAGTTATCAACCTAGCTACCTAAGTTAAGTAAGCTAGGTAGTTAGGCTACCCACTTGAATAATTACCTAAGCCACCTAACTAAGGTAGTGGCCTAGATTGCAAGTGTGGGGATTTAAACTCTTCACCTCCATTTAGATGAGTCAAGTCCTTACCATTGCACCACCATCTTCATAAGGTGAAAGTATTTGTGAACATATTCTAATAAACATGTTCAGTTTTTTTTACACTATTTAAAAAGGTAGATAGGAGGGTAGATTGGGACATAGGAAGGTCAAACATACTAACTAGGATACCTAGGTTAAGCTACCTATGTAAACCTAGGTAGGAAGTATGTATGGGCATCCTATACCTACTTCTAGGGGCAATGTAAGGGTTATGTAGGCTATGTAGGCTTAGGAAAAAGGTATGTATGGGCTACTTAGGCTTACTTAGGGGCCATGTAAGGCTATGTAAAGGTTATGTAAGCTATGTAGGCCTAGGTATGGTATAAGTAAGGGCTATATATGTTGACTTAGGTAGGAGGTATTTATGTTTTTGGGCTACCTAAGCTACTTAGGGGTTAGGCAAGGATATGTAGGGGTGATGTTTAGGCATAATTAGTAAGATATGTAGGGTTATTTAGGGCTTATGTAGGCTATATGTAAACCTAGGTAGGGTTTAAGTAAGGGCCATGTAAGACTATGTAAGGTTGTGTTTAAGCATAGGTAAGAACTATGTAAGCTATATAAAGGTTTATATGCACACTATTTAAGCCTAGGTTATAAAATATATGTAATAACTACCTAACTAGGCTTACATAGGGGCCTTTATAAAGGCTGAGTAAGGCATGGATATTTAGGCTATGCAAGGTTATATAGGCCCATGTAAGAGCTATATATGTTGCTAGGGGGTACATAGGGGGTACCTAGGCATACATCTAGGGGTCAATATTATTGGGGTTATATATTGTAAAAGCTATGTGGGCCTATATATGTAAGGACTATGTAGGGGTTATATTTTGGGCTTAAATATGAATTATGTAGGCCTATGTTTAGGCTATGTAGGCCTAGATAAGCCCTAATTATATATAACCTTACATAAATTGGCCCTACATAGCCTACACCATAACCCTTACATTACTTAATTACGAAATCTATGCAAACCAAAGCTTACTTAGGCTAGCGTAGGCTCACCTAAAATATAACCTAGGTTCATGTACAAAACAACATGGTTTTTACCCATTACGCCCAAAAAAATCTTTTATAATTTCAAATAATCATTAAGAATAAAACTTTGATGGTTTCAATCAACCAAAAAAAAAAATCAAAATTTTGTTCAAACAAAAAAATATGAACAACAAAAAAATCAAATGCTTTCACTCTATGCTATCAAATGAAAATCATGTTTAGCTTGAATGTTTAATTCTTTGAACTAAAAATAAAAAATGTAAAATAAAGTTATGTAGCATGTTTTTTAATTGTTTCACAAGAAACCAATAAACTTAAAATTAAAAAGAAGAATCATTTCTTTATTCAACCTTTATAAATATTTTTAATACTAAGCATAAGTGCATAATAATCATGGATGTAAGTCTTAGGATCTATCTTGAGCTATAACCATGTGTTACATGCCTTTGCTTATCCCATGCAAATTTTAAAATTTCAAAGTTGTAGGAAGGTATGTTATTTCTTTTTTCGGAAAATGTTTGTTAGGTTTTATTTCTTTGGCATTAAACAACTCCTAAATCTCCTCTAAAATGAATTAATATTCTTTAAAATTTCTTGTTTTCCAAAAATTGTAAACCCGGTGTGAAAGGGCTTGCACATAGAAATGTGAAGTTTGTTATTTTTGACAACTTTGAAAAAAATGATAATTATCAACCTATGGCCATGTTTATTATGTAATGCTAGAATATCATGTTTTGCCACATTTATCTATATTCTACAATATTAAATTTTCCTCAGGACTGGAGGCCTTCATTTACAAATTATATGTTATTATTTTGGGGAAATCACTTTTTGTATATTCTATCAACCATGTGATTTTTGGTATGCTATGAAATAAAAAGATATTTCATTAAAATTGAAAATATTTAAAGTATATATTTACAATCAAATTCTAAAAATATTTACACTTAAATAGATTATATATATATTTCTAAATAATTGGTTGCATCTTACATTATTTTGCACGTTGTTAAAAGAGAAGTAACTTCCCTTTATATGTTGTTCTGCATTACATTTTCTAGGCAAAGTCCCCCATAGTCAATCTTAAAAGGTTCCCATTTCCCCCTCTTCTGCATATTTTATTGGTTTCTTTTTTTTCATAATAGACCAATTTGGTTTTCATCATTTGCAAGTTTTAGTTTGCATAACAAGGGGTCTTTTATTTTGTTAAAAGCTACAAGGAACTACGACCACATAACTACCCAATAATCATGTAAAATCTTGAAATTAAAAAAAAAACCCAATTAAGTAGAGTTGAAAGGGACTTCAAGCATGAATATATTGATTTTCTGAAAAAGGGACATGGTTGATGAATGGAAAATCCCCATTGAAAGTGCAAATTGTTAGTTATGGGCAACCTTCAAATTTTGACATTTTTTGAGAATTTGACTTGTGTACCTTGCTTGCTTTGTTGATGCTAACAATTCTAGCATAGATAGAAAAAATCATATGAGGTTGGTGAAGATAAATTATTCCATTTGGTGGACTTAGGATGAGAGAAAAACAAATGGTAGAAGCTACACATCCAATGAGCATCTACACAAAATCAAAGGAAGGCAATTTCTTGTGACAATTTTTGAACACCTTGACTATTCCAAGCCCCTCCCCCACATTCCATTGCATGTAACATATAAGTAGATAGCAAAAATTGTCATTGGAGTTATTAGGCATTTGTCTCACACTACCCAAGCTCAGAAAGAACTCAAAGTGAGCTTGAAATATATAGAAATGGGACATCAAAAAAGTGGGAGACTGGGAATGACATGTTTTTCTACAACACAGACATGTTTGAATTTGGCTGATAGAAGTCTTGGTAGGAGGAGTAGTATTGGGTCAAGAAAGGGACCAAGCTAGTCCATTGTGACACACAAAGGTTAGTGAAGGTCCACAAATGGTGGCTCTCCTACAAAAGCATAATTTTAATTTTAAATATGTGTCGGTGACAAAAATAATTCATTTTCTTGTTTCTATCAATAATATATCAACATGTTGTAATTTTGCATGGAACATCAAGTCTTGGAGAATTTTGATGGCATCCATTTTAAGTGAGGTTGATTTTTTCACATTTTTGGGCCAAGTTGAATAAGAAAAAATGTTTAAAATTGCCTTTTTTTTTTTTGCTCCATTCAAGCTTACCTTCAACCCGACGAAAAAATTCTACTAGCTCAATTTTTTAAAATTTTGGTAGACTACAAGTAAAAGTTCATTTCAAAACTATTCAATCACCTTTTTGGGTTGAACTATTAAATTTGACCTTTATATCTAGCCCTGTAACTAAAGGTTCAAAAAAGTTATGGAACTATTAAATTGAAAAATCTAGTCCCTTTAAAATATAACAAAGACTAAAATCAAAGGTTTCTGTTTTTTTGTTTATGAAAAACACGCAACATGGTATTTGAAGGTTATGTCATACAATAAATAATGTCAAATCCAAAATTCTACTTTAGAGTTAAAATGGAAGGTTCTACTATAAATTAGAATTGACGAACAAGATTTGAAAAATGTTGATAAGAATTTGGAGTTTTTTCACATCATTCTCTAATTTTACTCAAAGAGTTTACTCAAGAAATAATATTCATATTAGTAGATAGGGTTCTAACACATTATTTGTAAAATGACTCGGGCAAATTTTTGTTGGACAACATGTTATTACTCCTATATTTTTTCCTCCACAAAGGGTGTGTGTTTAAAAAAAAAATGAAACACCCACCCTCCTTTTTTAGTTTTCCCTTGTGATACCCATATGTTTGAGATATGATGAGGATTTTTTGGGAATAAAAATGTACCAAGTCTTTATGCTCAATAAAGCCCATAGCCTTGGGCTCTAACTTACACTTTTGATGTTTTGATGTGGGTCTGGACCTAATCCACTTTATTCCAATGAAACAAGAAGATAATGGAAGGAATGACCAAAACCAAAAAATTAAAAAACTAAAAATTATTATTAAAAATTAAAAATTATTTATTAAAAAAATAATAAATAATTAAAAAATTAAAAAGAGCCAAGAGCCAAGATTAAACAAGAAGGGAACTCATCTATTTATGAAGGAAGGTAGTTTGTTTTGTTTTATAATTATGAAATCCACAGAACCAGGATGCTTTAGATCATGTCTTTGGAAAGCTTTCCATGAGGAGGGGTGCACGGGCTTGGTGGTGGGGGGGGGAGGCGGGGTAACAACAGGTGAAAGTTGAGAGGTGGCCAACCTCATTGCCATGGCATGATTTAGGATGCAAGTGGCTTGAATCTTTTGTAATGTAACTGAAACCCATCACCTAAAAAAAAAAAAAAAAAAGGTGGTTATGATTGAAAAAGGACAAACCTTACAAGCCATTCATCCCCCAAATTTTATTGGCACAAGCTTGTACAAAAATTGTCAACTTACTCATGTAAGCAACCAAAAACTTCTATAGCTAAAAGATGAATTGCTCTCCTAAGTGTTGGTCTTTGTAGTTTTTTTTTTAATTTTTTTTACACATGAGTTGTTTTGTAAGTTGCAAACCCTAGCATCAAAATTGTTCATGGTAAAAAATCAATGCATGTGAGATCTACAATGATGATGTTGACTAAGGTGCGGACCCACCCATCCTTAGACGTTGCAAGAGGGAAAGAAAATGAAGAAAACATGTGAAGTTGTTCACTTACCACATGAAAGCTAACTTCTTGAGCAAAAAAATAAAATAAAATAAAATAAAACTAGTCTGTAAACCCATTTTGCAAGCAAAATGATCAAATAAGCAAAAGACGAAAGTGTTATGTATCAAAGTCCATTTTGATCTTTATATCGAAGGTGGTCCACCCACCCTCCCTCCATCCCACGTTCTGTGTGCCCTTGTGACATACATAGAGTGGTTCACAACCCGACTAAAAAACCATGCTGTTGCTACAAATGCAGATATGTAAAAAGGACAGGGGAAGGAATTAATAAAGTGGCACTTGACTCAACTGGGGATAAAAAGAAAAAAAATCACCAAAGAAACTCTTCAATGTTTTATTCAGAGCTGTTGCTGGGTGGGTAAGTATATCAAAACCAATCAATCCATGCTACTACTTCAATTCTAAACACCCCAGAGCTTCAATCATTTCTGTTTTATTATTCTCAACTTTTTCATCTTCATCTATCTTGACCTTCATTCGGAAAAAGGAAAAAAATAAAATGTCAAAAGGGTCTTCTACTACGTATGCAAAGTAATTTTTTTTGTAATTGATTCAAAATATCAGTTTTAGGCTTTTTCCCAAAGACTCCCAACAGCTTTTATAATAACACTGAGATACATTGGCATGTAATAAAATGACCCCATCTTCCCATTTAAAAGCGTTGAGCCGAAACCATGCTTGCGAGGACTGAGAGAAGGGTGGCAAGGGCAAGCCCTGCGTAAGAAGGCACTGCCCAAGTGGAGGCCGCACCTGGAGACGGCGATGATGTCGGCGGCTGAGCTATTTATGTCTGACGTTGCCAAGGCTCGCTCAAGAAGCGTTGAAAGGCGTACTACGTGGAGGAGCTGCGACGCACAAAAACAGAGCGGCCGACGCGATTCCGAACCAAAACTCGGTTCTTCTCAGGCCCTCGTAAACTTCTAGCACCTGTTTCAAGAGTTTGAGCTAAAAGAGGAAAAAAACCCATGTCTGAGGTAAGATTATTATAGCTAGTCGAAAGTGCGTTGCAGAAATGGGGTGTGATGCCAGATCGGTACGATCTTTTTCGAAGCGTCCTTTGTTTATTGGTGGACAGTGAACTTTCTGCGCAGATAAGGGATGAAGAGAGAGCTTCCCATGGAAGAAAAATATCGGTGTCCTGTGTCAAGTAAACTATCTCTGTTTGATCTTCAATTATCACTTGTGAATTTTTTTGAACTCGGTCTCTCTATTTTGTCCAAAAGTTCGAACTCTCTTCAAAGTAAGAAGACAATTTTGTGTCTCTGGAAACGCTGAAACTTGCTCCTGTTCGGCTCACAAGTTTGTTTAAGTTTCCTTGCTCCTCTTCCGGGTACGCTTACATTTTTGAATGAGTTCTGCGTTTTTGTTCTTGCGTAAACAAACAAGCCGAAGGTCCAGAAGTTGACCCTAACCCCAGCCCTACACTTTACTGAGCAATCATTCCTGTTTTGTGCTTGAAATCGGTCTTTGACAGGTGTGTATGTTCAGAAGATTCAGAAGATGAGTCTCACCTCTTGATATTGTTTCTTTTTGCGAGAGCATTACTGCTACATGGTTAAAACCAGCTGCTGAAGCCACTCAGCATGTTCATGTTCTCCAGATTCTATAACATGGAACCTCCTCTTTGTATTTTCCTTGATTTTTGTTTTTCTCTCTGATTCTATGGTGCAGCTAAAGATTGAACCACCGACACATCACATTCAGGCATGCTTTCAGAGTGGCAAACTCTGTTGCATTAGTATCAGACTATCTTCTTTGTCCATTCTTTTGGCCAACTCTCTTCTTTGTGCATACCTACTCTCAGTGCCTTGCAGTGTTAACATTTGCATTGCTTTCCTTCTCCTCAGGTTTTCTCAGTTTTGGAGAACCAAAGGACTTGAAAGTTGATCATCTGCAACATCAGTGCCGGTTTGTCAGGTTTTTGGAGCAATGTCAACGCAAGAGGAAGAGATCATCAAGCTTTTTCCTGAGAAGGTTGGCCAACTACAGGCCTTTGGGATAGCATTATTTGTGATCATTGTTGTAAATCTTGTCTACATATGGTGGCATCATCCCCTGTATGGAAAGAACAAAGGGCCTAAAGTGTACCCAGTAGTGGGAAGTTTAGTACAGTTCCTATGGCATAGAAGTGTAGTTCATGACTGGATGACAGATCACATCAAGAATCAACCCACTATGACAATCCGAAATACAAGGCCTGGTGGATTTGCTCGGACGCTGTGTAGATCTTGTATGTACACAACAGCAAACCCTGAGAATGTGGAGTACATATTGAAGACCAATTTTGAGAATTACCCAAGAGGTGACCTTGCACAACTCAATTTGGGTGATCTTCTTGGGGAAGGGATTTTCAATGTGAATGGGGAGTTGTGGAAAGTGCAACGAAAATTTGCAAGCCATGAATTTACCTCAAAGTCACTTCGAAACTTCATGCATGGCATAGTTCAAGCAGAACTCAATGATCGACTGATCCCTCTGCTTGCAAAAACTTGCAGTGTGGGAGCCTCAATTGATCTCCAAGACCTTCTCATGCGTTTTGCATTTGATAGCATTTGCAAATTGGGGTTTGGAGTTGATCCTGCTTGCCTTGATTTTTCACTTCCAAATGTGGAGTTTGCCCAAGCATTTGATATGGGAACATTCCTTACTTCTGCTCGGTCCAGGAGTTATGCATTCATCTGGAGGATGAAGCGTGCACTTAATGTTGGCAGCGAAAGAAAGTTGTGTGAAGTTGTGCGTCAGATTGATGAATTTGCCATGTCTGTGATCCACACAAGGAGGAAACAATTAATTGAAATCACTTCTGGAAGGACCAGATCAGAAAGTTTGGAAGGTCAACATATGGACCTTCTGTCACGATTCATGGGCCTCACTGCACAAGAAAAGGAAAGGAGTGTTGAACATGAGGACAAGAACTGGAAGCAGGAAGCGTTCTCTGATCGCTTCTTGCGGGACATTGTGATAAGTTTCATCCTAGCAGGAAGGGATACCACCTCTGCAGGTCTATTCACACCATCAGTTTAGTCCTCGTTTGGTTTCTTCAGACTAGAACTTGCTTCATTGATTTATCATTTGGTCCTTAACATTTGTTTGG
>Ga0209611_10005530_pt1 | contig 21115 bp, 17 predicted proteins | sample S1TSphgellanicum_3_FD_187693 | JGI IMG/M metagenome (GOLD analysis project Ga0209611, IMG submission 187693) | Host-associated microbial communities from peat moss isolated from Minnesota, USA - S1T2_Fc - Sphagnum magellanicum MG (SPAdes) (version 2) | ecosystem: Host-associated > Plants > Peat...
GCTTTTGTGAATCAACCTGGCATATCTAGCAGATACCAAAGTCTCTTAAATGGGTTGCTTGGTGTGGTGATGGATCTGAACCAGCTGCGGACCGATCATTAGTCAGTATATCTTGGCAAACTCCTTGATTCTAGACAAATGACATTCTACTAGTAATAAGTGTTGGAAGGGTATGGACTTTTGAACATACCAAACTTTTTTCATACCTAGCAGGTACTGGTATTGGGTACTACCGTAGTAACTAGCTTGGCAGATTCAACACTGATGAAATGTTAAAATTGTCAGAAAATATTTTTCCCAAAGAAAAAAAAATTGTGAAAGAAAATAGATAATTTATAGTAATATACAAGAATATTTTATTTTTCAACATGAAATCTTCAAATTTAATTAGTTATTCAACCAGCATGTGTCGAAGCTGCCCTTGTACTACAGTATTTTACAACTTTCATACCAGTCTGGTAGTGGTCCCAAACTTGGCTTTTGCCTGGTATCCAAGCAAGCCCCAGAACAATTGAGTTTTTAGCATGGAGCCCGTGTCCATCTACTGGAACCTGGGGACTCGCACAATAAGGGGCAGAAAACCTGTGAATTCTATGAATGAAGAAATAGGTGAGAACTTAATAACATGTAAGAATGCCCAAGCATTCTGCATGATCCAGTTGCCATTTCCATTCAAAATATGTTATATTCATTACCATAATCTGCACAAATTTTGTGGGGTTTCAGCACCCAAGTTAGATTATTGGTGTTACTTGGATCTGATAGCACACTACTGAACGGGCTCCTTCCACCTAAGAATTTGGCAAGCCTGATAAAGTGAGTCTCAATACAATTATGTGGTCATGGGTTCTACCACATGCTGTTCCAGTGTATAACTGGTGTTGCCCACCTTGATCACATTACAAATGAAACTAGCAGGAGCAAAAGTGAAACCGCCAGATGACTGCCCGTCTCACCTGGGAAAAAACAAAATACCTGAAATAGTGCTTCAATAGTACACCAAAAGCGGTTACTACAGGATAACTAGTTTCAGTTACATTATTTGTGTGCTGCAGTGTGTACCAGCATTAGAGTATGTCCAGCGATGCTTGTATACTCTGCAATGGCATTATACTGCCATCGTAACAAAAATGGCAGTTTTATCAACCTCCAACAGTCATTGGTAATCTGCCAAATAAGTTGCTGGGATCGGTTCATTTTGAGCAGGGCTCCACAATTTGGTGTTGGATACCGAGCTTGGTAGAGGGAGGCTCTGTATACGTAGTCAAACACCATTGACCATGCCAGCAGCGTGAATCATGTGTTTGTTGCAGGCTTTCATGGACATGCAAGAACCCAATGTTGGCGCAACATGGAAGAAAGCAAAAAAAGGAAAAAAAATTGTGGCAGATGAAGAAAAGCAAAGCAGTTATGTTGATCAATGCTTCGGGTGTGGCAAGATCCTATCGTAGGAAAGGGGCAAAAGAATTAAGCTTTTTGGGAGAGGATTGCTACACACTACAACAACAATCAACCTCTATGTTGTGCAAAATGTCTAACTAGAAGCTTGGAGACCAAATGAGGAGTAATCAAACACAATGTGACAAAATTTTGTGGCAATTATCACATAGTGGCTACTCTCAACAAGAGTGATGAGTTTTTCAAAGATACATTATAATAAACTTTAGAGGTTTTCAAAGTAAAACATCCAAAACAAGCAATTGAGTCGCTTTCATACATTGTTGGTTGATTCTTGAAGATGCTCCTAGGTGGGCAAAAACTAAAGAGGAGAGTAAGATTTGACCAACCCCTATGAAGAAGAAAGCTCCTATTAAGTCAATGAATTTAGTTGAGAGCATAGAAAAAACTATAAAAATATCAAAGGCTAGTACAAATGGGGAATTTGGTGGCAAGGCCAAAGTTTTGAAATGGCCACAAGGTTCACAAGCAACCAAGAAAGATCAAAAAATCAAAAGAAAAAAGAGTGTGCATTCAAAGCACAAGCAAGAGCCACTACCAACATGACATGAACTATGTTGAAAAAAACTATGATAATGGAAGATTATAATGCACTTGCATTTTTCCAAATTCAACCAATTGAATTTGCAAACCTTGAGGTGTGCAAGTTCTTAAAGTTGCAATGTTCTGAAGAACTAAACAAACTACACCAACAACTTTGGCTTGTTTTACTACTTCCATCACTTTCAAAAATTTCATTGTCAGCAATAGTTGTTGAACCTACAACAAGTTACTCAATTTTGGTAGAAGATCCAAACTTGGGTACTTTTGCAACTATGCACAATGGACCTAATGTATGTGAAGAGAAAGCTAAAAAAGGTAGGATTAGCAATCAATTTTTCAACTTTGATTTCATGAAAGTGAAAACAGGGAACTTTTTTTCATCCTCAACACTCCCTAAAACCATAACAATAGCAAGCTCAACCAATTTGAGAAATTCAAACATCTTGAACATCAAAATCTAGCTATTGGCCATTCACCCCCACATGTGAATGGTAGGGTTACAATCACGTGATGTCATGCCCGTATACATGGCCTCATACATGACGGCCGATTATGGGCATGCCAATTATGCCTTTAGGGTTAACGTATGCTATTAGGTGTTTTAGGGTTATGGCTTGTTTAAGGTTTCAGCTTTGTTGATGGTTGTATAAAAGGCCAAGCTCTTCCCTTCTCTTGTTAGTTTTTCTAAAATCCTTTTGTAAAGGAGAGTTTCCTCCATAGTTAGACTAGATTTCTAGATGCTCATGGCGGCTATTACACGGCCACCATTTACATACACTACGTTTTCTTTCCAATTTAATTCTAGAAAAATTCCTTTCTATTGCTTAATGTTGAAAGTAGCAGATTTTTCTTGGCTTTGAGTTTCTTGGGTTTCTTTTGCTTACTAGTTTCTTGTGTTCTTAAATTGCTACTACTACTTCTTCTTTTACTCTTGTAATGCACCTACAACAAAAACAACAACAACCATAACTAGCAATAGCATAAGCAAGGGAGAAGGGACACCGGAAACAAGCTACATGCTGTGAAGTTCAAAGCTTCGAAGGGAGGAAGGAGCAAGTAACTCCAAAGCCTATTTTACTACCAACTTTAGGTCTTGGAACACGTACACACACACACACAAGGTTTGATTGCAATACAAGATTTACACTTGGTGATGCAACCCCACATACACTTGCTTTCCTTGTACATGGGTTTTGAAATTAGCATATGGGTTATGCACTCCTATGTGTTTTTGAGCTTGTAGTCATGTAGTAAGTTACCCATGTAGCAGTTCTAGAAAAAGAAGAAAAAGAAGAAAAAAAATTCTTTTCTTCTACACGCCATCATTGTAGAGCTCATAGACATGGATCGTTCTGCAGCCCTGTTGCCAACGTAGTCACCGTCTGTTGTCGTCACCGTCCATCTCCGTTATCGTCGTTGTCGTCGTCGTAGTTGCCATCCGTTGCCATCGCCATCCATCGCCATCCGTTATCGTCATTATCCATTGGCGTCTGTCGCCGTCTGTTGCCATTGTCATCCATCACTGTCAGTTGTCATCATCGTCATCCGTCGTTGTTAGTGGTAGTTGTTGTTCGTCATTATCGCCATATGTCATCGTCCGTTGTAGTCGCCATTTATCGCTATCAGTCATAGTTCCGTTTGACTTCTGATAACGTCCGTCCATTCATCTGTTTAGTTCCATCTGGTTCCATCCGGTTCCATTTGTCTAACCCCTTCCGTCCATCAATGTCTGTCATTGTCGTTCATCTCCGTTGACGCATCGTATTCTTCAAATTGTATGTACTATGTACATATGTGTCCGATACCTTTCCATTATGGTTGCATTTAATTGCATAGGTTTTGTTAGAATTTTGTAGCTAGTGCTCTATATTGCTATAAAATTTTGGGGCATGGGACAACACCATGTCCTTGGATGATGAGAGCACTACCGTTTAGCCAAAGCCAAGGTATCGTTACAAAGTAACACACAATCATTTGAATCGACTTCTTTGAGCTCAAGATCTTCACAACGATACCATCAAGTGTCTATAGTGCCATCGTCATCTAGTATAACTCCTACCAAAAATTATGGTTCAGGCTACACTACATCAATGGTACATCAGAGTCCATTTGGAAGGGTTAATCAATGGGGTACATTTATTGCCACACCAACTTTCACACCATCACTATATATTCTATTGTAAGTTGTTACCTTTACACCCATATACACCATGGAGGTTAACATTTCCTCTAGGAGAATTGAAAAATTCAACGAAAGGCCAAGTACCATTTCTTTCAGGGAGTTCAAGGCAATTTTTTCAACTATGGTTTGTGAATTGGAGCTCAAGTATGGCGCTAACTCCATCGAGGTGTTCGCATTCAAACAATTGGCCCGTTATGTGCACTATGAAGCATTATATGTCTATGAGCAACATTTTCCCAGGATTTTGGGCGTCACCTAGACCTCCAATCCAACTTGTGCCATAACTATTGCCACCGCCTCTCAAGCTGCACTACAAGTTACCATTACACATCATGGGATTTTGCCCAATAATCTAGATTCAGTACCTACTTTAATAAACATTTATCCTCAACAACTCATTATTGCTACCGTAAACATTTTTCCCACCATCGATGCACCAGCTTTTGCTGATCCAGTGCGGGAATTCTTTCGAGTTCTTGAGCTGGAATTTTCAATTAAGAGTTTTAAAAAAATTCTACAACTCACCACCTTCTCTTGGCAAAAGGATGAAACCCTTAAAATGTTCTACAAGAGGCTTTTCAAGCTTAAAAAGGATACTCAAAATAGCACAGATTTAAAAACTACCCATTGATATTTTCATTCGTTAGAAGGTACCCCGACACTCCATGTGCAAGTTTTACAACGGGTTTTTGCAAAATTTGGAAATTCGTACACTTTGCTTGATGTGTATAACATTTCTAAAAAGCTAGAACTAGCTCATGCAAACTATGAGGCCAATATTATGTGGCTAGTACTATGAGGCCTCCATCACATTTAAAGCCTTAGCCTCCACCAGCTGCACCAACCAGATGATCACATTCTTCTTCAACGGCTAAAGTCGTGCACTCGGCTACACCCATCCTACCTTCTTGCAACTATTGTGGCAATCTTGCCCACAAAGCTAGTGAATGCGACATTCCTTCCAAGGATCTTTTTTGTGATTATTGTGAGAAAGAAGGACATCAAGAAACTGTTTATTTTGCCAAGTTCCCGGAACGGAAATAACTTTGATTACCATGGCAAAATCTGCCAACATCTTCCGTTTCCCCTCAACCAAAAGCTAAAGCACCTCAACCTTCCACTTATGTTTTCCCCACCAAGGGTAATTCCAATAAGAATGATAGGAAGAAGGAACACAATGCTAACAAAAGGGAGGTGCTTCAAACCCATGCCAGTCAAGTTCAAATTCTGCAAAATGAACTTGAATCATTGAGGGCCCAACTTGCTAATCTAAAAAGTAAGTCCTCCAAACCAGCTAATCATGCCTAACCTGTACAGGGTTTAGGATCACGGGATGGACCTCCCAGGTCATTTTATGGCCTCTCACACAATGCCATGGTTAAGGAATATGTTCTTTCTAATGCACACAATTCTAATCTCACATCAAAATTTGCCACTTCTTTTTACCCTTCCTATTTCATAGCACAAGAAGTTAGTGTGGCACCCAAAGTTTCTGCCACTAAGTAAGTAATTTAAATTGATGGACTTGCATCTAGTTTATGTCTTATTATTAAGGCTAGAGGAGTTCGAACAGTCATGCCACAATTTTTTCATCCTTTCAACACGAAAGAATAACACACCTTATTGGTGAGGGGGGAGGAGACAACTACGCCACAAGCTGCTAGGGCATCAAATTCTCGTGTCCCAGGAGTACATGTACATCAAGAAACACACATTTTCCACTGATTAGCTTATGGAGTGCCAACTTCAAATACGTGAAATGGCGCAAATACTTGGGGAGAGTTCGGATTTGATTGCACTAAACTTCAATGAAGGTACGGATCACGAACTTTACCTACAAGTCAAATGTTTAATCACCAATGCCACCAGTTACAATGTGTTCATTGGACAAAAAGTCTTGTTTCCACAAGGTTTCATAATTAACAACTGGTTCGAGCATACGTACTATCGAGTGGATTGGGAGACTAATGGCCACCACTTGGGATACATACCCTTTGATTTACATGGGAACCATAGTCTTATGGCTCACCATTATATGTTCAAGGAAGCACACACTATTTCCTACATCTAACAAGCTAACCACGAGTGGATAGAGGGAAATGAAGAGGAGACAGTTTACGCCCAAGCTACTGAAAGCTTGAAAGTGGTTCCTACTAACATTCAACATGGACCAAAGCTTTTACATAGGTTCAAAGCAACCCACGAGCCCTTGGTCAAAGCTCTATCTAGTTTTGAAAACATGGAGAGCCATGGCAAACCAATTAAGCCAATACTTCATCAACTAATCACTTGGACACCGCCTAAGGAGGGGATTACATTACTAGAACTCTCTGGTGGTATTGTCACAGGTCTCGAAGCCCTACTACAGTGAGGGATGGTGGTTTGGAGGTATTTTTACGTAAACATTGATCTTATTGCAAAACAAGTGGCGACGTCAAGAATGATGGAGCTCATAACTAGATTTCCATAATAGTTTGCAACCACCTCGTGGAATGCTAGTTTCATTTTCTTGCCCTCTGACATACAACTAATTCATAAAATGCATATGGAATTACTTCGCCCCATGGACCTCATCATTTTAGGTTGGAAGTGTCAAGGATTTTTAGCGTCTGGATTTGGAGAAGGCTTGAGTGACACATGATTTGGTCTTTTCACGGACATGATACGATTGATCACCTAGGCTCAATCCATTTCTCCTACATTTGGTTATGTAATTGAGAACACTCCTTTTCAACTTAACGAAAGGGAGAAAGTCTAGGAACACTACACGTTGGTCAAGCATTACCTTGGAGAGCCGTTCCTACTTGATGCAACACAATGTGGTTCCTATGCGCACTAGTTGTGAAATTGGTGGACCAACCTTGCACCACTCTTAATTCTGCAGTTGGCTCTGAAATACACCATCAGAAACCCCAACCTACAGATTTTTCACATATTAGATGATCAAAGCTCTTACCAACCAATTACAAGGCAAAAGAAACCTCTTTGGTTTCTTACGAACATAATAAGAAAATTAAGACGTGCTTGGCCCACCTTTGTATCCTTCCCAGAAGCACACGCCTTTCAAGGAGATGGACCAGGCTTGGTGTATCGTCATGCTTCAACCACTTGGGATGAACCAAGCCTAAAAGAAAAAGAAAGGTTATGGGGTTCCAAACTGGCACTATTAGTCACACAAAGGTGACTAGATTAGAGTGTAACGCTCTACTTGGGAGAGGCATGGAACTAAACTCCCTTACATGGTTATTAGTAACTTGTGTACTCTTTTAAATGTACACAACACCAGCACTCATTTAATTAGCTTGTAGTTCTGGCGATGCAATTACATCGCACCCCAACCAAATACACTTACCTATCTTCAACACTCTACACTTCACTCTCAGTGTTGGGGGTGAAAAGGTACCATGTAATTTGACTCAAGTTGTTTTTGATACACCTGGAGGTACATTGGCTTATGGAGAAACAATTACAACCTTCTATGAATATGCGCAATTGGATAGTGGAAAAACCAATACACTAGGTTCTTCAAACACACTTTCCAACTCCATTCCATGTGTTTCCAACTACCCTTTCGTTATGGGGAACTAGTTCACCAAGAAGGAGAAAAACCAAGTCACAGACTTGCTATTTAAGTATGAGAATGTGTTCACATTCTCAATGAAAGATTTAGGTAGGTGTAAGACCATGCAAATTTCTATAGACCTTATAAATGAAACACCCATCTATCGAAGGAAGCATAGGTTGAGCAAGCATGAGTGACAACTAGTAGATGATAGATGCAAAAAGCTCCATGAAGCTAGTCTCATTCAACAATCAAGTTCTGATTTTGCAGCCACTATAGTAATGCCAAAAAAGAAGGATTTAGTTGGATTATGGATTGAGAAAAAGATGTGTGGGGATTATAGGCCTTTGAACCTCGTTACACCTCAAGACAGGTTCCCCATGCCCATTCTTAAAGAACTATTTGATAGCATTGGAGATTCAAACATCTTCATAATTGTGGATCTGAGGGAAGGCTTCAACCAAATTGTGCTCGCTACAAAGGATCACAACAAAACGACATTCCATGGAAATAACAAGTTATGGGAATGGCTTGTGATGCCTTTTGGATTGAAAAATGCACCTGTCTTTTTTCAGCTAGTCATGGACCACGTTCTCAAAGGGGCAAATTTCCTTAAGTGTTACATAGATGACGTCTTAGTGCATAGCAAAGGACTCCTATAGCACTTGGCTCATCTTGAAGAGTTATTCAAGAGGCTCCACGAAGTCAATATGAATATCCATCTTAAAAAGTGTGAAGTTGCTATCACCTCAGTAGTCTACCTTGGACACAAAATTTTGCCAAATGGTATTATGGCTCATTGGGCCAAAGTAGTAGCCATTTTGTAGATGCCCGATCCTACTGATGTTCACACTTTGAGGAGCTTCATCGGACTATGTAATTACTACAAGATTTATGTCCAAGACTTCAGTACTATTATTAATTCTCTCTATGCATTGTTAAAGAAGGATGTTGTTTAGACATGGAGTGAAGAGGTTCAAGAAGCTTTTGACACACTCAAGGAAAAGCTTTCAGAGTTCCCCATTCTGAGAAGACCCGATTTCAGCAAGGTCTTCATTCTACACATTAACTAGAGTGCTCTTGGTATTAGTGTTATTCTTGGCCAACTTGATGAGAAAGACAAGGAATATGTTATTGCCTATGCATCCCAAAGCAATAACAAGGCTAAGAGCAACTACTCTGCATACGAGGGGGAGTGTCTTGTTATTGTATGGGCCGTCATACATTTCAGACCTTATCTTTATGGCACCAAGTTCACTTTGTATACGAAGCACAGCCTATCAAGTGGTTGATGACCAACAACAAGCTTACTAGTAAATTAGTTCGTTGGGCATTTATACTTCAGAAGTATGAGTTCAAGGTTATTCATTGACCTAGTATTACACATTAGAACACGGATACCATGTCGCAGAGACCCTTCATTACCTTTAAACATTCTTAGAAGTCAGGCAAGACTTCGACCAGATTCCAACAATACATGCATCTTATGTATCTAGTTATTTTACACTATTGCAATGTAACCTAGTTGAGCATCCCATTGTGGACATATGGGAAGACTTGAACACTTTGAGGTTTCTTTAGCATGGGGAATACCTTCCCCAAGTTACATCAAATCATCGGGATCACATACAACAACGGTCCAAACGCTACTCATGGAGGGACAATCACCTCGTCTGATGCTTACCACAAGGTGACAAAGTGGTTCTTCCACCACATGAACAGCCCAGTCTTATTTAAAAGGTACACTCAAAACTTGGACAGTTTGGAGTTAAGCGTACTTATAACCTTTTCGCTCCTCATTACCATTGGACAAGTATGTATGCTCAAGTTCGAAACGTCATTGCTAAGTGTGAACAATGTGATAGAGTGAAAACTTCCTTCTCCTCTCGATAGTTCATGCTTTCTCCACTCTTTATTTAAGGCATGTTCTATCGTTGGTCATGTGATTTAGCTGGAGAGTTACCACAGACCTCCAGGGGTAATGTCTACATCATGATTATGATTTAACATTTTTCAAAATGGGCCAAGCTTGTTGCATTGTTGGACAAGTCATCACATAACACTAGCCATGTTTTCTTACAACAGGTCCTAAGTAGGTTTAGGGCTTGTGCTGAGTGCCTTATTGATCAAGGATCAAAATTCAAAGGAGATTTCCATGACCTATTTGATCATGCTCTCATTGACCATTGCCAAACTTTAAGGGATCATCCCCAAGCTAATGGCCTTGCATAGAAGATGGTTCAAACATGTAAGAAAGGACTTCAGAAGATTTGCCTCACTGGGAACAAAAAGGATTGGGACCTAGCCCTACCTTACATTACCATGGGTTACAAGATGTCCAAACACACCTCTTTGTTTCATTTCGCTCCTTACTTTCTACTTTTTGGGAGACATCCCATTCCACCCTCTTCCATTGCTGCTGAAATGGACTAGGTTGTGGATTTGGATTCCCCAGCCACTTGGGCTAAGGTCATCATAGAGAGGGCTGCTCTATTCAGGGGGGTTATGCCCATGGCCATGGAAAACTTGTCCATTGCACAACATTGAGACACCTTACGGTATGCACACACACGAGGTGGTAGTTACAAACCTAAGGTGAGACAATTTGATGTTAGTGACTTTGTGTATCTCCAACGATAACCTAATGATACTCTAGACATTTCTTTTAATCGCATTATCTTGAGGATTAAGACGATTAAGCCTTTAGGTGTGTTGGAATTGCAAGGACCCAACGAATGCACAATTCGGGATCACTCCAAAAATTATGTGCCCTATCACTTGTCGAACTTGGATCTTACCATCATCACGTCGACTTGGATTCCTCCACTTGATTATCCATGTGAGGTATGTCAGAAGACAAATGATGTTGATCAAATGGTGTTTTGCGATAATTGTAATGGTGGATACCATTTATTCAAGTTCAAGGTGAAACTCATTTAAGTTCTCACTGGCATTTGGTACTATTCATCATGTTTTTCTGTAACACCTTGATTTATACTTAGACCATGCCATGCTTTTCCCGGCTAGGTCTAAAGGGATACATGAGAATTTCATCTTAGCCTCCTTTTGTGCATTGTATATGTATGTGTGTGCATCTTTTTTTGGTTGATTAGTTTCTACTTTTGACTGGTTTTAGTTTTTTTGTTCAGTAGAGTTTATTATGGATTTACACCTTTATGACATTGAAGATCACAACACTACACGTCACGACAACTTTCATGCCCATATGCATGATTCCATACATGACAGCCAGTTACGGGCTTGCCAATCATGCCTTTAAGGTTAATGTATGCTTTTAGGGTTAATGTACATTCTTAAGTTATTGTACGCTATTAGGTGTTTTAGGGTTATGGCTTGTGTAAGGTTTCAACTTTGCTAACTTCTATATAAAAGGCCAAGCTCTTCCCTTCTCTTGTTAGTTTTCTAGAATTCCTTTGCCAAGGAGAGTTTCCTCCATAGTCAAATTAGATTTCTAGATGCTCACAACGGCTATTACGCGACCACTGTTTACATACACTACATTTTCTTTCCCTCTTTTCAATTTATACATGAGAATTTCATCTCAACCTCCTCTTGTGCATTGTATATATATGTGCATGAATCTCTTTTTGGTTAACTAGTTTCTACCTTTGACTGGTTTTAGTCTTTTTGTTTAGTAGAATTTATTATGGATTTACACCCTTACAACACCAAATGTCACGGCATCACACATCACAATAATGGGGACAACATGGTAGAGCTGTAATCGGATTGCATAGTGGTAATACAAAATGATGATTATTATTCTAGTAAAGTAGCATCCAACAAAGGAGGATGGTAAACACCATTTGGTTGCATGATCCTTGCATGGTAGTAATGTGTTTTCAAGTTTTGCAAATGACTAAGGAACATTGAAATAACTTTTGGTTATAGCCAATACTGAAAGTAGATGATGCCCATGGCATTCATCAAATCTTGAGTCAAGAATTATCTATCCAATTTTGTAATCAAACCTTTGGCAACATAAATGCATTAATCTTTGATATTTTGGCAAACACATACTCAATCATTCCTAGTTACCACTGATATTTCCTTGGTTGTCTTGTGAGTTTTTTGTAACATATATGAGTGTTGGAAGAAACAAACCAACAAATTCCACATGTGATTCTGGATCAATCCACCATTCACCACAAAGGGCATCACTTTTGAATGTCACTAAATCCATGAATGCTTGAAACTAATCTAAGGAATATTGCTTTTCAAGATCCACATACATGGTGTAAATCTCAAATCGACACAACTTCATAACTAAAACAAAATTGCATATGAAAGTGTCCTTATTTTAAACAAGCTTGCTTAAACTTTACACTACTTCCAACATAGGTAGCACACATGTTAGTCCCATAACTATTTCCACATCAAACAAGAGTTCATAATTAGTATTAATAATTGCATTACTAACAACATCATCATTCATCTTGACCACTAATGTTTTATACTCTTTGACCATTTGTTTAGAAAGGGATAGCAAGGATATTCACTTCATTTTGATATTTTTCAAAAAAATTAAACCCTTAGACTCAATCATTTCAACCAACTTAGGGTGTTCAAAGTGCCTTTTAGGGGACTGATTATAGTAAGTATAAGTAGTAGAAAGCAAAGCTTCAATCTTTACAACAAGAGACAAGGATGAAAAAATTTGTACCACCAAGTTCCATCGATGTGCCATACAATGAATGCCAACAATGAAAGGGCTATGTTTATTCATGATAAGCTGGAAAGTAACACATGTCTTCAAGCCTTGAAAAACCGTTACACCATTGGCCCCAAAGCATACAACCATGTTAGTAACATCAACCACTGATAGACCACCCAAATTAATAAGGAAACAAACAATAATAATAGTAAGATTATTAGATGTGTTTTTGTCCACAACTCTTTCAAGATTCAAAAGGATTGGTTGCCTTCTCCAATTCTCAACAACATAGGCATGCACAAAAATCTAGGATTGATTATCCAAAGTGGTTATTTCATCACAATTGGTATAGACAAATATGCTTTGTTGCAAAACCATTTTCATTTGTTTTAATTAAAACCATGTCATGCATGGCTTTTGCCATACCCCACCCACTTGAATCTATCCAATGCTTTTTGGGGCATTAACAAATTTCAAAAACTCAAACAACTCCTTTAGACTTTCAAAATCTGTTATGGGCCTCCCATTTTTCAAAAGGTGGAAAATTTACACAAACTATATATATATATATATATATTTCAATCCATTCTTCATTCAAAATTAATTGATAAATTGATTATGGACTCTAAATAACATATATCCTTTTATTTTTCTGATGTTGGTTTTCAAAACTTTGGTAATATTCACTCATTATAACTCCTAAATGAATAACTAGAACTTTCCTTTCACCTAAATGCTTTTAGAGACCATCAAGTTTAGGGTGTACAAGCTTTTCTTTACCTTCCACAATTGAACAAATCCTCCAATGCACTTGCTACACCTTACCATCAAAATCAACCACATGTTCAGCCTAGGAAACTTGGCTACCCAATTGTCCTTGAACATTTGTCACATTTGGGTTTTCTCTTTTTCTTTGGCGTTTCTAAAGAAGTTGTAATGACAGGCACATTAGGAACCTCAACACCAACTGACCCTAAACTAGAAACATTAAACGTCCCAAAAATGGATGCATTAGATGTGGTGTTGGTTGATTTGCCCAATGAGGTACAAGTAGAAATTGGTTGATCACAACTGCTAATAACAACCACCCCTATAACATGATCAACCATAAGAAGCACAAAACCAAAATTAAGCACAGATCTGGGAAAAAAAAAAAATTGTATTTGAAATTTGTAGGTCTAAGAAGAGACATGGTGTTAATATGGCAATGTAAACAACAATCAAAAGATTGTGGAAAACCCTAAACTTAACACCTCCACTTGAACACATGTTCTCAAGTCACATTGAAAAAATTCAAATTATGTTTAACACATATATGTTTTTAAAGCTTCTATTAAACATGGTTTGAAATCAATAGTGAACATAAACTATTGAAGCAACTCACTACATAAACAATGCTTGAAGCCTTGACCTAATCATTTAAAAGTTTTAGCTTGTTCATACAATTGAAGTTCTTCACACTACAAGAAACTACAACTTTTTTGATAGGGAATTTTGGTAAAAAAAACCCCCCTTACAGTCTATTTGCCCACATGTCTAACTTGACCAAAATGCCGTTTTGGACAAGTCGATTTGGACTTGATTGTTTTCACCATGACAATAATTTAATTTGGGTAGTGACCAAAATATATATGTTATTTAAATGATTTAAATTGAAAATATGAAAAAAAAATTAATTAATTGCCCTAGCTACCTTACCTACCTAATTAAAAAACCTAATAATTAATGCCAAAACTTACTTATTTATTTACCTACCAACCTTATGTTTTAAGCCTAGGTTAAGCCACCTAGCTTTGCCACTTAGGCTAGACCAAGCCCCTTAAGTTAGGCCTAATAATTTAGACTAGGTGGTTTAGTAAACTTTATAACCTAGGCTACCTAATTAGGTCACCTAATTAGCCAAGGAAGCCTAGGTTGCAAGTGTGGGGACTTGAACTCCTCAACTTCACATTGAAAAGTTAAGTTTTTAACCATTGCATCACCACTCCATAAGGTGATTTTTTGGACAACATAATTATAATGAACGTGATTTTAGACTAACATATTATAATAAGCTTCCATGAAATTTTTTTCCAACATATTGCACTAAATGAACTTGAATAAATACATAAATATTTACATAAATACGTAGGTTATAGGTAGGTTAGCTTAGGTAGGTAGGAGGTACCTATTAATAAATGCATGTACTTAAGTAACATGTAAGTTATAGTTTACTAGCTTTTATAAGTACCTACTAAATTTATGTTTATACCTACTAAGTAAGCTACTTATGCGTTAGATGTTATTTAATGGGTTACATAGGAACTACTAATTTATTAATAAATCTAGCCAAGGCATACTAAGTATGTAGCCTAGCCTATTAGGTAGGTCTAGGCTTAAGCTACCTACCTAATAGGTTAGGCTATTTACCTAGTAGGCCTAGGTTAGGCTATGTATTTACATAGGTAGCCTAGGTTAGGCAATGTATGTAATAGGCCTAGGTAGCCTAAGTTAGGTTGTGTACCTACCTAGTAAGCTTAGGTGGCCTAAATTAGGCTACCTACCTTGTAGGTTTAGGTGGCTTAAACTAGGTTACATACCTAGTAGGCTTAAATGGCCTAGGTTAGGCTATGTACCTTGTAGGCCTAAATGGTTTAAATTAAGCTACCTATTTTGTAGGCCTAGGTGGTCTATCCTACATACGTAATTGCCAAGTAGACCTCAATAGCCTAGGGTAAGCTACCTACATAGTAGGCTTAATTGGTTTAAGTTAGTTACCTAGTTAATAGGATAGGCTACCTACCTATTACACCTAGGTGGCCAATGTTATTTTATATTTAGTAGGCCTAGGTTATGTACCTATAGTAGGCTTAGGCTAAGCTACCTATATGGTTAATAGGTCTACCTAATAAACCTAAGTCACCTAGGAGACCTACTTAGAAGGTTTACACTACCTAATTATAAATTATTTAGTAGTCTTAGGTTATGTCTTAAGTAACCTACTAGGTAGGTTTAGGCTAGGCTACTAGTTAGGTTATTATTGAAGAAGTAACCTACTAACTTATTAATTATGCTAGGCTAGATAGGTAGTCTAAGCCTAACTTAACCTACTACTTATGTTAGGTTAGGTGGTAGCATAGGCTTAACAAGTAACCTAAATCATCAAATGAGTACGGTTCATTTGTTTAAGTGTCAAATTATAATGGTCAATATGACTAAACCCTATCCATTCAATATGGTTAATTTGACTAAACCATGGCCATTTTGATGGATGTTTGTTCATTTTGATTAGATCTTTAGCTTGATAGTTGGTTAAATAAGTCATTTTAATCAAATGTACTAGTCAAATGTAACATGCATTTTTCATGCCCCAAACCTTTGATCAAAATGAACATACCCTTTGATCAATGTGAACATTTTGGTCAAGTTGGCCTTCTAAAAAACCATGATTTCTTGTAGTATTACAGTTGGCTACAGAGTTACTGGAGTTTGGAACCCACCCAAAACATAATGGAGAGAGTTGTTGAACAACGAGAATGCCTGTACTACAACAAATTATAATTGCATTGCAATAATGCTTAAAGAATCAAGACTCAGAAGCACTTGTACCTCATGCTCCATTATCACTTCTAATGGCAATAGAACCATAGCTTGCCGCAACGGAGGTGGCAAAGGACATTGGGGAGCTTGAGCAAGATGGCAACAAGTTTTGTGTTCAACAAGCAAAGTGGCAACTAGAAAATTGTGGCCATCGTTTTTGGGTGGTGAGGGATCCAAGCCATCCATCATCAAAGTGACCTCGTGGTTAGCACAATGGTCAAGATTTGACAAAATAAATAAATAATAGTTCTAAAATTACAAAGGCCTTTTGCTTGCCCTTTTTTTTTCCTGTAATTTTGTGAAATTTCACCACAAAAAAAAACGCTGGTTAGTAGTACATCAACAGTAAATAGTAACACCATCCATTGACTCCAATTCATTTAGAGTGAATTAAACTATTTATTGCATAAAATTTAATGAGTGTTTAAAAAGGCAATGCCATAAAAAACCAACTTTTAAATAGAATTTTGGGTATTATTTTCATTTCTGCCTCACAAAAGGTAATATTCATCTCTGAAAGGAAAAAAAACACAATCTACGTGTAAGAACTGAGGTAGGATGCCAAGATAAATGCAACAGATTTGCTTACAACAGGTTCCCCTAGGGCAAGTATGATAAACTTACCCTTGTACAAGGAAATTATTTTAGTCCCCTTGTAAGTAGTTACACAGATTTTTGCCTGGTACGTTGGGGGCACCATAAGGAATCTTCCACATTGGAAGGTTTGTCTCAGAAAAGAGGAGGGATCTTATTAACCCCGCTCCCTAAAAGTGGGAAGGTTCAGGAAGAAAGATCCCACCCACTCTTAAAGAAAAGTTACAAGAACCCTCCCTTCATGATCTATTGACTTATCTTTACCCATTGGGATCTGCTAAAGCCCATGGGTCTAGGTCATTGCTCAAAATGTAGGGCCTGACTGGGCTGTTACCTTGTCCTAGGCTCCCTATTTGAAGAATGTCCCCACCCTGAGGCTTCACCCTATGCATTTATTACCTTGACACTAAGTTTCTGAGGGTAAGTAAAAGAAATCACCTTTGTCTAAGGTGAGTGAAAGAAGGGGGCTGTTCCAGGAATGAGGGTCATGCACAGGGCAGGAGTCAAGTGTGTGGCTGGAATTCGCAGAATAGCTAGCTAGCTAGCTCCATTTGGAGCTCCTCACCTTGAGGTAATAACCAGAAGAATTTTGCATTCAGAAACGGATGGCTGTAACTCATTTGAGGGGAAATGAGGCATCTTAGACTTGGGTTCCTCATTTTGAGGAACTAGGGGTTTTTTTTTTTCTTTCTTTCAAATTCCTCAAGTTTGTCTACTGGTGAGGAACCTCAGCATTAATTTCAGTGAAGATGTTTCATGGGAACTGGTTTATGGAGGATGAGCATTTTGGTGATCATCACTGCGACAATTCCAGAGTCATTCTAATTATAATTTGTCATAGATCAAATTTCAATTCAATTTTTTGTTTTTGTTTTGGGTCTGTCTAGCACCCTTTCAATGTTTTTGTCTGTTTGTATTTTGTTATTTTTTAATGTTTTACTTATTTTTTAATTTTTATTTTGTTGTGAACTTATCTAATGAATGGAACTTTCATTGGCATTTTGCTTACCAAATCAAGAATGTAAAAAAATATTAATGGATCAAAATGACATATAATGAAACTTATAAAATTTTATCTTTTGAATCAGAAAAATTGATTACAACAAAATTATATTGTCCACCAAAAATAGTTTACTCATCGTCACTGGTAGTGCAAAGCAACATGGAACCCAAAATAACATTAAATAGCAACTGTCCTAGGTGGACTGTAGCATTTTTACAAAAGTGCTATTCAAAATGGTGACCTAGGAAGTGCCTAGGTGTAGATGTGGCTAATATAGTTATTTTTACTTTGAAAAATGGTGAAAAAATCCTTACAAATAACAATTATTTCCTGTTTTTTTTTCATTTTCTGAGGAGAAATTCGCCACAGATTTTTTTGAAAAAACACTGCTTGTAAGCTGCCAATCTGTGTTGAGGCAGAAATTTTACTGAGGGTAAGTAGTTTCACCCTCAACAACATACAGTTCAAAAATTCAACCGGTTCATCACCCATAGGCCTAGGATGAGACGCCGTCTGAGTAAAAAGGGCAGGGTACATTATACACTGGAATGATGAGTGGGCGAGACGTAACGGCAAGTGAACTGGTTTGCGAGTTCAATCTTAAGTTAAAGATCGCAGTCCGGGCGAATTCTTTTATGCGTTCCTATTGGCCGTGCCCACGCACCCTCAGCCCGAGCCTAACCCAAACCTAAACTGCCGAGCCTGGCACAACCAAGAGTGCATACGAGCTCATGAGCGACGACAACGAAGGCTTGATGACGATGATCTCGCAGCAGGAGGAGGAGCAGTCAAGGAGCCGCAACTTCGCGTATCTATCTTGTCAGTACACCTGTGTTCCATTGCCTCATGTGTTGGATGCGTGGAGACAAAAAGATTGGAAAATTAGCGGCTGGAGTAAACCTACTGAGATAGTAGTGGAGATTTGAAACAGAAGCTGTTTTTATTATGGCCACATGTGTATGTGGAGAGTGGAGCAAGAAGACCGGGAAGTATGGCTGAACGAAATGGCTGCTGAGACAGTGAAGATTTGAGACAGGCAAAGAAAGTTCGTCTTTCGTTTGTTTGTTCGTAAGAAGTAGCAGTTTTTTGTGCTCGTCTCTTCTTTGCCTGCATTTTTATGTAGATTCAAGTATCCCTCAAGAATGGCTGGGGTGGGGTTTTTTTCAGAGCATGTGCGCTTGTGTAAGACGGTGGCATGAGTATTATTTCCCCGATTGTACTTTTACATATCCTATTCTCTCTCTCTCCCTCTCTCTCCAGCTGCTTTTGGTAGAGGTTAGGGAATCAGGAATATGGAGGCTCGATGCGCGATGTGTGGAGAATCTGCCGCCCTGCATTGCGAAAGAGATGATGCCTTCCTTTGCTGGACATGTGACATGAGCGTGCACAGCCATAACTCCATTGTGGTTAGGCATATACGCTCGGTGCTATGCAGCACATGCAACGCTCCATCGCGGTTCCGGGCCTCTGGGGGAAGCCCCGTTCCTTTCACATGTGTGTGCGCAGAGTGTTCGCCCGGGGTTTGGGATGCTAACTTAGAGGATGTCAACGATGATGTAAGTGATAGAATGTCCAGTACATCTTGCGCCCAGGCTGAAGAGAGACGTGCAATTGGTACTCGACTCCAAATCGGACCCTTGAATTCGAAGGAATCACAGCAGGCCTCGTCGTGTGCAGGATTAGGTGGCAATATGTACCCGCACGTCCGTAGAAGAATTGTGCGCCATACTTGCAGGCGATACCGTAAAGCTCCGCGGCACACTTCCAGCGATACCATAATATCCGTGGTTTATGATTCAATAGTTTGCACACCTGCGGAAATTTTGAAAGGGTTATGATGATGAGCTGCTTAGTTCTGAGGTAGGACTGTTGAAACTCTTGCTGCTTTTTTTGCAGGGAAGTTCACTTCCATACCGGTGAAATCATGCATGGCTATTGTACTGGAAGAAGCTCTTCCCCATACCATGTTCGGTCTCACTACGGTGGCTGCTGTAAGCTTGTTGTGTTCATAAGCATCAATGTGATAGGCAGCTTCAGGAGTAGGCAGTACTACATGGAAGGGGTAATGATGGTAATCTAATCTAGCATTCTCAAATTTCTTTCTAGAGTATGATTGCCAGTTTTGTTTGTCGACAGGACATAGTCATAACCCTGAGGGTGATGAATTTTGACATGATATGGATCTAGCTTTGATGCTTTTGATAGTGTGTTGTTGCCTTCATGGTAAGCTTTGTGTACATACTGAATTGAGAAATATGATCCATGCTAGGTCACACTTGATGTGAACTTGATCTGGTTTAATGTTTGTGTAACTTGTTAGCATTTGAAGTGAAGCCTCTGAGATAAGATTTGCAATTGGTTTTTGGAGACAATGGTTTTATGTGCTGTATAGCAGTATCCATTGGCTGTGGGTTCCTTTCAAATGCACATACTTTGAAGTAACTCCATTCTGCATATTTTCAATTGGAAAGGATTCCTCTTGCATCATAAATGTTCTGTGTAATGAAGTGCATTCATGTTCCATTATTTCAAATGTTTTGTAAAGAACCATCTGCATCTTGAGGTACATTCTACCTATCAAATGACCAACCTGCTAAAGGAGTGCACACCAGCTACAGAGGACAGCTCCAGAAACTTCAACATGTGTCCATCTTTTCAAAAGAGTGCAAGAGGCCTTCTGGAATCTGCTTGCTGGCAAATGGGTGGATGACGAATGATGCCAACCATGTTGACATCTGCAAGCTGAAGGACAAAAGGGATGATGGCTACACAAAGAGTTTCTCCCATGTTGGAAGGGTCTCAAAAGAGATTCCAAGAGAAGCCCCTAGACAATTGCAGACTCACACATAACAGAATAATAGAGCCAAAGATAGATGATTATCATGGTAATGCTTGAACATCAGTTCAAACAGACTTCTTCATGGACAAATTCATTTTTCAGGAAAATCCATCTCTCATCTTCTGTGACAATTGGTGGGTATAAAGTTGAGGGGGAGTTATCCTTTGAAATGCTGCCAATTGAAAGAAAGAAACCCTCTGAAATTTTTATTTCTGTACCTAATCCCTCTACCTTCAAAATCTGCATCAAACAAACAACTAGTAAACAAGATTGTAATCAAACAGCTACCAAACGAGTAGATTGTAGTGGTGGCACCAACATGTTGAGAATTTCTGATGTAGTGAGGGCACCCAGCTAACAGATTGAAGACAGCTATGAAAGACCTAGAAGCTTGTGGAGGGTTTTATTGGTAAGGTTTTGTACAAATCACAGGCTTTGACAGCACTCATTCATCAACCAACTGTGATATTGTGGACCACAGATTTAGAGTCAAATGGGTATTAAAGGGATCTGCACAAAGTCTTGGACAGCTGCATCCAGAACCTTAGCCCTGGGCAATATGCAAGAAATTTTGCAAAAACTTCCTAGCAGACTGACTGGTAGAGACCTGTATAAACAAACACTATCATGGATACCCCAGACAAACAACAAATGGCTTAGATGAAGTGAATTACCTGTTG
>Ga0209611_10005531_pt1 | contig 21114 bp, 17 predicted proteins | sample S1TSphgellanicum_3_FD_187693 | JGI IMG/M metagenome (GOLD analysis project Ga0209611, IMG submission 187693) | Host-associated microbial communities from peat moss isolated from Minnesota, USA - S1T2_Fc - Sphagnum magellanicum MG (SPAdes) (version 2) | ecosystem: Host-associated > Plants > Peat...
AAAATGTGGGGGAAAATATTGGGAACCCATTGGGAACTTGAAAGGAACATAGTGCGAACACATTGGGAAGTCGGGAAAAATGAAAAAAAATCTTTCCTCCCCCCCCGCACCCCAAAACATAAAAGGAAAAAAAACAAGGCACCTTGAGTGCATGCTTGAGCCTTCCCATTGGCTACATGAAATTTCTCTTTTCAAAAGACTTCATCACCATTTTTGGCATGGGCTAACCCCCTTGCAAAGAACACCCCACTTATTCAGTGTTGGGGCACATTTGATTTTTAAAAATAATTGATGGGTAGAAGGACAAAATGGACTTTGATACATAACACTTTAACCTTTTGCTTATTTGATCATTTTGCTTGCAAAATGGGTTTACAGACTAGTAATGTATATAATGTAACCTTCCATGGGACTATTGAAATGATTTTTTTCTCTTGTGATTCCTAAATGGGAATCAAATTATGAATCTTGCCATTTTGGGTTTCTCAACTTTTTCATTTCACTTAATATTACATAACTTTTTAGCATGAAGATATAGGTCTTGAAAAATAATTTCCAACAACATATCAATTGCCTCAATCAAAGTTGATTTGATCTCTTTATCAAATCATTAAATGGTCAAGAATCATTTTGATACTTTGATTTTCAACCTTTCAAATGGTCATTTAACTTGTGTTTCAAATCTTTATTTTTGGAATGCAACCCTACTTTTATCTTCTATTATTCAAAGACCTTTCAGTAGTGCATAGGGAACAGTCAATAAATACGGTTTGACTGTGTTATTAGACGATTCCTGGGCTCTGAAATCTGTAAATATTCCAGGGTTTCAGCAGTCTTCCAGTGGGTTCACTGGATGTAAGTGTAGAACTTCATCTAAAATTTACAGTGTGGGGTCACATACTGAGCATTGGTGGAGATGCTCTTATGCGGGGTACCAACTTTTGAACATACCAGCTGGTACTGGTATTGGAATTTTGAAAAACATTATTCCAGCCTATTATTGATATGGGATCTTTTTAAAATCTTTCATACCATACTGACCTTAGTAGTAAGATCCAAGGCTGATTTTGGTTGGTATGTGACAGATATATACCTTGTATTGAGACCTATATAGGCCTGGTTTTAAACTGGTAATTACCTCAAGTCCCTATGAGGAAGGAACTGGCCACTATTTTGTAAGGAATTTTCTAATGGAACCTAAGTAGTGACTGTCCTTCTGAAGGAAAAGTGCGTTCATCCTTAAGAAGATTTAGCCAAATCTGGTTATAAACCAAATATGAAGCACAAATTTTTAATCATCCTTCTTTATTTTTGGCTACTGACTGAAGCAAATGTAGTAATATGATGCTTTTTCCTTTCACCCCACCCTGACTCTAGTTGAAAACCCCAAAAGTAACTTAAATTTCAAAAAAATCATTCAATTTTTTTGCCTTTTGCCAAAATTTTGCCAGCCAAAACAAAGGTTGCTTTTACCTCATGTTCTCCACCAACCACGCAGGTCCTAGTATGAGGCTGGTATTGCCTGCAGTCAGACTTTTTTTGCATCTTCTTGTGGATGATAACCATTTTGGCTACAAAGAAAAATTCCTTAAAGAAAACTCCTCCTAACAGCTTTAAAAAGGGTGGGCACAATCCATAATATGTTTTCAATCCACCAACCAATTAAAAAATGGATGAAATTCAACCATCATTACCCATTCTTCATCCATAATGTAATTAAAATTGTATTCAAATAAGTTCTCTAAATGCTGGGCCATTTGGATGTTTTCACAAATGCTTCCTTGAATTTATTCCCCAAACAAATCTTAATAAAAATATTCACCCTCTTACCAAATCAGTCTATTTAACATTAATTTGAAATAAGATCTTATGTTAAATAGCCTTGTTCTTTTCGTTTCATGTTTTCAACTTTTTTTTATTTGGAATAAAATTATATTTGAATATTTTTCTTATATACTCCATGATATAACACATGTTTAATTAATTTAAGACTTTAAAAAAGTTCAAAAATCCAAAAAATAACTTGACAATATTATATTTATTCAAACTTTCATTATAAATCACCTAATGGACGTTGGAACCAGAAGGAAAAGCTCAAAAAAAATGAACATTTACAAAATATGTTTACAAATTAAACTTTAGCAATGCCATTGCAAGTTCATGTTAAAGAAAAGTTTACGTAGATCACATTAAAATTTTAACCAGTAAAACAAATTTTATTAAAAATAATTGAAGATACAAATTCAATATGGTGGCCACCAAGTTGTGAAAACAAATAACATTGATTTCTTGAAGAATTTTGAAAAGAAAAAATCCACTATTAATAATAAAAACATTTATAAAAAGCCTAAACAATTTAAATAGTCTAAATTTGAAAAATAAATTGAAAGATAATGTCAAATCCTTGTAAAATTAGAAGTTTTATTCTTGTGTATGGTCAAAAATGTCATCACATCAATAGCATCTTGAAATAAAAACTTAAATGGCCAACATCGTTTTCTCCCTTTCAAAGTTGCAAACATCGTCACGCAGTATGCAAACAATAGTCTAAACCAACTATAAACAAAAGTCATACTAACAAATAGGCCAAATTATGAAAACAAATACCAACTTAAAAAAGTTATAACAAAAAAATAACTTGCAAAATAATAATTTTTGAAAATGAATTGAAACAAGGTTTAAAATATTTAACAATATGGTCATAATGAAATCGAAATGTCTTGGTTAAGGGCAATTCAAGCAACAGTGGGCACAAATGTGATGCAAGGTCCAACCATTGCACCTTGTTCTTTGACAACATTTGTCCCCTAAATGATTCAAAAAAAAGACCACTCCACTTCGGATTCTAAAGCGCTTTGGTAGATTCATTGTCAATCAATAATGTTTAATCCTCCTTTACATAAAGTAGTCCAAGACAAGCATAATACATTTGTTTCAAATCTTTCAAATAATGAGACTTAGGGGAAATTTGGCTAAACATTTTGGAGCATTATTCACATCCCCAAATGAAAACAAACCACTCCAAGCATGAGCATGGCAAGAACTTCTAGCACATCCTCCAACTTCATACAAGACCAAATTGCAATGTAAAAGTATTTGAACGCCTAAGAGAGGAAATGTTGCACTCATGTTCTCACTTTCACTTTGCTCATATCAATATTTTTCGCAAACACTCATGCATTCCCATGTCGAACTATAGAATGCAAAAAATAACACAAAAGATCGTTGCATCTAGAATTAGCAATTTTTTGGGTCTATCAATTTGCAAATAGAAAAATGAACTCATCATTAAAATACGTTTTGAAACCTTGAAATACAACGACAAGAAGATGTGTCAGCACAAAACATACATGATCCATCTAAATAAAAAATATATTAAAGAATTCAAGAATTCAAGTGAGACTAACAAAGCAAACGCCTTATGGCCACAAGGCAATTATTAAAAATAAAATGAGAGAAGGTAATCAATGGATTGAAATCCTAAACTGTTTAATGAAAGAGAGTAGAAACATTCTCGAAATGTAATCAAAAAGAAAATAATAAACTACATTAATTGGGAAAATTTATTAAAAAACAACATGTCGAAAAAAATTTGCTAGCTTCAATTTCAACTTTAACATATTATTTTAATCGAGAAAAGAATCGAAAATCAATGTTAAATTGATATGCTAAGAATAATAGTAAATATATGACATTTTTTTTCAGTTTTGCTTTTGTATAGTACATTGCATCATAACTATCACTATAATTTTCAAATAACATCTTGTAATAATTTCACTTTGACTAATGTTTTTAATAGTCCCAAAAGGATTATGTTTCAATAAATCTGAACACTAAACCCAAAAAAGTGCAATGAAACCAAGTAAGGAAAAACAATGGAGAACAAGTAATCCCCATCGCTACCCGCACCTTTAAATGATTCCAAAAATATAGCACTACACGAATCATTGAATATAGATTTATATGGGGTATCATCAACAAGCAAGGTGTTCCCAACATGTGTCAGGAAATTTCAAAAAGAAAACATCAAAGTTCTTATGGAAAATCAACTTCTCAAGATGACAAGGGAAAAACTGATCATTTTTCTTGCACAACTCTTATTTAAGAACTCTTGATGGATCCAAAGAAAAGAAAAAGTTTCTTTAATTTCGTCTGGATATTTGTCGATATTGTAATGTCATGTAGCGAACTAAATATAAAATTCAAACTAAGACAAATTGTTAAAAAAAATTTCAATCTAAACCTGAATGTAAACATAGAATTGGTCTTCATTTGTGTATGAAAACCTGAAGTCCACTTTGCCACCAAAACCCCATTGAGGTCAAAAATGACATGCAAATGATTCACTTCAATAAGAGGAAATATTCTTGGTAATTAAGATTGATTGTGAAGACCCCAAATAGAAAGGGCATTATCCATACCCATTTTTTGGAGGTAAAGAAACCGCCATTCCATCCCCGTACCGAATAAGATCAATCTAAAACCATAAACAAAATTGAAATGACCCATTTAAAACATAAACTATAATTTTTGCAAACAAATTGGAAAAATAAAATAAAAATGATATCGACATTTACGAAAGAACTATTCACTTGGTCGTCAGCTTTTTCAATAGACGATGGCAAACCAAATGAGCCATAATTTGGACGCATAAGTTTTTCATAGTCATCTCGACTTCCACAAGTAGAATCGACACCCATTGAAAACCCAACGAACATAGTGCGAGCACCCTCACAATCAATAAACAACTCAATAACAAATGACTCAATATGATCTTGTTTGCTCATTTCGCATTTGACGACTTGACAAGGATTGATTTGATGATCTAAATGCGAAAAGGAAAATCAAAAGCAACCACAAAATTCGAAAACATTAAATAAAACATAGATCCAATCGAGAAGAATCTTACAAAACATTAAATGACAATTAAAAAACTAAACTCTTGCTATGAAAAAGGAGGAAAACAATTACCAACACTTAGCAACCACCATGTGTACAGAAAATAAATTGAAATCCTATTGGCCATAAGGTGAACAAGAGTAGAAATCCACACAGCTTGTGAGATAGCAATCAAAGCCTAATGGCCACTAGGCATACAATAGGAGAAACAAATGCCTAACGAATGTAAGGCTACAAAAACACAAAAACTCTTAAGGTGCTAACAACTAAAATGGAAGTTAGGAGCCTAAAATGAAGCAGAATTTAGGACTTGAAAATCTAGAAATTTTTTATCAAAATTATCACTCACAAGCATAGAGAAAAACAAATTTATTTCTAAAATTCACCACTCTCCATCAAAGAAAAAGAATTTTAATCATTATTACATTTTTGGATGAATAAAGTAGTACACGAGCACATCAATGTCATTTTATATTTTCACAATATGATTATGTACATTAAATAACATAATGATATAACATAGCCAAACCATATTTCCATATGGGTAATTATAATTATTATTATTGGTTTTATAGTGGGTTCAAGGTATTGAAAGGTTCGATATCTCGCAATGCCTCACCAATACACTTTTTCTCTTGCCCATCACCTTCATCCCTAATAACAACATTTGCGAACGATGCAATTGAAATCCAAACACCTAAAAAGTTTAGAGATGCCAACTCTTCATTAACTTGTAGATTCACATTGATTGGTTCAACTTTGGTGGCCTGAATCTATGACATGGAATTTTTTTCTTTGACTTGTTTTTTGGAGCCTTGCTCCTAGTTGTTGATGACCTTGCAAATATTTTCTCCCTTTGGACATAACCCAACCTACCATTGTCAACCGGTGGTGGAAGAACAGGAATTTCACTCACAATCAAGGCCTACAATTCGTCTTCCGCTTTGCTCCCTCCAAAACCTTCTTCATCACTAACATTGGCATCAATGGTTTGCACACCTTCTGTGATGCAAAGGACTTGCTCATCCCCACTAATTGCGACATTTGTGATAGGAACATCGAAAAACATCCAAAGACACACAAAAGGGATGATTTCATAGCAATTTCTATCAAGATCGTAATGGATAATCTCCAAAACTTTACATTTGTTCTCTTGTGTTTTGAAAAAAAATGATTTTACCAATTTGAAAATAAACAAAATGAAAATGAATAGAAAGTCAAATAGACAGATAAGCATACTAAGCAGACATATGTCACAATGCCTCCCTTGAAGATGCTAAATCAAACCATGCTATTACATATAATGGGTTCCAGATGTTTTGCAAGGGCTTTGAGGCAGATCCCATTTTTATAAAGTTGCCGATCCTTAGCAAAAGTGGACATTCCATTTTCAATGATTGATAGGAGTTTCTTGCTCCCCAAAATATCAACCTACACCGACTACCTGACCCTTTCGAAAAAAGGTAAACATAGTAACACAAGCTCCTTCATAAAGCTTGGGAGAGAGACTTGAACCTTTCCAACTCCTACCATGTACTATCCAAACTTGAACCAAATCTTTGTGATAAAATGTTGATTTCGTGGTAGTGGTGAAAAGAAACCTAAAAGACTCCCAATCACACAAATATGTGACCACCTTTGGAATGACCTTTGCATTGAATAGAATGTTTAGAAACAACTCCTAGTCTAGGCCTCTCCACACTATAGGAACTTCTTTAATTATGTGCATAGTGGAAACAACGGTGAAAGTGCTTGTATTGTCATCCTATAAGAAATAAGTTGAGTCTATTTTGTCAATAACATCTAGAAGCTCCACCATGTCATTAACCCTATCATACATATAATGGGTTTCCAAATGAATGCACTCAGCTAGAATTCCTTTTGGAGCAATGCTTCCTATCCACCTTTTTAATGTAGTTTTGAAACTTGAAGGCAATGTTTCGTTAAAGGGTTTCAATCTCATTTTTTTAGTATGAACTCCTTATTGAGTCTAGAGTCCAAAATTGAGAAGAGAATTTTGACAAGCTTGTGCTTTAACTTCTTCTCTTTCCACGCCTCATCAGAATATGGTTTTGGAAAATTGAAATGGATCATAATTTCATTTTGGATTACCACCTTTCTTTTCAATTGGTTCATAAATTCATACATTGACTTCAAGTTAGGTTGTCATCTGCCCTTTGTTAGTTGATCACGGATAGTTATTGTCTTAGCAAAAAAACTTTGAGCCAACTTTTCCAATTGCTTTTCTTTCAAATTTGAAAGGCAGCCAAAAGCTGATTTTCTAATTGGCACTAGAAAACAAGTCGACACATCTCTAGTCTTGTCCAAAATGTTACAATTATCCCATTCAGCAAAACCCATCTCCCACATGTGGAAAACCGGGTCTAAAAGAAGGAAAATACTCATGCGTTCCTTGGTAGATTTGACATTGAACATAGGCTTCAGCATTCCTCAAATTACTATACGATAACAAAAAAAAAACAATCAAGAATGATCATAGATAAATCTTTAGCATTGAAATTAGTTCCTAAAATATAGAGAGAAAGAACTTACTTTGTATTTTTCACTAAGACGCATGGACCCATCCAAATTTGGGGTAGGCTTGTCATATGAAATCCAAATTCAACATGCATGTGACAAGCTCTTGCAATGTGATAATTTCATCAACAAGTTACAATCCTTGTTTAAATTTTTTAACATCCTAACAATTTTTACAAAATCCAACTCCCACACAACAACGATTTTGAATATACTAAATTTGTCCAAAACATCATGTGCATTGTTGGGTTCTCCACCAATTCTTGAATTTTAGAAAATGTTATCAATAATGGAACAAATATTGCAAAATTTATAAATGTTATAATATAACACAAAGAAAACTAACCTTTATAGCATCAATCATATGCTACCCACTAACGATCAACATTTGAAAGTTTTGAATGTACTCCCACTTCTTGGGACAACATGGAATAATGCAATTTGGCCTTTCCGGGTCCTCCAAAATGGCAAATATTAAGACCTTAGTGTCAAATTTGTTATACACAATAATTCACATCTTGATTTCATTTACATGTTTTTTGGAGAGAAGATGGCAAATAATTTTTGGGGGCGACATTTTAAAACGATTGATGGGTAGATTCACACCTTGGATCGAGGAGAAACCAAGGGGAAACAAATTTGAATATTCCTTGCTAATCATTGCATCCTTTATGCAACACTCAACAAGGTCAAAGCCTTTAGCCTCCTTGCCCATTACAATTTTCACCAATATTTTTTCTTTTATTTCTGTTTTTGTTTCTTCCTTTCATGGCCACTTTACAACCTGCTTTGTAGTGGAGCTCTCAACCATTGTTATAGTGTGTTGACAACCTCGAGAATCTTTTATGGTGTCTTCCCTCTCCAATTCAATGAACTCCTTGAATTTAATCCACTTCTCAAGGATAGCCTTAACGTTAATGTCTTTAATTTTGTTGACTTCAAACCCTTTCTTTGCATTGGTTCAAGCAAGTGCATCGTTTAATTCTTTTAACAAACACACAAGTCCAACTAATTTCTTGCGTTGGATCTTCAAAAAACAAGATCACATCTTCTGGAGATGGTGCCCACCATGCCATATCATGGATTGGCATTTGTTAGATCATGTATTCCATTCCATTCTTTCCAAAATAGAATTAGAATGGTAGAAATTGATGCTCCACCAACTTGATTACCCACACACATTTTTTTCTTAAAGCTCCCAACTGCCAATTGTTACTTTTGAATGGTGGATGTGAAACCTAAGATTTTTTCCCACCACCTTGACGAATAGAGGAGGGATATATTTCTAATGAAGAAAAAATTTCTATTAAATATCTTGTTTTTTTTGCGTGAGTTTGACTAGCAATCGTAATATTGCATTTTTTTTCTACGTGAAATCACCCAATGACTACCAAATGATGTTGCATTTTTATTTTCTACATGAAATTGCCTAGTGACTACTAGGCAATATTGTGCTATTTTTTTTGCATGACATCGCCTCCTGGCTGCCAAGTGAAATTGCATTACTTTGGGTGAAATCGCCTCATAGCCACTAGGCGATATTACATTTTTTTTACGGGAAACCACCTTGCAACCACCAAGCAATAATGTGTATTTATTTTTTTGCGTGAAATCACTTGGCGGTCACCAAGCAATATTGTGTTTTTTTTCTATGTGAAATCATTTAGCGGTCGCCATGTGATCTTGCATTTTTTTCTTCAAGAAATTACCTAGTAGCCACTACATGATATCACACTATTTTTTTTATGTGACATCACTTAGTGGCCGCCAAATCATAAGGGGCCAAAAAAAACGTGAGATCACTTGGTGGCCACCAAGCAGTTTCATGCTATTTTTTTTGTGCAATATGACCTAGCAACCACTAGGCAATCTTGTGATTTTTTCTATAGGAAATTGCTTAGTAGCGACTAGGTGGTATTTTTTTTTTTTTTGCATGGAATCACTTGGGGATTGCTAGGCCATATCACACCGTTTCTTTTTATGTGAAATCACCAAGTGGCCGCTTGGCAATTTCCCATTTTAATGAAAGAGTAATTTTTAATCACCTAATGGTCGCAAAACAATTCCATGTCTAGTCTATAATGAATTGGAAATCCTCTAGTGGACACTTAGTGATTTTCCATTCCTAGTGGGAGAGGAAGGCTAATTGCCTGGCAATCACTAGCCCTAATCTAAGTCTAGACCTAACCTAGGTATAATGTGGCCTAAGTTTAAAACTAATCTAAATACCACGTGGCCTAATGTTAACGACAAAATAAAGACACAACTAGGAAAAAATTAAAAAATTTAACAAACACGGAACTTGGTAATGAATAAACAATTTTATCACTTAAACAAAACATGATGCTAGGCATGAAATGAACTAAAAACACAAAGGTTCCAACTTGCGTTGACATATTTTTCATGGACTTTTTTGGAAATTTTTAGAAATTTTAAAAATATTTTTTAAGGATATTCCTAGAAACTTTTTAAAAATTCCTTTATAATTTATTGTCCATGACATCTAAGTCTAAGCTATAGGTGCCATGTAGTTTAACCTAAATGGCCTATGTTTATGCGTAACATAAATGCCACATGGGGTGAACGCACACTATGAAGTACATAATTTGAGAGAAATTTGGAATCGCATATAACATCAAAAGTAACAACGCTTAAGATTTCATTCAATTTGAATTATTCTAAAGATTGGATACAAATGATTTGGGCTTCAAAATTAAAAGGAATCACAAGAATTATGAATACGAAATTGAATCATTATTGTGAATTTTTGTAGATGTACACCAAAATTTTAATAAAAGTTTTTTAAAAACCATTATTTGACAATAATTTTCCATTTTAAAATAATTTAAAACTGTCTTATTTTTTGTCAAATGATTAAAAAACAATTAGCCCAAGTAAATCTTCAAGAAAAGAACATTTTTCAACCAAAAACAAAGGTAATCATTAGCATTATCATACCATAATGTATTGATGAACATTTTAAAATTATGTATTTTAAACATGACTTTAAAAAAAAATGAAAATTTTGATGGGAAAGATTATTTTTTATGGTTTTTTTTTTGTATGTGTAAAATTTCATGGACAAGTTATCATTAAATGTGGTATTTCTTAATCCACTATTATAAATCATGATTTTTTAAGAAGTTCAAGTTGACTAATTTATCATTTTTAACTTTGGACGTGTACATTTTGACTAAATGCCAATGGCTTGAATGACACATGTATTTTTTGATTGATAAATTTGATTATAATGGTTTATTTGATTAGATATATATAATCAAGTTATTCAACCTTAGTCAAAATGGTCAATGATTTTGAGTCAAGTTGAACATTTAATCAAATGTGACATAGTCTACTACCCTATGTATTTACCTCCTACCTACTCACCCACTATTTACATAACTAGCTATTTACCTACCTATTAACCACCCACCCACCCACCCACCTACTTAATGGCTACCATTAAAGGTAGCCATTAAGTGTAACCACTATGTTTAAGCATTAGGTTTACTGAAAATTTAATCAAATTTTAACCATTATGTATAACTTAGGTTTAACCACTAGATTTACCCATTAGGCCAAATCTAATTGTGCAATTTAAGCCACTAAATATAGCCTAAGTTTAACCATTAGGTATAACCTACATTTAACCACTATATTTAACCATTAAATTTACCCATTAAGTTTAATTTAAGTTTAATCATTATGTTTAGCCACTAAATTAAACCTAGGATTAATCACTATGTTTAGTTGAGTTTTAATCATTATGTTTAACCACTAGGTTTAGCCATTAGCTTTAGCCTATGTTTAGACACTATGTTTAACCAAAATTTAATCATTATGTTTAGATATTAAAATTAGGCACTAGGTTTAGCCTAAAATTGGCTAGTATGTTTAACTAATGTTTAATCAATATATTTAACCATTATTTAGCCATATGTTTGGTCATTATGTTTAACTAGTGTTTAATCAATATATTTTACCATTATTTAGCCATATGTTTGGTCATTATGTTTAACTAATGTTTAATCAATATATTTTACCATTATTTAGCCATATGTTTGGTCATTATGTTTAACTAATGTTTAATCAATATATTTAACCATTATTTAGCCATATGTTTGGTCATTATGTTTACCCAAAATTTAATCATTACATTTATTAGGTTTAGCCAAAGTTTAACCATGAAGTTTAATTATTAAACTTAATTGATAAATTTAACCATTATGTTTAGCCAAGGTTTAATCATTATGTTTAACCATTAGATTTAGCCACTAGGTTTAACGAAAGTTTAGCCATTAGATTTATCAACTAAGTTTAGCCACTACATTTAGCCATTATGTTTAACTTAATTTTAGTTACTAGTTGTCACTTAATTTTAACCACTATGTTTAGTGATATGAACTAAACATGTGCAATAAAAAACTTGACAAATGTTGAACACCTTTGATGGTGTAGTCCATCTATAAGGATTTGGTTTATCATTGTGGGGGTTTGGGGTTCAATTTTTTATACTTGCAACCTATGTGCATGTTTAGAAGGTTAGGGTAAGTAGGTTAGACTAATGTAACTTGTTGAGGTTACGCTATTAAGTTAAGTTAGGCTAAGCGAAGTTGGGTTAGGTTAAGTTAAATAGGCTAACTTGTTAAGCTAAGTTAAGTAGGCTAAGTTAGCACCTACCTACTTAAGTGTCTTTTTTCAACCTATTTAGGTCCCTATTTATTACCTACCTACTTATCTACCTATTAATTTTTTAAACAATAATTTAAAAAATGATATTAATTTAGACATAAATTTGACCTAGTCAAATGGTCCATTGTTTATTGGTCAAATAATTGGTCATCTTATAAGTCATGTTGTTAATCAAAATGATAGTGTTCAAATTGATTACCTAATCACGTTAACAAGTCCAAGTCAACTTCTCTATATTGATCAGGTGGTTTTTTTGACACTTGTCATTTTGGGTATTTGTTGATTAGAAAATTGAGTAAAAAAAACCATGAATTGTAGTAGTGGTCCTTTTGTTGGAACTGTTGAGGTTTCAAGGTTCTAAAAATCAAAATAATATTTTGTTAGATTATTATATCATTCACAGGTGCATCAATTTTGCAACATAAACTATCATTGTTTACAAAATTTAAGTGAAAATTGTTTTCCAAATTTTCACCATGATGCATGAAAATTGGATAGGTACCAAAAACTATAAAATTAAGATAGTTTTTTGTGTACATTATACCATGCATTCACCCCATAACCTATTTTAACCTAGGTGTTTTATGTTTAGGTGTCATGTGGCTTAATCTAGGTGCCACATCACTTAACCTATGGATGTGGATGCACCACATGTCATTAAATTAATAATTGAACCTTTTGCCGAACTTAATTGCAACATAGTCAAACTTACAAATGGAAAATTGATGATTGTTAATGGGTAGAAATCTCTAGACTAAATAGTTCCATAGGCCTCTTAGTAACTACTAGTTACTAATGGTAGATTTATTGTCCCTTACCCAAGGGGTGGAGTTAGTGGGATTTGGTAGCTCGGGTTAATGAATGGTTGGGGGTAATTCACTCAATCATCTAAGAGATTTCTAGGAAGGGATTAAGATAAGGCCCTATTTTCTAAAGGTCAATGTTGTCCTTATGTGTGGTATGTGGGGATGGGGGATAGAGGAAGGAGGAAGAGGAGGAAATAAATTTAAAAAAATTGGGAGATGGAAAACTCTCACTTGGAGTGTGGAGGAGAAGAATAGAAAAAAAGATGTGTACTTTGTGTGTGATTTTAATGTAAAATGGTTGAAGGACTCGACTTTTTTATGTTGCATTGATGTTTTATTAAGTGTGGAAGGAGAGTTGTTTTGGTGATAAATGTAGGATGCTTCCTTTAGCTAGTATCTTTGCATTTCTTCTAGGATAGAAAGTAAGGGGGCTGACTCCTAATTAGTCTGTGGAACCTTAAGCTAATGGTTACCACAAGAGGGTAGCAAATTAGTCCATGGTGGTGGAAATCAATGGGTAATAGACCAGCAAGTTACTTTTTGTAAGTTGGAAAACATTGTGATAAACAAAAGCTATAAGGGGGTACGACAATGGGTTGCAGATGAAAGGGTCCAAAGGAGGGATGTCCAAGGCTGTAAGCGGTAAATAGAGCCACCAGAGAACTTGCAAACATGTGGAAGGAAGGGATAGTAATGTTGGAAAGGTCTATAGACCTTTTAGGGAGTATCTGGGGGACGTTGAATGTACTACAAACCTAGTGAAAGTAATTGCTTTCAAGTTCTCTTTCTTTTTCATCTTGCCCTCTTTCCATTCTACCTTTTACTCCTTAGATTAGAAAACTAATATGAAGGTAGGTTTCATCTTAAACAATAGACCTTTACCTTCCTCATTTCCACTTGTATGACCTCTTACTTACTAGTTGAATAGTCGTAGTAAAATAAGTGAAGGAGGTAATTCGTTATGTTAAGTAATAAGGGTCAACCCTGTCCCTTGGTCTTACCCCCTGGAAGAAGGGTAATGATTGGGGGCTACAATTTCACCCTTTAACAATGACATCATGCAATGTCAGTGGATGAAATTCATCTACCTTAAGGTTGTAATTGAAAAGGACCTTTTGACTATAATGGTAAATGTTGTTTGCATTTTAAGTGGCTTAGAGTGGTTAATATTGTTGTGGTGTTGACACATGGTTAATGTTGGTAACTAAATGTCATTTTTGATTTATACTTGTAAGTATTGGTGGTTTTTAATTGCTAAAAAAAATTCCAACTAAGTTTATCATTTCCAATTACAAATTGTAATTGAAAATGAGTTGAAAATGCAGTTGTAAATGTGGGGTCCGCCTCTTGTTGTTGTAATTAATAAATAAAAATTCTAGTTCCATTTTTGTGCCAAAAGTAATAATTATTTAAGTCTCTTTCATTGTAATATTTCCTTTTCTTTTGTTTTGATCTCATTATTGTGGCCTTCTTTGTTGGAGATATTACATTTTTCTTTGGTGAAATAGTCTTCAAAATTTATAAATCCTTATTTACATTTTTTTCAAGAGATTCCAACACACATGCATTTTTTCTTCTCACAAGCTTTTATTCCCCACATTCTTTATCTTTTGTAAAATCCATACTTTCAAGAATCATGTTAAGGTCTTTAGGATAGTGAAGATTTTGACAAAATGTCTATTTTTTTTCCATGGAATGAAAATGGCACAAATTCATTTTTTCTAATGTGTTTGATCATTTGAATTTCATGTTTTACATTTTCAATTTTTGTGGCATGTTCAATATTGTGACAAATCTCATTAGTGAAAACTTATTTCCATCACTATTCACATATTTTGCAAAAAGATCGCACAATTTTAGAAAAAAAACAAATCCACTTGCAATGAGGAAAAAAAAAAACCTAGATCTTTATCATCATGTTTTAGCTCATGTTGAAATGACTCTTTTAATTTTATGATTGTGATGGTCCAAGAAAACATAATATTTGATGTTAAGTCTCATGTAGTGTTGGTAGGTTCATTGGTTTATAATGTTCAACTTTGGGGTTTAGGTTCAAGTTCTTGTGGCTTGAACTTGAAGATGAAACCAACACATGAATCAAATTGTGGAAATAACCTTTTGTTAGAACTTAAATTCAAACTATGAAAAAAATAAAATTGATCAAAAGGAATAGTTTTTTAAGTAGGCAAGTTGAACTTTTAAAACAATCGACAAGTAAATTGAATTTTATCAGTGTCTTGCAATTTTAAACAATTGTAGAACTTCATCCACATATACAATCTATATTTTGAATTTGTCATAAAACTTCCTATAACCCATACAATCTCCATTATTGAAGAATGTGTAATGCATTAGTACGACTAAAAAAAACAACTATGTTTACAACTGGATTTATAGTCATATTGGATTAAAGGACTATGGTCATTAGAGTCATGTCGGACAACTTGTTTAAGCAACACAACATGACGTGGTGTCAAGTTGTGTCCAAAACTATTATGTGTAATGTTCACATGGGTTACATTTATAATTTTGTCATCAATTAAGACCAAGTTTAAAATGTCATTAAAGGGAATTGAACCCTCACATCCACATCCACAAACCAACTTCTTAACCATCCAACCAAAAATTCAACTTGTGAGAGATTATATCATCGCATAAATATAAAGATGTATATTTGAAATCTTATGAATTATCATATTGTTATTTAATTATCTAAATTCATAATGAAATTAGTTTCTCATTTTAATTACATAGTTCTAATTTATTTAAATAAATATTTTAAATTCAATATTCAAACTTAATGTTTTAAATTCTGATTTCAATTATAAATTAAATATAATTCATAATTTGTAACTCAATTTAATACTTAATATTTTATTTGGTTCATCCATTTAGATATGTTTTAATAATTAAGTTAAACTGATTTAATATATATTTTTGGGACATAAATTAAAATTAAGATTCTGAATTAAATTTCATCCATACTTTTAATTCCATACTTCTATAAAAATTATAATTTTCAAAATTTCAGATGTACATATATTACATAAATTTAGAATATTTATTTCAAAAATTGCATTGTAAACTTTTAAACTATAAACATACACATAAATATCACCTGATTTAATTTTAAAAATAAATTTCATTATCATTGATTAAACCTTTGTACATGTGTGCATGCCATTTGTAAAAATAACAAACTGAAATATAACATTTTTATAAATCACCGAAAAATGATTCCACTTGAAATTCATATACACATGTGTTTTCATGCAATGCATATTACATTATTATTTCCATTACAAAATGACCTATGAAAGTTTTTATGAATGTACATGTTAAATTATATTTTATGATGTATGATGTTGATTGCATATTTACACCATGTGGCAAAAGTTTAGATGTTAAATGTAATGTGATGGACATTAATTTTCCACATCATATCTTAAATAATATTATAACTTGTTTAGTAGGTGGTTGCATAAGACCGGAAATCTTTCTAATATCATATGTTATATCATAATGTCAAATGTTGCATCATTGTTGTTCGATAGTCACTTTAACAATTTTACATATTTAACTTGATTGTATATAAAATTGAATACATGTGCACATTATGGTAAACATTCATTCCATTAGTTGTAACAACCACTAGATTGCAACTACACATATTGCCACATAAGTTAAATAATCGCAAATGTGTTTCATAGTTTTTTCTTGGTTGTTAAACACCACTAGTTGTTTAGGAAATGGTTGCATAGGACATGAATTCTTCTAGCAATGGGCAAATGCATTATATGATGGTTCATTTTTTGAAGAAACAAGAGTGTACACAAGTCCGTTTTATAGTGTTGAATTTCTGATTTAATTTGATATTATTGGTTAAATGGTAATAAAATTCATGGATGAAAAAAACTTAAGACTGTGATAATAGGAGCCCAATTATAGATTCCAAAAAATGCATATTTTAAAAAAACATTGAAAAAAAATAAAATTAGGGACTTACAAAAATATGATTCAATTTTGACCATTCAAAAGTCTTTAATTGAAAATTGCCTTCCATTTTTGAAAAAATATTTCAAATAAAGGTTTATTATTTCATACCACACCACATATTGAATCATTGTAGATAATTTGGAATGGAATGCAATATGAATCACTCAATTTCCAACCATTTGAATCAACCAACAAAATCCATTTTTTTTTACATCAAAAGTTCATTATTAAAAGTCAATGGAATTTTATTTAAAAATAATTATACATATTTTTCATAATAAAATTATTAATCTAGAACGAAATTACCAATTAAAAAATTAAATTTTTTATTATTCATTATAAATGTCCAATAGATTTTAAGTCTTATGATTCAAAAATTGACAGCATGAATTCAAAAGTGAGCAACCCTATCTTGTATTTGCGTTAATGTACATAAAACTAGACCTAATTTTAAAATTGTCAAATCCAAAGTCCTTATTTGAAAAATTGTGCCAAATTTGGTGTTCAAGGTTAATTTTTTAAAAAAATTACACTTGAACTTGCACCTAAAAACCTACCATAAAGCTTTTAAGTGTCAAACCAAAATTTGAGGTTTTCTTTGAAGGAAAAACCAACAAAGATTGTTTTGTTGGGCCATTGCTCCCTATCCCATGAACATTCCTTGTTTTGATGAGCTGGGTCCAAGCCTTTGACATAATAAGTTTTCATATAGGTAGACATTTTGAACATTTTAATGATTGTAAAACCACTTGGGCTCAAGCTCTCAAACAACAAGAATGCTCCATTTCAATTGATGGGGCTTGGACCCTTGTTAAAACTAAGCTTAAGTGCCTCATTATACCTAATTTAATTTTAAACATTTTTTTGAAGTTTAAACTTTTAAATTGTGATCAAGAAGGGCCTCATGTTTGTCCAAGGTTTTTCCAAATGACTCATTAACTAGCCACTCATAGGTTATACAACTTTGTGAAATAATCAATTTTCCTAAGCACAAAGCCAATGATTTGTGGAGCTCTCTAAGGAATGGATTTGCTTTTTGGCCAGTACCTTGTTTAGTCATTCTTATAATTTGGATTTGTTATTATACATTATTTTTCATTTTGGAGGAAGTATTGATTGCAACACACTTTCTCGTTTTTCCATTAAACATAAAACAAATTGTTGGTATTATTCACAACTTTCTTAAAAAAGAATAAATTTTTCAATTTCATGTTTGTCTTCTATTTCCTCCTGTAATTTTGATTCTAGTCTTTCGATAATTGTTTTGAGTCCTTCCCAGGTTAAAAGTCCCCCATTTTCTGGTACCCAATCTTGTTCATTATCTAGGTTCCATCCCCAATCTTTGGTTATTTGTAAAGTCTTCAAATCTTGGGACCAAAATGAGGAACTTGGGACCAATCCCAAAAATCAGGGTCATGGAATTGTTTTTTCAAACTTTTTTGGACATAATTTTTTTTGGGGTTTGCACTCCAAGGACTTCCCTACTTCCATTTTTCACATAGTTTTAGGGTTTTCGCTATGGTCTACCCAGGTTGGCCTAAGTTAGGGTTTCTTGTACCATGGAAGTAAACAAATGGGGCTCCTCCCACTTACTGTTTCTTTTTCATTTTCACTTGTGTTGTGAGCTATTTTGACTTTCTTTAGTTTCATTTAAGAGCTCTTCTCAAAAAAACATCCTCATTTTTTTTGGTCTTCCATGGCTTTTTTTTCAAAGTCATGCCTGTTCTTCCATAGACGATGACTTTAAAACTCTTCATCAAGTAGCGATGAAGAGACATGTGTTTGAAGCCTTGCGTAGGGAGTCACAAGATCTAAATTCATGTTTTCAAATTCTGTTGGGATTTGATCTATTTGTCTGGAGGATAGGTGTGAGGCTGGACTTCTAACTCTGGAAAGGGTTTTGAGGGCTGATTATGCCACTTTTCAGGGTTTTGTAAATTGCAAAATGTTCTCAGCCATGACATTACTGTCCAATGTTCTTTTTAGGAAATTTGATTCATAGCCAAAGTGACCATCATTCATATGTAAATTTCCTATGTAGAAAAAGTGACTATCATCCCTAGGAAAATTACGCCAAATCGGGCTATATACCACATACGAAGTGAATTTTTTTTATCATCCTTCTATGTTTTTGGCTACACACTGAAAACCAAATATAGAAAATCTGATGATTTTTATTTTTATTTTCCTCTTTCTAGCTATTGAAAGCCTCAAAAATCAATTCAATTTTTCAAAATTTTTAAATTTCAATGTCACTTTTTGGCAAAAAAATTCCAATTAAAGAAAGCAATATTTCACGGGTTGTTCTCGCTGATCTCATTTTTGCATAATCATCATCTATCCTTTTCCTGTCCATAGTTTTGCATAATCATCAACTATCCTTTTCAAAATTTAGCATAATGGCTTGGTCTCGCTGCTCCTCTTATGCTGGGTTATGGGGTTGGCTGCCACCTTACCCTGCATAATTTTGTAGTATCTCCACCATTACCTGATACATGTCAAGCTCCTGGTTATAACCCAGCAGATCCAAGTCCTCTTTGATCTCTGATCTCTCTCACAAGGAAAAACACCCCAAAAAATTGGAGTTCACCCTAACAACGATCTGCATAGTATAACAGAACATGCAGGATGACCCTTTCAATGTTCAGGGCTATGCTGGAAGGCAGAGAGGGGAGGGACAGGGATGATGCATGCACAGAACCAAGCATTGAGCTCCATTTATTTTGTGAATTGTTTTTGTATGGGCAAACTCCTCCCCTATTGAGCTCCTGACATTGGATCTCTTTGCACACAATATGCAAGCCTACCTCACCTGCACAAAACGCTTTGTAGGTTTGCTGATGAAGTGGTTTTAAAATCAGGTTTTTAAAATCCACTGTTGTAGGATTGATGATGAAGTGGCAGATTTTTGTGTTTCTATGAACATGTGACATTCAGATTAATTTGTGTGGAATTTCTTTTGGGTACTGGAAGTGTTTGGGACAATACAAGTGGGTTCTCTTTTGAATTCTATTCACTATGTCTAATAGCATTGTATGTGATGATCATATTTTTCAGGATCTGAATAAACTACCACTTCATTTGATTAAGTTTCTTTAGTGGAATGAATTTTATTTTATCATCATGGACCCAAAGCATTGCTGCTAAGATTCATTCTACTCGTGAGTCATTGCTGTCATTGGTGTGCACTTCAAGGCACCACGATGCTTTTCTATGTGCATTTGAATATGCTGAAACTCAATCTTACAGAAACTAATCTGTCAAGCCTCCATGACATTAGTTTGATGTGAAGAAGCTGTCTGCACATATGAACACTTTTCCATTCATCAGGTAATTCTCTTCTGCAATTTCTCTTACAAGAATGTAACATAAGTCATGTAACGAGCTTTGTCTTTTATGAGCCTTTGCATCTCACTATGTGTGCAAGTTATGGGTGATATTAAAATCTTTCATGTCAAAGTGATAATCTATGCTTCATCTGTTTGTTGTTGCTGGGTCTGATACTAGATTTGATGGTGTTACCTGCAGGCACAGATCTTGTCTTGCATGGACCTGGTTCCTTGCTGCTGCTGCAGGGTAGATCATGTGTTTCTTCCTGGTTATGGTAGATCCTGCAGCAACAAGGAACCCTGCAGGTGAAATTTGTCATGTTCAGAGACAACAAGATGATGTGCATGTGTCAGTGATCGGGATCAAATGATACATGGCTTCTTCAGGTAGGCTGCTGAATTCCACATCTCTTTGAGCTCTAGATTCATCTAGAAGACAACACTGTGGTTCAAGGAAGATAGTGTGTTACTAACAGGAAGGTGTGTAGGGTTTAAGGGTAAATACCACCTCTTAGAATGTTGCATTACATTAGGTTTGAACCTCAATAGATGCACATATATCTATATTTTAGGTATGTTTCTGTGCTCAAGGTCTGAAACTCCATGGTCAAAAAATGTGTCTGAATTTAACATGTAGCTGTGTTATGTAGGTTATGTGTTTCACCCTCTGTGTTTGCAATACATGTTCATTTCATTTCTGGATTCACAGGCAAACTTTCTGTAGTGTCTGTACTTTTTTGGCAATCCACCCAAGCTTTTGTGATAGGAGTCTCTCTGAAGAACCTAGATATGCTTGTGAAATATCCTGAAGAGTAGCAAGTCTTGACTTCTTACATCTCTGGTAGGATAATTCA
>Ga0209611_10005533_pt1 | contig 21111 bp, 13 predicted proteins | sample S1TSphgellanicum_3_FD_187693 | JGI IMG/M metagenome (GOLD analysis project Ga0209611, IMG submission 187693) | Host-associated microbial communities from peat moss isolated from Minnesota, USA - S1T2_Fc - Sphagnum magellanicum MG (SPAdes) (version 2) | ecosystem: Host-associated > Plants > Peat...
CCTCCGGTTCAGACAACATCCTATCAGCGTTTAAAGAGACTTGAGAGATGAGATTGGACCTTCCCGCGAAGCCTGACGTAGTTGCAGGCAAGTCACCACCAGTTAATTGCAGATTCTCTGTAACGCTGTTAGCACACGGTCTAACCATCCCCAAGGCCAGACACATCACCATTGCTCTTCGCCTTGTCGCTCGGACTGATTTCCTTCGCGATAGTCGCCGTGTTAATTTCTTAGCCGGAAAGGCTGATGACGACGACGCAGGATTTTGTCCCGGCTCCGCGGCGGTCGCTGCCGAAATCTCGCGGCTCAGAACTTCACATGAGCGATTCAAGACTTCTGTGATGGTTTGGTTCTGGACATCGGTGCTGTTCACCTCTTGGAGAAGCGCACTTGCAGAGGGCTTCGAGACTCGCAAACTGCCGCTCGTGGTTGGCGACTGTGGCGACATGAGCGGCATGACGACGCCCGTTTCTTGGAAACAAGAAAGGCCGCCGCTCTGTACTCCCATTGCCCGATACTTCGACGCTTCTTTCACATGATTTCCGTTCTGCAAGCTCACTGACTCTGGAACCACAAGGTTCGTGGCTTGTGTGCAAGACGACTTGCCAGCGAGTGACATCATTTTTCTCTCGATACACAAAAAACTCACTCTTACTTAACAACTAGTCGCAATCACTCCAAAAATCAGTTTTAAAAACTTCTACAACGCTAGAACAAAGCGATACACACAGCTGCAATCTATACAGACAAATTCCAACTCGTATCGGCCGCCGACGAAAATACAGCTCAGACCAAAGAACTCAAATATTTCCTTTACAAAGACGATCCAAATTACTCGAGATTGCAAAGAAAAATTCTCTATAAAAACTACAACATCAAAACCGGACCAAAAAATCCAGAAAAAAATGAAGTCTACCTATTTTCCCAAGGGTTAGAACTACGATTTACTGCTTGTACTAATGCACAAACTTCTTCAGCACTATGTTATGACAACCGATGCACAATTTTCTTCCTGTATAGCAACGAATGCAAGTGCAAAACGGAGAAATTCTGAGACAGAAAACGATCCAGAAGCTCCTCGCCTCAATGCCAAAAAGAGATCTGCAAATTGCCCACCCGCTCGTTCGCTCGCTCGCTTGTTCTGCAACGTAAAAGCAAGTTCCATCGTTTCTTATAATAAAGAGCGTGCGCAAGATCCACTGGCGCCCACGTTTGGCCACTCGTATGAGCGAGTCGGTAAGCGACAGGTGGCAGGGAAGAATTTGAGTCACCTTAGACTAAGTGGAAACGTGGGTCCACAAATGGATTGACACTTGGCATTTCAATGCACTTGTGCTCTTCCTCACCTCACAGTCTTATTTATTTATTTATTTATTTATTTTTCTTCAGCTTATATATATAAACCCTATTACCTACGCTAGTTAGTCACCTTTTGGGCGGGGGTGGGAATTGCCAAAAAGTGTGAAAAATATATACCTAGTGTGGTTTAGGCACTAATTAATTTTTTTTTGGAATTGCCAGAAATTCTGAAAAATATGTACCTAGGGTGGTTTAGGCACTAACTAATTATTTTTTGGAATTGTCAGAAATTCTGAAAAATATGTACCTTGGCTGGTTAGTCCCTAATTAATTATCTTTCGGAATTGCCAAAAGTTCTGAAAAATATGTGCCTGCCATTGCCAAAAATCTGAATGAAGCTCTCAAGCACAGCAGCTTCCTTATTTAGTATTCTGTTCAATTGTTTATTATTATTATTATTATTATAACTGTCCAACATAATTGACCCCAAAAAAAAAAAAAAAACTAAGAGGAACATAGAAGGAAAAAAAAAAAAAAAAAAAAAAAAAAAAAACTATGAGGCACCTTGCTGCCAAACTAGCCTAGATACTAGGGTATAAAGAACGGTCCAGATTTGCAGTAAGAAGAAAAGGGAGAGAGAGAAAAAAGAAACCAGAACACATCCAAAGGCCCAGAATCAATCACTATGATCATGGGGATTCTGAACGTATTTTGTATTTTATATTCTAATAAAAGGAAGGTCACATAAAATGTTTTTTTTTTTCCCCAATATTTTTGCAAAGGTTAATATTTTTTTGCTGAAGAATAAAATTCACATAGAAATTTTTTTTAAAAACATTTCCCAAATTTTTCTCAAAAAAAAAATTTAAAAAATCCTCAAAACACTGAAATTTGCCAAAAATAAATCACTATGATCAATGGGATTCTGAAGCTATTTTGTATATTGTATACTAGAACTAAAATAAATGTCACGTAAATGTATATTTCAATATTTTGAATTTGCAAAGGTGGAAAATTTTGCTGAAAAATATAATTTTACACCAAAGAAACATGTTTTTTTTTCCCGCCCCACCCAATTTTTTCTCCTAAAAATTCACAAAATCAATCAAATGTGCCAAAAAGAAAGCACTATATGATCATGGGATTCTCAAGATATTTTCTATTATATGTTACTATAGTCACCACTCGTTTATGTAGGCTAGGTTACACTTATTGTAGGCTTCACTTCTTGGACTTAACCCTAAAAGATGAAGAACCTTGTGTGTAAGGTGCCTCCTCTTACAATGGACCAATTTTTCACTCTTGTGATAATTCAATCCATGTTTTCCACGTGTAACTTACAACAACGAAGGAAAACCATCAAAACTCGAGCAAGACTTGAACACACGTTCAATTTTATTTGTGAACCTAGGATTCCGAGGATCTATATGGTAAGGAAACCCAAAATCTTGGAAAATGGCCCCTTATGAATGTGCCATTAAACAAGTGGATCTATTACACATGCAAATGAGAAGCCTCCTTAAAAGAAATAATTCTCCAATAACTAGTGCATGCAAAGATTCTTCAATTGTGGTTTCAACACCAAACATATTTTCTTCTAGATCCTCACCAAACACATCAATTGTTGTTATATGTGTATTGGTGGTAGTAGGGTTTAGCCAATCAAAGGAAACCATCAAAAGAGGGAATGGGAACTTTGGCATCATACTTAAATGGCTAGTCAAATTGTATTCCCATGTCCCACCAAGTTCTCCACGACACACAAAACCTTGAAACATGGATTCAATGTGATGGCAAGCATGTTGTAAACATGCTATGCATCAAAAGATTTCAAAAACTCCAAAAAAGATTCAATCGTCTTTATAACTTCATGTCATATAGATATGTGCAAAAGGAAAATCTTAGCTTCAAACATATTGAAAATTTCAAGTCCACTAGAAAGTCATACATGCTCAACTTCCATGTCCATTGATAGTATAATAGTTATTCTTAAGGCATCTAACATGTTAAGAATAGTTTTAAATAACTATTATATTATCATTAACATTTCTATTATACTATCATAATAGTTATTCTTAAGACATATTATACTATCATTAACATTAATATTTTTAACATCTAATCATCATGTGCCCAAAATAAGTATCTTCATAAATCCAAAGCAACTTGAAAGGTTCACAATTAATAATGGACCACAAAATTGTCACCATAATTGCCAAATGATCAACCTCGTCTTTTATAAATGCAATCACATGATATAACAAACCAAAATTTTCCAATAAATACTAAAGTTGTATAATCATGGAAAGCTTGAGTTTTTGTATTTCCTCTAAAATCTATTACAATAATAATGGTATTACTTATTCACAAGTCAAACAACCCAAAAACACCATGCATGAGCACCAAGGTTTCATTAAGAAAAGTTGTAATTAAATTATATTTATTAAAACACTTATAAAGAATAAATTGTGTGCATTTTACCTCATGACATTCACAAGACAAAAATTGTAGAAACTATTGTTATAAATGCAAGATTTGACAAAACATGCATATCCATTGTCCTTTAGACTATAGTAGGACTCATTTTTTTCAATGCCTAATGGTATGTTAGTGCTTAGTGCTATATTTCATGCAGGGAGAATTTGAAATCAAAACATGTGCCTTTAAACAAAACATTTGCACAAAACATTGGTAATGAATAACATGCAGATATTTTAAAATTTAAATGAAGCTTTGTAAAAAAAATCAAAAAATCAAAATTTCACGACAAAATTAATTTTTCAAAATAAAATAATTATTCAACAGCTAGATGCCAAACCTAAAAAGGTATTACGATAGTAGCAATCAAAGTGCCCAAGAAAATAAAATGACAAGGTGAAACTCATATTATTATTGAATTTGATGGTAATTTAAGTTTCATTCCCCATCCGATCTCAATGTACTTTTTAAGTATTTTTTTTATCTCACCCTAAATTGGCCTAGGGGGGGCCACATTTTTTGAGGTTGAGTTTTGAAGCCCCTTTTATGTGGGGGTTTGGGTGCATTTATGTTGTTTTGAGGTTGAATGCATTGAGATTGTCTTGAGTTCAACCTTAATGCACCCAAACTAATGTTGGGCGATTCTTTTTTGTTCACAAAGAACCTTTCATTCTAGTTCTAAAAAAATATTTACAACTAACCTAGTTTTGGTTCTAGTTCTAATGGTAACTTTACAATAAATAGAGCCATGGATTTGGTTCAAGGATAGGTTCTTTTAGAAAAAGCTAAGGTTGGAGATGTTCAATTTCAAGTGAAGGCCTTCTTTAAACTTACACTATATTTATTAATATATAAATGAGTTTTACCCCTAACTAAGGAAGGGTAAGTGATTTTGACTAGGGTATAAAAGGTGTATGCCAACATCCCCATGTAACATGTATGTATTCCCATATGTTGCAATGCATGTGGTTATGATATTGGATTTGTCCAAGTCATGGTGACTAGGTAACTATTTTAAATAATATTTTAAATAGATCACTTTCACAATAGTAATTAGTATATTGTATTTAGCATTAATTTGTTGTGGGAACCCCCAAAGTTCAATTTGTTTCTTATGTGATGATGCATTTATGACCATTTTTTACATGGGCTAGTGGCGGTGGTTGGGATTAACATCCAACATGCAAGATTGTTAACATGTGGACATGAAACAATTTTCCAATCTATTCTTGTTCCATAGGCAAAGCACTCATAATCCCAACCATCGCTTTGCCTATGGAACAAGAATAGATTGGAAAATTGTTTCATGTCAACATGTTAACAATCTTGCATGGTGGGTGATTAATTCTCTTTGGCTACATGCTTCAACCTCTTGCCAAGGTGAAGGTGATAAATATTATACATAGTTAAGATTGTTATCCACCTATGGAGCTATTCTTGTATTAGAGAATGGGCCATAGAGGCTGGATTTTGCCAAGTAAGCATGCTTTTGGTGAGCCCATTAGGGCAAGCCCTAGATGTGCACTAGGGTTTTTTTTTCCCCAATTTTTTCAAGTTGGTGGATTGGTGACCATCTACAACATTAACAAACCAAATTGACATGCCTTAACTTTAACGACTATTGACCTACCTACTCAATGAGATGTATAAGAACAACCAAGCTATGTAACAAGGCAAATTTCATTGTTTCAAAAGTGGTAAAACATGGTCAGGATAGCAAATTTTCCGAATGTCCAAATTAGGTTAATATGTGAAAAATTGTGGCCTACAATTAGTTGATGTAATTTCAGTTCACCATTTTTCACCATTTAGCCCGTGATTTCACACTTTATTGCATAGAAAAAAAACCTTATTGTTGTACTTTGGCATGCACACCAAGACCCTTCCATTGCAAACATTATACCCAAGGTTCCTATTTCATCTACAAAAGCCTAAGTGGTCTAGTGATGTTTGATCAATTTTTTTGATGGTGCACCATTGCTGAACATCCCAATATGGAGTTGGCGTTGAACTATGACAAGTTTTTAGAACATGTTTACATAGTAAAATAACTAGTTAAAAAAATTGTTGCCGATCTAAAATTAGAGTCCAAATGTGGCCAAAAATGAAATCGGGGTTCATAAGGGAAAATTCAGCATTTTGCTTCAGAAAAATAGGAATATTTTGATATTCCTTCTTTATTTTTATTTTTCACATTTTGATGAAAATTTTCCCCCAAAAAAACCTTGAAATGGTGATGTGCAAGGATGGGAAACACTAATGTGCAATCTAGGGTTTTGAGTCCAAGGATAAGGAACAATGCACAATAATGAAGAAATGCAACAATAATAGGTACCTTTGTAATGTGCCATTTTGATTGGCCCATCACAAAAGGGTAAAAAAGAACATTTTCTGAAACTTTGGAAGCTCCCAAAATAGAAATTTCTATGTGATGATTTAGTGCCTCCCCTTCGGCCCACCTATATTGGTGAGAAGGGGAGAATTTTGGGCAAACCATATGAGATAAAAATGTGATGCTATTAGGAAAACCCTTGAAGAACATATTGAGAACTTGAAGAACATCATTAAGAGTATGTGGGAACACACCAAAAAAAGGGGCTTGATGAGAGAAATAAGAGTCATTGACACATGAACTCCTATGAACATTATTTTTCGAGCATAGGTTGAAGTTCATCGTAAACGTGGAAGATGGAACAACTAGTTAAAAAGGATCCTATTGAAAATATGGATTCCTGTTAATTCGAACCACTACAAAAAAAAAGGAATTGAAATACTTTTTCAAATTAAACCAATTGTTAAAGCATAGGTATTTAGAAATTATATGCCCATACCATCACTCCCCAAGGAAAAAAGATGAGTATCTTAAATGCATTTTCAGCTATCTCATTGGTTGCATGCAAATTCTATTTATAAAATTGGGTATCACCATTTTTTGCCTCACCTAATACCCCTTCCTAAAAAACATGGGTACATACTCCCTCTTGTTTCATTTTTTATTGCATTTCTATTTGCAATATTTGCCATTATCTTTGTAATCAAACAAGGGTCTCCTTATCCTTCAACAACATGCCTTTTGCATTGTCTTTACAACCAACCCATTAATCCAATTGGTATGCACCTCCCACATTATGCTCATACTCTGAATACACTCAAACACAAGATGTTGGCCTATAACACATTTGCATTCTTGTTAAATTAGTTTCCCACATTTCAAAAGTTGTTGCATGCATTGCTTTCAAATTGCATTTAAATCCTCTTGTAAACTTATTGCCATTATCCTTTCAAAAGACAAACTTGGCACTTTGATGGATGTCGTCATTGTTGATATCACATGACTAGTATTCTTCCCAACTCAACTCCACATGAAATGTTATTCCTTGTGGGAAAACATAAGAAGAAAAAATGAATGATTAGAATTGACACCCATGTGAACCATTCCTCCTTTAATTTAGACAATTAATTTCTTTGTTTTGTACACAAACAAGTTAATAACTATTTTTATGTTTTGTGTCAACAATTCTTGACACCAAAGGTGGAAAAAGTCTTCCCTTCTAAATCATGATGATTACTTTGGTCAAGCAATGAACATTCATTGTGTTTCAAAAAAAATGTAAGTGCCTTGAATTCTAATATGCATGGTAGAATTGGGCTTATTACATTTCTACTTCCTTCCCTTGTGGATCCATCTCATATTCTCACTTTTATTTTGTCGTTCATTCGTAGTTGAATTATTATTGAACTATGATTATTGCCCCTTAAAATTTGCTTATAACAATAATTATTTGAATTATGATTCCATTGGCATTTTATTATGAAAATATGTATTTGAATTATGGTCCTTGTTATTGGTAAAAGGCGGATAACCATTGGGTTGGGTGCACACACATTGAGGAAGGCCCACAACTAAAGGACAAAGGAGTCTTGTTCGAGTTTAAAGCATCATGGAGAAAATTATAGAAGACAAGTAAAAACATTGAGAAGACATGTTGCATTGGAAACCATGCATTCACCCCAAGACCAAAACATGACAAGATGCGGGCTCAATGTACATTAGGCATCTCCTCAGAAAACGTGCTAACAAGATGCTTTGAGATGGAACCCCAAAGTTACACTTATTGATCAATAAATTGCTCAAAGGGAAGAAGGCATGGACATAAGGCGGTAATAAGTTGTTGGCCATTTTCAAATGTTGTTGAAAATGGAAAATGTTGGCATCAACCTAAACTAAGGCTTCTAGGAGGAGATGATGTAGGGAGTAAAAACAAAAACATCCCGAGATCAAATCTTTGAGGCCCTTTCCTCTTGCCTTGCTCCTAGTGTAAAAGAAACCCAGTTAACACAATTCAATGCTCTCTACTCTTGCAGTGCAAACCTTGAAGAAAATTTCCCCAAATATGGAATTTACTTAAACAAGTGATTTATATGCCAACACCAAACTCAACAAATAAAATCTCCATTGCCAAATCCACCAAGTGTTGATCTTTCATAGTTCTAGAGCTACCAGCTCAAATTCTAGGAGTGACCACCCCTAAATTAGCTACAGAAAAAGGTAAGCCCTCACTCTCATCACACAATTCCAAGAGATTAACTCAAAGAGGAGAACCATAGGAAGCAACAACAAAACAAAGCTTCTAAAAGAGTTTGCATCTTGATTTGTGTCTCAGTTAAAATGAATCAAAACTGTCCCAAATAAAAGAACAATTCTCCATTTTTTGATGTCAGGTAATGACCAAAAATGGGTTTTGTTCTGGGAATCTGAAAGTAGCAAATACAACCCAAATTCCTACAAAAACCCGTTTTGAGGTCTTTATCGTACACATAACAAGGGTTAATCACTAAGCATATGAAAGTAACTCTAGCAATGTTAAGTATATTACCCTGAAAAAATATTTCTCACAATCAATTATTATGGTTGGCCAATCAGAAACATGGAACAAGAGCCATATAATATTTCTTACATTTTTCATGGTAGTCATATCATATATATTAAGCTTTGTTGTGCCTTTTACCAGCCTTAGCATCCTGTGACAAAATGGGCCAAAACCATTTCCTTGAGCCAAAACAACATGTTTCGACTTTTCTTCATACATTTTTATTTTGTTAGGCCACATACTAAGCACCAATGGATTTGCTCTGAGTGGGAGGGTCCTTACACATATTCTTTAAAAGTGGGAGGGATCTTACACTCTTCAAGGTTAGGTGTGATACATTTCCTCTTTTCTAGAATGGATATTCATAGATGTGCATTCCAAGTATACTAGCAAATCTTCCAAGTGCTTTACACATAGGTTATCTATCTTACAACTCATTTTGAAGGTTAGTCATTATGTCTTATGTTTATGTGTTTTAAAAAATTAAACTAATTTCACTAAAGAGGTCTTTTCAATTCATCATTTACAATGTTTAAATTTTTGGCAAAATTTCACATCTAGTGACAAAAAAAAGTCCTTGTGATAGGTAGGAAGGTTTTTTTTTCCCCCTCCCATTTCCTCTTTTGGATAATCACCAACCCACCTACTTCACACTTTTGAAAACAAAGATTGATCAATTTACAATGAATCCCAACGCAATTTCTTAAAAATTCTAGTGTTGTCCTCACATTAACTCCCAAAGCTCCCAATGTTGTCCCAGTGATATGTTCCCAAAAAAGTTTTCCCATTACTTCTAATTAATCCCTTGGCGGCCAATAACCTTATTTATGGTTTTGAAAGAATTTTAATTGATGCAGAAATATTTTAAAACTTGGGTCACCAGGACTGTGGTCATAGGCTTCAAAATGTATGCTAACTATGAAAGTCCATGTCAATAGGGAGGAAGGAGGGAGGGTTGTGCACAAAGGCATCATGGAGCCAATCAGATGAAGGACATCATTTGCAAACCTAGACTTATATGTTGCAGGTGATAGGTGATTAGGACTTACATTTACTAATCCTAAAACCAATTAGGACAACATTTGCTGCAAGGCTGCAATTGTATCACTTTACCTCAAAAAAATGCTAAGCATTTTTGTCAAGCTTATGGCCAAAATTAGTTACTGACTAGATGGTAAGGTGTTGTTATATAGCTTTTGGTGGGCAAACGTCACATCATCTCTTTATAAGGTTATGTTGGATCATTTGAAGTTGAAGATAAAAATGGAAGTCATATATAACTAAGTTGGTAAATAAATGAAAGAATATATGAAGACACAATTGATCCCATAAGAATTATGAAATTAATCACTAAGATATTACCATTGAAAAAAAAATTGCAAACAAACCAATCTCAATGATGTTAGGAGGAGGATCTCATTTACTTAACCATATTACAACATATCCCTATTGATTTAAGATCAACTTTTTTTTATGTGAATATGCAATAACTCATCAAATCCCCATAGAAATGTGATTGGAAACGGCATTGTGCTATCATAGTTTTGATTGTGCTACCGTTTCATGCATACTTCAAAAACCCAAATAGAAACAGACAATGTTGCATCTTACATGTTAACACCTTAATGGCAATCCAACCAAAAAGGCAACAATTATTTTACTTCCCTGATGCAATTCTTTTGGGCAATTGTACTTTGAACTTAAAGCACATTAGCCCTCGAGTGGGCTAAAAAACAACGGTCGATGTTGCCTCTATGTACATAAAGCAAACTCTTTAAAGCACCATACTTGCATCATGACGCAGATCATGTCTTGAAGGGTTGGGAATTGGGTTTTGTGAAGGAGGAGAGGTTGTAGCTCCTTGAGAAACTTGAGAAACTTTGAATGCATTGTCTAGTGTATCATAGTTGATGTTGATGATCAAGTAGCCACAGTAGTTGTGAGAGAAATTTTATGACATTGTTGTGTCACTCCAACTCATAGTTTTTTTTATCCGGTCCAAGGTTCATTCTCTTCAAACACCCAAAACTTTTTGTTGGTCTTATTGACAAGTCCTATGATATTCATATGCTCATACATCATTTTGTCCTCCATATAGCAAGGAATGTCCATTAGGAAACGGCCACTAGGTTTAACATGGTTATCAAGCACTAGTTTAGTTTTGTCATGTTTTACAAGTAAGAAACAAACAACAAAGAACCAATAGAAAATTGTTTTCAAATTGACAAATGTGGATCATGGCTATTACATATTAGCTAGGACTTATGTGCTTTGGGAACATAGAGCACGACAACATAACACAAAAACATGATGAGTGAGAAGAGGACCAAAGGTAGCATCACCACCAAATATTGTTTCCATTTCAATTCCTTCCTTCGCTCGTAGGCCGAATGACCAAACCTGTTGCCTGCCTCCTTCAACCAAGAGAAACTGAATCAATTTCCTTTTTCTCTCAACTCCAAAAGACGTTCATGTGCAAACTGCATGCAATCAATCCAATGTTGTTAGTATTACATCTTGTCTCTTAACATTCATCACATATAACTGGACCATATTAGAAGAACAATGAATGTCAACAAATCATGTGAACAAGTTAATTGTGTGTGGATATCCTTGATTGATCATTCACTAAGTTTGTAGACGATGCATATTGTACAGAAAGTCAGTAAAATCAATGCGCAGAAAGAAATTGGAAGTCGTGAGAACTTCTTCAAAGATGAATTGAAATATGACACAGAGATGACCCGACCCCAATAATACGAATAGAAAGATTCTAGATCCAGCAACTTATTAGCAACTACACTGGTTCAGTCAATGACTCCTAAACCCTAAACGCACAAACCACTGTCACAAATGATTGTGAAGTAGTCTACACAATGTTCAAAACCAAACACACATTCACTGATCATCACAACAACAACTAAGTAGGCATTTGTTCTATACCATCTTCAATGTTCCACTACAACGTCCATTGGATCTTGAAACACCTGCTAGAAACGTTATTCCACTCACAAGCTCCGTTGTTTCTAACATCAATGAGTTCCTTTGTAAATATTGGAGGTGCGTGACTGACACCCCCCAATATCCCAAACTCCATTCTCATATAGGTAATAGAGAAATCCGCAAAGTCACCCTGTCTTCACCCTGTCTTTGGGCCTCCTTTCAACCCCTAACACCTCTTTTAGTGGTATCCCTAAAGTAAGGAAATTTTATTAAATCTCGGTATGAAATGCTGAAACTCAGTACGAAATGCTGAATCTCAGCATTTAATGCACAAGGTTCGAGAGGAATTATAGTAGCTGTGCAGGTAGGAGCAGTGAAAATCTATGTAGCAGCAGTGGAGGCGCTCAGGGAAGAAGAAAGACAAGGTGAAACTCAGGAAACCATTTCCTTAGTTTCACCCCCTCCCTTGAATGCTAATGTACTCCCCTGAATCTTGAATTATTATAGACTAAAGTAACCGGCAAGAGTGGACAAGTTACCGTGAATACGAAAATAGCCTTGCAGATTCCACACTCTTTTTTTGGGTCGAATTTTTTTTTAATTATTCTTTGAAAAAATCCACAAAATCAAAGAAAAATAATTAAAATATTCGACAAAGGTATTATTTTACAACCAACTTGCCAAGGGTATCTTATTTCCAATATTTTCAAGTAAAATATTAGACAATACTTCCAAGATTTCAACAATAAACTTTTTTTTTTGGGGAAAATCACTGAATATTTTTGAAAATTTTAATTAGTGCCAAATTTGTGAGGCTAGTGCGGTAGTCAAGGTGCATATTTTGAGACTATTCATGATAACCAACATGCTTGAGTAAGCTATGGAATGTCACCAATTGTCCGAGAGCATTGAACTTTGGAGTTATGGGACATAGAAGAGTGTGAATTATATGATAATCAGTTAAGTAATGGCCAAGAATGATTTTTGAAAAAAAGAATTAAAATTGGATTAATTAAAGAGGGGGCCTTAAGTGAACAATGATGGAGGTATTAGTCAATGTTTTGTTTTGTATTCGGCCTCTTTGATTGGGCCTTCACAAAAAGATAATTTTATTTTTATTATTCCCCAAATAAAAGCATTTTCTACCAATATGGGATTATGAAGTGTTTCCCTTTAGCCCCTAATACACAATACAAGAGTAAACTTATGTGCAAAGGATATGGGACAAATGGTGGTGTAAGTTTTAAACCATATACATGCACAACACTAGTTTGATCTTTTTCCTTGTAGTGGGAAGGTTGCATTGTCGTCATGTAGAAGTTTTATGCAATTTGTTTTTGAATGAAAAAACTCTAGAGCTTTTCCTTAATCATTGTAAAATTTGCTAAGGACATTGTTCATATGTAAAAGTTTTTTAGTTTTTTATACTTGGAGGATTGTTTTATTGCTTGCAACAAATTTGCAATAAATTAGACATGGGTTAGTTGTTCATTTCTCAATGGTGGGATCTACAAGAAATGAGTGTAGAGATGGATTCAATAATTTGTTCAACATTTGGCTTAAAGTCCTTGGAATTGGTCACCATGGGCCATCATTGTTTCCATTACACATGCCTCTTTCATGCACCTGAAATTTTTTCCTTACAGTCCCAGCCATGTAGGGAATTCATTATGTGTATGGTAAAACCAATGTTGGGTGGGTACCAACTGATGAATATAAACTAGGCTAAGTTTTAGCCCATTTATTTCAAAAATACATAATGAGTATATGTTAATGAATGTTAATTATTTCTATGGTAAAATCATTAAAGGTTAATTCTAGAATTGAATTCCAATGAAATTTTCTGAATTGTAATGATTTTTTAAGGTGACTCAAAAATATTATCATAAGCAATTTTTTGTAATTTTTTGGGTAAAAAATATCATTGATTATAACATTATTCTAAATGGAAAATGTTCTTAAATACACCAACAAAATCATGATTTCAAAAGGTGAATTAAATGAAATTAATTTTGTATGATATTTTATAAATATTTTATGTTTGTCCAAATTGTCACACCTTTTTTCTAGCACATGAAGATATTAAGTTACATATATTGCATTGTGAAAAAAATAGGCCATGGATAGATAACATTTTATGTGCATCTTTTGATATGTATATTAGCATCAATAGAACCAACTACAATCCATTATGATGATTACAACTTGATCAATTGAAGTGAAAAAAAATGTCCACATTTCAAAATACTTCTTTTTTGGGGTACAACATTGTATCGCCTATCTATATGTTCAAAATGATTTGTACTAATGCCTTATATCAAGTAAATATTTTATTGATCAAATGACATATTGTCGAATTTGTTGATTTTTGCATGGTATTTGCCTTATTACTTGACAAATATCATAAAATACTTGTTTAAGATAATAAGAAGCACCATGTGTTTAAGGTTTTGGATTGTACGATTTCCCCTAATTGATGATTATATAAAGTCCAAGGTATGTGGACCTACTGAGGTGATTTCTTTCTCAATTATGGTTTTATATTTTGCAACAAAACCATGGGCATTCCAAAATACACAAACCATTGAAATATTTGACCATTTTTGTGCTACCCTAAAAAATTAACACATGTTAATGAATAAATGTCCTAATTTAATTAGCGCCTAGGGGACCTCTTAGTAGCTTCTTGATTATGAAGCAATGAAAACTTTAAAATAGTTAGCTCTTAAAAACTAGGTGATCAACACTAGTTTGCCACAAATAAATTTTTTGTAAAAGAGATTGGGATGATATGACTTTGAAGGATAAGGTGAGGAAATATAGGAAAAGATGAGGAGGACCCATGTGTATATGGGTGGTGGAGAATCTCTTAAGATTGGCCCATTCTTGTTATGTTTGTGAAAAAATAGTTTGGATGATTCATTCTCTTTTGTGGTTGTTTTTTAGAGTTTTAACATAGGAGTTGTGAGATGTACTTTTATTGTTGGAATGTAAAAGGTGTTGTTCCAAACATGGTGGTGGCATTATGCAATTTTTTTTGTTTTTATTTACAACAAAATGTAGTTAGTTTTATTTGATATAAAATACTATAATTTTAATTTACAAATGGTTATTGGACAATAGCTACAACCAAGGCTCATGCAGTAGTAATGGTGAACAAACATTCAAAATGATGAAAACATAGGATTTCCAATGGAAAATATGTAGTAGAGTTTAAAAAATTTGCAAGATGATAACTATTTTCTTACCATAATGGTTGTCTCCTTGTGAATTTGTATTGGTTGTGTTTAGGATTTTCATTTTATTCTTTGAATGGTAGTTTTACGTAAACATACATAGATCTTAGTACACATATTTTTCTTGTGTTTTGTGTGTTTTTATACCTAAGAACCTTCACCTAATGTGTATTTTTAGGACTAATGGGATCACGAACATTTATAGTATCAACCCAGGTGATACTTGAGTTGATACCATGTTCCTTGGGTACTAGATAGTAGAAACCTAACTAAACAAAACAAGATTATCTTGATATTTTTTTTAATGTTGAAACTTGGGTAAGTTATATTATTAACTTTATGGTTCAATTTTCACAAGGGGCCTAAATATTAGGTAGGGAGTTTAAGGTTACGATTTAAAGCAACCAAGTCAAAGGTTTCAAGTGTTGTAATTATCTAGGAGCAAGACTTAAACTCCATGGAAGGGCTTACTTCTCCTTGGGCCCATATTTTCTTTTTCTTTTTTTTTTGGTTTGTTGTTTGATTTTAAATTTCAATGTTGTTCATGGATCACACACCATTTTGTTCAATGCTTGTTTCTAGGTTGGGGCTATTCATGCATTTTGTGATTTTTTTGTGCAAGCATTGTTTGGTGGGTTTTTGGAATGTTTGGTGACTTTGGGTCACAGTAGATTCTACAAATGTTTGGTGATTTTTAGTGACTTTGCAAGGTATTAAATAGATTCTTGGGGTTCTCAATGGGTTTTTGGGCCACAACAATTATTTAAACTTCAATATAAGGTACCTATTTCAATCTTGTGTTTTTATTTTGTTTTTTGTGTTGTGTTTTCTTATTTGTTATATGTTTTCTTTTTGTATTTCTTGTTAAGTTTTATGTGTGTTTGTGTTGTGTTTCATATTTTCAAGACTAACCATTGCTAAATGTAAATTTATTTGAAATAAAAGGAGTTCAATTGGACTTGCATTTGCTAAACATTCTTTTGAAAATATAACATTTTTTTGCATTTACATATATCTACGTTAGTATTTCTTTTTCATTATGCATCATTATAAAATGAGTGATGGGTCTAACCACGCTATAAGGATCCACACCTACCCCCCTTAGACCATTGTTTTTTCATTGTTTGTTTACAGAGTATTTTTAAAATCTTTTAAATATGTCTTTCAAAAACACATTCAATTTTTTTAAAGTTTTCTTGATATTATTATGTTAAGGTTTATGTTAAAAAAATCTTAGAATATATCATTTTTTTTTCAAATTGTGCTTTTAATGTGAAAATTGTTTTTAAGCAGTGGTTACAAATTTTTTAAAATGTAAATTATACATTTTTTACTCAATAGATTGATTTTTGTTTTTATGATATGTACATAATGTAATTACAATAACATTTTATTTTTCTTATTCTTTCTTTTTTTTACAATCCAAAATTCAAAAAATTAAGCAGTGGTGATGATTGCTAATGGTACATGCTAGTATGACTGCATCCTAATTAGGTACACATTACATTTACCCATCATACTTGTAAATGATAGTAATTGCTCCATTTTCACATCTTTCAAGTTTTAAAAAATATATAATCTTAACAATAATTAATATATATACAACAAAATCTGAAAAAAATGGAAGACATTTTTTTTTTGGTTCTTTTAATCCTAGTTTAGTAACACATCATGTAAAATGGAGTCAATATTTTTGGATGATATTTTCATGAATGAAGACGAAATGTCAATGGGGGAATGAATGAAGTTGAAAGGTTATAAAGGTTTAAAGCATTGCCAAGTTCCTAGTCAAAAAATGATGATTCATTGGAAATAATTTTTTAAAAATGCATGAACAAAGAATTAAATTAAAGCCTTGTAGTAGATTTTTTTTGACTTGGGCATTTTATTTTGTAAATGATGGTTCAAACGTTAATGTTAAGGTTCCATAAATTATTTGTTGTGTTATGTGTTATAATGTTCCAATTGCTCCTATAATTTTGAACCAATGAACAAGATTGAAGAAAGGTCTAATTTCATATTTCAAGGATAATGATGTAACTACATTGAAAAAACATGTGGATGTGGACCATGGACTAATCACAAAAAAAGTTGAAGAAAAAGTGAATAATAACATGAAAAGTCTAATTGAAAGCAATTTACAAAAAAGACTAATAATAACTCTAAGTGCCATTTCTAATTATTTTGGAATCATGGAGCTTTTCAAAAAAGACAATGTGCAATAGAAAGAGTTTCTAGAAAACTTGGGTCCTCTTGTTATCAAAAATCATTTGCATGTTTAGTTTGTTGAAAGCATTTAGTTAAAACATTTAATATTAAGGTTATCCCTTCATATTGTGTTCCCTTCCCAAAAACTTTTATTAAGAAGTGTTATCAAAAACTTGGTTCAGAAGACTAAACAAATTTGTCTTACTAGTTTTAGGAAATTATGTTTGCCATTGTAAGTTTTGATCTTTAGATGTCCATAGGGGCGCATGACGTTTTTACATTGGTAGTGAGTTTTTTGGGAGAATATTGAATGACAAATATATTACGATTAACATGTTTGAACTATCTAAAACTTCAAACCATTCTTTGGCAAAAAAATTGCAAGATTTTTTTAAGCAATATGATTTGACAAAAAAACCATTTACTTTGAAGGATCTAATCTAAATACAATGGGTCTAGTCACTTAGAAATAATTAAGAACACTAAGACATAAAGTTTCTTAAGATTTGGCTCAGCCAAATTTAACACATTTTACTATATCAATTTTATCCATTTTTATTCAACAAATGAATTTCAAATACATGAAATTGAATGTGAACACATATAACAAATGGATAAATTTTCAACAAATACACATTTCAATACCTTATGTTAGATAGAACTTTAACTTATTTGGAAGAAATTTATTATTAAAAAAACCTTTGAAATATACAAACTGTGGGAATTGAACCTAATTTACATATTTTTCAAGACATCATGTTGGAAATTTATGCAAAAGGTGAAAGCACACTAAAGGTGAACCATTTTGCACCCAAAAAAAACGATGTATAATAAGTATTGTAAAACACAATACTTTAAAATCTTGATGGCATCCTTTGGCTACCCGAAACTCAAGCTATTTTTTTGGAATTTACATGATAACATTTTGAAACTCAAAGTTCACTTTCAGTGAAAATTAATCTTGATCCAACAATTAGATGAAGAGACTTGGATAATATATATATACATTTTGTTGATGGTCATAAAGTCTCATGTTTGTGATTGATGAAACATTACCAAACAAAAGAAAACTTTTTTAAAATGCAATTTCCATCTATAAAATTTCCTCCTCTTCATATGGTAGAGTTTTTTTCTCTTAAAAAAGATATTATCATGCATTTATTGTTTTAAAAATGAAAAAATACACTTTATTGAATGGATTTCATCCAAAAATTTTAAACTTCTCCACCCAAAACCCTAATTTTGAAGTATATATGCAAATTTTCAAACATTATGACAAATATTACTTTGTGACAAATATACTCCACAAGTTCAAAATTTTCAATGTTTGTTGAATTTTTAATAATAATTGATTAGTTTAAGTATAAAGTTAAACAAATATACTTAATCCATGATATATCCATGATGTGATGTCCATATCTCACCAAAAAAATTACTTGTAGAAAGATTATGTTGTGACTACAATTTTGGGGAGCCTACTATGCTTTCACCCAAAATAAATATTTAATTGACATTGTATTTTCCATAAAATTTATCCATGCACTCCCACACAAAAATGAACTTTTGTGAAAGACACATTATTGAATTTTATAATTTAAAGGGTTAAAAGCACATTTGAACCCAATGCATGTGTAATAACTAAAATTTGTATCAATTTCAATTCCTTTTGCACTTTTAATCATCAACATGAATATGTTTTTCAATTTTGGGGATGAATGGTGCACATTTGATAAGCAAAAAAACATTCAAAATCTAAAAGCATTGTTGGACAATTATTTTCCTAGTAGTTTATGAACATCAAAGGACTTTCAAAAACCTAATGAAATGACCCCAAATTCATGGAGGAGCAAGATCATTACAAATAAATACAATTGCAAAAAGAAATTTGTAATTTGGATAACTATAATACATGAACTTGTTTGTCGAAATAGATAACATGTAGTTTTACACTATGTTGGACAATTGTTTTGGCTCCTTTTATTATGACTACATTGCAATGATAGTTACACTCAAGTCTATAGTTAGTTGTGACACTTTGGGTGTGGAGGAAAATTAAGGGGACATGATTTTGACATGTTTTTTTTAAAGGCATGTTAACATGCAACTACAAAAAAAAATAATTATAAAGGCCTTCAATATGTTTCCATCAAATATGCTTAGTTAGATTTGTAGAAGTGTATAACATGGCCTAGGAATTGGTGACCATAGTGGATGAAATCTTGCATTCCTATAGGTCTTGACCTCAAAAATTGAACACATTAATGAAAATAAAGTAAAATATTTTTTTAAAAACTATTTTATAATCCTTTATTGTATAATTCTAGTATTTGATTTAGGATTTATTCTTGTAATTTTGCAAGCAAAGTAATAATGTTTCAAGAGGCTTTGCAATTTTGAAAATCCATTATCCTTGTTATAAAAGGCAAATTGGTGCCTAACCATGTTTCCCTCCTTTTTCACATAGCATATATCACAAATTATTTTTGGTTGTTTGTTAGATCTTATTGTCATTGTTTGTTTTTTAAACCAGTCAAGGGGTCATTGGTTAACATTTAACAATGATATACACAGCGCCATAACCATGAACCTTAAACTAAAAGAAAAAATTAATTCTTCCTATTTCTTATTTTGCATAACTTGATGGAAGATGATTCAAGGATGGGTATGAATTGAAAAGCTTTATAGTGAACATGAAAAAGGAAATATATGGGGTCATTGATTATTTCCTTTCTTTCTTTCTTGATAAAATATGATGAGAGGAGAATTCACAATATGTTATTCCTAATGTTAAATCTTGGATTAAAAAACTCAAAATTAATATCCTCTTCTATTAATTGTTAGCAAAAGGTGATCATAATTAAAGACTATGATAGAAGATCCTTATTTTCAATGCTTTTAAAGTTTTATCATCATTTGCATCCATTATTGCAAGGTGAACATTCTTTTCCTAATAGAAATGAAGAATATTGTAGTTTGGATATTTTTGCAATGATGGTGAATAGTAATAAACCTATGAAGAAGCTTGTAAATTGAGAATTGTTCATATTTCAAAAATATAATGTGGATGCAAAAGACATATAGTGCCCTTTTGAAATGTGGGGAAAACATGAAACCATATTCCCAACCATTGGCTTGACAAATATTGAGAATTGTTGGTTCTCAAATTGAAATTGAAAAAATCTTTTCTTTTGTTTGCATATTAACTAATTTAAAATATTATCAAATATAATCAAATAACCTTGAAATTTTGATTTTTATGAGTAAGAATTTACCTAATGATGAGAATGCAAGTTTTTAGACTCCTTTTAATTTGGTAGAATTAGCCTTCAAGGGGGGTCGAACTCAGAAATGCACCACTTTTTGTGCCAAACTGAGTTTGATCCGGTTTCGACCCCGTCTTTCCTTTTTCCTGAGCGCTTCCATTGCTGCTACATATATTTTCACTACTCCTGCATGTACAACTACTATAATTACCTCGAACCTTGTGCATTAAATGCTGATTTTCAACATTTCATACCCAGATTTAATAAAACTTCCTTACTTTGCGGACCTCACTCAAAGAGAGCAAAAGGGGGTGAAAACAGGCCCAAAGAGAGGGTGAAAACAAGATTACTTTAAGGAAAACTCTATTGTCTGTAGTAATTCTTGCCTTGGCCATTTCAAATGTTTCAAAACTATATCTTAATGTTCTTTTGCTATATTCTTGAACTTGTAGTGAAACATTTGGTTCTAGTGTTGAGAAAGTTGTCTAAAATACTTGATTTTTTTTAAAGAACCATTTAAATATAACCTACTAATATGAATGAAAATAAGGGTTTTAAATAAAGCCCCATGCAAATGTTATCATGAACCTAAACATATAAACATACATAGATCACATGGTGTAAGGGCAAGGAGGTTCTTATGCCTACTTCTTCAGAGTGGGAAGGATATTACACTACAAGTGGCCATAAATTTGTAAATTTTTTCCAAAAAAATTTGGGACAAAATTGGGAAATTCTGTTTTTCCTTTGTATATAATAACTAAAATTTTGTTGGAAAATTTTCACAAATTTTCAACATAAAAAAGGTGGGGG
>Ga0209611_10005534_pt1 | contig 21110 bp, 11 predicted proteins | sample S1TSphgellanicum_3_FD_187693 | JGI IMG/M metagenome (GOLD analysis project Ga0209611, IMG submission 187693) | Host-associated microbial communities from peat moss isolated from Minnesota, USA - S1T2_Fc - Sphagnum magellanicum MG (SPAdes) (version 2) | ecosystem: Host-associated > Plants > Peat...
ATTTGGATGTAGCCTCCGTGGAGAGCTGCAGAGTATACTATAAGGGGGAAGGTGGTGGCTTCCCCCAAGTCCGGGCCGTGGTGAGTCTTGTGTGTCCGTGTTGCCCGTGGCTCGTCCTAGCACCAAGTGTGCTCTAACTTTGCACTAACCACTTTGTGTGGGTTGTGTGCAGGCCCGTGTGAGTGACTAAAGCTTGTCAACTCTTCCTAGTCCCATCCCGGAGCTCCAACCCGCCCCTCTACCCCTCAAAGGGTTGTGAGCTAGGGAGCGTGCTCCAACTCCTCCTTATTCCGCTGCTTTATACTTGGGCTCACATTTGAGTCCCTTGAGGAGTTGGGGGTGCGTCAATATAGGTAGGTGAAAGAATGGATTAATCACGGTTTGCATTTCAAACATTCAAAATGCATGAAATATCTAGGATGAACCAATAAATAAAAACTTGTATTCATGAAAAAAATTTAGGATCCTACCTATCTACACCCACATATTTATCCTAAGCCTACCTACCTACCTACTTATTTATATACATATGTAACCTATGGTAGGTTGCATATTCTAACCTAGCTTACATTAAAATAATTGCCTACTTTAATTCAACCCAACTAAATTAGGTAGTTGTCATGATTATATTATTGTTATTATATAAATTTAACTTATTATTTATTGTCACATGTATACATTTTAACTTTTTGAAATTCTATAAGGGCATTTTTCAAATGTAAAAATAAGAATTACAAATAGTCCTTTTGATTTGCATATATTGTTCAAAATGTTACATATTGACCTTGTCACCCTCCTTCAACAATAATTGATTGTAGCCAAATAAAATTTTTAATGTATTGAAAACCTTGGTTTTGTTGAAGGGCATTAGAGCTTTCTTCCAATAAAGGCATGACATATTTGTGTGAATAGGTTTGTTGGTCATTAACTAATGGGCAAACCCATCCTTGGGTGATACCACTAGGAACCACCTCAAGGAATGGTTAAAGAACCAAAAATAGCCAAATCATTTTTCTAGGCTTTTTTTCTTAAATGTTTTCACAATTATAAATTATTATTTTTCATTTTCATCAATTGCATGCTCTAATATATGGCTTCAAGTTTATTTGGGAATTTTAAATTTTGAAAAAAAAAATTTATTAATATTCCTAATTAAAATGACCTTTTAAAAAATCAACTACCTCAATTTTGAAATTTCATAACTAAATCATATTTAATCGACTAAGTGCCAATCGATTACCTTAGGGAAAAATTCATTAAAAATTTCTTAAATCATGTTCCAAATTTGTGTTCCTCGCTAAAAAGTTCAAGGAAAAAATAAGCATTATGTTCTTAAACTTTTTCTAAATGCAATGATTAAGAACGTAAAATACACAATATTCTTAATATTATTGAAATTTCAAAATCTATGGAACCTAATAAATGTATTCAAACAAAAAAAATTATGAAAATGTTCATTTAAATTTTTTAATGATTTTTCAAAGTTCAGTGGGTCCAGGAAAATCAAGGTTTGACATTCCTAATAGTAGCACCCAAAGATGGGTTTACCCTGGTAATCCCCACACATGTAACATTTGGTTGAGTTAGTAAAAGAAAATTTCTTGGTTGAAATCATTGTTAACAAAACATATTCACCCTTAGATAATTCCACCAAATTTACATTTAACAACTTTGTTTTTTGAACTTGAACCAAGGGCTTTTCAACTTCATTAACCTTTTAAGGTTACTTGAAAACTAAATTATCATTTTTTATTATGATTTGAATTTCCCATCCCATGATTTTATAATGGAAATCATATGAAAATTGTTATTTCATGAGTTCATATTTTTTGCATATGGATGTTGTGCCTCTAAAACACATACGATGCATGTACAAATAGGATGAAATATATTTTAAATGAAAAGAAAATATTTTTTAATTAAAAAAATTTTAACTATTTTTTAATTTGCCAAGTTTTAACCTTTTTTGTTTAACCAAAGTTCATCAATTTTTTAATTTGGCCAAATTTTAACCATTTTTCTATTTAACCAAGGTTTGCCATTTTTAAAAATATAACCAAAGTTTAAACTTTTTTTCAAAATAAAAGTTAATCAAATTTTTTTAGTTTAACGAAGGTTAAACATTTTTTTTTAAATTACAAAAGTTTAACCATTATTTTTTTTAGCCAAATTTAATCAATTTTTAATTTAACCAAATTTTTTTATAGCCAAGGTTGAAACAAGGTTTAATTTAAACATGGTTGAACAAAATTTTTGTTTTGTCAAATTTTAATTTAGTCAAGGTTGACCCATAATTAAAATTATCCAATGTTTAATACCCTATATTTAACCAAGGTTTAACTAAGTTAAAATGTTTTAGGTACACACATAATTATATAATCTAAGAAATTAAAAAGGAGGACAAAAAATATGGGATATATTTTATAATTGCAATGTAGTGACAAATTAGGTTGTAATTAAATTGTGACTTACATTACAAGGAATTTGCAAATAAACGATTGGATTAATAACTAATTTTTAAAAGTAATTATCACATGCAATTTGTTACAAGGCCTAGTCGTTTTGAGCAAATTGCATAAAATTGTAGTCACAAAGGCAATATATAGCATCAAGTTGCAATGGTAATCGTATAAAGATGTAATTTACATTAATTTTTCATCCATCCAAACTAATTTACATGGCATTGTCATTTTGTGACTAATTTTAGGAATCAACAATGTAATTGAATTATTTTTAAATATTTAAATATTGAAATATTATTATTCTTTGATATGTATATTTATATTATTATTAATTTCATTAAATTCAACTTTTATTATATTGACATGTGTCATTACGTAGGTTAGGCTTTGAAAATGAATTTAGGTTGTTAAATAAGCCACATATTGTGCACCCTTAAATTACCTGTTCTGTTCTAATGTTGCCACCTATATAGGTAAGGAATATTCGATCAACATTCCAACATTGGATGGAACTATGTCATTTGTGAGAATTGATCTTTGAACCCCAAGGAGGGAAATCAACTTCTTTACCACTCAGCCACTAAACTTGTTGTGCCAAAAAAATAATGTACATTTTATTTAAATTATTTCATTTAAAACATTAAATAAAACATCATTTTTGATCTTTAGTATCTTATTACAATTTTGTCCAACTGACGAGATTAAAATTAAAATTAAAATTCTTTCCAATAATGTACACAAATATGTTTTTTTCTTTTAAAAACATAAATTGATTTGAAAAGAAAAATATTTAAATTTTGTTACTCAATACAATTTCAATGACCATTCTTTAGAAAAAATAAATTCAATCACATGATCTATAAATGGATAATATAAATAAATAAATTTCATATCTTGAACCTTCATTTGATTCTAAAAATTATGTTATATTTGTGTTTTTGTATATCATAATTTTACCAATATAACATAATTGAAATGTGTGATATATAATTTATTCACATACATAATTTATAAGTGGATCATAAATAAATTTTAAGATAAATATAATAAAATCTCTTTTATTAACTATATTATTTCTAATATAGAAGCTTAATCTAAATATCAATTTTAATTTTTAAATATTAATTAATGCCATATAATTAATTGATTATATGGATCTATAAATTTTATTATTTTACACATATAATATCTAAAATTTTACATAAAACTATAATGAAAATATTTATGTAAATGTTTTTTTTAAATTACATATCAAACCTTTATTTGATTTTTGAAATGATATTATACAATTTTGCTTATGTAGATTATAATTGTATCAGCACAAAATAATTTAAATGTATGATATATATATAACTTATTCACTATATAATTTTTATAAATGGGTCATAAATTACTCCTACTATGTAGCCTATTCAATAAATAAATTACCTTGCCTACCTAATTAAGTAATTAATTCAAATATATCACATATATCAACTTGATAAAATACTTACTATTATTACCTACTACTTACTACTTTACAATTTATAACTAAGTAATTGAATAATTACCTAACCTAATTAATTAATTAAACATAACATTATTTCATTCAACCCAATAAAATGCCTATTATTAATTAACTTACTTATATACTACTTAATACTTAATACCTAACCTATCTAATTGAAAAAATTATGACATATCAACATGATAAAATACATATTGTTTAACCACATACATATTAATTATTACATACTTAGCCTTATTTCTACCATTAATTGCCATGGGTCCTTTATAATTTTCACAAGCCCACCAAACCGTATTACACATTTAATGGTTATTTCATTGAAAAAAGTTAGGGGAAAACAATTAAACCACCAAATCTAGGAATTTCAATGGTTAACTCTTTTTTTTCATATTTGATTACAAGTGCATTTGTTACTAAAATTTATAGTCACAAATGAAGTTGAAAAGATGTTATGTAGTGTCCAATAGCTTATGAACCACCTTCCAAATCACAAAAACAATTAGATTTTCATTTGTTTTGGGATGCCATTAAAGATGGATGATATACGTGCATTTTTCATTTTCATTCAAATTGACATTAATTATAAATATAAGTTGCACATGCAACTATAAACCAATTTGTAGTCATTCATGCAACTACAAATTGTTTTTACCAAATGCCATGAAGGACTGTCATATATAAAGTCACAAGAATGGTTGATTTGAATAGAATTTATAAACACATGGGTGGGAATGGACATGATTCCTTGTAGTGTAGGTTGCACCTATAAAATATATCGTATATATTTTGCCATCCTATTAATTCTAGTGATGATCATTTCATTGGAGCTAGTTTAGGTGGGATGGGTTATAGTTGTAGGTCGTACAAAAAGATAATTCCAAACTGCAAATTTATTAAAGGTTGATTCCAAACCGAAATTTTTATTTAAAAAAAACCATTTTACAAGTTCTAATGTTTCAAAATGTCCTTGTGGATCTTAAGATATTAGAAAAAAATAATTTTTCTTTAATTTATTCAATTTCTTTTGGAAATTTCATGTCCTTTCAAAAAACAATTTGAATATTTGTGTCTTTCCAATTTCATACACATGTTTACATGTAATTTCATACAAATGTAAATATGTGTTATTTCATTTGAATATGTTGAGATTATTTCAAGAGATTAACATTTTTTTTTTCTTTGAGATTAAATTATTTTCCAATAAAAAAATTTCCCTTAAATATCTAATTCAAGGATTTAATCCCCACTTGCTTAATTGATTTTAATGTTTATACACCTAAATTGCTTCCAAAATTTCAATGAATTAAAAACAAAGGTGGTTAATTAAATCTCCCCTAGATGATAATTAGGTGGTATTTGTACAATTTGAATCCTATATATATGAAAATAGTGAAGTTTTCAAATGTAAACCTTTATTTCTTTTTTATCATTTCATTGTCACCAGTAGTGTGTAGTATTGTAGAGTTCAAGTTTTGCAAACTATATAAGAAGGTGCATTTTACATCATTAAAATAACACAATAAAATTTGAAAGTAAATGTCATTTGGGATGAATAAATCAAAATGGAATGACCTTTAAGGCTAAACCAAAAAAAACTTCAAAACTAACTATATGTTTAACCTACCCACCTACATAATTAACATTGATAAATATATATCTATTACCTACATAATTTATATACCTATGTACATTCCTATCGAACTAAATGTTTATATATATAATTGAACACAAAATTTGAAATAGTTATGGATATGCCATGTGTCATAATCATGAATACACGAATTGAATGTCTTAGATTTTTCACCAAGATTGCATTAAAAATTTATAATAAAAATTGTTGATACATGGCAACATATCATTCAATCATATTGTTCACTAAACAAATGGCATGGTAATCACAAATGATAATACACATAAAATTAGTCAAAAATTAAATTTATATTTTGTTGAATTTGTTTTCATCCATAATCCATGCTGTTTGTGACTATGGTTGCATGTAACTTGATTTTCGTGACTAGAAGGTCTTAGTTGTATATGTTGCTTGTAACTAAAATTTAATTATAAGCATTAATTGTAAAATGTAGTTTTTCTTCTACTGATGACCTAATCAATTGGCCTAATTTGGTGCAAATTCAACGCCCCAATAATGTGATATTACCATTATGAAAAATAATGTCCATTATAAACACCCTACAACTAGAGCTCCAAAACAATTAATATACAATTACATAACAACTAAAACATGGAAATATGTGCAATTAATAAATAAAATGTCACATTATAAAATCAAAGAGTTATAATGTAGTTGTAACTTAGTTGCAAATGGGACATTTAGATAACGTAATATACACATCATACATATAGATGTAATCAATCATGTTTAATTTTTTTGCAAATTGCACTTTCGTTACATGTGGCAACCACATTACCATTAATGTAGATGTAACATCCAATCATTAATTACATTACAACTAATGTGCAATATTGACACATATGATCATGCCACATGTGCACATTTTTATTTTCCATTAAATATAACATTTGTAATTAGTTGTCAACTATGATTTCCATTGATACAATTAGTTGTGCCATTATGTTGTCATTATACAATTATTATTTGATAATTATGTTTTTTACCCAAATTCATAATTATTATATATAATTTAGTATTATCTGAATTATTTTTCAATAATTTATTCAATATTACCTTCTCATTGATATGTAAAATTTTAAATTATTATGAATTAATATAATTAATTTAAATTATTAGTTGGTTAATTAATTTATACTAGTAATTTAAAAATTAGAAATTTAGGCAATAAATTACTAATGATCTCAATTTAGGTAATTTGTCATTTTTTAAATTCAAATAATTAACTATCTAGTTTAAATATCTGAGAATTGATTATTTGAATTCACCAATCAACTAAATATCTAAATTAGAATAGTTAACTATAAGATAATCCAAATGATTAATTATTTAATTTGAATTAAAATTTTAAATACTTGATAATTAATTAATTAATTATTTGAATTAGATTGATTAATTCAAAAATTCAATTCAAATGATTATTTGAGATAATTTATTATTGATAATATGTCCACATATAATTATTAAATAATTACTTATTAAGTTGCACATTTTATTAAATTAAAAATGAACATAAAGAATGTGATAAATTTGATTTTTCTAGTCACAAGCTAGTTTGTAACTATTGTGCAATTAAAAGATTTAACCCACATGTGTTGTTCATGAATTTCATTTCACAAACAATATAAAGAAGGTGTTAGTTCTTGTCTGTTCACATTAAAATACATGTGTTAATTTTGGATGACCTGAAATAACTTAACATTAAAGATAAAACATAAAATAAAATAGAAATACTTGAACATGGTTATTCTTTGAATTAAGTACCCTTTTATTTTTTTACTTACTTGCTTACCTAGGTAGGTAAGTAGGTATGTAATGTAAGTAGGTCCTACATATCTAGTTTTACTTAGATATATGTAGGTATGTATTACTTACCTAATTTTTACCAACGTATTTGGGTAGGTAGGACTTATTGACCTACCTACCTATGCCTATGTACCGATTTATTTAATTATTTAAATAAATGATTTTTTTTTCAAAATTCAATTAACATGCCATGTGGCAAATTTTGATAACATGACATGTCACATTTTAAGACAATATAAAATGAATAATTATATTGAATGGTGGAGATCAAAATTTCAAGAAATAAATAATTTCCACCCAAAAATTCTCAGAGTTTCATGTTTTAGATAGATTGATAAAAAACAACATTATGATGTTACCATTGTAGTTGCAAATTAGTTACATTAGAATTGCACAATAGTTGTTCATACATAATTAGAACTGAGTTGCATAAATTATATACGTATACAATTTTACATATGAACTAAATTCGTTGCAACTCATGCGATTTGTTTGATAGTCGTCATGTTTGTAAAAATACATTAAGTTATAATGAGCTACAAAATGGTCATTGCAACTAGTTAAAAACCAAGTTGCAAAGCCAATTGCAAATCACCACAAAAGTGTCTTTTAGTCTTTTTTTACCTATCCCTTCTAGAAAAAGGTAAATAAAGGGCAGGTAAAAGAAGCGAGCAGATGAGATGGGCAGAGTAAAAATATATAATCAGCTGACCGTGATTTACAGTTCAAACTTCAATCGCTGTCAGAAATATTTAGTTGAATTTTTTTGGAAATTATTAATCTTAAAAGAAAATTTGCAGCCCTTGTAATGCCGTCGCTCCAATTGACTCGGTCTTTAGTGGTTCGGTGTTAGGCTCGGCAGATGGGCCATTCTGGGCTTAGATCAGGAGCTCCGGTAAAGAGGATAGCAAGGCATAGACGCGGATTCAGGTTCGTTTTAGGTCTGGGAGAGGCTTGGAAGAAAGGTTGGAGCTGGAGAAGCCATGGCGATGGTGTGGGAGAGAAGGGAAGAGAGAGAGAGAGAGAGAGAGAGCAGCCCAGAGAGTCACGCACAGAAAGATAGAAGGATTAAACGGAGGGGTGGGTCTTAGGAGCACATGGAGGAGGAGAGATGGTGCGGATGGGACAAGAATGGCAAGGAAGTAGTGCGAGAAGACGGAGCCTTGAAAGTGCTATGAAGGAAACGCAGGCGCGCACCAAAGTGGTGCTCCGCCATCTGCCTCCTTCTTTGTCTTCTTCGGTGTTACACGACCAGATTGTATCCAAGTATGCTGGGACCATCACCTGGTTTGCTTTCCACCCCGGAAAATCTAGGTGAGCCTCTTTTTCCCTCTTGCGTTTGGCCGTTGAATTGTGTTTTCTGCGTGGATTTCAGTCGGCTTGGCCTGTGAAGGTCGTGTTTCTCGTTGTTATTTTTCTCGTCTTGTCTTTTGGTCTCTTGTCTCGGTTGTCGATTTAAAAGAGTCCGGTTTTTTTTTTTCCCGCCCCCGCCCTCTTTGCGAAATTTCCACCTTTCCGTTGCTATCATGGGCATTCGTTGTATGTGCCCATCTCTCTCTTTTTCTGTCTCAGATTTTCAGCTTGGATTGGTTCTTCCCCTGTGCCATGAGGCTAGAATGGATAGGAAGCCCTCTTGTGACTAAAAGATTAGGAAAGATCACGAATTTAGCTCTACATACCCTAAAACATCTTGATTGGGATACAAGAAGAGGGTTCGGTGTTGAATTCCCTGTACCCTGATGAGGACTAGAACTGCTTTTTGTTAACCTTCTGATCCTCTGACATTCTATGGATGGTTCACACTCACAATAACCACAAAGAGCAGTATTTTGCTAATTAATCAATCTGGAAGTGTGAAAAAGCAGAATTGCATAGTTGCAGAAGTGCTGTTGTGGTGCTTGCAATAGCCCTTTCTGACAGTTCATAAGATTAGACAGGGTGTCTTGCAAATTGGCAATTGTGCTGTGCAGATTTGACCTGTATTCAGCATGTACTGGTGTTTCATGTTATGTTGTTTGTGGAATTAGGTGTAATTCTGGTGTACAGTGGCTTGGTGTGCTCCATCCGTAGTGTTTTGCTTTAAGTTGCAGTATGTCCTTCCCTGCATAGCTTTACTCTGTTTCAATTAGTAGTTTGTGGCTCTGCAAGGATGTTCACTTGTAGGCTCAAAAAAGACCTTAGATTCCTTTCCATAATCTAAAGCATGAAAGGATTCCAAGGTCTGTTGTAAACCACTTGTGTACCAATCTCTGCATACATATTTACATAAATAGATTTTTCTCTCGCTCTCTTTCAGTGGGGATGGTACAGTAGCTGGTCACCACCATATATATTGCTGTTAAAGGTTAGTGAACATGCATGTGTCTGTCATTGTTGTTAAAACTGCGCTTCAGTCTTTTCTCTGTTTTTTAGGTTTGGATCTCCCTGCTTTTCCCTTCTTCTGTCTTCTATTTCCTGTTTGATGATATGTTCTAGGATCTGAAATCGTTGTTATCGTCATCTTAATTCTATTCATGTACATGTAAATTATAAGGATGCAGAAGCTCTCAATATTCATGAAGATCTATCTGTCTTATTAAGGTTTCTGAGTGACGGATGTTGTTGAACAGCTGTCTTCTCAACTTATGTGTGACTAATGTGTTGACTGAGATAGGCCACAGTCAGTTCCTCAATTATGAATTGCTTAGGAACCTCAGAAGCAAGGTAAAGATAATGATGTGATTTTTGTGTTTGAGGAGCTCTTTGGGCATGTGTAAAAGATATACCTGGTGGAGCAAACCTGTTTGAATCCATCATCTCTGAGGATTTTCTCATACTTGGCCCTAGTTTATGTGAAGAAAATTGTAGTGATCTAGGTGTTTTCATATGGGTCCATGCCATCCTTGACCAGAATACACTCTCTTGCAGTGTTACTAATGCTGCTTTTGCATGTTTGTATTTGTACATGTTTCCACAGTCATAAGCATCAGGTGTATTCACGGGCTTATATCAACTTTAAGAAAGTGGAGGATGTTATTGACTTCTATGAGGTTTTCAATGGCCATATCTTTGTCAATGAGAAAGGTAAGTTTCTAGGGATTTTCTTTTCATTGCTTATGCAGTGGACCTGCAGCTAGGAGTGTCAGACAAATGTCTCTACTCAGAAGGCTATATGTTCTGTTTGCAAAATTGACTGGTTCATGTTTGTCTGACCAAGGAGATCATTTTAAAACACAGGGACTCAGTACAAGGCACTCGTGGAATATGCTCCCCATCAACGTGTGCCAAAACCTCGATCCAAGAAGGATGCCAGGGAGGGTACTATCATGAAAGGCAAGCTTCTAATGAAGCCTGACTCACAAGTTGGGTTTTAGCCTCATTTTACTGGAAAGTAGTTGTCCAGAGTTCATCCTGGCAGGGATTCGATTCTGGGAGACTTTTTTGGGACAATGTAGTTGCTTGATGCTGAGTCTGTTGCCCAAAATTTTGGAGTGCTTCTGATGTGAGATAAATCAATGCAGATTCGGACTACTTGGCTTTTTTGGAGTTGCTAGAAAAACCAATGGATCATCTGCCCAGTGCAGAAGTGCAGCTGGAGCGCAAAGAAGCTGAAAAGGCTGCTGCTTTAGGTGTGTGGTGTGTGGTGGTATTAGTTGCCTGCATAATATACAGCAGTCAGTTATTTTGAGGGCTTTTGCATGGTGGGTATCTCAGTGTGATGTTATGTCAACACTCCCTGAAGTCCATCTCTGACTAATTGATATCAGATGGCTGTTTGTTTGCACATCTAGTATTTCCTCTGTCGTGATTGAACATAGTTTAATAGTTAGGGCTGCCTCAATGATGCCATAGCACAGCTACTTTTGCAAGAGCACTTTGATGTCCTAATCTAATGCCTGTCATGGTATTATGGACAGCTTCAGGGGCAGCTAAAGACCCTGTCATTGTTACTCCATTGATGGAGTTTGTAAGACAAAGGAGGGCTGCCAGATTTGCACCTCAGGTTCTCTTCTTTACAATCTCTTAAACGTTAAGCTCACTGGTGCTTCTTTGCAAGCCCACGGGTCCTTCGACTTCAAGCTTTTCCCAGACATTGGTGTTTACTTCACTGTTGTCCTGTTGGCCCTCATCTACATGCATTGAGTGAGCTGTCCATCAGCATGTCCCCTCCACCTCTTGCCTGTTTGTGGGGAGTATGATGATGGTGGTTGTGCAGTGTGTTCATATGCTTCTCAATTGGCATGTGAATATAGGGACTGGCACCTAATAGTTTGGCAGCTGCATTGTTGGACTTGACTTCAACCATTATCAGCCATTTAAAGATCTGCATGAATAGGCTGATGGTTGCCCTGAACATGCATAGGACTGTTGCTGTTGTTCAAACCTCTCCTTAGAATGCCTATTGGTCTTGTTTAGGGTGGGGTTTCTTCTTTTTCATGCTTGCTGATTATTGTTGGTTTCTTGTCAGATTTGAAATATCCACTCCCTTATTGTAGGATCATCTTGCAATTCTTTACAGGTTGACTAGAATCATAAGTATTGAGGACTTTAGAATATGTACTAAGCTTGTGGATTATATGAATATGCCAATTGTGGATGTTGGGACTGCACCCTCTTACTGGGTGTGTAGGAACAGTCCCAACATCCAGGCCAATGAAATGGAACTGGGAAGAAGAAGCCATGGAATATTTTGTAGCTCATTGACTTCGAATAGAATGTAGTGCATTCTGGAATGACAAGTTGCTTGTGAGCTGTGAAAGCAGAGGGCCATATCAGCAAATACCAAGATAGCTGCCCGGGCTAGCAATGCCGGAGCTGTGACTTATAATCTCTCGCAGCGACGAAGTTCAGATAGAAGCAGGCCTGGTACTCCAACTGTAAGTGCCCTTCAGGAACCTGAAGCATATTTGAATTCAAGAAGGTTTCACAAGGATGCTTCTGGTAGTATGGCTATACTAGAGCTGGTTGTTGATGTGTTTGGAGCAATGGTGCATGCTTATAGCTGGGTTTGGATTGGGGATATGGAGTCAATTGTACCTCTTTTTTAAACATATATCATGTCTGCCTGATTTCTGAGTCTGGAGAAAATCTTGATGAGAGGGCTTTGACCTGTGCAGCATGTCTCAGAGAGTGCAGTGGCTAATAAGGAAGTGGTGTCTCATGGTGCAAATCCCCAACGAGAAGAGCAGCAACGTAGAGAAAAGGAGATCCTGATGTATAGGAAAAAAAGGGAAATAAATGAAGGCAGAGACAAGAAATCTTTGCGGGATGCTGTTGTAATTGCAGCCTCACCTTTCAGGGGCAATGTTGGAAACTCACGCATGGACCCCACCAAGGAGCATATCATCTTACTAAAGGATTCTTCAGAAACACCAGCAGGTATGTGCCTGACGTCTCTGGTTGTATATATGCCCCATTTGTATGTGAATCTAAAGATAGGCTATTTCCTGAAAGCATTCCATTATGGCTTCATTTCTGTTGCCTACACCAGAGGTGCTTGACAGCAAAGTAGTGAGCAGTCATAATTCTTGGGTCATGGCAAACCATTTGATCATGTTATCTGCTTTTCTCACAGGTTCAGATAGTGGAGCAATGCATGGCCTGGCAGGTGACGTAGAGCAATCTGGGATTGGAGGGCAATTGCTTGGAAAGGGTTTTCCTCTGGTGGCAATTCCAGGTGATACAGCTATAGGTAGTGGAGATGCAAAAGAAGCAAGCAAAAGGGATTCCAAGAAGAAGCAAGTGTTGAATTCTAAAGACAAGGATAAACAAACTTCAACAGTAAGTGCCAGAAATTGCAATTGGTTCCAAAGTTTGCACCTTGACCACCAGGTCTGTTTGATGGCAGTTTTCTTGCTGTATTTCTGAACTGGTATAACTAAGGCATGTTGACCTATTGGATGTGTTTCTTGTCATTGCCCTGTGATTACTGCCTGAGGAATCAATGTATTTGTCAGTAGTTTCTTTTGCTCTTCATAAGAAGTTATTCCATGGCATGCAATGTCCAGAATGTTGGACAAGTGGGCACTGCGCTGCTGAGTGATGATTCATGTGGGGATTTGGCTCCAAACCAACGGAATCGCAGCCCAGCATCTGCAAAAGGGACATCAGGCAGTGTGCAGCTGCAGCAGGTGGTGTTAGCTTCTCGGGCCACAGCAGCAGCAAGTGCAGCCACCACCAGTTCCACATCCAAACAAAGTCATCGCAGGGAATCAGGAAAGACCTCTCCTCAAGCAGGCTTGTCAGTAAGGGACCGTGTACAGGTTGCTTTGTCTCAACATGGAGGTGCTACAACATCCATCCCTGTGGACCCAAAGGGATTGTCCCAGCAGCCATTGGAGAGAGCAGGGAAGTGGCCCCCACGTCCACATGCTATTCGCCTGGCCAGCAAAGATCAGACTGTCTCTCTCCTTCTGCCTCCGTCTTCAAGTTCAGAGGTGGAATCTGGTGTCTCTCAGAATGATAACATGAGTGGGTCAAATCGTGTCAAAGAGAAGGGTAGCAACATGGCTGCAAGTGATGGAGTTCTATCTGTTTCTGTGTCTGATCGCCAGGATGCAAGGCACTTGAGGAACAAAGATAGGCCTGATCGGCCAGTCTGGACCCCCCGCCGTCGTTCTGACACTGTTGCAGTTGGTTCAGAAGCATCATCTGGTATTTCCTCTGCAGTCCCCTCACCAACAGCTGCGATTTCACCTGAGTCTCCACTGGTGAATTCACATTCAGAAATTGAAGCTGTTCCCAAGGGAGAGGAGGGAGAGAATGGAAACCATCACAAACAGGGTGTGAAATCAGGATCTAATGGGCGAAGCTCAGAGTCTCAGCAAAGTTCAGGTATGAATGAAAGTCTTTTGAACTGTTCAACATAATGTTTTGATGGTGGATGTCCCATTAGATTTTGCAGATCATTGTAGACTACCATCAGATGGGAATGTTGTGGGACACTGCATTTCTATGGCTGAAATTTTCTTGGGTTGAAGTGGGCTAAGGTGCTAAAGCCTTTTTTTCCCCTGGTGAAGAGGAGAGTAGCTTGAAGGTTGTGTAATGAGCTGCTTAATGATTTCTATGTTGGCAGGAGTAGGCAGTGGAAGTTCTATGTATGGAAAAACTCGGTATGTGGAGACCGGAAGTCAAAGTTCTCGTTTAGGGCGAGGAGGCATGACCACAGGAGCTATGTTGACAGCACAGGATATACAGGTGCCAAGTCAAGGGGATCTGAAAAATGATACTAATGGAAAATCCCCAGGTGGCAGACAAAATAAGGAAGATGAGGACCATGCAGTTGTGCCCCCACAACCTTCAGTAATGGAGGATAGAAGGAAACAAGAGGGGCCCTATTGGAATGAACATGGTACTCACTCGTTCATTTACATTTTACAGCCTTGGCCCATATGGAATGAAATATGGAGTCAGACAGGAGTGGGCTTTCCATTTGAGGCAGGAATGCTGTGTAATGGTCAAGATTGTCAGTATTCAGTAAGTCTGATTAGTGCATGAAAGAACATATTATTAGAGACTTAACAGCAGGTTTGCTTGAGGTACAGGTGGTGGTCATAGGCAGGGGAGTCGTCATGAGCGAAATGGACAAGGCCCTAGAGAGGGGGAAGTAGCCATTAGTGGAGTAGAGCTTGCAAGCAAACCATTGAAAAGAGGGAGAGGTCCTCCCATGTTGGGAATCAATGAGGTATGCGGATGCATCCTCTGCTCTCATTTAATTTTTGATGACAGTCCTCAAATATGTCTTGTGTGAACAGCTGTCTGTATCCCAAAACACCTAAACCTGCCCATATGTGTTGTCGCAGAAGCAAGTGTGGGTTGCTGTTCAAAAGACAGTGACAGGTGGATAATGGTCCTCTACATCTGGTAAGATGTTCTTCTGCTCACAAAGTCACTGGTGCTCTCTGCTTGGTACATTTATAAGTTCTTTTGGCCCTTTTTTGATTGGAGGTTTTTGGATGAGAGAAGTATACTTGTCCATGTTAAGATGGCATGGTTGAATGGTTCAGCTACCATGGGTCTAGGATTGTCTGTTGTATTGAGAAGTTTTTGGGGGTTGAGGCTAGCATGGGTGCAGGAAAAAATGAATGTTTTATGAATGGCATGATTCTGCTTACATTGCAAGCAACTGGTCATCACTATGGCTTTTCCCATGGCACATCCTTTTCATGGCGAAAGGTAGAAAGCAGCAGCACTTTTACCAGTCTGGCATACAAAGTGTGCATCATCTATGAGCTTTTGGCCTCTATCCAGATTTTGACCAGCAGCAGCAGTGGTTTGGTTCCATATCAAATGCTGATCAATGCATGGATTGTCCCAAGGATGCAATCCGAGAGATTCTCAAGAGAAGATATCATGATTCTAGCTTCAGACACCAAATGTGGCTGTTGGAAGTCATCAAGCTACAGAAATATTTGGAGTACTCTTAAAAGGAAAGTAAGGCAGGTTGACTTCAAGCATGTTGGAAACTAACCAAACTGTGGCACATTCTTTGGCCCTCTCTTTCTGCCATGAGGACATGTTGTGTAAGCTCAATCACCACAGTGGGTGAACACAAATTTGACTCCTTTGACCTCAATTTGTTGGCTAGAGGTGGTATCTTGATGGTGTATGTGCCAGAGAATGAGCTTATGGAAGCCCACTGACTAGAGACGAAAGGCTTCAACTTGGTTGGATTTGAACAAGTTGATGGAGGTCCACCTTCGCATGGTGAAGACACGCTTGGTTTCACTTTAGCAACAAGTACAGCCACCCTTATGCCTCATGGATTGTCCTCACCAGCATGCTTCAATTCAACGTACTGTCCTCTTCTGTACTTGGTTTTGCTTGATTGCAGAGGCATTAGATATAGTCTGTTTGTAATGGGGTGAGCAACTTTCAATACCTCCTAGTTCTCCATCCTCCCAGAATAGCTACTCTCTAGTGAACCATCTGTCTGATGCTCAGACAACTAGTTTCACATTGAGGTTTAGAGTTCCAGGGGCTATGAAATGGGCTAAAAACGCTCCAGAAAATCTATTTTGTTCTGTTAGTTTATTTGGAGTCATTTGAAATGCCACAGTTGTGCAGCAATGCAGGCATAGGAGAAAATTTTCAATCCAGAAGTGATGTGCTGCTTGATTGGGACTGCTATGATGCAGAACTAGCAGCTCCATGTTCAGCAGCCTCAACAAATTTTGGGCTCCTATGAAACAGGGACTAAGTTCTGTGTCAAATGTATGTTGACAGTTCCTGTGGTTTGCTCATTCTTTCCTTGACTCTATGGAACTGACATAATTACCACCTTCAAAATTGGTTGTTGTGGAGTTTTCTTTGCAATCTCAGATATATGCCAGGCTTGTGTCTGAGCAGCTGGTGTCTGGTACTGTGGCATGACGAACATATCACTGAGAGAGTGCCATAAACATGGATGAGTAGGTCGGTGCTTTTCTGTCTATTCTGAGACCTAACCTCTGCTGGCAGTCAGAAACTGACAATCACACTGAACTGATGAAGTGCAATCACTGGTTGCAGAGCTCCTAGCAATTCCAGTGTTCCCTGCTGGTTAGTCTTTGTTCTCTCCGGTTTCTTCTAGGAATTGCTACTCTTTTTTCTGCAATGGTTTTATTATAGGCATGGCAGATTGTATGAACCAAACCAGTTTTGATGTTTTTTCCTAGATGAGACAATTGGTTGGCTGCCGGTTCCACTTTCAGTTTGTCCAGGTGCACATGTGATGTGAATCAATGGTGGGAAAAATTGTAGCTATGTGAATCAACTGTGAATCAATGTGAAGATGTCATTGCATATCCGTTTTGTTGTGCACATGTATTACTATCTCTCAAACCTCAAACCCAAAATTATTCATCACATACATAAGGCCTTCTTATCTTTGCTTTCATTCCTGGGGATTCCCTATAAGAAAATATCCATTTGCTTTTTGCCTCAATACAAATAGTATCCAAATAGGATCTCCTGCTGCAAACTTGTTACAAGCAATTGGTAGTTGAGTTGGGTTCTTGACAATCAGTACCCTAGTCTTCAACAATCTTTATTGCATTCAACTTAGACTTAGGCCCTCTCCTCTTGTACTCCCACTTCCTCTCTCATTTGGTGTCTTTGGTAATAAACTTTGGCAAAGTCACAATGTGTCAAGCAGGTTTTTTATTTATTTATTTATTTATTTATCTATTTTCTATTTAAAAAATTTAGGATAATTTTTTAACAATAAAATTTTGTAGTTTTGAAAGTTTGACAAAAAAATTTCAAGATTTTAGCAATTTTTTTCCGAATTTACACTTAAAATTGAATTTTCACATTTTGTTGTTGTCACAGTGTGAAAATTATCTCCTCCTCCCCCCTACCCTCCCCTCCCCTCCCCTCCCCCAAGGCTGGTATCAAGTATTATTCCAAAACATTACATTTTTGTGTTAAGGGTTTATTTGTTATTGGAATCCAATTCACTATGAATTAAGTATGAGCTTTTTCATGTTTGAAAGGTGATTCCAAATATGCGTATCTGGAGTCTCAGCTTTTAAGCATTTTCAAGATTTTTTGAGCACACCAAGGGCATCTTCGGAGGATGTTGGATTGGTCCCAACTTTTGTTTTATGTATGTTTTGAACTGTGGGATTCATGCAGTTTGTAAGTGAGTACATTGGATTGTGTGCAATGTTTCATGTGTGTGATTTTGAGTAGTTTCAATAGTTTTGGGTGCCAATCTAGTTAGTAGTAGTGCATGCATGACACATCAAATAGGATCAAGTGATCAAAGAGATGATGGGTTCTCCTCCATCATCTGCAACCTTGAGAAAAGGACGGTTTTGTTTCAAAATTCAAAATGGGTTTCTTTACTCTTAACTCAATTACCAAGATAAATGATTAAAGATCACTTTGCCCCCTTCCTTTGGGATCTAGTCAAGTAAGCATGTAAGCGAGAGTTTTAGTTTGTAATTCAGTTATCATCTTGGGGATGAGGGCCAAAGTGAACCAGCACTCACCAGTTGACCCCGCTGTCCATAGGATGGGCTGCGCTAACCCAACATTGTAACACAATAAACCTTTTTGGGTTGCTAATCTTTGAACCTTTTTATTTTTTTGGTGTTTTTTTCTCAACCCTGACCATACTAACCTTCAACATAATCACCCTAATTCCCTAGTTACCCTAATGACCTAGCTACATTATTGACCTACGTTTTGGCTCTACATACCAACCCCTTACCTACTTATTCTTCTTTGTTTTTTGCATGGCTAAACTTTTCTCTTAGTTAAACCTTTGCCTTTAGGCACAACTTTTAACTCTTCTTGGCAAAATCTCCATCTTTTCATGGCTAAACTTATACCTGTTATAGAGATTTTGGTAAAATTTCTATCTCTTCATAATAAAATCGTTACTTCTTAACAAAACCTATATGTTTTCTTGATTAAATCTTTACCTTTTGTCAAAAAACTTAATTTTTCTTGGTTAAACCTATATCTTTTGACAAACCTTCTAACTTTTTATGGTTAAACCACTACACATTGGCAAAAGTTTTATCTATTTTTAATTAAATTTTTATCTCTTAACAAAACCTTAACCTCTTCCTAATTAAATTTTTACTTTTCAATAAAACTTGTATTTTTTCTTAGCTAAATTTCTACCATTTAGAAAAACTTTTAACTCTTCTTGACTAAACCTCTTCCTCTTAACAAAACATTTATTTGTTTTTTGCTAAACTTTTGCCTCTTAGTAAAACCTCTATCTTTTATTGGTCAAACCTTTACAAATTGAAAAAAATAAAATAAATTCTTAACTAAACCTATACCTCTTGGCAAAACTTTCATCTCTTCATGGTTAAACCTTTACCTATTGGCAAGACCTTTATTTTTTCTTGGTTAAATTTTTATTTTTTGAAATTTTTTTAATTTATTCATGACTAAATTTATACCTATTAACAAAACCTCTAGCTTTTGACAAAACTTTTATATTTTTAAAAATTAACTCAAAGATTACTTTTACAACAAAATATTTTAACAAAACTTTTTGGATACCTTATCGATCTAATTATCTTATTGACCTAATTACATTATTAACCTAATTTATTTTTTATTTGTGTACATACCTACTTACCTAACCATCAACCTACCTACATACTTATTAAATTACCTACCTACTCAAATGAACTAACAACCATTTTAATCATATTGAATGTTTTGATATCAATAAATGATAACCCATAAATGTAGGTATTGCACATTCGATTAACTTTTGTGACCCACATGTAAATATTGCATATTTCGGTAATTATTGTTAGAAGTTAAAATAATGGAAGGTCCAAATGCAAAATACAATACCCACATATGAAAACAATGTCATTTCAAGTATAATACATTTCAATAATTATTATATATTTTGTGACCAGAATGCAAGCATTTTATTTTTCTTTTGGATTTCTATTCTTTTTTAGAATTATTATTTTTTTCTTTTTTATTCTAAATTTTAATTTTAATTTTTTTTACTTTTCATTTTACTAATTTTTTTTTGTTTTAAATTTTTTTCTTCTATTATTGATCACAATTAGTTTTTAAAATTATTTTTTAATTTTATCATCATCATTTTTTTCATTGAACATACATATTTTATACCCAACATTTGGGTATTACTGCAAAAATACCAACCGACATTTTATGTTTTAAATGTGGGTATTGCAAAATCATTTTAACAAAATTAATGTTTATTTTGTGACCCTTATGCAAGTATTTCACATGGAATTTTATGTTTTTAAAGTTATTTTAAAGCAATAAAACAACATTGTAATATGTTTGAAACTCATATTTTTGGGGAAAATTTCAACAAAGTATTAATGCAATGCTCACATTCAAGGCATGCAAACATAATACAAACGTGAGGTTACAACTGCAATAAAACAAAACTTATATGTATTGATGCAAATATCACATCTATCAAAACTTTTTAAATGTTCAAAAAATAAAAAAGTGAATTCCATGCCATTGTTTATGCCAAAGAAACCTAAATAATATATACATGCTACTCTTTAACCTCAAGAGACCCCTTTCTAAAACTATTTTCATGAAACACCATGTCATATGTTCATTGATAAGTTCTTGTTGTAACCACCTTAGTAGTAGCATGTTAACGAATGTAAAATTAGTGATACAATTAAAGTTGAATGACATGGGTTACAAATTTGTATTTCATAGTTATTCAAAGTTTGCATCAAACACATGATACCATATTGGTATGTGAGTTTGAAAAATGGTAACCAAACCTCAAAAAAATTACATGGGTATGAATATATATCATCTATTGGATTTTTTTAAAAAGAAAATTTTGGAAAAAAATTCAAAATAGGAAATAAAGGAAATAAAAAAGAAATTTTCATATTTTGGAAACTTAAAGACAAGAAAAAATGAAAAAAGAGGGGGAAAGCATAAGAAAAGAAACAAAATAACAATTCTTTCAATATTTTAGAAAACAGAATTTTTTTGGAAAAATAGCGCAAAAAACCTAAAAAAAGAAAAGAAAAGAAAGCAAACTTCTTTCTTCTAGAATTTTTTTAGAAAAAAAAACTAGAAAAACAAAGACAAGCTTTTTTTTCTTTTCATCTTTCTTCTTTTTTAATTTTTATTTCCTTCTGTTTTATTCTTTTGTCTTCTTGTCTTTCTTTTTCTTACTTTTTTTTTTGCTTCAGCTCTTGTTTCAAAAAAAAAAAAAAAAAAAAAAAAAAAA
>Ga0209611_10005535_pt1 | contig 21109 bp, 13 predicted proteins | sample S1TSphgellanicum_3_FD_187693 | JGI IMG/M metagenome (GOLD analysis project Ga0209611, IMG submission 187693) | Host-associated microbial communities from peat moss isolated from Minnesota, USA - S1T2_Fc - Sphagnum magellanicum MG (SPAdes) (version 2) | ecosystem: Host-associated > Plants > Peat...
TGTGTAACTTTCCACCCCTTAAAAGAAAGGTGATGTCCTCATCACGCTCTATGTTTCCTTTGCCTATGTTTCTATGAGGGTTCACTCCTTCATACTCCCTCACACTTTCTAACACTCCCAGGAGTATGTGATGTGACTCCCCGGCTTCCTCTTGGCCCACAACCTTGCAATGCCTTTGCCTTGACTCCCGGGCTTCCTTTCTCTTGGCCCGCAACCTTGCAACCCCTTTGCCTTGGTCGTGAGCCCAAAGCTAGGGTTGCGACACCACCCATGAAGATTGATCCCTTAACCTTTGGAATGAGGGCAAACATCCTTACCATCAAGCCACCCCACTTGTTGTGATAATATGTTACATTACATTCTATTTATCAAATACTTCAATTTAAACATTACAAAAACATAAACTTTGAAAATTCATATTTTATTGAGATTTGTTCAAATGAAATGATTCGAGTTTATTTTTTAAGAAAATTCAATAATGTACATAATTACATTTATTTCCTTTTGAAAGTTCAAAATCATTTGAACAAAAATAAAATTGAATATCATTATTCAATAACATTTCAATGACCATTCTTTTGAAAAAAAATGATTTAATAAATGGATTTTTTTGTTAATATAATAATACTACCTATGTTAAACTACTTTAAATTATTATATGATTATTTTTCATTAATTGAAATTATTTCACCCTACATTATTTACGGCTATTCTTAATTACTTTTGGTTATTCTAAGTTATTTTTGGCTATTTTAATTTATTTCACCTTAGGCTATTTTCTGCTATTATAAGTTTTTTGGGTATTTTATGTTATTTTTGGCTATTGTAGATTATTTCAATTTAGACTACTTGCAGTTATTATAAATTACTTTTGGCTATTGTAAATTATTTCAGTTTAGACTACTTGCAGTTATTATAAATTACTTTTGGCTATTGTAAATTATTTCAGTTTAGACTACTTGCAGTTATTATAAATTACTTTTGGCTATTGTAACTTATTTCACCTTAGGCTATTTTCAGTTATTGTAAATTCTTTTGGCTATTCTATGTTATTTTTGGCTAGTGTAGATTATTTCAATTTAGACTACTTGTAGTTATTATAAATTACTTTTCGCTATTTTAACTTATTTCACTTTAGGCTATTTTTAGCTATTGTAAATTTTTTTTGTCTATTCTATGTTATTTTTTGCTATTGTAAATTATTTCAATTTAGATTACTTGTAACTATTATAAGTTAATTTTGGCTTTTGAAAGTTATTTCACCTTAAGTTATTTTTATTTATTATAAATTATTTCACCTTAGATCATTTTTGGCAATCCTAAGCAATTATAATATATGGCTATTAGTGGTTATTAATGGCTATTGGTACCTATTCTATTTGTGGTTATTAATGTTTTTAAGTGGTTATTCTATTAATGGCCATTACTAGTTATTATATTGGTGGCTATTGGTGGTTATTCTATTAATGGTTATTCATGATTAATCTATTAATGGTTATTGGTGGTTATTCTATTAATGGCTACAGGTGGCTATTTTATTAATAGTTACTGGTGGTTATTTTATTAATGGCTATTGGTGGCTATTCTATTAATGGTTACTAGTGGCTATTTTATTAATGGTTACTGGTGGCTATTCTATTAATGGTTATCGGTGGCTATTCTATTAATGGCTATTGGTGGCTATTCTATTAATGGCTATTGGTGGCTATTTTATTAATGGCTACTGGTGGCTATTCTATTAATGGCTATTGGTGGCTATTCTATTAATGGCTACTGGTGGCTGTTTTATTAATGGTTACTGGTGGTTATTTTATTAATGGCTACTGGTGGCTATTCTATTAATGGTTATTCATGATTAATCTATTAATGGCTATTGGTGGCTACTCTGTCAATGGCTAATCATGATTAATCTATTCATGGCTATTGGTGGCTATTTCATTAATGGTTATTTGTGATTAATATATTAATGACTATTGGTGATTATTTTATTAATGGTTATTGGTGGTTATTTTATTAATGGCTATTGATGGTTATTATATTAATGGTTATTGGTGGTTATTCTATTAATGACTATTGGTGCCTATTATATTAATGACTATTGATGGTTATTTTATTAATGGCTATTGATGGTTATTTTATTAATGGCTATTGATGGTTATTTTATTAATGGCTATTGATGGTTATTTTATTAATGGCTATTGGTGGTTATTATATTAATGATTGTTAGTGATTATTCCATTATAAGCCATTGGTGGTTATTGATGGCTATTTTATTAATGGTTATTAATGGTTATTGTATTATAAATTATTATTGGTTATTATATGTTATATTACAAATGTTGGTGATTATTGTATTATAAATTATTGTTCGATATTCTATGTTATAATATCATAGGCTATTGGTAGTTATTATATTGTAGGGTATTTGAAATTATTTTTCAAAGGTTATTATTTTTTATTCTAAATAATTTTTACCTTGGGTCATTATATTTTGTTTTAGATTATTTTAAAGTTATTATGCTTAGGATAAAATAATTTATAATAACATAAAATAAAATGACTTTGAATAATTTGAAGTATAACTTGAAATAACATATAATAATTTAGGGTACAATAATTTATAATAGCCTATAATAACATAAAATATAAGTTAGAATAATTAAAGTAACTTAAAATAATATAAAGTATATCATAAACTAGCATAGATAATATTTTTAAAAACGTAGAAATAAACCTATTTGCTAGTAAATTGTAACAGTGAATTATGTTAACTAGTAATAAAACATGATGTTTACATAGTGATATTATAATGAAATAATTTTCACTAGGTGAAATCAGTAAAATGTAATGAAGTTATTTCATTTTTAAGGTCCCAAAGTGATTTAAGCTAGTAAATTACACCCCACTTTGGTAGTAGTGTACATTGGGCCAATTGTTGGTGGAAATGAAAGAAACAATACTTTAGTGAAAGTTTTAACTAACAGAATTACAAAGCTGGAGAAGTTGTAGGAGGTTACAATGTAGGTTACAGAAACTACAAGTATTCAGGAATGGAACACAACATCATGGAGTCAACAAAAGAATCCAGAAAAATAGTTCAGTTTTGGTGATTATGTTCTATGGTTTCCAAAGGGTAATAAGTCACACCTAAGGAAGTTTACTAGGAAATGGTTTGGACCATACATAGTATAGTATGTGTTGTTAAATAACATTGTGTTATTAGTGACAATTGAGAAGTTTGAGACTTACCTTGTGCTGGTTAATGTGAATAAGTTCAAACCTTACAAATACATGGAATCTAAAGTTCATAAATAAGAACAACAAATGCATATATTGGGAAAAAAATGTAAGTGGACTTTAGGTGGAGGATTCTTATAGAGGTGGAAGGTGAAGATTGTGAAATACAGAAACCACAAATATGGAGTAATGAAGATGAAGAACAAATGAAAGATTTTGTAGTTAACACAATATTGATTATGGAACTACAGATGATTAACAAATCTATGAGTAATAATTGCAAAAGTGAGGGATTTGGGATGCAAAGATTTGAAGATGATCTTTTAGGAGTATCAGCTGAATTAGTAGAGGTGTTCGCCCAATCATTAAGGGTATTCACACAATCAGTAAATTTTCTTGGCATGGTTAGCAAAAAAATCGGTGTAGTCAGTTGATGTATTGTCGCAGTTAGTAGACGAATTGACACATTTAGTAAACAAATGGGAACAATCAACAAAAGGTGTGTAGGGCGAATGAAGTGGAGTTAGTACAATTAATGTAGGGAAATTAAAGATGTGGATTAATTGGAAGATGAAATCTGAGGCATTCATTCATAATGATGATGCAAAGTGCTTCCATGTGGTTATACAAGGGACATAAAAAGTGGTAGTGATGGGTTGTATTAATTTTGAAGATCGGGCGTTAATTAAAAGACAACGGGCAGGTAAAAAAAGGAATGTGACAGACGTAGGAAAAGAAGACATTATTGACGCAGAAGTACATCCATTTATAGAAGTGCAAGAGATGACAAAAACACAACTAAGGGCAATGGAGATCGAAATGCAAGAGTCAAATGTTGCAGCAAAGAAAAGACACGCCATCATGGACAAAGCTACACTTTTGGAGAAAGGTATTCGCATTCCAAATCTTGAGCAATTCATGTGGATACAAATGAAACAAAATTATGATAAGCATGTCAAAAGGATGGAAAATTGGAAGGATATCAATGAGGAAGAAAACTAAGCTTCTAAAGTAAGGCTTGTTCCTTTGTTTCTGATGAGTTGGGAAACACCAATGTTGATGTCATGTTGGAATTTCTGAACACATTCGTTATCAAGGGCACATATATCTACTTTGGGCATAAGGATAAGGTGTATGTCATTAGCAAACAATTGATTATAAATGTCTTTGGAATATGTGCATAAAGGTATGTAGAAGACTTGAAAAGGCAAGTCAAGAAGTCATTAGCATTGTAGGCATTACAAAGTTGTAAAATTGCACCTACAAATTCCACAACATATCAGTGGAATGCAAAGAGTTTGGGTTTGCCATACTTTGTCAAATATCCTACAATCATACTTGCGATTTATCAAAGAGAGAAGGTGACATATTTTTGCAATAAGAATGCCATTACATTGATGAGGGCATAAAAGGGGTAGAAGGTAGTTTGGGCACATATTATAAATAATAGTTTGTGTAGTGAGTTAGATATGTGGTATAAGTATGTCAAGGGAAATAAAGGGGATAAGAAGGACACATGTCAATCTACCTTGATATTGGCAAAAATATCTTAGTATTTGTTTGTTCACCAAAAAAAGAATCCACAAAAACCATTGACCAAGGTAAAGAGAACTAGGGAGGAGATGTAGATAACACTAGAAAATAAAAAGAAGGTTGCAGCATAATCTCCAAGAAGTGCTCTTAAAAGGAAGAATAGAGTTGAGGAAGGTGGAACCTTAGGGTCAAAAATTAAATGGGAATAAGAAAGTGTAGAACCAAGAGCACAAAAAGTAATGAGGGGCAAAGTGGCACCATCTACAATGCCAACATTGACATAAATAGTGCCGACAATGGTATAGGAAGCCAAATAGACTATAGAGGTACCACAAATGACATCTCCACATGAGAGATAGCTGAAGGAGTAGGGGCAAAAAGTTAAGAGGGAACATGACACAAGGTTTTTAAAAGGTGAGGAACATTTGCACTTGGATGGGAACATATATGAAGATTGGATGGACACCATTAAAAATCCATAGCATTTCCATCATTTACAACAACATTTACAACATCATTTGCAACAACAACAACAATAACATACACAAGGTCTATAGGCTATTGGAATGCAAACAAAAAGAATGGAAACATAACCTTTTTTTGTAGTGTGTAAACCACTAGAACTACAAATACCAATTAGTAGACCAAGATTTGCAAAAGGACATCCATTTGAATTTGGGTTGGGGAGCAGATTGGTGCAGGAGATGGAATCATTTGCAAAAGGATCCAAAATTCTTACGACACAAACAAATACACCAAAGTCTATGGAAGAAGTAGTTGCAAAAGTAATGTAAGCAAATAAAATAGCTAAATTATTTCAGACCATGGCAATTATGAATCTAAATATGGGGAATTTGAATTTGGAGGTGAATAATCTGAAAAATAGATTGGCTACAAAGGAGAAGGAGAAAGCACTATTACATGTTGAATCAGATAAAGAGAGAGACTTCCAGAAGGAATATAAGCATAACATAGAAATCTAGAGGAAGAACAAGGTATAAAACAAACAGAAGATTAAAACACTCATAAAAATTGTAGGATGAGAATAAGGAACTCAAGGTTAGCATAACACGAATGAAATCACAAGATGAAAAATTGCAGGAGTTGAAACAAAAGGCTAAAGTTTAGGAAACCATAGAACAAAAATGGGCATAGGCATTATTGCTTCATAAGCAACAACAAAAGGTTTTGGGTAGTTAGGTGAAAGCACTAACCAAGGAAAAAAAGGAAAAGGAGAATGTTTTGATAGATTTGGAATTGGTGAATCTGAAGAGTACATCTTTGTTGAATTTTTAAGAGCTTAGAAGGAAGATAGTAAAGGAAAAAAAAAAAAAAGTTGGTGGAGGAAAAGAAGGAATATCAAAATAATCAATAACAATTGTAAGCATAGTTGGACAGTGCATAGGAACAAAGGAAGAATTTGGACCCAACTAGTGTTAAGAAAATGTTGGAGGATTATGAATAGATGTTGCACTATTATATTCTTATGAAGACAAATAACAAGATGAAGGATTATGAGGAAGAATATAAGGACTGGTGGGAGGTTGTAAAAGAATATTTTGCAAAGGAATTGGAGAAGAATCTAACTCAACATAAAGTTGATGAAATAATTTTGAGGTACAAGTTGGAAGTTTATCAAAAGAATTTTATAGATTTTGTCTATGGAGTTCAACAAGGACAAAGGCATTGGGCTATGATGAGGAGACTAAAGTAAGGCCTAGCGAAATAACTCAAAAGGAGGAAGTGCAAACTAAATAACCATATGAACTTAGAAGCAAAATGGCTTAGGAGGGGGAAACATAGATAGAGAAACCATAAGACCTCAGAAGAGGAGACTAGGAAGAGAAAAAACCATAAATAACTCAAGAATAAGAGTAGGTGGAGACTATTCCAACAACAGAAGAAGAGGTATCCAAGATACAACCCTTGGAAGTAAAACCACTGATTGAGTTAGTGGAGAAGGAGGTCAAACCTGTAGAGCTAGAGGTGGGTGCATAACCACTAGTTGCTGAATAAGTTGAGACTATAGAAACTCTAGTGGAAGAAACATATGCTTAGAATGCTTTTAGTTCAATTTTTGTCATTTCACAAAGATTTCGGGGATGGAATCCAAAGTACATAGGGGGTAATGTTAAAGGGGTAGGATGATTACATGGTTTTGGATGAATAAGGCATTTAAGATAGGATTGATCATGGAACATTGTAGTTTGAATTTTGAATTTTTGTTGGTTTTGAATCATGATAATGTGACTTGGGATTGCCCAAAGATGGGAATTTTAAGGAAAATGATTTCATTATGAAACACACAGTTTTGAAGAGTAAGAATAGTTATAGGTATTTTGTAATAGAAAACCACATATTCTGTTGTGATATACCACAAACTTTATGTTGTTTTTTAAATTTCATTTTAACAAAACATGGAATTTTGTTGTAATTTTGATTGATTTTCCAACAAAATAGAGAAGTATAAACTTTTGCAATGATTTCCATATATATATATTGTTGGGTGAATTTTTTGTAATATCAAAAATGTAATGAAATGAATTGTAATCTTATTTTTGGATTTTTCTACATTGTATTCTAAAATGCAAATTTTAGTTATATGAAATAACTATGAATATGGTGTTTTAATGAATTATAAAGTAAGGTGTGTTTAGAATCAAGGCAAAAAATATGAATGTGTGCATATTGTAATGTAAACATGTTACAATAGTGTGGAATAATCTTGCAAGATCAAATTTCACTTCTACCAATGTGCAATGTAAACATGTGAATCACATCTTACAAACGATTATGTTTTGTGGGTTCATGGAAGAGTTCATTCATCACTGCACATGGAGTTGGGATGAAGTTAAGCATTTGTTAAATTGCTTTAAAGCCTTAGAACTCTTGTGATAATACATCACAATTGCATGCTTTTGTTTTCTTTTGTCTTTATACCTTCATAATAGGCTGCAATGAAGAACTTTGTTTGCCAAACCCATGTTCAAAGTCAATAAACCATTGTTGATCCCAAAAAAATATGCATGTGATTTGGCAAAATATTTGTTAACATGGCATGGAATATTTTTGAAGATTTTCTTTTATTCAAGTGAGCAAGCTCACCTGCTAGTGTTATTGCCAAATATGTGAAGGTTTGGTGAAAATATGTAAGGTCATCTTTGAAAGTGCAATTATTCTACATGTTTCGATATGTGAAAATTTCACAAATTAGGTATTACTATTTTTTGTTACAATGTTCCATGTCTTATTGTGGTTTTGCACAACTTTGCATACCCTAGAGCCTTGTTCTTCATTAGTTTGCCTACAAGGTGATCAACTTCTATGGTTTTGGTAAACTAATCATGTTTACTTGTTAGGTTTTCCTCTAAACATGTAAAAAAAATAAAGGAGTGGGAATGTTTTTTAACACTAGACTAGTTTTGATCATCAAAAAGGCCAAAATTGAAACTTGAAGAGAATTATTTAGCAGACTTGTACCATTAGGGATCTCCAGCTGCAAGTGAAATACACATGATATGTGAACAATTGTGAATCAACAACATTTTACTAATATAAAATGTAAGTATCATTGTGTTTATGTTGCATTACATGTCAAACTTTTGCATTACAATAGAACCTATGTTTACTTGAATCTTTTGTAAAAATCCATCATTAAAAAATAGATTTGAATTTTTTGGTCTAGCCAAATGTTGGGGTATTATTGTGACTACACAAATGGGAAACTTAAGGAATAAGTGCATGATTACTATTCGAAGGGAGGTAAGAAGGTTGGAAAGAATAACACAAGAGGCTAAATTAAAAAGGAAAGTAGAGAGGTTATAACCCTAAACACATTTTAATTTTGGTGAAATCGTTTGGATGAAATTGAAGCTTCAAGTATGCCATAATGTGTTATCATATATTATCTCACAATGCACGAGGATAGTTTCAATCATTGTTATAAAAAATACATATGCACTTTGTTGAAAATTCAAGGTCAACTAGTTAGGTTTCATTAGTTACTGGAGTAGGAAAGTAATTAGGTTACTTTCACAAGGTTGAATTACTTTCTTTACTTATATTAGTTTGTTTATTTGTGGTTTGGTCTTTTAGTTAAATACTTTGGTGTTGATGGTTTGGTTCTCTTTTCTTCATTGCACAAGTTTGTGTATTTCATGTGACAAGAACCTTGAGGAGATTTTGATGTTATGTTTTGTGTTGTGAGCATCATGTTTTAGTTTCTTTTCAATAAAGATTTATGTTCACATTTGAGTAGATTTCCTATTTGTTAACACACTTACTACTAACAAATACCTAAGCTTTAAAATGTCATTTTTTAGTAGTTCATGGCTACTAATACACATATGTCTATGGGTAAAAGCACACTACGGTGGACTTTTTTGGATGTCATAGTGGTAGTTTTTTTTAGGTGAGTCAAGTATTGTTGCATTGTATTCAAATATATTTGAGAAACTTGGCAAAGTGAGATGAAAAATTAAAACTTACATTTTAATATTTCAAAACCAAAAAAAAGATTACCAAAAATATGCATGTTCAATCCAAGGTGGACTTTACAAAGAATGGTACATTTAATGTTATAGTCTAAACAACTCAAAAAAACTATCATTATGGACTTTTTAAAGTGGAGTTGGAAACTAAGCCTACAATTTTTTACCACCACACACTGAAGTACCATAACACTTAAGATGAAAAAATCAAGCAAGAAAAGTCTATAAATTTTTTTAAGATTGAAATTGAAAATTCATAAAATTCATTTTGATATCTAAATTGATTTTTTCAAGGCCCATATTTTTAGAGTTTTTTTTAAAAGGTTTAAACTATGGTGGTATGAACTTGGGAATGGGAAAAAATGTGAACTTCAACACCATTTAAATGTTTTCTTTGAAAAATCATTCGATTTGGACTCAAAAAATGGACTTTGAGCTACTAATTTTGGTCAAATGTAGTGTGCTTTTATCACTATTGTGTATGTTGTGTAGGCTACAAGTAGATTGTGAATGTAAGCATTTATCACGTTCATTAATCACATTTGTTAATAATTTACTTTCAATAGGTGGCCTACTTGCAACATTAATGTTTAACAATTGGGGTAATTAGTACACAACCTTCATTTGTAGTTGTCAACACATGTGTTTTAAAGGCCTCCAAGTAAAACCTACTTGAAGCTAGTGTAGACCTAGGTGTTAGGTACATATTGATGGTTATTTCTACTGTTAGTTGGTGGTCTTACTTGTTAATTAAGTTTTTTTATATTGTACTACTTGGGGGCAAGTGCAAACCTGGGAATTTGGTACGTGTGGATGCTTGTATTAGTTATATTCTTGTGGTCATACTTGCAGTTATCAATGTAGTGAATATTGTGAATTAAGGTAATTGCTTCCTTTCCTCTGATTTTATTCCTCAATATTTGGAAGTACATTGTATATTTTAAGATTACTTGATTGGAAGTTGATGGATGTAATAGGGATTGTACATGCATGCCTTGTAACTATCTCTAAACATCTTGACATCACATACTTATAATTGTTTTGAACAAATAAATTAAACTACACTCATTTTAAGAAGGGGCATCAAATCATGCCAAGTTGGGCTTCGATCTTTTGAGAAATTGAAGCTTTCTATGTCAGGAGACCAAAGGAATGGAATACTTGTGCATGCAAGTATCATGTTGAAATGATTGAGCTATAACATGGATTCAATAGTATGCGAACAACAACAAAAGGAATACATGGGCATGATTGCACTTATTGTTGTGATGTTTGTGAGTTTATTATTCCTAGTTTATGTTCGACAAATTGTTACCAATTTTGTAGCCTAATAGACATGTGGAATTCAATTGTCTATCTTGTAGCACAACAAGATTAGTGCACAATTCAAAATGCTTACAAAGGTTTTATGTTGAGTATGGAGTAGACTAGTTCATGATGTCCCATGGAGGATAGTATGGTGTGTTCAAAGCTCATGCAATGGAGGTGTTACGAACTTGTAATGCATGAGGAGACATACACTAAAGAGGATTGCAAGGTGTTAAGGTTGTAGTACAAGGAAACCACAACCTAATGCTTTTTGGAATACTTAAGGCCAAAGTTGTCAAAATTCATCCTTCATAACTATCTGGCATGTTTCCAAAATGAATAGTACAAAATCAATTCACAAACATTTCTTGAAACATTAATCATGTCGGTTGTTGACTTTGTAGAAAACTATACATTTAAGAGTTTCAATGAAATACAAGAGATGCATTAACATGTTTTTTAGCCAACAATCCTAGTTCACATTTGTTATAAATGGAATTTGACATATCTTGTTGACCTAGAGTTTAGTGAAAATAAACTTTTGACCTGGATACCATTATTACATTTTTTATGACCACACACATGACACTTTTTTTATACAACATTGCTTTGAAGTTCACTGGAAGCATCTCCTTGCATGTGGTATCCACCCGAATGAACACATTATTTGGTTAAATGGGTGTGCTGCACAATTCAAATCTAGAAGCACTTGGTATCATATGGCCAAGTGATATCTTCCTAGTCTTGGCCCTTTTTTTTGTGTTTTTAGTCCAAATCTATAATGTTATAAATTGTTTTTACACATATAATGTTTTTAATGCTTGTAGTTAGTGTTTGATGTAAATACCGATTCAAAATTAAGGATTCTACACACTTATGACATGGATGTCGAATGATTTGGTTTTATTTTGGGTATGGCCATAGCAAAGGAGTGCACAATGGCACATGGGTGGTCCTTAAGCAAGAACTTAAAAAAAACAACTCCATATGGAGGGTAGCAAACTGTAGAATGCAATTGATGTCGTCTCATTTTGTCTAAGGAGGCAACAAAAACACCTTGCATACCCCAATGCTAGAAGACCAATTTATCGATTCTTTCACTTGATTAGACTAAAGGATGTAGATATGAATGTTTTTTGGGATTGCAAGATCATTCTATGATCACATTCATTTGATTTTATGGCCTTTGTCTCCCACATAAATATCACTATGTTAAACATGATAATGTTCATGTGTTTCTACCATGAGTGCATTAATGACAGCCCAAATTTTTTTGAGAATAAAGAACATGTGGAGCTGTGGAAGTTACATACATTGGAACCTTTTAACATCACACAAGTTCTTTTCCATTATTAGTTCATGTGACAATCGTGCCATCATTGTCTACCCATCTAGTGTACTAGTTTGATTTTTTGGGGTTGTTTCCCAGGTTCAAGGCATCATGCAGGTATGGATGTAAACTTTGACAATGAGGATTTTGAAAATGAGGCTACAAAGGTGGAGGTGGGGGACAACTTTGCAGTTATTTTAGATGAATTAGAAAATGGGGATCCTTTTTATGTCATTTATGTATCAAGGCATTATATTACATAGTGATGTACATTTTTTTGCCACAAATATACTTTGGAATCACACGATATAAGTTGGGAAAAAGAAATTTATTTTTGAGTGAATTTTTGTGTTATGGTCTACCATATTATGCACAAAATTTGGAAAAATATGCTCCAAAATTACCATGGTTAAAGTTCAAACATGGACACCCTTGGAAAATAGTATAATGTGACAACATTTTTGGCCCCCCCATAGTGCACTTTCAGCCCCATGCCCTCACTCCATTGCCCAAGTGGCCCAAATTACATTTTTCTTATTTTTTTTTTGGTGCAAGGAACATTGTTGGGCCATTTTTCCATGCTTGCACCCAACATTCATATGCATAAATTGTTGACCCACATTTGTTCACATATGTTTGTTTCACTCGTAGCTAGAGAGCCTTAAAGGTACAAATTTGTTATCAAGTTATAGATTTAAGTTCCAATTTTACCCTCTCAAGTGATCAAGACCATGAGTATTAAAAAATGTTCTCCCACTCTTAGATTATTCTCTTTACATGTTTATAGGGGAACCTAACAAGTAAACACTAGTTTACCAAGACCATATAATTGATCATAGTGACACCTTGTAGGTAGATTAATGAGGAACAAGGTTTCAGGTTTGCAAAGTTGTGCAAAACCATGGCAAAACATGCACCATCATGTCCAAAAAAATGTAATACATAATGGGAGTTTCTCCCACAATCAAATAGGTACAACAAGTACAAATTCAAAGATGACCACATGTATATCTTCACTAAATTTGAATTAAGCAACTCAAGAAATTTGCTACATGTAACCATATGTTTCCAACCTCATAAATATAGTAGACCTTCATGTCACTTGGATCCTTTGGGCAACCATCTACTTCCAACCCTAACACCTTTTTCACCTAGGTTTATGTCAAAATCTTACAAATAGATAGTGATAGATAACAAGCTTTAAAGACCCATAACTGGAAACAAGAAGTGCAAAGGTTGAGGGGCATTAACTTACATGCACAATGGAAAAGATTTGAACTACAAAATTGCCATTCCCTAGGCTCACAGTTGAAGTCATACATTTAATCATCAGTGTCGTAGTTTTTAGGTTTAACTTATATTTTCCTTTCCTTTCTATTTCTTCTTCCAATAATTGTTCATAACATGTCCTCTCAACAACACACAACAAATATTTTTTCGAAGATTAATTTTGATCTATTACCCTTTTCCAAACCTTATTGGAAAGACAAACTAAAAGATGCTACAAGTTAATCTTGCCATGGTAGGTTGAATTTCAAAATATAGGGCCAAATGTGGTTCAAAACCAACAAATTAAGCATACTAACTAAATATTATGCCATTGCAAACTCATCTCACCTTCATGCTAGATGAATATTTGCCAACATTTGCTTCCCAACTCCTTACCAACTTGTCCTAGAAGGCTTGTTCAAATAATGTTGAAGCATGAAAAATAGCTATTAAGGATGGCATGCAAGACAAAGGTGCCAAGGTCAACATGCAAGTGAGGCCTAGGTGGTCCAACAAATGTTCAAAATCTTAACAAATGAAAGAGTTGTAGTATTGGACCATTGGGGGAAAATTATTAACATGGCTCATCAATCCATGTTGAAGACTTATTGTGTTGTTACCTTTTTTATCATTGTATTTACACATTTGAATCAATAGTCCTCATTTGTTGTTGGCTTACTTGTTTACTTGGTATCCTATTAGAGCATAGAAAGATACATGGATTTCAATTTTCAAGCAATTCAAAATACCCAAAAAAAAAAAAAAAAACTTATTGCAAATGTTTTCCTAATTTTGAAACATATTCATTTTTCCAATTCGGATTGAAAATAATGGGTTGAAAGTATGTTTGAAAAAAAATCACAATTATGCATTTTAAACATATTTTCTTCCAACTTACAAACATTCAAATTACAATTTGATGCTATAGGTGCATCATCTACATATGTTTGCATATATATAATTGGGTGTTTCATGTTGTATGAACCCAGTTGTAATCAATTTTTTGAAGTCGGACAAAAGTCAACATTAAAGCAAGTAGAGTGAAGCCATGTAAGTTTACTAAATGTGTATGTAATTGTATCCTTGACATTATTTGATTATAACCTACTATAAGATTGATTTTGTGGGACATCCACAATTGTAATGAAGCAAACTACTTTTTTTTGTCTACTATAGGTTGTTAATACCCTTTTAACATGGAGAACATACAATTCTTTCTTGAATTATAATGATATAATGTATTTAATTAATTATTGACTTTTGAAAAGTTTAAAATCAACAAATGACCATTTTGGAGATGGAAATTTGAAAAGAAACTTTCATTTGGGGGTCACCATATGATGCAACAATAAATATTAATAAGTTTTGTTTCATTAAATGATCCAACAAATAGGTGTTTCCAAGTTTTGCCTAAAATTCAATAGAAAACATGATCTTCACCACCAAATTAAAAAATTATAGGATTTATAATTTATTTTAGGATTAATTAATTAATTATATGATTGATCTTTATTTTTTAATTTAATACATATTTATTTCATTAAATTTTTAATGAAAAAATATTTTTGAACACCATTTTGACCAATTAATTTCAAAAAAACTTGATTTTTATTTTCATTATTACAAAAAAGTGAGGAAGACTAATATATGCATGTACTTCTCTGAAGATTTACATGTTGAAGACAAATGTGGACATTTTGCCAAACTTCACATTTGATTTTGGAACTAAGTTTCGTGAGGTGATTGCTTTCATCCCTTTTTCTTGGAAAACAACTTGGGATTAAAGTCTATCCAAAGGACTTCCTAGATACATATTGACAATTATTGATTGGATTTGTTTGGAAGATCATGTACATATTTTTGACATAAACATAACTTTTTCATTTTTCAAATTCACAGTTTTTTTGGTAATAGGGTGTTTGCATGCTACATTTGACTTTAAGGAGCAAAACTAGATGTATATATGTATATGACGAAAAGTATCACAACTTAAAATTCATTTATTTAATTTTTAAAAAACTACATTTAGTTGACTTGGGCTTTTAAAAAAAAAAAAAACCATGAATATCAAAATAAAGTAAAATTTTGGAGTAAATATGCACTAATCACATTATTAAATTGTTTAAAACAACCTATTTGATGGCAATATACCTTTTTTTTTTACTAATTCAAAAACTTAGTTTTAATTTTGTGAAAAAATTAAATCAATACCTAAGGCATTTACATTTTGAATCGAATTTCTTTTACAACCTACAAACATCATAATCATCACCATTATTATAACATGATCTAATATGGAAGGTTGAAATATAGTTAAATATAACATTTATAATTTAAAACAATTCAATTGAAAAAACATAGATGGAGGATTGTTCCTTGTACATACATACATTGATGTGCATAATTGCATTGACAAATTCCAACTAATATTTTTTTGTTTAATCCTTTTGTTAAAACAATTGTTTTATGACAAATATTGTATGCTACAAAAGTATTCCATTTAAGGACTGTTACATTAATTTTTCAACATAATGATAGATTAAGATGTGAACCACCTTTTTATTGCACATTTCAATAGAAAAAATCTTGTCCATACCAATTAACGTTAATACAACTACCTTGTGATTATTGTCCAAATGGACAATTTTTGCAACTGAAATTCAAATGCAAGCAATCTTACATTGTAGGTCAATCACAAGTGTTTATAGTTGTAAATGCAACTATAGGTTGTCCACATGTAATGAATTGGATGATAGTAGGATGAAAAAATCATTTACTAGTAACTAAGTTTGATGGCATCCACTAATGGATGATAACTTAGTTGTTTTTGTTAACAACCATGTAAGGTGTCCATTTATGAAAGTATGAATTCGATTACATGATCAGTAGGCTAGGTAATTAAACTAGGTAGGTAGGTAGTTGTGTGAGTCATGGATTATAATACCACAAATTGTTAAGTTTTAGTTCCATAATTTTCCTTAATATTAATGATTTGAATCTTGATAAACCTCCAAGTAATAATTATTAAGAGTTGAATTAGCTTTTGGATATTTTAACGTAGAAGACTTTTTTATTTAAATTGATGCAAGGTTTAGTTAATTTTAGGAGCTAGTAAACCTTTTAAGTGCATGATCATTTTATGTTGTAGAGAAGGGAAAAGGGATGTAAAATTAGATTTGATTTATTGATATATTGGAAATACAAGCCCATAATTAGCAATAACATCTCACCATGACAATATTAAGTTAGTCTGTAAAATAATCTTCAGGCATGAATGATGTACTTGAAAGATTTCTGAGATGAAATCCTAATACATCTTTATTTAGTTTTCACTTTTATCAGATTCTTAAATAAAATCAAAATCAAACTTAGGCATTAACATTTCCACTTGAGTGGCCTCCGGTGAATTACAATTTAGTAAACAACTTTAAGGGGATAGATCACAATTACAAAATCTCCAGAATGCGACGAATGGTGCGAATTAGGTATTCGTCTTGATGCTCCATGGTAAGGGGATTGATTGGGCCTTGCAACTAACGATAATGGCCATCACCAAGAACCCAAGTTCGACAATGAAGACGAACATCGTTGTCTTCACATTGACACTCTTCAAACCTTTCTGGTGCGGCTCCACAAGCATGGACAAATTCTAAATAGATTATTAAAGCATGTGGGTTAGGAGACAATCGACGATCCCATGCCAAACGATCGACTCAAGTGCGCACCATTCTTTTGGACGGTTTTTCTTGGCGCGATCGTTGAGAGACCTTCACGTCAAATGGTGCTTCTTCAAGCTCTTCCTTTTCTACTAGTGAAACTGGAGGATTCGAGGGCGTAACGACATCATCCGCCATGACTAAATGCTCACCTGCATCAACAAAAAACCAAGATGGTAGCACAGACAATGTGGTACTTGCGTTTAGAAGGGGTTAAGGTTATTTTATTTAACAAATTAGGGTAGGCGTAAGGTGTGGGAGTGACTGCGGAACTTCATGAAAACTCGAACATCCTAAATCCAATGGAGTCATCGAACCCTAATTTCGATGGTGGATCTAGAAGGATGTGATGGTCAACGAACGAAAAGGATAAAGATCAAGCTCAAGAACCTCATCAAGATATCCAAGATAAGGGGAAGGATGAATCCTCCAATCCCATTAGTCATGAGGATTGTCATCCTATTTGATTAGAGGATGGAATATTTTTTGTGTCTCATTGGGCCTAAGAATTCTCATCCTAAAATCAATTGGAGGGCAAATCATTCTCAATTCTCATCGGCTCTTGAAGGATGAGGGGTCCATTGATTGGAGGGAAGGATTTCAAAGCTTTCATTGGACAAGGGGAACAAGCTCAAGGAAAGGTCATGGAAGCTTACCAAAGGAGAGAGGAATATCTTGTGTGGAAAAAAAAGAAAAGGAGGAGAATGAATGTGTGAAAAAAAATTAGTTCTTATGTGTGGAAAGGTTGTTCATGGAAAAGATGTGTGCAAGAAATAAGCATGGAAGGAATTCCATGACAAAGCTTTTGAAGTTTTATTTCAAATAATTGTTCCTCCCAAATCCACCGTTGGATTTGTGTGAAACTTAAAACAGTTCTTGTTTAGGAGGTGTAGAAGGTTCTTTCTAATTTTTCAGCATCATCGGGGTTGTTGTAAGGGAGCTACGCTTGCTGGAAGTAGAGGGTGTTTATAGTGGAGTTCATGGAAGGATTTCCATGACAAAGCCTCTGGAGTTTTATTTCAAATAATTGTTCCTCCCAAATCCATCGTTAGATTTGTGTCAAACTTTAAAAAGTTCTTGTTTAGGAGGTGTAGAAGGTTCTTTCTAATTTTTCAGCATCATCGAGATTGTTGTAAGGGAGCTATGCTTGTTGGAAGTAGAGGGTGTTTATAGTGGAGTTCATGGAAGGATTTCCATGACAAAGCCTCTAGAGTTTTATTTCAAATAATTATTCCTCCCAAATCCACCATTGGATTTGTGTCAAACTTTAAAAAGTTATTGTTTAGAAGGTGTAGAAGGTTCTTTCCAATTTTCAGCATCATCAGGGTTGCTGTAAGGGAGCTACACTTGCTGGAAGTAGAGGGGGTTAAAATTGTTTTTTTTTTCCCCCTCAATCGAAGCAAAGTGATTTTTAATCCTAGGGCTTAACTCTTGATCAAAAGAATAAAAAATTATAAGATTTTTTACCATGGCTCCTTTTTAGATTAACTTTTCAAAAATCAAATGCATGTTAAATTAAGAGGTTATGTGTAGATGTTATGACGAATGGAACAAAAAGGGGTTCAACCATCATGCGTGACATTGAATGAACATCAACATAATGCCCCTTCACATTCCATCATGGTGAGTTATGATTTTCTCACAATGTCTTTGTATCTTCTAAGTGGACACAACGCATTAGATTCTTAGTGAACTTCATTGCATTACATTGAACCACCTTACTTGTTAGACTACAACTACATAGTAGTTCCACTTTCAAGCGAGTTTGTGAGTGCATATTTTCATGTTAAGGGTGTGCAAGAATGCCTCACAAGTTGCATAGGTACTTAATTAGGTAGGCTAATTAGTAGGTAGATTACGTTAGGTAGATAGGTAGTTAAACCAATTGTGTTAGGCTACATAGGTAGGTGGACTAAGTTAAGTAAGTAGCTAGGTTATACTAGCTAGTAGGTAAATGGGCTAAGTAGGTAAGTTTGGTAGGTAGCTAGGCCACATAAGTAGGTAGTTGTGTTAGATTAAGCCAAGGTTAGGCTAGGTAGGTGGGTCCATTCAAGGTTGGGGTACACAAAAGAAATGTTTTGTTCCAAAACCATTATCAAAACGTTATTTTGAATGACCATTACATTAGGAAATAATTTATTTGGTAAATTTGATTTCTTCATTACATATTCACATACTTTTTGATTAAGATGGTGGTGAATTTTTGTGATTTGGTTGATTAGAACATGTTTTTAAATGTCCTTAAAGATGGTTCAAAAACCCTATCCCATTGCCTAATTTTATCAAACATGAATTAATAGGACTAACAATATTTGTTCAAATTGCTCCATATTTTAACCAAAAACAATAAAATATATTATACATGATTAGATTAATTTCTAGTATCATAAATTACCAAATGTGGTGGAATTGATGCTAGAATCTTGGATTTTTTTCCAAAAAAAGGTTGTTTTAATAAGGATAATCAAATTAATTTTGTTCATTACAAAATCACATTGTCAAGGTTTGGAAAGAAATATAAAAGATGTGAATGAAAGAAATAGGATATTATTTGATGTTTTTAATAAGGTTTTAACACTCCAAATGAGAGTATCTCAGTTTAGAAATGTCATGTAGTCCTACATTCCTTTTTGGTTTATATTTGAACATGACATAATTTGTTCAATTGATTTGAATCATTATAACACACATTGGTTGAAAGCCTAAACATACATCATTGTTTAGCATTTCATAACATTGATTTTGATTTAAGATGTTAGGACACATGACAAAATGATGTCATGGTTCCTATTGTGGTACCCCAACTATGAATGCACCTAGGTCCTTTAATTTAAGTAAATAGCTAGGCTAGGTAGGTAAGTAAGTAGGCTAGGTTGATATATAGGTAGGTTGTTAGGCTAGGTATACTACATAAACCTATAGGCTAAGTAGGCTAGATAGGTGGCTAGGATAGTAGGGTAGACTACATAGGTAGCTCTAAACTAGGTATGTTAAGTGGATAGTTACATAGTTAAGTTTTGTAGTCTAGGCTAGGTAGGAAGGTTATGTAGATAACTAGGTAGGTTAAGTAAGTAGGATAAATAGTTAAGTACATTGGTTTGTATGTATGTAGGAGAATAGTTAAGATAGGCTAGATTGTAGTTCAAAAGAAAATGTTGATAAAAATATGGCACAACACAATATTTACTTGTTGAAGATGTGGTGCAATGGTTGATGACGTGGTCCTTCAATGTGAAGGTGAGAGTTCAAGTCCTCATAGTTGCTCCTATATTTATATACCTAGCCCAAGTTAATCTACCTCATAGGTGGGGTGCCTAGCCTAGCCTAGAGGCTGAGGTGCTTAGCTAGGTAGGTTATCTAGTTTAAATTTTTAGCTTAAGCTAGGTCACCCAACTTATATTAACTTTTTATTACCTACTTATGTAATAGATACGTAGGTAGGTTAATAAATAGGTCACTAAGTAGGTAGTTAGGTAGGCTAGGTTAGGATAAATGGCATCATTTGGTTAGGCATCTTGCTATAAAAACAAGAATTTGTGACTAATGCCATGTGGATCTCCCTTGTGACAAAGTGTCTTATGTGACTTGTCTAAGGTGACTACAACATCTTTAGTCAATAATCCAATTGATAATCCACACAAAAATTCTAGTGCTTTGATCACTAAACCTTTTCCAACTATGTTCCCAAATCATTCATTTTTGCTTATAGTGAAAATTGTAACATTGTGTTTTTTCTTTTCACCATACCATGCAAAAACACATTGGGAATACATTTGCAATGTAATATGAAGGGTGGGATCATTCTTTTGCACTTCTTTGCAAAGCATTTTTTTGGAAGCAATTTATGTTATCAAACAATTTGATCTTTTTACAGTGTTTTGTTCTTGGGAAAGTTGCAATTCAACAAATGTTCTTATGGATATGCTCTGAATTTGCTCAAGATGAGGAACTTTGGCCATGCATATGGAAAATTGGGGTGGTATGAACCATGGGCATTTCTAAAAAATGGAGTGGTGGAGAAGGTATTTCATATCTCAGCAAATTGCAGAGTGCGGTAGTGGATATATTGTATAATTGTTCACTGGTGGCAATGTTCCACACACACATGTTCTCAAGCACACTTATGAATGTTTTGAGGTATGCAGATCTTATACAATAGTGCTGGCTTACAGATGACTCTTCATTACACTTCCACAATTTTGTTTAAGAAGAACAAGATACACACC